>Ga0257111_1000108_pt1 | contig 31940 bp, 26 predicted proteins | sample LP_taG_6_FD_191567 | JGI IMG/M metagenome (GOLD analysis project Ga0257111, IMG submission 191567) | Marine microbial communities from Northeast Subartic Pacific Ocean, Canada - LP_J_2015_P26_500m | ecosystem: Environmental > Aquatic > Marine > Oceanic | place: Canada: Northeast Subartic Pacific...
ACAAGCCCGAGCAGACGGCGGAGACGTTCACCGAGGACGGCTGGCTCATGACCGGGGACGTCGGCGAGTGGGTGGACGAGTCCCACGTCCGGATCATCGATCGGATCAAGCACATCATCATCACGGCGGGTGGCAAGAACATCTCGCCGTCGGAGATCGAGAACAGCCTTAAGGCCTCGCCCTACGTCAAGGAGGCGATGGTCATCGGGGACCGCCGCAGATTCCTCTCGGCGCTTGTCGGGATCGAGCTGGACACCGTGGGTGACTGGGCCCTGAGAAGGAACATTCCCTACACGACCTACCGCGACCTGGGTGAGAAGCCCGAGGTGCTGGAACTCATCCAGGGCGTGATCGACGGGACGAACGAGAAGTTCGCCCGCGTGGAGTCGATCCGGGCGTTCCGCATGATCCCCAAGGAACTCGACCACGAGGATGGAGAGTTGACGGCCACGCAGAAGATCAAGCGGTCGGCCATGGAAGATGCGTTCGGCGAACTCATCGAGGGTATGTACGCATGACGGTTCTCCCGGTGGTGCTGGCTGCCAATGCGGTGGACACGTTTGTCCAGACGTTCTTCCGGGGCGCGGCCCTCGGATCGCTGTATGCCCTGCTGGCCTTGAGCTTCGTGCTCGTCTTCAAGGCCACCCAGACGGTCAACTTTGCTCAGGGGGCCATGGCGTTGGCCGGGACGTGGTTCCTTTCCATGGTGTTCATCGACTGGGAGATCCCCGGTCGATGGCTCGGTGGCCCCACGTGGCTGAACTGGATGTTGGCCGTGGTGGTGGCTGCACTCATGACCGGGGTTTTGGGACTCGTCGTCGAACGACTCACCATCCGACCATTGATCGGTCAGCCTGTCTTCACGATGGCCATGGTCACCCTGGGTCTCGAGGTCGTGATCCAGGTCGTGTCCGTCGACGCCGTTTTCCTCACCCCGCGGGTCCTTGGTGTTCCCTGGGGAGCCGACACGTTTCGCATCGGCGGCGCCTATGTGGCCTGGTCGTACGTAGCGGCCATGTGCATGGCCGCTTTGGCCTTCATTTGGGCTTGGCGATTCTTCAAGACCCGTGCCGGGGTAGCCATGCGGGCAACGGCGTTCGATCAGGAGGCGGCATTAGCCCAGGGGATCAACGTGGGGCGGGTGTTCGCTATTGCCTGGTGTGCCGGAGCGGCGCTCGCCGCGCTGTCAGGCATCTTTGCCTCGATGGCCCCTTGGGGTCCGGCCGGTGTGGCGAGTCGTGAGGGTGCCTTCTTCGTGTTTCGGGCGCTTCCTGCTGTCGTCCTCGGTGGTCTCGACTCGGCGGTGGGGGCGTTGGTTGGTGGCTTGATCATCGGCTTCGCCGAGGTGTTCGCCGGCCAGTACCTCGCTGAACATGCCAACGTGCTGGGGTACGGGTACCAGCAGGTGGTGCCGTACGTGGTCATGCTCATCGGCCTACTCATTCGCCCCTACGGCATATTCGGGACCAAGGAGGTACGTCGGGTATGAGGGGCCGACCAAACCTCTACACCTCGTACGAGGCCGAGTCACAGCTCTTCCCGACGATGACCCACAAGGTCGCGCTGGCGCTCGGCCTCATGGTGCTTGTGCTGATGCCGTTCGACCTGCCGGTCATTGACCAACTGCCACTCGTCCGGTTCCTTGGTGACAGCATCTGGCTGCGTCTGGTCAACAAGATGCTGATCTTCACCATCGGTGCCCTTGGCCTCCACCTTCTGAGCGGCCTAGCCGGCCAACTGTCCCTCGGCCATGCCTTCTTCGGTGGCGTGGGGGCGAGCACAGCGGTCCTGATGGGCGGCAAGGCGTCAGCGAATCTGTGGGGCTGGGGGCTTCCCATGTGGGTGTGGCTGCCGGCCGCCGGCGTGGTGGCCGCCCTGATAGGGATCGCCATAGCGCCTACCGCGGTCCGGGTCAGAGGCCTGTATCTGGGCATCGTGACCCTTGGGTTGGTTTTCATCGGCCTGCACCTGTCGCGGATGTTCCCGGAGATCGCCGGTCCGGGTGACCTAGGTCGCAAGTGGCCCCGGATGGAACTTCGCCTGTGGAAGGAGGAGGAACCGTTCCTTGACTTCTCCCGGGACGGCCATTGGCTGTGGTTTGATGCCACCAAGCACCAGAAGACCTATTTCTTTCTCCTGGTAATCGTCGTGCTCATGGCCTGGTGGGTGGCCAACCTCGGTCGGACCCGGACGGGTCGGGCTCTGGCCGCCATCCGGGATAGGGACATTGCGGCGGAGATCATGGGAGTGCACGAATATCGGTACAAGACCACGGCGTTTGCACTGTCGTCGTTCTACGCCGGGGTCAGCGGCGCGCTCTTTGCTTCCTTCGTTGGCCAGGTCCCCCCGGAGCAGTGGAGCCTCCGAGCGTCAGTGACCTTTCTCGCTGCACTTCTCATCGGCGGGATGGGCCGGGTTTCAGGTGTCTTCATGGGGTCGTTCTTCGTGATCATGTCGACCCGGTTCGTTGAGGAGGTCGTGGACTGGGCCAAGCACCAGGCTGAGGCCGAGGGCCTCTTCTCAGGATTCTTCGACTTTTTCATTAGCCGAGGCACTGGAGACGGAGGCTTGATTTCGGTGGCCGAGACGGCAATGGGCTACCCGTTGCCAGCCAGTGCGCTTGATGAGATCATCTACGGAGTCCTGATCATCGTCTTTCTGCTGTTCGAGCCGCTTGGCCTGTCCGGCATCTGGATCAAAGTCCGCAACTACTGGAAGGGCTGGCCGTTCAGCTACTGAGCCGCCGCCCGCCGACAAATCTCGGGACCTATCGGGTCCACCGGGAACCGACAACATGAGGGGAATACCGACATGAAGCGATTTACCAGGGTGTTGGCACTGCTGCTGACATTCACGATGGTCGCCGCAGCCTGTGGCAGCGACGACGATGGGGGTGGCGATGCCGCCCCGGCGACCACGGCCGCTCCGGCGACCACGGCCGCACCCGCGGCGACGGAGGCTCCGGCCGAGTCGCTGTCCGAACTCAACGTGGCGTACTTCCTGGAGTGGCCGACGGCCAACCAGGTCGCTCAGGTCGAAGAGACCTACGACGAGCGCCTCGGCATGACGGTGAACTGGCTGCCGTTCGGTTCCGGCGGCGACATGGCCTTGGCCATGGAGTCCGGCGACATCGACATCGCCTACAGCCAGGGCCTGACGCCGTTCGCCAACTTCGTGACCTCCGGGTCAGAGCTGGAGATCGTCGGCGTGGCCGTGAGCTATGCAGACGCCGACAACTGCGTGGCCCATCCGGACTACGGCGTGACGGCGGCCAATGCGGCTGAGACGCTGGCCGGGCAGAAGGTCTACGCCCCGGTCGGCAACGTGACGCACTACAAGCTCCTCAAGATGCTGGGCCACCTCGGTGTGGCGCTGGACAGTTTTGAGCACGTTCCGTCCGACGGTGGCGCGGCTGCCGTCGCGGCCTTCGAGAGCGGTGACGTGGCCATGGCCTGTGCATTCGGCGGCGGTGTGCTGTCGATGCTGGCTTCCGGCGGCAACCTGGTCATGACCGGTTCGGAGCAGGAGGACATCGGTATCCGGGTCTTCGACATCATCTCGATCCCGACCCAGTTCGGTATCGACCACCCGGGCGTCGTGGAGACGTTCCTAGCCGTCACCGAGGAGGCCAACGCGGCCTACGCGAGTGACCGTCGACCCCTAGAAGCGACGATCGCCGACGCGGCGGGCATGACCGTGGAGGGCTCCAACGCCCTGCTGGACATGTTCTCCTTCCCGGATCGGGCCACCCAGCTGTCCGACGCGTGGCTGGGCGGAACCGTCCAGGACGTGATGAAGCAGCAGATGGACTTCTTCGTTGAACAGGGTGAGATCCCCAAGGCGCTCGACAGCTACGACGCCTTCGTGAACACGTCGTTCCTGAGCAACATCAGTGACGTCGAGGTGGTGGTCGTCCCATCGACCTATAACTACGGCGTCACCGACGACACGATTCGGGTCGGCGCCATGGCCGACCTCAGCGGTCGCTTCGCGGGGCTCACCACCCTGATCGTGGACGCCCAGTCCGTGTACTGGGACATGGTGAACGCCAACGGCGGCATCGACGGCAAGCAGGTGGAGTTCGTCGTGCTTGACAACGGTTACGACGTGGCCACCCACCTGGAGCGCTACGAGGTCATGCGCGACACCGGCGGCTCCGGTGTGGTGATCCTGTCCAACAGCACCGGCTCGCCGCACACCGCAGCCATCGCCGAGATGCTGGTCGAGGACGATCTGGCCGCCGTCCCGCTGTCGTGGTACTCCGGGTGGCCTGAAACTGAATACGGCGCCAACGTCTTCGAAAACGGCACCAACTACTGCTACGAGGGCATGAACGGTGTCGAGTACATCGCCGCCAACATGATCGACGGCGAGCCCAAGCTGGCCGTCATCTCGTTCCCGGGCGAGTACGGCCAGGACGGCGCCGTGGGAGCCAAGATGGCCGCCGACATTCTCGGCATTGAGGTCGTCTACGACGGTGAGGCTGCGATCATTCCTGGCGCTGATCAGACGCCGGTGATTGCCGGCCTGGTCGAGTCGGGAGCCAACATGGTGTGGCTCACGAGCTCTCCGGGTCTCACGGCTGAAATCATGGGTGGTGCAGCCGCCCTGGGCTTCGAGGCCGTGTGGTCGGGCAACAGTCCGTCGTACAACCCTGCGCTGCTGGCCTCGCCGCTGGCACCGTACATAGAGGCGAACTATCTGGTCTCGACCTACAACCTGGCCTGGGGCTCCAGCGCCTCGCCGGGCATGGTGGAGATGGAGCAGGAGATGCTGGCCGCCCGTCCGGACGCTGCCATCTCCGACGCGTACGTCGTCGGCTGGTTGGAGGGCATGGCCGCCCACCAGATCCTGGAGCAGGCGGCGAAGAACAAGGACATGACCCGTGCCGGGGTCGTGGCCGCCGCTAACCAGGTCACCGTCGATTATGGCGGTTTGACGCCGAACCAGAGTTGGAGCGGTGCGCCAGGCGACAACGTCGTCCGGAGCAGCGTGCTCTTCCGGATCGATACGTCGATCTACACACCCAACGCGACGATCGCCGAGGGTGGAAGCCTCGGCTCGGTGTTGCTGGAGGCGTCCTACACGGGGACCATCGCAGCGGCGCACGAGTATGACGGAGCTTGCTTCTCCTCAAGTTGATCCCGTAGGCCCCCTGGAGGGGGCCCGGACCTGATGGAAGGGGGCGGCCGGTCCGCCGGCCGCCCCCCACCATCGATTTCAAGTTCACACGAAACCAGCGTCACCCGAGAAGGGCCACAGATGCTCGAAGTCGCCAACTTGGAAGTCGTCTACAACGAGGTCGCCCTCGTTCTACGCGGCCTGTCCATCGAGGTGCCGGACGGGCAGATCGTGGCCCTCCTGGGCGCTAACGGCGCCGGTAAGACCACGACCACCCGGGCGGTCAGCGGCCTACTGGGCGTTCACGAGGGAAAAATCACCAAGGGGTCGGTCACCTTCAACGGCCAACGGATCGACGACATGGACCCGTCGGCCATCGTGCGGTCCGGCATCACCCAGGTGATGGAGGGACGACGGGTGTTCGCCGAGCTCACGGTGGACGAGAATCTTGTTACCGGCGGCATCACCAACACCAACCGGGCTGCGTTGGCCGCGGCTCACGAACGGGTCATGACCATGTTCCCGATCCTGGCCGATCGACGGAAGTCCGTCGCCGGCTACCTGTCCGGAGGCGAGCAGCAGATGCTGGCCATCGGCCGGGCACTTATGGCCGATCCGAAACTGCTCATCCTCGACGAGCCGTCTCTCGGCCTAGCGCCCAAGCTGGTGGCCCAGATACGAGACATCATCGTCGAGATCAACCAGGCGGGAACCAGTGTCCTGCTCATTGAACAGAACGCCACCATGGCGCTGTCGATTGCCGGTTACGGCTACATCATGGAGACCGGAAAGATCGTCATGGACGGCGAGGCGGCCAAGCTCCTCAAGGACGAGGACGTCCAAGAGTTCTACCTCGGCTTGCACGGCGAAGAGGGCGAGCGGAAGTCGTTCCGCGATGTGAAGCACTACAAGCGACGGAAGCGGTGGCTGTCATGACCCCGGAATCATCGGCCCGCCGTCTGGACGATCCGCTACTAGACGTCGACGGGATCAGCCTGTCCTTCAAGGGCATCAAGGCCATCACCGACGTCTCGTTCCAGGTGGGCACCGAGGAACTGTTCGCCATCATCGGCCCCAACGGCGCGGGCAAGACGTCGGTCTTCAACACCATCAGTCAGGTCTACCGCCCCCAGGAGGGCGATATCCGGTGGAAGGGCCAGTCGATACTGGGCAGCCGCCCGGATCAGGTGGCCGGCATGGGTATTGCCCGCACCTTCCAGAACATCGAACTCTTCCCGCACATGACGGTGCTGGAGAATCTCCTGTTGGGACGCCACATCCGTATGAAGCGTTCCTGGCTGGCCGGGGCGCTGTGGGTCGGACCGGCCAAGCGCGAAGAGATGGAGCATCGCCGGGCAGTCGAGGACATCATCGACTTTCTGGAGATCGAACAATGGCGCAAGCACCCGGTGGCCCTGCTGCCCTACGGCTTCCAGAAGCGTGTCGAGTTGGGTCGGGCACTGGCTATGGATCCTGAACTGCTGATGCTGGACGAGCCGGTGGCCGGCATGAACCTCGAGGAAACCGAGGACATGGCCCGGTTCATCCTCGACATCCGCGAAGAACTCGGCATCTCGATGGTGCTTGTGGAGCACGACATGGGGCTGGTCATGGACATCGCTGACCGGGTACTAGTCCTGGACTTCGGTCAGAAGATCGCCGAGGGTCTGCCAGCGGACGTCCAGAAGGATCCGGCGGTCATCGCCGCCTATCTGGGCGACGAAGCTGGCCTGGCTGCAGCCGGCTCCTGACCGGCGAGCCGGCGGAGACTCCACGGTGACCGACGAGCTCCGCGCTGATCCGTTTCTGGAGCGGGCCACCGCGAAGGTGGCCGATGCGCTACCCGATGTTGACCTCGACCTCTTCCGCCTCTCGTTCGTCCTGACTCGGGCCGCCAACCGGTTCAGTCGCCACGTCGAGTCCACCGTGCACCGCCCCCGGGGCTTGACCACTGCCGGCTTCCGGATCCTGTTCACCCTCTGGTCCAGCGGACCCCTTCCCGCCCACCGGATCGCCCTGCTGGCCGGTCTGTCGAGGGCGTCGGTATCCAGCGTGGTGAACACCCTGGAGCGGGACGGCCGGGTGGAGCGGACGCGCGGAGATGACGATCGTCGGGTGGTGACCGTGTCGCTGACGCCGCCCGGTGAGACCGCCGTGCGCGAGACCTACGAGGGCCAGTACGCACTGGAGCAAACCCAGTACGAAGGCCTGTCCCCGACGGAACGCGCCGCCCTGGCCGAGGCGTTGGCGACGCTGATCGGCACCCCGTTGGGAGGGGCGTCGGGGAGCTGACCTAGAGGCGCACCCGGCTGCTGTCCGGGTCGTAGAACGGCCGGAACGAGGCGGTTGCCGGAACTCGGATGCCGTTCACATCGACTTCGAAGGTGCCTTCGATCACCTGGGCGCGGGGGGTGTCGGGCTCACATCCCACGTAGCCCATGCCCAGGGCGCCGCCGATCGTGTGGCCGTACATGCCCGAGGTGATCCTTGAGACCAGGACGCCGTCGCGGTACACGGGTTCGTCGTGGTAGAGCAGCGGGATGGGATCGTCGAGGCGGAATTGCACGAGGCGTCGATCCACCCCGGTTTCGCGCTGGGCCATCAGAGCGTCGAAGCCGATGAAGCCGCCGGGCTTGTCGAACGCGACGCCCCACGATAGGCCGGCGTGGAGGGGGGTGTCCTCCTCGGTGATGTCGTCGCCCCAGTGGCGGTAGGCCTTCTCCATACGCAGTGAGTTCATGGCGTGGTAGCCGGCCGGCGTGAGACCCCGTGGCCCACCGGATTCCCAGAGGGCGTCGAAGGCCCCGAGGGCGAACTCGGTGGGTACGTACAGCTCCCAACCCAGCTCCCCCATGTAGGTACGGCGCACGGCGATGGACCGGGCGTAGCCGAGGTCGATCTCCTGGAGGGTGCCGAACGGGAAGGCTTTGTTGGACAGGTCGGCGTCGGTCAGTGGCGCCACGATGTTGCGGGCCTCGGGTCCGAAGACGCCCAGGACGGCCCAGGCCGAGGTCACGTCGGTGACCGTCATGCGGGCGTCGTCGGGGGTGTGGCGGGCGATCCAGTCAGCGTCTCTGACCTGGGTGGAGAAGGCGGTCACCACCAGGAAGCGGTGGTCGTCGAGGCGGTTGACGGTCAGGTCGGCCTCGATGCCGCCCCGGTCGTTCAGCCATGTGGTGTACACCGACGTGCCCGGTTCGACATCCACGTCGGCCGACGAGATCCGGTTCAGCACGGCGCAGGCGTCCGATCCCTGGACGAGCAGCTTGGCCAGCGAGGTCTGGTCGAACAGCGCCGCGCCCTCTCGGCACGCCCGATGTTCGTCGGCCGAGTACTCAAACCAGTTCTGGCGACCGAATGTGTACTCGTAGGTCGGCTCCACGCCCTCGGGGGCGTACCAGTTGGGTCGTTCCCAGCCGCCGCCTTCGCCATGGCAGGCACCGAGGCCGGCCAGGCGGTCGTGGAACGGCGAGTGGCGTACGCCGCGGGCCGTCTCGACCTGGCGGAACGGCCAGTGCATGGCGTACAGCAGGCCGAGAGCCTCCACGGAACGATCGTGGAGGTAGCGCCGGTTGGTCTGGAAGGGCTGCATGCGTCGGACGTCGACGTCCCACAGGTCCATAGGTGGCCGACCGTGGACCATCCACTCGGCCAGCACCTTGCCGGCGCCCCCGGCTGACTGCATCCCGATCGAGTTGAAGCCGGTGGCCACCCAGTGGTTGCGAAGTTCCGGGGTCTCGCCGAGCAGGTAGCGGTCGTCGGGGGTGAACGACTCCGGGCCGTTGAAGAACAGTCGGATGCCCATGTTGTCGAGTACGGGAAGACGTTCACAGGCCGCCTCGTAGACCGGGGCGAGGTGGTCCCAGTCCTCGTCGAGTTGCATGAACGGCCGGTCAGTGGGGATGCCGGCCATGCCGAACGGCTTGGCCACTGGTTCGAAGGCCCCGACCATGAGTCGGCCGGCCTCCTCCTTGACGTAGATGCAGTTGTCGGTGTCGCGCAGCACCGGCAGGCCAGAGGGCAGATCGGGGATCGGTTCGGTCACTAGATAGAAGTGCTCACAAGCGTGCAGTGGAATGTTGACGCCCACGTCACGGCCCAACTGGTGGGACCACATGCCGGCCGCGGTGACCACGTGCTCGGCGTCGATGGGTCCCTGATCGGTGTCGACGCCGACCGCCCGGCCATCGGCGGTGCGGATGCGTTCGACGGACACGCCTTCGAAGATCCGGGCGCCCCGCTCCTTGGCCACGTTGGCCATGGCCATGGTGGTGTCCACTGGCGAGGCCTGACCGTCTCCGGGCAGCCAGACACCTCCCACGATGCCGTCGGGGTTCAACAGCGGATAGCGGGCGCACAGGTCGTCGGCGGAGATGACTTCCACCTCGACGCCGAACGTGTTGGCCATGCCGGCGCCCCGCACCAACTCCTCCATGCGTTCCGGGTTGTCGGCCACGCTGAGCGATCCGACCTTCTTGAAGCCGGTGGCATGTCCCATGTCGCGCTCGAGGGACTCGTACAGCTCGGCGGAGTAGGCGGCCAGCCGGGTCATGTTCTGGGTGGCCCGGAGGCAGCCCACGAGGCCCGCGGCGTGCCAGGTGGTGCCACTGGTCAGCGTGTTGCGTTCCAGCAGGACGACGTCGGTCCAGCCCAACTCAGTGAGGTGGTAGGCGATGCTGGCACCCACGATGCCGCCACCGATGATGACGACCTGAGCCCGCTCGGGGATCTGCTTGGCCATGTGGAGGGGCTCCGGGGATCTCGGGTTGCCGGTGCTTCCGCCCGGTTGGGGGTCGTCGGTCCGGGCCCTTGCTGTTAGAAGACTTAGCGATTACGTTACAGTCTCTAACATCAGTGACGCCGGTCACCTTGGACCGGTCTGCGCAGTGTACGACCGCACCCCCCAGCGGAGGATCCATGAGCACCCATCGAGAACTCGCCCAGAAGCATCTCGTGCCCCACTTCACGCCGAAGGCGGCATGGCAGAACGATGCCCTGCCCATCATCGAACGGGCTGAGGGTTGCTACCTCTACGACACCGACGGAGTCGAGTACCTCGATGGCCTGGCCGGTCTGTTCTGCGTGAACATCGGTCACGGTCGGCCCGACCTGTCGGCCGCGGCGGCCAAGCAGATGGACAAACTGGCCTACTCCACCAACTGGGGGTTCGCCCACCCGCCGGCCATCGAGGCCGCGGAGATGATCGCCGGCTTCGCCCCTGGGGATCTGAGCGAGACGTTCTTCGTGAGCTCGGGGTCCGAAGCCGTGGAGTCGGCCATCAAGTTCGCCCGTAACTATCACCTGGCCCGGGGCGACGAGGGTCGCTACAAGGTCATCTCCCGCAACTGGGCCTACCACGGCACGACGCTGGGGGCGCTCTCTGTCACCGGTATCCCCAAGTTCCGGGACCCGTATCTGCCGATGCTGTGGGACGGCACCCGCCATGTCCCAAACACCCGTGAGTGCACCTCTCCGGTCGGTACCCCAGCCGCAGAACTGTCCTGTGTGCAGGCCATCGAGGAGATGATCCTGGCCGAGGGCCCCGAGACCATCTCGATGGTCATTGGCGAGCCGATTCAGAACGGTGGCGGTGCCCTGGTGCCGCCCGACGGCTACTGGCAGGAGCTCCGCCGTATCTGCGACCGATACGGCGTGCTGCTGGTGGCCGATGAGGTCATCTGCTCGTTCGGTCGGTTTGGCCACTGGTTCGCCAGCGAGCGCCTGGGCGTGGTGCCCGACATGATCACCTTCGCCAAGGGCGTGACCTCGGCCTACCAGCCGCTCGGCGGGGTGGTCATCCGTGGCCAGCTGGTCGAGGAGCTGTTCGACTCGCCCATGGGTTCGTATGTACACGGGTCGACGTTCGGTGGGCATCCGGTGGCCACCGCGGTGGCCGTGGCCAACATGACTGCCATGCGTGACGAGAGCGTGCCGCAGCATGTGCTGGACAACGAGGGCTACTTCACCGAGCAGCTCAAGGCCATGGGTGATGCCCACCGGTCGGTCCGCGAGGTTCGGGGCACCGGCTACTTCTACGCCGTGGACCTGTGCGCTGACTCGGCTGACGACCGCGACCTCAGTCCCACTCAGGAGACCGGCCTGCGGGGCGGGGCGCTGGGCGGCTTCGTCCGCGAGGAGCGGATGACGGTGCGGCCCGATGATCGTGGCTACACCGGCTTGACCATCTCGCCGCCGCTGGTCGCAGACCGTGCGGTCATCGACGACCTGGTGGCCCGGATCGACCGGGTGGCCGACCGGGTCGATGCATGGCTGGGTGACAACGACTAGACCGACAGGGATTGGTCGGGGAACGACACCGGTACCGAGGGGGGACCGAAACGTGAAGAATCTTTCAGTCGAGGGACTGGGCATGGTCTACGAGTTGCCAAAGGGCGGCTCGGTTCAGGCCCTGCACGACGTCTCGTTTGACCTTGAGGCGGGCCGGTTGCTGACGCTGCTCGGGCCCTCCGGGTGCGGCAAGACGACGTTGCTCAACATCATTGCCGGCTTCCTGGCTCCCACGTCAGGGTCGGTGACCCTTGGTGGCGACCCCATCAGGGGGCCCGGCCAGGAGCGGGGCATGGTCTTCCAGCAGGGCGCCCTGTTCGAGTGGCAGTCAGTAGCCCAGAACGTTGCCTTCGGACCCCGGATGAACCGGAAGAAGCGATCCGAGACCAACGAGCTGGTCCAGGACCTGCTGGCCACGGTGGGCCTGCAGGGCTTCGGTGACAAGGCGGTCTACGAACTCTCCGGTGGCATGCAGCAGCGGGTCGCCCTGGCCCGATGCCTCGCCAACGATCCCGAGGTCATCCTCATGGACGAGCCGCTGGGTGCCCTCGATGCCCTCACCAGGGAGAAGATGCAGAGTCTCATCCTGAAGCTCTGGCAGGAGACGGGCAAGACGATCGTTCTGGTCACCCACAGCGTAGAGGAGGCCCTCTACCTGGGGGACCGCCTCTTCGTGATGGCTCCGCGCCCGGGTCGCGTGGAGCGCGAATACGAGCTGCCGTTCGCGGCCAAGGGGCTCCACGTCGATCCCCGTGAGATGAAAGCCTCGCCCGAGTTCATCGAGAAGCGCGAGGAGCTGCTGTCGCTCATCTGGGAGATGGAGGAGCAGATCATGGGCCACGATGGAGGTATGTCGTGAGCGCCCTCGGCAGGTTCGCCGGCCGCGAGGGAGCGGTTCGCAAGGGGGCCAGTGCCCGGAAGACCGTGACCTTCGGCGATGCCTCGGAGGTCAAGGGTTCCCCGCTGTGGAGCGTTGCCTCGCTGCTGTTCGTGGCCTTCGTCTGGTGGTGGATAAAGCGCGGAACCGAGCCGATGATCAACGACCGGACGTTCCCGTCGATGCGTCAGACGTGGGACGCCTTCTTCGAGTTGGCGACCGACGGTTACCGCCGGGTCAGCCTGTGGGACCACACGTGGGCCAGTCTCTGGCGGGTCCTCAAGGGTCTCGTCTACGGGGTGATCGTGGGTGTACCCGTCGGGTTCGCAATGGGCCTGTCCAACAGGCTGCGGGGCATCTTCGACCCCATCGTCGAGTTGCTGCGTCCTGTGCCACCTTTGGCCCTGCTGCCGCTGTTCATCGTGTGGTTCGGCATCGGCGAGGGTTCCAAGGTCAACCTGTTGTTCTTCGCCGCGGTGTGGATCATGGTCATCGCTGCCCGGGCCGGGGTACTCGGCGTGCGGGGCTCGAAGGTCCACGCCGCCTATTCCCTGGGTGCCAACAAGTGGCAGATCCTGCGGTACGTGATCCTCCCCAACGCGCTACCAGACATCTTCACCGGCATGCGGGTCGCCCTCGGTGTGTGCTGGGGAACCCTGGTGGCCGCCGAGTTGACCGGGACGACCACCGGCCTCGGAGCGATGATCTTCGCTGCCTCGAAGTTCTTCCGGATGGATGTCGTGGTCGTTTCGATCATCGTGATCGGGGTCATCGGCGTGGCCATGGACCTGGTCATGCGTTTCCTGGAGCGGCGCCTCATCCCTTGGCGTGGCAAGGGTTGAGCCCGTCCGGTGATTCCCGTCCGGTGAGTTCCCCGGGGAGTTCCAACGTCCCGGCGGTTGTTTCCGGGTGGTACGAGCGGGCTGCGGCCGATCCGGCCCGAGTGGTGCTGGCTGATCTTGGTGACCCCCGAGCCGACTTCGCGGCCATCCAATTGGTGGACGAAGAGCTCGTGCAGCCCGTCCATCCGATCGTGGACCGCGGCGACGGGCAACAGGCCGAGGCGATCGCCCGGGCCGAGGATGCAGGTCTGGACGTGAGCGACCCGATCGTGGCGGCCACGGTGCTGGTGCGATCCGGGGCAGCTGACGCCGCGGTGGCCGGGGCCACCCGGTCGACGGCCGACGTCCTACGGATCGGGCTGAAGGTTCTGGGGGTGGCCCCCGGCGTGGAGGTGGTCTCCAGCTGCTTCCTGATGGTGCTGGCCGATGGCCGGCCGGTGGCCTACGGCGACTGCGGCGTGGTGCCCGATCCCGATGTGTCCCAGTTGGCCACCATCGCCTCCTCGACGGCTGACACCTGGATCGGGTTGGCCGGTCCGGTCTCCGGGAGCGGGCCCCCCCGAGTGGCCATGCTCTCCTTTTCGACGAAGGGCAGCGCCGAGCATCCCCGGGTGGACAAGGTGCGGGCCGCCACGGCGCTGGTCGCCGACCGGCGGCCCGATTTGATCGTCGATGGCGAGTTGCAGTTCGACGCGGCGATCGTGCCCGCCGTGGCTGCCGTCAAGGCCCCCGGGTCACCGGTGGCCGGCGCGGCGGACGTCTTCGTGTTCCCCGATCTGGACAGCGGCAATATCGCCTACAAGGTCACCGAGCGCCTCGGCGGCGCCCGGGCCTATGGGCCGCTCCTCCAGGGCCTGGACGGTGTCCTGCACGATCTGTCGCGGGGCTGTTCGGCGGCTGACATCGTCGACGTGGCGGTCATCGCCGGGCTGCAGGCGCGTTCCAGCGGCAACACCGGCACCTGATCGACCGGAATACGGAAACAGGAGACGTACCGGTGCCGCTGTCTGCCGTCCTCCTCGTGCTGGCCTCGACGGTCCTCCACGCCGGCTGGAACGCCCGCCTGCATCGGGGGGGTGACCCCGAGGTGGTCATCGCGCTGGCCTACCTATTCGTGGGGATCTTCCTGCTGCCCGCTGCGGTGGTCGACCCACCGGACGAGGTGATGGGCTGGGTGCTGGCTTCGTCGCTGGCCCAGGGCCTGTACATGGGCCTGCTCGGTTCGGCCTACCGGGCGGGGAGCCTCGGTGTGGCCTACCCGATCTTGCGGGGAACGGCCCCGCTGTTGATCGGCCTTGGGGGTTGGCTGCTCCTCGACGAGACCCCGTCGGCGTTCACGGCGATGGGTCTGGTCGTCTTGGTCATCGGCCTGCTCTCGCTGGCCGGGGTGGGAACACAGCGTCAAGAGCGTCGGGCCGTGGTGCTGGCCGCGATGACCGGGTTGTGCACGGTGGGCTACTCCCTGATCGACGCACGCTCGGTCGACCTCACCGGGGCCATGGGCTACCTGTCGGTGATCATGATCATCAGTTCGGTGGGCGTCCTGACGGTGAGGCGTCCGGGCATGGCCCGGGTTCGACCGGTGCTGGGTCAGGCCGCGGTGGTGGGCGTCGGGCAGGGCGGGGCGTACGGCCTCATCCTGATCGCCTTCCAGCAGGCCCAGGCCGGGCAGGTGGCCGGACTCCGTCAGGTTTCAGTGGTCCTCGGCGTGCTCATCGCCCGGGAATCCCTCGGCCCGCGGGCCATGTGGGGTGCCGTGCTGGTGACCGTCGGTGCCGGGCTGGTGGTGTGGTGAGCAACATGAGGTCGAGAGATGGCGTCGAAGTCAATGTGGCTCTCTCTAACTGGCACGTGAGAGTCTCTAACACTAGGGTCCGACCATGAGCCGCCGGACGTTGGACACCGATCAGGTCGTGGATTCGGCGGCTGCACTGGCCGACTCCGAAGGCCTTGATGCCGTGACCCTCACCAGGGTGGCCGTGCTGCTCGGGGTCCGTCAGCCTGCCCTGTACCGGCACATTGACAGCTACGACGCCCTTATCCGGGCCCTCGGACTCCGGGGCCGCGAGATCTTGGCCAGCCGACTTGGCGAGGCCGCCGTCGGTCTGGCCGGTGACGACGCGGTTCGGGCCATGGGTCGGGCCTGGCGGGCCATGGTCGGTGACCACCCGGGTCTCTACGCAGCCACCGACCGCTATCCGTGTGCCGGTGACGCGGAGCTGGAAGAGGCCGTCGAACGGGTCGTCGCCGTTCTGGGTCAGGCGCTGGCCGCCTATGGCCTGGCCGACGTCGACCGGGTGCACGCCGCCCGGTCGATGCGAAGCGCCCTCCACGGCTTCGCCCACCTCGAGTCCGGTGACGGCCACCCTCATCCCGTCGACCTCGACGAGAGCTTCGACCGTCTGGTCGACCTGCTGTGTGCCGGCATCCACCAGATGGTTCCGGGGGCTTCGTGACTCGCCTCGGATTCGTCCTCGATTCCGGCAGCTGCATCGGCTGCCACGCCTGCACGGTGGCCTGCAAGAGCGAGCATGACGTGCCCCTGGGCGTGAACCGCACGTGGCTCAAGTACGTGGAGACGGGCACCCACCCCGACACCGACAGGCTGTTCTCGGTCATGCGGTGCAACCAGTGCGAAGACGCTCCGTGCATGACCATCTGTCCCACGTCGGCGCTGTATCGGGCCGACAACGGCGTGGTCGACTTCCAGGATGACAACTGCATCGGCTGCAAGGCGTGCATGAACGCCTGCCCGTACGACGCCATCTACCTCAACCCCGAAACCAATACCGCCCACAAGTGCAACTTCTGCAACCATCGGATCGAGGACGGCCTCGAGCCGTCGTGCGTGATCGTGTGCCCCACCCAGGCCATCCGGGTGGGCGATCTCGACGATCCGGACAGCGAGATCAGCCGTCTGCATGCCGACGGTGGTCTGGTGCGGTCGCCGGAGCAGAACACCCGGCCCAAAGTCATCTACACGGGGGCCACCGCCTCGTCGTTGGACCCGCTCGCCTCGGTGATTTCCGACGACGGGTTGATCTGGGCCGACACCACCCCCGGCCATTCCACGCCCACCCCGGTGGCTCTGACTGCCGCACCCACCAGGGACGACGGAGAGCCCATGGCCCGAACCGTCTACACCACCCAGCACCCGCCGGTCTGGGGTTCGATGGTGTCGGGCTACCTGGTGACGAAGGCCATCGCAGCGGGCGTGATGCTGGTTGCTTCGCTGCTGGTGGTGCTGGGTCACGGTGACAATCGATCGGTGGTCGGCGTGGTTCCGCCGCTGGTGGCCGGCGTCTTCCTGGTGTTGACCGGCGTCCTGCTGGTCAGCGACCTCAAGCAACCGAAGCGGTTCTGGTACCTGCTGACGAAGGGCAACTCGACCTCGTGGCTGGTCAAGGGGGCGTGGGTGTTGGGCGCCTTCGCGGCCTGTCTAGCCGCGTGGTGGATGGCCGGCCTGGCTGATGCCGGTGGTGCGTTGCCGGTGCTCGTGGTGCCGACCGTGCTGCTGGCACTGGGTACCGCGGGCTACACGGCCTTCCTCTTCGGCCAGTGCGAGGGTCGTGACCTCTGGCAGGAACCCCTGTTGCTGCCCGTCCTGTTGGCCCAGGCCGTCATGGCAGGTGGGGCCTCGTGGTCGCTGCTCGACCAGTTCCTCGACGTGCCGTCCCACGAGTCGGTCAAGTGGCTGTTCCTGGCCGGTCTGGCAGCCAACGCCGCCCTGGTCGGCGCCGAGGTCCGCGGTGGCCATTCCCGGCACGTGACCATGGCGCTCGCTGACCTGCGTCACGGCGCCCAGAAGAAGCGGTGGCGCAAGTGGCTCTTCTGCACCGCGTTCGCGCTGTTGTTCCTGAGTCTGGATATTTTGCTGGGCAATTTCATGTTCGGCTGGACCGGTCCGGTCCAGCCCATTGTCCCCCTGGCTGCGCTTTATGGCCTGTTCGCCTACGAGGACGCTTACGTCCGGGCCGGCCAGTCGGTCCCCCTCTCGTAGCTACCGCCACCCTTGACCTCACCGGAGCCTGAGATGACCGAAACCCTGTCTGCCTACCCGCCCGAAGAGTCGTGGGACCACGTCGAGTCCCTCGACCCGGCCGCCTGGCCCACCAAGGTGCGTCGCGCCCACCGTCTGGTGCCGACCACCTGCTTCAACTGCGAGGCCAACTGCGGACTGCTGGCCTGGGTGGACAAGGACACCGGGAAGATCACCAAGTTCGAGGGCAACCCCGTGCATCCGGCCAGCCGCGGCCGCAACTGCGCGAAGGGCCCGGCCACCATCAACCAGGTCGAGGACCCCGAGCGGATCCTGCACCCCATGAAGCGTGTCGGCGACCGGGGCGAGGGCCTCTGGGAGCAGATTTCGTGGGAGCAGGCGCTCGACGAGATCGGTGATCGGATCGGCACGGCGTTCCGCGAGGACCGCCACGACGAGATCATGTACCACGTCGGTCGGATGGGCGACGACAGCTACATGGAGCGGGTCCTCCACAGCTGGGGCATCGACGGCCACAACAGCCACACCAACATCTGTTCCAGTGGCGCCCGGGTGGGCTACGCCTCGTGGATGGGCTTTGACCGCCCGTCGGCTGACTTCGCCAATGCCGAGGTCATCTTCCTCATCTCGTCGCACCTCGAGGCCGGCCACTACTTCAACCCGCACGCCCAACGGATCATCGAGGGCCAGAAGAACGGCGCCACGGTCATCTGCGTCGATCCCCGACTCTCCAACACGGCGGCCAAGGCCGACCACTGGATGTCACCGTGGCCTGGCACCGAAGCGTTCATGCTCCTGGCCATCGCCCGGCTGCTGCTGGTCGACGACACCTGGGACGCCGACTTCTTTGAGCGGTGGGTCAACTGGGAGACCTTCCTCACCGAGGCCCGACCCGACCTGGAGCCCAATTTCGCCAACGTTTGCCAGGCCCTCATCGACCAGTACGCCGAGTACACCCCGGCCGAGGCGGCACGGGTGTGCGGCCTCGACGAGGACCAGATCCTCGAGGTGGCCAAGGTCATCGGCGGTGGCCTCGGGAAGTTCGCGTCGCACACGTGGCGGGCCTCGTCGGCCGGCAACGAGGGCGGCTGGATGGTGGCCCGCTGCCTGCAGTTCCTGAACGTGCTGACCGGATCTGTGGGCACCGAGGGTGGCACCAACGCCAACGGATGGAACAAGTTCATCCCCGTCACCCCGATCCACCCCGAGCCCCAGGCCCGGTGGAATGAGATGCAGTGGCCGATCGAGTACCCGCTCAGCCACCATGAGATGTCGATCCTGCTGCCCCATTTCCTGAAGGCCGGTCGGGGTCGCATCGACACCTACTTCACCCGGGTCTACAACCCGCTGTGGACCAACCCCGACGGGTTCACCTGGATGGAGGTGCTGCGCGACCCGGAGCTCATCGGCTGCCACGTGGCGCTCACCCCGACGTGGAACGAGTCGGCGTGGTTCGCCGACTACGTGCTGCCCATGGGCATAGCGTCCGAACGCCACGACCTGTCCAGTTTCGAGACCCACAACGGGCGGTGGATCGGTTTCCGCCAACCCGTGAGCCGTCGCCATCGCGAACTGGAGGGCGAGACCTTCGAGCGCACGCATGAGGCCAACCCGGGCGAGGTGTGGGAGGAGCAGGAGTTCTGGATCGACCTGTCGTGGCGCATCGACCCCGACGGGTCCCTCGGTATCCGCCAGCAGTTCGAGAGCCAGACTGATCCGGGCACCCCGCTCAGCCTCGACGAGTACTACTCGATGCTGTTCGAGGGCTCGGTCACCGGCCTGCCTGAGGCAGCGGCCGAAGAGGGCCTGACCCCGCTGGAGTACATGCGGCGCAAGGGATCGTTTGCCCTGCCCGGCGATCAGACGCAGGTCTACGAGCGGGAGGTGTCCGAGGCCGACCTGGCTGGAGCGGTACGCGATGCGGATGGCGTGTGGCGACGCCCGGGCACCGCCGGCTCGCACGACTCGCTGGACGAGATCACCGGCCACATGCCGTTCATCGGAGACGGCTCACCGGCCGTGGACATCGACGGGGAGGCGAAGTTGGGCTTCCCGACGCCGTCCAAGAAGTTGGAGTTCTTCTCGGAGACCATCCGGGACTGGGGTTGGCCCGAGTATTCGATGCCTGCGTTCATCCGCAGCCAGGTTCACTGGGAGGACCTGGACATGACGGCCGGGGAGCGGATCCTCGTGCCGACCTTCCGGATCCCGACGCTCATCCACACCCGGTCGGCCAACAGCCAGTGGCTGAATGAGATCAGCCACCGACACCCGCTGTGGTTGCACCCGAGTGACGCCGAGCAATTGGGCATTGACGAGAACGGCCTGGTCCGAATCACCACTCGGACCGGCCACTTCGTGATCCAGTCGTGGAGGACCGAGGGGATCCGCCCCGGAGTGGTGGCGGCCAGCCACCACATGGGTCGGTGGCGCCTCGAAGAGGATCAGGCCCGATCCTGGGGGGCCGGCAAGGCGTCCATCGAACGGGACGATGACGGTCGCTGGCGCCTGCGGCGTGAGCATGGTGCAGAGGCCTATGAGAGCGACGACCCGGACACCGGCCTGATCTGGTGGACCGACACCGGCGTGCACCAGAACCTGACCTTCCCCGTGCAGCCCGACCCGATCAGCGGGATGCACTGCTGGCTGCAGCGGGTCACCGTGGGCCCCGCCGAGGAAGGCGATGCCTACGGCGACGTCGTGGTCGACACCGCGGCCTCACATCGAATCTTTGAGGAGTGGCTGGCCAAGACCCGGCCCGGGCCCGGACCAGGGAACCTGCGGCGTCCACTGTGGTTGGCCCGCCCGGTCAAGCCACAGGCCACCGCGTACAACTACGACGCCTGAACGCCGGGTCGCTACAACGACTGGTCGCCCGGCGGTCAGCGGCCCGTCGCTCTGCGACGGACGGGTGACCTGGAAGATAGGCCTAGAGGTAGGCGTTGGCTGAGAGGTCGGCGGGCACCACCGAGTCGACGACGACCCGCAGGGTGATCTCGAACAGGGAGGGTAGATCGGCCGGTTCGGCCAGTGCCTCGAGGGTGGACGGGTCGAGGTCAGTGGATTCCGCTCCCCCCAGCACCGACGTCCTCCGCAGGGATGAGGGTGTCCGGTCATCGATGAGGGTGGCCACGATGAACCCACCGACGCAGGCCGTGATGGCCCGCATGGCGTCCCGGGCCGCCGGGCCAACCACGCCCGCATCCTGGAGTTCACGGGCCATGGCCAACTCCAGCTGGCGGGCGTGCAGCGACGAGGCGCCGGCCGCCGCTGCCAGTCGGGTGACCTCCCGGTGGTCGACCGCGCTGCTCCAGATCATCCGGGCCACGGCCTGCACCCGGTCACGGGCCGTTTCGCCCTCGATCTGCTGTTGGGCCAGACGCTCGCCGTGGCGTCCGACCAGCGCGGTGACCAGGTCGCCCCGGTTGCCGACGTGCCAGTAGATCGACGTGGTGGCCACACCCAGTTCGGTGGCCAGGCGACGCATGGTCAGGGCGCCCGCGCCCTCGTCCTCCACTAGGGCGATGGCCCGGTCGAGGATCTCGTCGGCATCCAGCCCGGCTCGACGGCCCGGACCGGCGTCGCTTCCGGAATCCCGGGGGATTTCTTGGTGTGGTGACTGGGTGGTCATGAGATCTCCGTCGTCCGCCCGGGTTGCCATCGGGCGGGTTCTCTGCGACAGTGTACAAGAGATCATGTGACGCTGTCCAAGGAGGGTGGCCGTCCATAGGCACGGGCAGGGCCCGGGGGAGCACACGATGGAACGGGAAATCAGCACAGGAAGCGAGCCGTACGTCGTCGTCTCGTCGGACACCCATGCCGGTCTGCAGTGCGAGGAATACCGGCCCTACCTCGAATCGTCGCTGCACGAGGAGTTCGACGTCTACGTAGCCGAACGCCACCAGCATCGCCAGATCGCCGAAGAGCTGAACGCCGAGTTCATTGCCGAGTGGGAGGGCGACAACGAGTGGGGCCTGCAGGGTGCCTACGACCCCGAGGTGCGCGACCCGGTGCTGGACGCCGACGGCGTGGCCGGGGAGATCATCTTCGCCGACGGTGATGCGGTGACCGGTCAGGAGTCGCCGCCCTTCGGTGCCGGCCTGGCCGCCGGCCAGATAACCGATGCCCGCCAGGCCTTCGGCGGGGCCCGCGCCCACAACCGCTGGTTGGAGGAGTTCTGCGCCACCGACCCGGTCCGTCGTGCCGGCGTGGCCCTCATCCCGGTGGTGCACGACGTCGACGAGGCCGTCAAGGAGGTCGAGTCTCTGGCCGGTAAGCCCGGTATCAAGGGCGTCATGGTGCCGACCATGTGGCACGACTTCCCCGCCTACGGCACCGACCACTACGACCGCTTCTGGGCCGCGTGTGCCGACACCGGCCTGGTCGTCCATACCCATTCGGGTGAGGCGGACTTCACGGCCTACGGGGACAACGTCGCCATGTACATCAGCGAGGTGCCCTTTTGGACCCACCGGATCCTCTGGCAACTCTTGTTCTCGGGCAAGTTCGACAAGTATCCGAACCTTCGCTACGCCGTGGTCGAGTGCGGCTCCTACTGGATTGGCGATCTCCTCTGGAAGGCCGACGTCAATTTCGGAGCCAGCTTCAAGGTCAAGAAGATGGGCTCACGGATGAAGGGGCTGATTACCCGTCTCCCGTCGGAGTACTTCGGTACCAACGTGTTCATCGGCGCCTCGACCATGTCGCGTGAAGAGGTCCGTCGCCGGCACGTGAACGGCGTCGATGCCCTCATGTGGGGGACCGACTACCCACACCCCGAAGGATCGTGGCCCAATACCCGGGCCCGCCTCAAGAACGACTTCGCCGACGCCACGGTCGAGGACACCCGGCGACTGCTGGGCCTCAACGCCATCGACTGCTACGGCCTGGACGAGGCGGGTCTGCAGGCCGTGGCCGACCGGATCGGCCCCACCCCCGAGGACCTGGGCCAGGCGCTCGACGTTCGCACCCCCGCGGACGCCACCCGGACCGCGCGGTGGTGGTTGGACGAGTACGGCTGCGAGATGCAGTACGCCTAGGGCCGGTATCCGAGGGAAGCCCGGGAGAAGCCCGAGAGAAGGAAGAGCAACTGATGAGTGAGCAGCAGGCATCTGAACATCATGTGGTCATCTCGGCTGACACCCACTGCGGTGCCGGCCTGTGGGACTACAAGGATTACCTGGAGCAGAAGCACCACGAGGCCTTCGACGAGTGGGCCCGCAGCATCGAGGAGGGCCAGCGGCGCACCGCCGAGGCCTTCAAGGACGCTGAGCGGTCGCCCCTGAATGTCGGCGTGGACGGTGATCCGGTTGTCGACGGCAATCGGAATTACGACTCCGCCCGGCGTCTGGCCGAGCAGGAGGCCGACGGGGTGGTGGCCGCGGTTCTGTTCCCCAACACCCAACCGCCGTTCGCTCCGGCGGCGGCCAGCCAGTTCGAGGCGCCGGCCTATACCCAGGACATGGAGGCGCGCTGGGCCGGGCTGAAGGCCCACAACCGCTGGTTGCTGGACTTCGTGGCCGAGGCACCAGAGCGTCGTGCCGGCATTGCCCAGATCTTCCTGGGCGACGTTGAGGGATCGGTGGCCGAGATCGAGTGGGCGGCCGAACACGGTCTCCGGGGTGGAATCCTGGTTCCGGGTACGCCACCCGACTCGCCGTTCGAGCCGCTCTACTCCAAGGCGTACCGACCCATCTGGGCTGCGGCCGAGGCATGCGACATGCCGCTCAACCACCACTCCGGTGGCGCCACGCCGGACTTCGGTAACCATTTCCCTGCCTCGTTGGCCATGTTCATGTTGGAGGTCACCTGGTGGAGTCAGCGGGCCCTGTGGCACCTCATGTTCTCCGGCGTGTTCGAACGCCACCCGAACCTGCAGTGGGTCAACACCGAGAGCGGGACGGCCTGGGTGCCCGAGACACTGGCCAAGCTGGACTCCTTCTACGACCGGATGAAGCACTCGAAGTACGGCTCGGAGGCAATCTTCGGTGGTGCGGCGGTGGCTGGCATGTCGCTCACTCCGTCGGAGTACTGGCAGCGCCAGTGCCATGTGGGTGCCAGCTTTCTGCGGCCTGTTGAGGTCAACGTGGTTCGCAGCCTCGGCGTTGACAAGATCATGTGGGGTTCGGACTACCCGCACATCGAGGGGTCGCATCCCTACACCGACCAGCACCTTCGGCTCACCTTCGGCGAGATGTCAACCAGCGAGGCAACGCAGATCCTGACCACCAACGCGGCGAACGTCTACAAGTTCGACGTGGCGGCGCTGCAGGCCCTGGCCGACGAGCACTGTCCGACCAGGGCACACGTGGCGTCGGGCATCACCTACGACGAGATCCCGGAGATGGCCAAGGGTTGCCCGGGTATGGCCCCCCACAGCCAGACTCAGGCCGCGGCATGACCAACCTGGCATCCATCGAGGTCGCCGGCTCGGTCGCCGTGGTCACCGGCGGGGCCAACGGCATCGGTCGGGGCATCGTCCGGGCGTTGTTGGAGGCCGATGCCACCGTCGTCGTGGCCGACATCGAACAGGCCGTACTGGACACCACGGTGGCCACCCTGTCGGCCAGTCACCCCGGCCGGATCACCGGTGTGGTGACCGACGTGACCGATGACGCGTCTACCGATGTGTTGGCCGACCAGGTCTTCAACACCCATGGCCGCTGCAACCTGTTGTTCAACAACGCCGGCGTCGGTTCCGGCGGCGGTGGGCGAATGTGGACCCATGAGCCCAACGACTGGCGATGGTGTTATTCGGTGAACGTGTTCGGCGTGGCCAACGGGATCATGTCGTTTGTGGGTCGGATGCTCGAATCCGGTGAGCCGGGGCACGTGGTGAACACCTCGTCAGGTGACGGCGGTTTCGCCCCGGTGCCCAATGCCGCGGTGTACGCCTCATCCAAGGCCGCCGTGAGCTGCCTCACCGAGGCGTTGGCCCATCAGTTGGCCGAAGATTCAGACCAGATCGGGGCGTCGGTCTTCTACCCGTCCGGTGGTCTCATGGACACCGGCTTGTTCTCCTCACACCGGAACCGACCGGCCGACCTGGAGCGGGTGCGGGGGGGTACGGGCCGCACGTCCATGACTTTCCAGGAGATGAAGGGTCGACTCGAGAAGTCGGGCCGAGACGTGAAGGTGGCGGACCTCGACGAGCTGGGTCGGTGGGTCGTGGACTGCACCGCCCGCCGCCAGTACGTCATCGGCCGGGACCTCGACGACACCATTGACCTGCTGCATCGGCGTGCCGACGCCATTGGCGCCCTGGACCTGCCGCCCCACCACCAGATGGGGCTCTGACCAGCGGCTACACCGGCCACCCGTACCAGTCGCCCGGGTACCAGTCGCTCGGATTGGCCGGTGACTCCTAGCGGGCGTTGGACCCGCTGAGGGGGGATACCAGACCCTCGTCGTTGGCCGGACGGCTTCGGGACAGGAACGCCCCAGCGTCGGCCAGCACGAACTGGCCGGTGATGCACCGGGCCAGGTCGCTGGTCAGGAACACGGCCAGGCGGGCCAACTCATCGTGGTCGACCATGCGGCGCAGTGGCGTCGAGGCCACCAGCGCGGCGACCCGGTCCTCGGTGAACGCTGCGGCCACCGTCTCGGTCAGCGTCGTGCCAGGGGCCATGGCGTTGACCCGGATCCCCTCGGGGCCCAGCTCGACGGCCATCGTGGTAACCAGGTGGTTCACCGCGGCCTTCGCCGCGGCGTAGACGGCGTTGTAGGGCGCTGGTCTGGTCGTCTCCCCCGATGTCACGAACAGGATCGACCGACTGGCCTCCGGGTACCTGTCATCGGAGGGCTGGCCATCGGAGTGTCGACCGTCTGCGGAGCAGGTCAGCATCGCCTCGGCCTGAGCCCGGGCACACAGTGCGGCCACGATCAAGTTCTGGTCGACGATGTCGCGCCAGTCGTCGCCCCGGTTGGCCACGAAGGGTTGTGGTCGGCGCCCCGCGGGCAGCATCCCGACATTGTTGACCGCCAGATCGAGGCCGCCGAGCCGCTCCACGGTGGTAGCCACGAGGGTGTCGACCGCTTCGTCGTCACGGCAGTCGGCGGGCACGGCGATCGCCGAGCCGGCGCCCGTCCGAGCGGTGGCTTCGGCGTTGATCTCCAGGGTGGTGGCTTCGGCACGCTCGGGGATCAGGTCGTTGACGGCCACCGTGGCTCCGGCCCGGGCGAGCCAGCGGGCAATCTCCCGACCGATGCCGGCTCCGGCCCCGGTGACCAGTGCCCGACGGCCGGTGTGGTCGATGGCGATGGTCATGGTGTTCCTCCGGTGGTGGTACTGATCGGGGCACCGGTCAAGAGGGCCAGGACCTCGTCGACCACGGCGTCGGCCCGACGACGGATCTCGTCGGCATCGACGCCGCCGATCGGATGGGCCACCGAGACGACGCGCAGGTCGTCCAGCCCGAGGTCGTGGGCCGTCTGGTCGGCCAGCTCGCGTAGGGCGCCGGTGGCTACCAGCACGGTGGGCCGACCGGCCGCTTCGAGCTTCACGGTGTCGTGGACACTCCACGACGTGCAACTCCCTCAATCAGCAGTGCCGGTGAGGATCACGTCGACCTCCTCGGCGAGTAGGCCCAGGACCTGATCGTCACAGGGGATGGCGGCATTCTTGGTCTCAGTTCGTACCAGGGTGGCTCCGGTTCGTTCCACGAGCCGCTCGGCCAGACGTCCCAAGAGCACGTCGGCGTTCGGCTTGCGGTTGTCGAGGAGACCGATTCGCTTTCCCGACAGGACGGTGGGCGAGGGCGAGAGGTCGGCCGGGGGCGTGGTCACGGCACCGTCGGGGCGGTGGATCAGCATGGTGTCGGCTCGTTCCCGAGGGGCCCTTCGGTAAGAGGCAGGGTCACGCTTCGGGTCATGCCCCAGCTGGGGATCACCGAGCTGTGTTTGCCGGGTCCACCAACCACGAGGATCCGGATGTTGTCCGGGTGGGCGGTCATCGGAGCGGGATCGTGGTCGCCGAGCCGTTCCATCCACGGTTCCCAGGCTCGGAGGGCGAACGCCCGCTTGAGTTCGACGGCCGGAAGGCGGGCCTTCTGGAACAGGTAGGACGCCACGTCACGGCGCGACCAACCGGCGTCGGCACATGTGGCGGCATGCTCCGGGCAGAGCGCCACCAGATACTCGCCCTGACTGATGCAGGCGTTGTTCTGGGCCGTGGTGGCCATGGCCGAGGCCACCTTGTCGAGGATGCGTGCTGGGTCGTCGGACTCCATGTCATGCACGTTGTGGGGCGCCTCGCCGCAGTGCACGGTCACCGCCGAGGTCGTATCCACACCGATGGTTGTCGGGTAGGCGGGCCACGGAGAGGCGTCGACATTTTCGGCCACGCAGTAGCCGTACTTGGCCGGGCCGCCCTGGGTCGACGCGTCACCGTCGCCGATGGTGGCGCCGGCCACGTGCAGTAGCACCAGCCGGAGGGCTCGACCGGTCGCCGCGTTGGCTCGGTTGCCGGGGCCGAAGGCGCCGAGGCCTCCGTGGTAGCCGGCGGTGCGGGCTACTTCGCCGTGGACGATTAGCAGTGGCGCCACGCAGTGGGTGGTCGCGTTCACCCCCCGCAGGTTCAGCTCGGGTCGGGCCAGTGCCCGGACGGCGGCCTCCAGAACGGGGAGGTGCACCGGGAGGCAACCGGCCATCACCGCGTTGATGGCCAGAGTCCGTCGAGTGGCCTCGCCGAAGCGGGGGGGGAGTACGGCGATGACGGCGTCGCCGGGGTTCCCGGCCAGCATGGCGTCGACCCGCTCGGGGGTGGGGGCCACCACGGGGAGGCCGTCCCCCCAGCCGTGTTCAGCTAGTGCATCCACTAGGTCGGCATCGTCGTCGACTTGAAGCAGAGCGGAGGTTGGGTCGTCTAGACTGTCTACATACATCAGACTTGAGTCTGACAGATGTTGACAGAGTAGGCAACAGGGGGTTGAATCGACGGCTATGGCGGCGCGTCGGGGAGTCACGTCAGAACAGGTGGCCGAGGCCGCGCTGGTGGTGCTGGACGAAGCTGGCCGTCTCGAAGCGGTTCGACCTTCTGCTGTGGCCGGCCGACTGGGCATTCGCAGTCAGTCCCTCTACGCCCACGTAGACGGGACCGCTGGGCTGCGTCGCCTGCTAGCACTGTTGTGCCTCGACGAGTTGGCCGGTCTGGTCACGACAGCTGCAGTTGGCCGGTCGGGACGAGACGCGGTGGAGGCCATCGTCCGAACGCAGTTGGATCACGCGTTGGCGCACCCGGGCCGGTCCGAGGCCACGGTCCACCCACCAGGCAACGATCCGGAACTGGTGGCGTCAATCGAACGGGCCGGCGGACCACTTCAGACCGTGCTGACCTCGCTGGGCCTTGATGCCGAGGATCGAGTCCACTGGGTCCGCCTACAACTAGCCATCACAACCGGGTACGCCGCACTAGTGCGCGACGGCCGACTCACCCTGTCGCCGGAACCGTCGACCACTGTCGACCATCTAGTGGATGTGCTCCTTGGCCGATTGGAGAGCGTTGCGTGAGTCGGCTGGACGGGTCGGTATCGATGATGAACCATGGGACGACCTGATGGCCGAGCGCATGGCGGCTCGATCCCTGTTCGGCGAGATCGTGGTCGACCCCGGCGTCTCCTGGACCTTCTCGATGACATCGGGATGACACCCATGGTCTCTCCTGAGGTCTTCAACCGGGATCTGCTGTCGGGTGGGGTCGATTCCGCGGCTCGGCGGATAGAGGAGACCACTCGCGCCCTCCTTTCTCCCAACTGTCTCCCGGGGAGGGTTCACTAAGCGGGTCCTTGGGATGACAGCACCACCCACAAACGCCTACGGTTTGACAATGGATGGCGTCCCATCGGGTCGTCGGCAGACGAGGACCAATCCTGGGGGGAACATGGCCAGAGGAAACCCGCACCGTTGGACGCTCGCCGTGTTGGTGGCATTGGCCTTGATGGCGGGGGCCTGCGGTGGAGGTGGCAGCGACGGGGCTGAACCGGCATCGACCACTGCTGCTACGACGACGATTGCGTCGACTACGACGGCCGTTCCGGCGCCCACAGAGCCACCGGACGAGCCGCTAGACGCTACGACGACGATTGCGTCGACTACGACGGCCGTTCCGGCGACCACAGAGCCACCGGACGAGGCGCTAGCCGCAACGACCACCACCGAGGCCCCGGCGGAAACGACCACGACGACTACTGAGGCACCGATCGTCCTCACCGATTCGTTTCGGGGTGTGACCGCCGAGACCATCAAGGTCGGGTTTGCCTCGATCGACTTCGAGAAGTTCACGGAGACATACGGGATTCCGCTGCCGTATGCCAACTATGACGACATGGTGGACGCTTATGTGGCCCACATCAATTCCACCGGTGGCATCCACGGTCGCATGATCGAACTAGTCCACAGCCATTTCCTACCGGTGGGTCCGGTTTCGGCCGAGACGACGTGCGTCGAGTTGGCTGAGGACCACAGGGTGTTTGTTGTCCTCAATGGCTTTGCTGGACCTGGCGCCGAGAGCACGAACCTTTGTTTCCCGGGGACATACGACACGATCCTGATTGGGGGTAAGCCAACACCCGAACAACTTGCGGAATCAACTGCACCATGGATCTCCTACGACATGAGTCTCGGAAGGAGGGGTAGGGCATTCGTCAACCTCCTCCGTGAGACCGGGCGCCTCGACGACCTAGGACCGATCATGATCTTCGGTGCCAATGCCGAGTACGAAGCGATCATGGCCGATACCAAGGCGGCACTGATCGGAGCGGACATGCAGGTGCCGATCAGTGTTGCAAACACGAACACCGGCGACGAGACGGCCACTATTGCCTTTCTTGAGGTTCTGCTTGAGCGAGCTCGCTCAGAGGCTGTATCCACGATCTTGTTTGTTGGAGAAGCCAACTATGCGATGGAATACCTGTTCCGGCTAGGTGATGAGTTCACCGTGCTCATCTTGAACGGTGACTCAACCAATAGCTGGATGGATAGCCCGCCAGAAGGAATCGAGAGCGCCGGTCAGTTGCTGACCAACAGGGCGTTCGAATCATCAGAGGATCCGGACACTGCCGAGTGCATGTCGATCATCGAACCTGCTCTCGGCTTGGAGGTTCTTTCCCCCAACCTCCTTGAGCCAGGCCAGACGAACTATTGGGCCGGATCCATGAACGTCTGCAAGTCCTTCGAACTGTTCCGCTACATCGCAACGGCAGCAGGTCCGGACCTCACCAACGACTCGTTCAGGGAAGCGGCCGAGTCTCTCGGGACATTCTCGATCACCGCTCAGCCCTACAACTCAATTGGTCCTGGAAAAGCTGATGCCCGCGACACGCTCAGTTTGGCCGAGTGGTCCCATGAAGAAGCGATCTGGATCGCCCTCTCCAAGCCCACCAACGTCCGCTGACCCGTTCCGGCGTCGGTTCCGGAGGCGTGAACGGGAAAAGAGCCGATGCCCGGGTCGTGAGACCCGGGCATCGTGCAGGTGGCGGAAGGTGTGGGATTTGAACCCACGGTGACCCGGAGGCCACAACGGCTTTCGAGGCCGCCCCATTCGTCCGCTCTGGCAACCTTCCACCGGCGAGGCTACTGATGCGCTGGAGGCCGGCCAACCGGCAGGTTCAGCGTCGTTTGGTGAAGAAGTCCACCAGCAGGGCCGAGCACTCATCGGCCCGTACCCCGGCGGTGACTAGATGCTCGTGGTTCAGCCGGGGGTCGGCGGCGAGGTTGTAGAGGCTGCCCATGGCGCCGGCGTCATCGTTGGCTGCACCCCAGACCACGTGGCCGACCCGGGCCGCCCACGCCGCGCCGGCACACATCGGGCAGGGTTCCAGCGTGACCACCAGAGTGGCTTCGGAAAGGCGCCATGTCCCGGCGTGGGCCGCTGCGTCCCGCAACGCCAGGACCTCGGCGTGGGCCGTCGGATCACTGGTGGCCTCACGTTCGTTGTGGCGTCGGGACACCACCTCGCCGTCGACCACCACCACAGCACCGATCGGCACCTCGCCCTCGGTCCCTGCCGCCTCGGCTTCGGCCAGGGCGAGGCCCATCCACTCGTGCAGCTGGTCTGCGGATTCGAACTTGGTGGAGGTCATGCGATGACGATAGGGGGCCGATGATTGGCGGCTGACGACCGGTGGCCAATGCCGGGTCGGGGAAATGGGCAGCACCCGTTCTCGAGCGTGGCGGCCAGGTGATCTGCGGCACCTCGGAGGTTCCGCTGAGAGCTGCTGCCTTCCGGCCCTGACTCGATTCACAGGCCCCGATCGCACAGGACCCGACCGCCACACTCCAGAACGGGTGCCCGGCAACGATACCCTTGGCGCCCGGATCCCGGCCCCGGCCGGTTCCCGGAGGGATGCGAGAGCGGACGATTCGGCACGCCTGGAACGCGTGTGTGGCTTCACCGTCACCGTGGGTTCGAATCCCACTCCCTCCGCCGACTCGTCTCCTGTATGGCCCCGATGTGGAGTTGGCGCGGCCTCCCAGAGTGCCCCGTCACCGCCCGGTTGTAGGGTCGGCGCGTGGCCTACACCTCCCTCTACCGCCGGTATCGACCGCGGCGGTTCGCCGAGATGCGGGGTCAGGAACACGTGGTGGCAGCCCTGCAAAATGCGGTGGCCGGGGAGCGAGTGCTGCATGCCTATCTGCTGAGCGGGCCCCGAGGCACCGGTAAGACGACGGTTGCCCGGATCCTCGCCAAGGCGCTGAACTGCACCCAGCTCGAGGCTGGCGAGCCGTGCTGTGCGTGTGCCTCCTGTGAGGCCGTGGACGCTGGGACGTCGTTCGACCTCCATGAGTTGGACGCGGCGTCCAACAACAAGGTTGACGACATGCGCGAGCTGCTGGCCAAGGTGGCTCTGGGAACCCCGGGCCGCACCAAGGTGTACCTGTTGGACGAGGTCCACATGCTCACCTCGGGTGCCGAGAACGCGCTCCTCAAGACCCTCGAGGAACCGCCCGACCACGTGGTGTTCGTACTGGCTACCACCGAACCCCACAAGGTGGTCGAGACGATCCGCAGTCGTTCTCAGCACCTCGAGCTGAACCTCCTCCCGGCCGAACAACTCGAGGCACTGGCCCGTGACGTGGTGGTCGACGCCGGCCTCGACGTGGACGAAGCGGGCATCTCCCATGCCGTGCGTTCCGGGCGGGGCTCGGCGCGAGACACCCTGTCGGCACTGGACCGCGTGGTGGCGGGCGGGGTCACCGACGACGACAGCACCACCGATGCCCTGCTGGCTGCGCTGGCTGCCGGTGACGCGGGTGCGGCCCTCGGGGCACTCGCCGCAGGAATCGCACGGGGGCGAGAGCCTCGTGTCACCGGTGAGGCGCTGCTGGCGGCCCTCCGGGAGGCCTTCCTGGTCTCGATGGGGGTGCCGGCCACGCAGTTGGCCGAGGCCGACCGTGTCCGCGCCGAAGCGTTCGCCGAGCAGGTCACCCCGGCGGTCATCACTCGTTCGCTCGAAGCCCTCGGTTCGGCGCTGGTGGCCATGCGTCGCTCGCCGGATCCCCGGGTCGACCTGGAGGTGGCCCTCGTCCGTCTCACCGCCGGCGCGGCCTCTACCGGCGCGGGCGCGGTTCCCGCCACGGCCCAGGGAGCGGACGATGCTTCTGCGACCATCGCCGCACTCACCCGTCGGATCGAACGACTCGAGTCGGCCCTGGAGTCAGCGCTGAAGTCGACGGGCGGGTTGCCGTCGGATGCCTCAGCGTCGCCGCCGCCACGTTCCGCGTCGCCTGCACCCCCGGGACCGCCAGGACCACCGACACCGCCCGCAGCTCCGCCTCGGCCGCCATCGCGATCGGCGTCGGGTCCGGCTGCCGAGGG
>Ga0257111_1000109_pt1 | contig 31865 bp, 31 predicted proteins | sample LP_taG_6_FD_191567 | JGI IMG/M metagenome (GOLD analysis project Ga0257111, IMG submission 191567) | Marine microbial communities from Northeast Subartic Pacific Ocean, Canada - LP_J_2015_P26_500m | ecosystem: Environmental > Aquatic > Marine > Oceanic | place: Canada: Northeast Subartic Pacific...
CAATTTCCTGACCGCATTCTTCACAGTATCCAAATGTTTTCTTTTCTATCCGTTCCAGGGCTTCTTCAACCTTACCAAGTAGTTTGCGCTCCCGGTCCCGAATTCGTAAATTATTGATGTGTTCAGTTTCCAGTGAGGCCCGATCATTGGGATCAGGATAGAGCGTACTTTCTTCCTGCATGCCGTGCACGGTTTCATCAGATTCACCAATAATTTCCGTTTGCAATTCTTCCAAACGAATTTTGATTTTGTCCAGCTTTTTGTCCAGCACTCCTGTTCCCTCCATATAGAATGCGTTTTTTATTCATTAATTTGTTACCACCCATTTTACAGTTATTTAAAAATCTTGAAAGTCTTTTTTTGAAAAATTTGGCACTATGTGTCAGGGGTCATTGAAGTTAAAAAAGTAAATCTTTAACTAATCAGTAACTTGACAGCCACGACAAAACTCATGACTCACGCGTATATATTACGACTAAATGATTTCAGTGTATAAAAATGTAAATGAAGGCTTTAAGTGATTTGGTCGAGGTGAGAGGATTTGAACCTCCGGCCTCTTCGTCCCGAACGAAGCACGCTACCAGACTGCGCCACACCTCGACTGTCTGCACAGTCTGACACAGCAGCTTAAAAATGGCAATGGAGGAGTCTGTAGTTTGCTCAGCGTAAAATGCTTTGCAAGGAGGCAATTTTCTGTCGTTGATCCTGCGTAGAAGCATAGTTCCCCGCATGGTTTAATTGCTTTAGCAGTTTAACAGTCAAAACAGGATCAGGTTTTATGTTTTGATCATCAAGCTGAAGTGCCAGAATTGTCATCTGCACATTTCGAATAATCAGCTTAGGCATCGTCAGCAGCAGAATATCACGCTGGTTCAGGGCTTGCGCTATCTGGATGTCAAACTCTGCTGTGAGTGCAGCTTTTTTCAAAGTGTCCAGGGCTTTAAAATAGGTTTCAATCTTGACGCTCATATTCATCTCATTCTGTGCGGTGCGGATCAGACCGACGGCCTCCATGTAGTGTGTCTCAAATTCTGTCTCAAGTTGATCCGGAGTGAAAACTGAGCGCGGTAATTCTCCTGCAGAGTGTGATGCCAGTAGGTCAGGGGGCTGTATCAAACTCTGGTCTGTTGAACTGAAAAAATTCACCACAACCGAGTTTCTATCTGTTACCTCAATGTACGGAGGCAAATCCAGTGCATTCGGATTCACCATTGCACTCAGAATTACTCTTTTCTGGTGCTCCACATCGGTATCAATTTCCACATAACGTAAATACTCATGATTATTAAATCCAGGAATCTCACGGATTTTTTCGGAGTTTGGAAAAATAATCTGCAGGAAAAACTGGGCCTTGTATCTTCCTGTCTCAGGATCCCTCATTTTCTGTTCAACAACCTGAAACGGAAATCGGTCAGGACTCATTAAAATTGGTCCATCAAAAACCACCTCAATTCCAAAGCGCCTAATTTCACGTAACTCATCTTCAATTTGCAGCGGAATTTTTTTCAGTTCGCGGACCTTAAAAGTTTTTCGTAAAACACTGACATTTTCCGGAGCCTCCTCTAATAATGCGGTGCGCTGGAGAAACAGGAAAGCATCACTGTAAGTGAAGAATTCCCGTGAACCGTTCTCTAATTCCAAAACATACCGGTAGCGATCACCAAATTTATCGGTTTTCATGTATTTACTATCTTCTCCCTGTAGAATGCGAAAGCGGCGAATTCCCAAAACAAGGTTCTTTCCGTCCAGGACGTCATGTTTGCCAAATGTTTTGACAAAGGCAGTTGAGTTTAAAATGATGCGGTAAAACTTATTCTTGTCAAGTACTCCAAAATCTGTACTTTCCGGTGTAGGAAAGACAAGTGCACGATTTTTACTGAGAATCAGTTCATCAGTCTGTGCCCATTCGCGAATACGATTTATCAACCACTTTCGGCTGGAACCGTCATCAAGAATTGCCTGCAGATAATAGTCGTCTTTACCTCTGTTTTTGACAAAAACAGAAGAAATTTTGATGGATTTGAAATATCCATTATCCAGCACACTTGCCAGTTTGAGTGCTTTTTGCCGTGACGTATATTCCGGAAAGGCAAATGCCGGCAGATTGAAACCGGTCACAAACAGGGCCAACGCAAGAGAGATGAAGTATATTTTTTTATTCAAAATTCTTTCCCACATAAATTTCTACATCGGTTGCCAGTTTACTTATTCTACTCTCCGGCATTGGTTCAATCACCTGTTCTCCCGGTAAAATCTGCGCCAGAATCAAGGCCTCTCTCATCAGGTTTGCATGAAAGTAAATTTTAGTTTTGGGCAGGATTGTCTGTTCACGGACCGAAGATATGTTAACGATTTTTAACTTCATTCCAATCTGTTTTTCAATCGTACGTTTCTGTTGACGGTCCAACAGTACTGCAAGACGCTGTGCCGAGTCCGGATGAGGAGAAGCGTTCAGTATCGTAAGATTCAGTTGATCAACACGGCGGTACGACATCAGTGCGGTTACAGGATGCAAAAGCATCTCCTCTCGGGGACTAATCACAGGCGGTGCCAAATCAATTATTATACTTTCCACTTTCTGCTGTTCTTGAGCATTTGTGGTTTCTTTTTTTACGAACTTTTGCAAAGCAAATGTTAAATGGCGTGAATCTGATTTTTCTGTATCCAGCACCAGAATATGTTCTTCAGTACTTGAAATAGTGAGGGTCACCTGGAACTCTATTTTCCCATTTTCTTTTTTTGTGATTTTCTCCTCAAGTAGCATTTTCTCCAGGATACCCTCCTCTGAAAAGGAAGTTACTTCCCGTTCCGGCAGGAGAATGCTGTTGATCAATGTGTTGGGCAGAAGAACGGAGGTTTCGGTCTTGGAATTTCTTGGAGAAATCTGGATATGAGGAAATTGTCCTGGATCGAAAAAACCTTTAAAGGTCAGAAATGGCGTTTTCTCATCCGGAATCAATTCGAAGCGGTCAAGCATATGACCGGAACTTACTGAGATAGATAACCCTGCTGTTGGGAATAAAAACAGCAGACTGAGTACTAATAAAAGGAAAAACTGCTTCATGAAATTGCAGTGGAAAAAGGTGCATGTGGAGTCTCACACCAGCACTACGGTGGTAGAGACACCAACTTACAAATGCAGAAAATGAGCCACTATAGAAAAGCAGTCATGAATCGGAAGGTTCGTCGGAGTCAGAAGGGTCTTGTGGTTCCTCTGGAATGTTTTCTTCCACCAAGTTTTCCTGAGCAGTTTCAGCCGCTGAGACGGTTGTTGAGTCTGTTGAATTTTCCTCTTTGACTTCAACCTCGTCATCATCCTCATTCTCAATCACCGGAGCAATGCCGATCACCTGTTCATCCGTCTCAAGGCGGATCAGACGATTACCCTGCGTAACACGGCCGATGGTACGGATATTTTCAACAGGAATCCGGATCAATTTTCCAAGCTGAGTGATCAGAAAAAGCTGAAAATGCTCTTCAACTTCCAGTACATTCACAACCGGACCATTTGTATCAGTAATCCGGATTGTACGCATTCCAAAGTTGCCCCTGTTTTTTGCAAGAGTGTAATCTACTATCGGCGTTTTTTTGCCGTAACCACCTTCTGTAACCGTCAGCAGTTCACCTGTACCGGAAAGTGCCAGCGCAGAAACCACCCTGTCGCCTTTGCGAAGTTTGACGCCTCTCACACCACGCGCCTGCCGCCCCATGGCACGTAAAGTTGACTCATTAACTCGCAATCCCATACCGTCACGTGTGGCAAAAAACAATTCTTGATTTCCATCTGTTAGCTGAACAGAAATCACTGAATCTCCCTCGTCTAGAGTAATTACACGTAAACCGGTAACTCGGATTTTTGCGCAATCCAGCATTGGTGTTTTTTTGGCTACACCTCCTTCTGTACAAAGGAAAATATATTTATTTTCTGCTTCTTTAGGAACATTAAGACAGGAACAAATTGATTCACCCTCCCGTAAAGGCAGCAAATTAATTGCCGCTTTTCCACGTCCGGTTGGCCCGGCCAGGGGAAGTTCAAAAACTTTTTTGCGGAAAACCTGACCTTTGTCAGTGAAAAAGAGAAGGAAATCATGTGTGGAGGCAACAAACATCTGTTCGACAAAATCTTCATCTTTCGTACCCATTCCCAGGCGTCCTTTTCCGCCACGGCGCTGTAGTCTGTACTCACTGACCGAACTGCGCTTTATGTAACCTTCACGGGAAAGAGTGACCACCATGTCTTCTTCATTGATCAGTTCCTCAATCAGTATTGAACTGTCACCTTCAATAATTTCTGTACGGCGCTCGTCTCCATATTTGTCGCGAATTTCAATACTCTCTTTGCGGATAATTTCGATGACACGCTCATCTTTTTCCAGGATATCCTTGTAATCCTCAATGGCTTTGCCAACATCTTCATGTTCTGTGCGTATTTTATCTTGCTCCATTCCGGTTAAGCGCTGCAATTTCATATCGAGAATTCCATGGGCCTGTCGTTTAGAAAGACCATAGCTTTCCATCAAAACATCCTCTGCAACACCCCCACTTTCAGCTTTTCGAATAATATTCAGCACTGCATCCAGGTTTTCCAGCGCAATCATCAAACCTTCAAGAAGGTGCATCCGATTTTCCGCTTGTCTTAATTCGTAACGTGTCCGGCGTGTTACTACTTCAATACGGTGCTGCAGAAAAAACTCCAGCATTTGCGTCAAGGCCAGGATTTTGGGCTGCTTGTCTACAATGGAGAGCATAATGATCCCGAAACTCGATTGAAGTGCTGTGTGTTTGTAAAGATTACTCAAAACCACATCCGGAGTTTCACCACGTTTTAGCTGAATAAACATGCGCATTCCCTTGCGATCAGATTCGTCCCGTAAATCTGAAATTCCTTCAAGTTTTTTGTGACGCACCAATTCCGCAATTTTTTCCAGCAAATTTGCCTTGTTGACCATGAACGGCAGTTCATCAACAATGATCAGATCACGTCCATCTTTAGTTTGCTCAAAATGTGTTTTTGCGCGAATCCGGATGATTCCACGTCCTGTTGTGTAGGCGTCATAAATTCCACTTTTACCAATAATAGTACCGCCGGTAGGAAAATCCGGACCGGGAATAAATTCCATCAATTCCTGGACTGTGGCAGAGTCTCGGTGATCAATATAAAACAACAACGCATTCAACACTTCCTTAAGATTATGCGGAGGAATGTTGCTCGCCATACCGACTGCAATTCCGGTTGAACCATTGGTCAGCAAAATTGGAATACGTGAGGGCAGGACTGTCGGCTCTTCCAGGGAGTCGTCGTAATTTGGAATAAAATCAACTGTGTCTTTTTCAAGGTCTGCCAGCATATCATGAGCGATTTTCCGCATGCGGACTTCTGTATAACGCATCGCTGCAGGAGAATCACCATCAACTGAACCAAAGTTACCCTGTCCGTCAATCAACTGATATCTCATCGAAAAATCTTGTGTCAGTCTAACGATTGTGTCGTAAACCGCCGTATCTCCATGTGGATGATATTTACCAATTACATCGCCAACTACACGTGCAGATTTGCGGTAAGGTTTGTTGAAATCGTTACCCTGTTCACTCATTGAAAACAGTACACGCCGGTGAACAGGTTTTAAGCCGTCACGAACATCCGGAATTGCGCGCCCAACTATGACGCTCATAGCATACTCCATGTAGGAGTCACGCATTTCGTGGACTATATCTGCTTCAATTATTGTTTCGCTCATGGTTCAAAAATAGTTAATTTTGAAGTTTAGTTTTCAGGATCAGTCTAATTTTAATCAGCTCTTAAAGGGTTTCTACTTCATAAACATGATCGCGTTTTTGAAGCACCAAAACTTTTTCCATCACATCTTCCTGTTTAATTTCATTGACAACTTCCAAGCCTTCAATGACTTTTCCAAAAACAGTATGCTTACCGTCCAGATGCGGGGTGGGGCCGTGTGTGATGAAAAACTGGCTTCCGTTGGTTCCGGGACCTGCGTTGGCCATCGAAAGGATTCCGGTGCCGTCATGTCGACGTTCCGGTGTACATTCATCATCAAAATCATATCCGGGCCCACCGGTTCCGGTACCTTGAGGACAACCCCCCTGGATCATAAAATCCGGAATTACACGATGGAAATTAAGTCCGTCATAATAACCTTTTTCGATCAAAGAAATCATATTGGCTACAGTGTTTGGAGCATCATCTTCAAACATTTCAATTGTCATATTGCCGCGATCGGTCTGGATTTGAATTTGCGGAAGTCCGTCAGAAATTTTTGTTTCACTCATTGTCATTTTCTATTTGTAGGTTAAAAAATAAGGTGGTTTTGAAAATAGATCAGTATCGTAAAAACCGTAAGCAGGGATCACAGAGGCCTCTGGGAGTATAAAAATATAAACAGTTCAGTGTGTTCTCTGTCCCTCTGTGGTTAAATACTTTTAAGCAGTTTTTTGCTTTTTATCAATTCATCAACTAGAGTCATTTTTTTGTTCCCGAAGAGTCTGCTTCATCTCCGGCAGATAAAGTTGAAAGATCTCCCAGTCCGAGTGAAGAAAAATCAAAATTGGAAACTGCAGATGAGTTCTCTGCATCCACCCACTTATCATTTTCAAACAGCAGCAGTTTGGCAACCCCTCGAAAAGGTGTAAAAATTTTTAGGTACGAATCTTCATCCTCGCCCTCAAGAGTCAGATGAGTAGCTGTTTCTTCAACAATTTTACCTGCATATTTAACTGATAAAGTCTTCGGAAAAGTTACTCGTTTTTCTTCAATTTTCATGTTCAACAAAGTTTGAATAGCTCTACAAGTGTATCCGAAATTATTCAGGCACTAGAGTTTCTAGGCGGGCAATCGCATGAACCGGAGCATTACTTCCAGACATCAGGTCATTGAGAGCTGCATAGACAATCCGCTGTTTTTCGAGGGTACGTTTTCCCTCAAAGACAGGTGAAATTACCTGGATTTCAAAATGCCGTCCGTCCCCGCCCACTTCAGCAGTTGAGTCTGCAACAGATTTTTCAATTGCCTCCTTGATTTGTTCTTCAATAGTTTTCTGACCTCCAGCTAAACTCATAAATCCTCCTGCATTTAATTTACATCCAACTTGGTTTAAAATCTTCTTCCTGTTCTGGTGGTTCAAACATAAATGAAGTTTTGCAGCCACATGAACCTTTGGCTGATGGATTGTTGAATTTAAGCCCACGATCCATCAAACTGTAGCTCCAGTCTATTTCTGTATCCTTGATGTATAGATGGCTTTTTTTATCGACCAGAATTGTTAAATTTTGTGATTCAAAATCTAAATCAAATTTTGTCTTTTTTGAATCGAAATCCAGTGTATAGGTAAATCCGGAACAACCTCCGCCTTTAACCCCTACCCTTACACAAACGTCTTCTGCCAATTCATTTTCGAGCATGATTTTCTGAATTTCCTTTGCCGCATTTTCTGTAAGTGTTATCATAGTTTCTCCAGTGTCAGTGGTCTTCACTGACAAGGTTTCGGTTCCATTCCGGTATTTCAATAATGAGAGCCTGAGTACCATTAGGCACACATTGACAGGCAAGACGTGACTGAGGTTCAAGTCCGGGTGCTAAATCCAGCATATCCTCCTCATCTTCAGTAGCCTCATTACAGCTTTCAAGTCCCTGCCGTACAATGACATGGCAGGTGGAACAGGCACAAACGCCTCCGCAGGAATGGTCCATATCGATACCTGCTTCCAGGGCTGCATTGAGAATTGAACCCGGAAGTCCGTCGGATTCAGTTGTAATTTTTTCAGATAAAACAGCCACCTTTTTCTGTATTGGCAGAAACGTTACATCATAGTTTTGAAGAGGTAATTCAAATTCCGCTTTCTCAATATAAGGATTAGTGCCTGCCATAATCTGTTTGTATAATTTTAAGAAAAAACTCTATTCCAAGAATTATACTGAATTTACCACAGAAAATCAATGCAAGAACCAATAATTTCAGTTATTTTTACTGACAGATTCTCAACAGCAAATCTTCAAAATTTCGTGTTGCTTTTGTTTATTTAAGTTGGGATTTTATAAAGGCGAGTAAATCCGGATTTGCCCAATCCCGAATACCTAATGCTCTTCCCAAAACTACTCCTTCAGGATCAATCAGGTAAGTAACAGGAATGTTTTTGACACCGTACAAGTTGGTAATTTCCAGCTTTGGATCTGCTACCATCGGGAACGTGAAACCGTATTTCTCAGCAAACTTGCTGATTTTTTTCGTGTCTTCTCCCATTCCAACTGCCAGCACGATCAATTTTTCCTGCCCCATTTGCTGATATGCCTTCTCAAAATCCGGCATTTCTTTCAGACACGGCGAACACCAGGTGGCCCAAAAATTCAACAAAATAAATCGACCACGGTAGTCTTTCAGATTGACTGTCTTTTCATCGGGAAGTTTTCCTGCAAAATTATGTGCCTCAATCCAGGCTGTAGCAGGAGTAATGCGCAGACTGTTTAGTAATTTTCGTTCTTCACCAGCCAGTGGCACCTGTTTGCTCTGTGCAGAGGGAGTAACAAAAACCAGCAGCCAGAGTAAAAAAAACAGCCGAGGCAAATTTATTTTCGACAGAGTCATTTATATATATTTTTGAAAGAAATCCACCTCATTTAAGGCAAAGTTGATTGGTAGACAGAGAACTTTATTTTACTTCAAAACAAGAATCTTCACAATCAGGAACACGAAATAACAGTCAAATTGAGTTAGCCGCAGGAGGCCAGTTATAAATCACACGCACAAAATCATGGTTTTCAACAAAATCCGATTTTCTCAAAAATTCAGCAAAAACTCTTTGACCAGTGGAGTCTCCAATAGCCAGTACAATCAAAGAGTCCCGGAATTTATGCATGAATTTCTCAGGAGGCAGATTATTAAAACCCCATGCCGGTCGGTTTTTCACCTGACGGTCAGGTGGCCCCGGACGATTATCCACAAAACCCAGCAAACGAACCCCTCTGTTTTCAAAACTTTGTGCCGCCTGTCTGCCGGTTGGACCTGAGCCTACAATTAGAACACCACGACGTTTTTTGAGTCGGCCAAACTCAAGGAGATAATGTGCTTTTGCGTCAAACATGGCCGGACGTTTATACATTGCTTCAACTCTTGAGAGACGACCGGGGGCAAAATATTTACGGACCAGTATTTCCGGATGTTTAGCCAACTTTGCTCCGCCGCCGTATGCCCGCAAAATAAAATCATAATCTTCTGCCCAGGGATTGTTTGAGTAACCGCCAATTTTGTTGAATAATTTCCGAGTTGCAAAAAAAGTCGGATGAACAATTGGTGATTCTGCAAACAAATCGCTTTCAATTTGCTGATGAGACATCAGGGAATTGCTCCAGGATTGATAATGAACTGCGCTTTCCGGAAGCGGTCCTTTATCAGTAAAACCTTCCACCCTGCAACCTATCAACTCCAATTCAGGATCTTTTTGAATTAATTCCAGTTGTTTTTCCAATCTTGTTTTCTGCATCCTGTCATCGGCATCCATCCGGGCAATGTACTGTCCTTTGCACTCAGTAAGTCCTGTGTTGAGTGCCGAAACAATGCCCTGCGGTTCTGTGCGAATCATCCGGATTCTGGAATCATCCTGACTTGCTTTTTCCAGCAACACGGGAGTTTGATCAGTTGAGCCGTCATCAACCACAACCAATTCGTAATCAGTTAGACTTTGATTATCAATGCCTGCAAGGCAGTTACGCAACTTCGCAGCATCGTTACGTACCGGCATCAGGATGGAAATTATCGGGTTGGATTTCAAAATTTACCGGCAGAAAAATCTGTTGCTAAGAGAATCTTAAGTATCTTGTCACGGGTATTTTGAGGCTGATTCAGTAAAATCACAAAAAAGAGAGGGTTCGTGCCTGGTAGGTATCCGGCCATAGTGTAAACACCACTGAGAGTCCCCGTTTTGAGTAAAACATCATTATCACCTTGTAGCAAGTCTTGATGCGGAGCAAAAGCCTTTAGCAACTGCCAAATGGCTTCTGGTGTCAGACGATTTTTGCGAGAGATTCCGGAACCCTCCACCAGCAAAAACTGGTCTAAAGGGATTTTAAGTTCTTTGTCTAAATATTCTGTATATGCATGAGTTCCTTTTTCCAGAGTGGCCGGAGGGCCGTAACGCTGCAAGCCAACGGTTAATAAAAGCTGATTTGCCGTAAAGTTATTGGAAAAGCGCAGCATGCCCGCAATTACTTCCTTCAATGTTAAAATATTGCTGTGAGTGTAAAACAGGTGATCTCCGTTTCTAACAGAACGTAAAGCAACGTTTTTGTTTTCAAATGAAAATCCTTCTTTGCGAAAAAATGATTTTATAAGTTCTCCTGAATAAGTAAAACTTAAGTTAGGTTGTATACTGATCCTATGGGTTCCTGGTGACAATTTTTTAGCCAGGCGGCGTGCCAAAGGGGTCAGTGGAGTTTGTTTTTCAGCAGAAGTGACATGGCCTTTTGAATCAACTTTCACGAATACTGTGTTGAAATTAACCACCAGTGCACCATTATGTGCATCAAAAGGATTATTAGAAAACGAAATTCCAGGGATTTTAATTTTTTCACTAAAGAGTGAGGTGTCAAAAAACAAGCCCTGCATTTTTTTAGGGACATCGGGAAGCAGGCTTACTTGATGTGCTATTCGCTGCCATTCTTCGGAAACTAAAAAAGGATCGCCTTTGCCCTTGATAACAAGGGAATGATTTTGATCAATATAAAATTCAGTATTGAAACTGTATTCTGATCCAAAATAATGCAAAGCTGACAGTGCAGTTGCATATTTTAGCACTGAGGCTGGAATCAGCAACGGGTTTTTATTTGGAGGATAGCGATAGAGCACCTGTTGCTCATTGGCAATCAATACGCTTCCGTGACGGACCAGAGATTTTAACTGAATATCCAACTTAGATTGAGAAGGATTTGCTGCCCACAAAACGGAAGATAACAAAATAATAATTCCCGTTCCAAGCATCAATCTGAACATTTTTTCTTGCATTAGCAACAGCTTCTCATTAGGATTAGTAGTTTTCAAGAGTAGAAATTTTCACACTAAAAAAGGTATTATGATCACTAAGAAAATCCTTGTTACCCCCGGAGACGGGATTGGTCCGGAAGTAACAAAACAGGCTATTCAGGTGTTAAAAACTGTAGCACCACGTTTTGAACTTCAACTCGAATTATCTGAAAAACCTGTTGGTGGAGTTGCTTACGATTTAACCGGTACTCCAATTCCGGATGAAACACTTAAAGCAGCAAAAAATTCAGATGCAGTTCTGTTGGGTGCAGTTGGAGGCCCAAAATGGGAACCGCTTGATTTTTCGGTACGTCCTGAACGCGGATTGTTGAAATTGCGTTCCGAATTGGAATTGTACGCAAATTTACGGCCTGCTGTAATATACGGTGATCTGGTCAATGCTTCAACATTAAAGCCGGAAATCGTCGATGGTGCCGATTTGATGGTGGTACGAGAATTGACCGGAGGAATTTATTTCGGAGAGCCTCGTGGTGTGGAAGTCAGAAACGGGGAACGGGTTGGTTTTAACACACTAGTTTATTCTGAATCAGAAATTCGACGTATTGTGAAAGTCGGCTTTGAAATTGCCATGAAGCGCAAAAAAAAACTTACTTCTGTTGACAAGGCTAATGTATTGGAATCAACTGAATTGTGGCGGGAAATTGCAACGGAGGTAGGGAATGACTTTCCGGAAGTTGAGCTGAGCCACATGTATGCAGACAATGCTGCTATGCAGATAATCCGCAATCCAAAGCAGTTTGATACCATGGTTACAACCAACATGTTTGGCGACATCCTCAGTGATGCAGCAGCCATGATGACTGGTTCTCTTGGGATGCTGCCTTCTGCAAGTATCGGAGGAAACAAGCTAGCCTTACACGGAATGTATGAACCGGTTCACGGTTCTGCTCCGGACATTTCCGGACTGGACAAAGCGAATCCGCTGGCGATGATTCTTTCGGTGGGTATGATGATGCGCTATTCTTTTGATCTCACTGAAGCCGATGAAATGATTCAGCAGGCTGTCGTAAAAACTCTTGAAACATATCGCACCGACGATATTATGGCCGAAGGGAAAACACTCATCGGTTGCCAGGAGATGGGTGAAAGAGTCCTTCAAATTTTGGAACAAAAATAATCTTGAGTTCGTTCGTCTCAAAAGGAAAGCTCTTATTGTTCAGGCTCCGCTTTCAGGGAGTGCGCCTACAGTTACACTGGAACAAAATAATTCAAAAGATACTGGAATTTTTAATAATGCGCCTGCTGCTGAAAGGTGATTCACTATTTAAGGCCCAACCATATTTACGGCAAGAAAAACAAACCCTGCTTGATAAGTCTTCCGGACGTAGAATAATATATTTCACTTTTCGCACTCTTCATTTTCTGGATTGGTTTGCACCAATTGATTTAGCGCTTGAGCGCTCTTTTCCAGGGAAATATGAGGTTTTTTACATTGATTTTTCCACAACACTTCATCGTATCGGGAAAGGATTCGAATATCTTCATTTTCGACAACAAGTCGAAGAGCGTCTGCTGCAGCTAAACATTTCACCTTTACGGCATTTTTCACATGAGGAATTAGCGGAATACACATCTTTTCCCGACGCGGATGTTCATGTAACCTGTGAGTCAATCAGGCAGGAAACATTCTCTGTTCCGGAACGCATTTACCTGCCGCATTATGCTCTGCCCAAAGCAATTGATATTGGGCTTCCGGAGAATATTCGCTTCAACCATGTTTTTCTTCCAACTCGACCGCCATACACTTACAAGCAGCTCGAGCAAAAGTTTCAGGAAGAGATCAAAGTTCATTCTGTGGGTTATCCAAAACAGTATGCAGCAACCAGTTCAGTGAGGTATTTCCCTGATTCCGACCAACCTGTTGTGATTTATGCACCTTCATTGGAAATTAGCTTACTGTTTGACGCACTGGACAGGGGGCTTCTCGAAATTTTTAATAAGATGTCCCATTACAATTTTGTAATCAAACTGCATCCCTCACTTGCCTCACGGAGACATTATGTTACTGCATTTATGTGTCAAGAGCTGAAAGGTGTTGAGCATATTCATTTTGATGAATTGTCCGGTATTCAAAATTTAGCCGAAGAATCCTCACTGTTAATAACAGATTTTGGCAGTGTAGGTGGAGAATACCGCCTGGGATATGGCAAAAGGGTCATTTTCCTGAAAACACCTGCTGAATATGAAGGTGGTGCCGATTTACAATTCAGGGATGATTTTGCAGATGGGATATGTAAAGTGGAGGATTTGGGAAATGTGATTGAGTCGGTTATGAAAAAAGGGCCACTTTCTGACTCTGAATTCCATAATATGCGTCAGCAGGTACTTAGTTTTTCTGAAGAGTCAGATTATGAGGCCGCCCGAATAGTCGATGAAATTTGTTCAGCTTCCTGAATCTTCCTCCCGATTCACCAAATCAGGTGAAAAAGCCGGCATACAGACCGACCAATATTCTGCTTCTACATCAAAAGGATTAGAATAACGAACTCTGGCGCCTTTGCGGACAAGCAAAGACTCACCAACATTTAGCGTAACAGTTTCACCGTCAATCTCAATTTGTTTACGTCCCCGGACCATCATGGTGTATTCATCAAACTCCGGATTTTGATGTGGCTCGCTCCAACCAGGAGGTGCAACCATATGAGCAACACTCACTTCGGGTTCATTACTCACAGCACGTCCAACATGTTCTTCAATTAATTTTCCGTCAGTTGTTGGAACCACAAACGGTGCCTGCTGTAATACGTATGAATCACTCATAATCCTGTCTTATTTGAGGTTTCCTGTTGTTTTATTCTGGGATATATAATTTTTATTGCCCTGTCAAAATGAAATTGATCATCGATTTCAGTCCATACTAAATCACCGATCCGCAAGTAAGGAACCACCCATTCTGAGCTTACCTCTGAAATACATTCTTCATAATGGTTACTGCACGGAAAACTAAGATTTGCCTGATGCTGAGCACACATTTTGTGGAACAAATTCTGAGAGATTTTTGAAATTCCTACCAATTCACCCTGAATCTGTAAGTCTGGACGCGGCTCTTTTGAAATAGCCGCAATATCTCCGCTGACAATGCTCCTGGAGGTCTCATAATTATGATTTTTCCCCTGATTAATTCCATAGATGTATACTTCATCATTGGAACCTGTTTTTCCTGAGGCCAGCACCACATCCGGACCCTCATAATTTAAGACTGAGGACAAAGCACGGGATTCATAAAGCAAATCAGACTCCAACAACAAAAAATCATCCTGCAAAATTTCCTGTGCTACAAAAAGCGAGTGCATACTTCCGGTTTCAGCAAAACGCGGGCTGTGAATAAATTCAATCTTTGGTAAGTTTGCAAGAGGCTCAAGGTGTTTATGGTACATTGTATCCTGAAAGCCAGTCACAATTACGACCCGATCAATACCCTCACTCTTTAAGCGTTCCAGTGAACGAATAATCAAGGATTTTCCCTCGATTTCCAACAATCCTTTTGGACATACTCCAATCACATTTTGCAAACGAACCCCCATCCCTGCTGCAAGTATGACGGCAGTATTGATTCTTGAAAATGGGGATTTATTCATTGTAATTCAGGACACCAGTCGACTTTTGGATTCCTCAGAAACTGAACCATTTGGTTGATCCTGGAACTGCATTTCATAAAGTTGCTGGTAACGTCCTTCTTTCGATAGCAATTCATTGTGAGTACCTTGTTCTACGATCTGTCCATTCTCCATCACACATATTCTGTCAGCATTCCGAATGGTCGAAAGTCGATGTGCAATCACAATGGTAGTACGATTTTCCATTAGATGTTCAATAGCCTGCTGCACCTCAATTTCAGATTCAGAATCAAGTGCAGAAGTTGCTTCATCCAGAATAAGAATTGGAGCATCTTTGACCAAAGCACGGGCAATAGAAAGGCGTTGCCGTTGTCCACCGGAAAGTCTTGCACCTTTTTCGCCAATCACTGTTTCGTAACCATCAGACTGTTCTAAAATAAATTTGTGAGCATTAGCAGCTTGTGCCGCCGCATACATCCGTTCTTTTGAGCAATCCGGCTGTCCATAGGTAATGTTACTGGCAATGGTGTCATTAAAGAGGATGGTATCTTGAGTCACAATTGCAATCAATTTCCGCAGGGAGGCTATATCCAAATCACGAAGATCGTGCCCGTCTATATTGACTTCTCCCCGTGTAATATCATAAAAACGCGGGATCAAATTAGCAATGGTCGTTTTACCGGCACCACTGCTGCCGACTAAAGCCACAGCTTCCCCTTTTTGCAAAGTAAGTTGAAAATCCTTAACCGCAGGTTCATCTTGGTCCGGATAGTGGAAAGCCTGTATATTTAGATTTATTTCACGATCAAAGCTGGTCAGTTTAGTGGCATCAGGAGAAATAACAATGTCATCTTTAACATCAAGAATATTAAAAATTCTCTGAACTGCAGCGATTCCCTCCTGCAGTTTTAAATTGAAGCCATTCAGTTTTTTTACCGGTTCATTCAGCAAAAAAAAACTAATCACAAACGAAGTGAAATCTCCCGCAGTGATCTGATCGTTAATAATTAAATAACCACCATAAGCCACAATTGTTGCTCCAGCTGCAGCACCAATAATTTCAATAACCGGATATGAGTAAGAATCAATCATGATCGACCGCATATGGTTTTTGTAAAGATCATCGTTTGCGTCTTTAAAACGCTTGCTTTCGTATTTTTCCATTCCAAATGCTTTTACCACACGTATGCCGGAAATAGTCTCCACCAACAAACTGCTCAAGTCACCAAAACTGATTTGCCTTTGACTTACTGCAACCTTGTTGCGCTGGCCAAATATCTGGATAAAAAATATTGCAACAGGAATAATTGTCATGGTTACCAGGGCCAACTGCCAACTGCGAAAAAACATGATTCCAAGTAGTAGAAAAAATTGTGGAATGTCACGAAAAGGTCCTGTGACTCCAACTTGAAGCATGTTTTGAAATACATGCAAATCGTTAGTGAAGCGTGAAATCAGGTCACCAGTTTTGGAACGGTTAAAAAAGGTGAGTGAAAGATTGACTAGATGGTCAAAAAGCTGCTGCCTGAGTTTTACAATGAGGCTCTGTACAAGGTGTCCGACACTGTAGTTGTGACCAAAAAAAAACAAACCCTTGATTGCAAAAACTATCATCATTCCCAAGCCAACCAGAAAATACTGTTTTAGTTCCGGATTGTCGCCATAGGCAATAGCATCTACAATATCTTTGGCGTAATATGCAGGTGCCGCAGTAAATATATTGTAACCCACCATGCAAACTATGCTGAAAAATACCCAGCCTTTGAGTGGGGCAATAAGTTCATACAGTCGCCAGGCAATGTGACGGGATTGATTGTCCTTCATGACAAAAAACTTTGCTTAAATATTTTTGTAACAGATTACAGATTTATTTATTATCAGTCACTTCCCAAGTTGTTCCTTCCGGTAAATCTTTGAATTCAATGCCAATCTTCTGTAGACGCTCCCGGATCAGGTCTGCACTTGCAAAATCTTTATTCTCTCTGAAGTTCTCCCGTAATTCAACCAGAACTTCCATTACATTTTTTATTTGAAGTTCGGTTTGAGATGCTTCCAGCGACTCCGGAATAATCCCGAGAACATCTCCACCCAAGCTGGAAAACAAATGCTCTGCATCAACAATTGCTTCAGGTTCGGCTCTTTTCTCTGACAAGAGTGTATTGACATCACGACTTAAATCGAACAGTACTGCAATCGCCTGAGGCGTTGAAAAATCGTCATCCATTGCCTGACAAAAACGTGTGCGGAATTCCTCAAAATATTTTCCAGAGGGCTTTGCTCCATCTGCTTTTCTTTCTCGAAGATTCCGGACAGTTTGATGAAGGCGCTTCAATGATATTCCTGCTGAAGTTAATGAACTTTCACTAAAATCTACTAAAGAACGATAATGACTTGCCGCAATAAAGTAACGAACAGTTAACGGATCATATTTTTTAAAAACATCAAACAGCGTCACAAAATTTCCACTGGACTTACTCATTTTCTGACCTTCAATGGTCAGCATATTTGTGTGCATCCAGTTACGCGCAAATGGTTTTTCAAGTCCTCTCGCCTGGGCGATTTCGCATTCATGATGCGGAAATTTTAAATCCATTCCGCCACCGTGGATATCAAATTCTTCACCCAAATAGCGGGAACTCATTACCACACATTCGGTGTGCCAGCCGGGATATCCCCAACCACTAAATGGATCTCGCCAGCGCAACAAGTGTCCAGGCTCTGCTCGTTTCCAAAGGGCAAAATCACCCGGATGACGCTTTTCAGAGCGAACTTTTACCCGGGCACCACCTTGCATCTCTTCAACTTTCCGGTTTGAAAGCTCACCGTACTTTGGGTCTTTGGATATTTCAAAATAAACTGATCCATCGGATTCATAAGCCAGACCCTGTTCAAGCAGTTTCTCAATGGCTTCCAGTTGTTCCGGAATATGTCCTGTAGCTCTGGGACTGATGTCCGGTCGAATCACTCCCAAAAGGTCCATTGCCTCAAAATGTCTGCGGGAATAACTTTCCGCAACTGCCATCGGTTCCTGATTCAGTTCACGGGCACGCTTCAGCAGCTTATCTTCTCCTTCATCAGCATCTCCCATCATGTGCCCAACATCAGTTATGTTTTGCACATAAAATGTTTTTAACCCGCAGAAACGAAGGTATCGTAAAATAACGTCAAAACTGACATAGGCTTTTGCATGTCCTAGGTGGCTGTCGCTGTAAACGGTGGGGCCACAAACATAAAGTGACGCCTGGCCCTCGTGCACCGGATTAAAAGATTCTTTTTGACCAGAGAGAGTATTATAAATTTGAAGAGGCATTTTTGCTAATCTATCTCTCAGACAAGTTCCAGACAAGGAATTTTGCTAAACCCGAACTTTTTGCTTCTTTTTGAGCAAAACGCGGTTCCTGATTTTTGACCAGTTCAATGTAGTGGTTGATACTGACTTCGATACGATCAAAGAATGGCTGTGGATAGACTCCCAGGAAAATAGTCCAGAAAACCAGAGGAACGAGGACAACAACTTCCCGTAGTGAGAAATCATTAAGATTTTTAACGAGGTCTTTAGTCAGTGGTCCAAAAAGAACACGTTGTACCATCCAAAGCATGTAAATAGCTGCTACTAGGACCCCGAAAGCTGCAACAATTCCATACCAGATATTTACCCTGGCAGCGCCAATCATGGTCAAAACTTCTCCAACAAAACCATTCAGTCCAGGCAAGCCAACAGAAGCCATGGAAAAGAAAACCAGGAAAACAGCAAATTTCGGCATGGTGTGAGCGACCCCGCCATATGCAGAAATTTCCTGAGTATGCGTCCTTTCGTAAATCATCCCAACAGTGAGGAACAGTGCGCCGGTGACAATCGCATGGTTTATCATCTGAATCCAGCTTCCGGATAGACCCTGGATATTGAGTGCAAATAATCCCAGCACAATATAACCCATATGTGCAACTGAAGAGTAGGCAATAAGACGCTTTATTTGCGGTTGTACCATAGCCACAAGTCCCCCGTAAATGATTCCGATCAGGGCAAGTACCATGAAAATGGGTGTTAAATCAAAAACTGCTGCTGGAAAAATTGGCATCGCAAAACGTAAAAAACCATAAGGTCCAAATTTCAACATTACTGCTGCCAACTGCACTGAACCTGCAGTCGGAGCCTCATAGTGTGCATCCGGAAGCCAGGTGTGCAGCGGAAAGAGTGGTATCTTTACAGCAAATGCTGCTGCAAATCCAAGAAAGAGCCAGAATTGTGTTTCAGGTGGAATCTGCATGCCGTACCAGTCAAGAACACTGAAGGACCATGCTCCGTTCAAATCCAGATAAATGTTTGCTGTATAGAGCAAAGAAATCAGCATCAAAAGCGAACCCAGCATTGTGTAAATGAAAAACTTGATGGTGGCATAGAGTCGGTTTGGACCACCCCAAATTCCGATTAGTAAATACATTGGTACCAGCATCACCTCAAAAAATACATAAAACAACACTACATCCATTGCCGCAAAACAACCGAGCATTCCGATTTGCAGGAGCAGCATTTGAATTTGGAACTGCCAGTTGCTCTTCGCGACATTCCATGAACCGAGCAGTGCAAGTGGAGTGATGAAGGTTATAATCAGGAAAAAGAAAAGATTAAGTCCATCCAAACCTAAAAAATATTCAATGTTGAATTGAGTAATCCATGGTATGCGCTCTACCATTTGCAAGTCTGCAGTACTGGAATCAAAATTAAACCAGAGGTGCAGGCTCAGCAAAAAAGAAATGCCGCTGCTGAAAAGCGCACTTACTTTGGCAGGAACACCGTTTCCCTCGTCACGGAAAATGGCCGCTAAGGCTATGCCCACTATTGGTGAAAAGATTATAAGAGAAAGTATTGGAAGTACTGAAATGTCCATCTGAATTGGTTAAAAATGTTTGAGGTGAAGGTTTTAAATTAAGCTAGCGTGATTGTAAAACTTCGTAAATACTTTCTACTTCATGAAATTGTATACGCATAATAGTTTTGAGAAAAAAATCTATATATAAAACTAAGAGAATTAGCCACTTAAAGCAAGATCAATCTGAGTTGTACAAACATTGTTTTGTGCATCTAAGCATCATACTTCAATTCCCAAACGGGGCAACAAAGGTCTCATTAACTCACCAACAGTTTGATTTTCCATGAAACTCCATCTGAAACCTAATAACAAATCCAATGGATTAACTGCTACACCGGACTCCTCAATACAGCGTCCGCTGGTAAGGGCACTGGTATTGACAGCTCGAACTATTTCCTGCTCCAGAAAACCCAGTTTTAACCACTTCCGCCGAAATTCTGCTAGATATTCAACTTGTTCAAAGCTGCCGAAACAAATCAAAGCATTGATAAAACATAATGTCGTGAATGTTATAAATAATCCTGGACAGAGTGTGCCGGACTCCAACGCCTTTATGATTTTTTCTGGTGAAACTTCGAGCTGAAAATTCTGACTCTGCAGCATATCATCTTTGAACACAACGGTTTCCTGCCGTATTTTATTTTTGTGATGAACTTCAACGGTGAAAAGAGGAGTCTCTGGAGAAAATTCATCAAGCACTGTTTTACGGATTGTTGGTTCAAATAATAAACGAAACAGAGGGTGTTGCGATTTTTTAAGAACCAAAATCAAATACGTACGAATAACCTCGTTAAGATCAAAATAGAGCACTGATTTGCCGGGCATGATTTTTCGCAGCTGAGCTGCACTAAACTGTGAAGCCCAGGCCGTGAACTCATCCCCCGGTTTTACAACGGGTACATATTTGCGAATTGGTTCAGCAATATACGGAATAAGACTGGTTAGTTTTTCCGGAACTTTGCTTTGGTAAACACGGGAATCTCTCATACTTCCGGGAATGAATGAGATACGTCGTTCAGTTGAATCACGATAACGGTCTGATTCTGCACGTTTTAATTCAGCAAATCCTGGAGCTTTTGGGTCAATGACTGTTTCCAAGTCAAACCTATTACTAAAATTCAAGCATCCGGACCAGGCTGCATTTGCAAACGGGACCCCGGAAAAGGCTCCAACAAAGTATGTTTCTGCAACAGGCAAACCTAATAAACTTAAATGATGCAAGGCCAGAAAAGTTGGCCCCTCAGATACAGTCAAGTGAGTTGCCGTCTGCAAAACATGTGTTCTATCCAGTGCTGTAGAATAGGCTTTGGCTTCTATTTCAGTATAGCCTATTCTGCAAAACTCTGTTTCAAAAGCTTCCCGCAATTCTATTTCAAAAGGTGGAGGAGCAACCGGTTTTTCCCAGAGTTGGTCAGCATAATCAAGTAGAGGCGTCTCCCACACCTCACCCAATATTTTTGCAAGCTCCGGGCGATTTGCGTTTTGGAGTAAACGACAAATGGTTTTTGTGTCAAGTGGCATTTGTTATAACTTGAAAATTATTATTTAAATACATAGACTTTCTCAGTAAAGTTTCAAAGTTTCAAAGTTTCAAAGCTTTTATAGTATCGTGGACTCTATACCATTGTTAAAAATTTGCTGCCATTTTGACGGAATGTCAATCCCGAGGCGCGGACATGAAACAGATGCGGGCATTGACCTGACTGCAATGGCAGTTGAACAAAAACGTCCGGACATTTTCTTTTTTGATTGCGGAATCTCTATTCATGTAAGTGATGGATTTTATGTCGAAATAGTGCCGCGTTCCAGCATAATTAAGACAGATTTCATATTGGCAAATAGCGTCGGAATCATTGATCCTGACTACCGTGGACGAATCTTTATTCCCTTCCGCTATGTGGGTTCAGGTGACGGTATGCAAGCTGCAGAAGAACTTCTTCATCAGCGCATTGCACAAATGCTGGTTTGCAAACTTGAACCTTGCCGGATTGAAGAAGTCGACTCCCTTGAAGATTCTGTTCGCGGAGAAGGCGGCTTTGGAAGCACAGGACAGTAAGCAATAATCGGCTCTCTCAATCTTCAGCTTCGCCGATCGGTTTTACTTCAATATTCAGTACTTCCCAGCCCGGCGGGTTTTTCCGGAAAGTTAAAGAAACAGTAACCTCTTTTCCTGTCTCCTCGTCTCCAATACGTGCTCGTACCAGGGAAGGATTTTCAGCATTTTCCCGTAAATCGAGATGCATTTCCGGTTCCTCAATTTCTGGTGATTGCTTCAATAGTGAAATCAGTGGTTGATGTGATCGTATCGCCTGTTCGGCAGTCTGGTATGCAGCAGTTTTTTCTATACCAGAACGTTGGAATAAGATTGCAATTGAAAAAAAGCCAAACAAAATGATGTTGCCAAGTAATATACGTAAAGTTCCACGCATGGCTTTTTGGTCATCAAGTACAACTGTTTTCCACCATTTATCTGCCAACCGCCTGGCATAAGCATCTCGCAGGACTATCACAACATCAACAGGAAAGAGAAACAGCAATATGTTTCTTTGCACAAGTACAGTTCTTGAGGGACGCTGTTCCAGATCCTCTATTTCCCTAATTGTCATTGCAAGCAGAAGCTTACCAAGGCTCCTGCCAAAAATATCTTTAAACAGTAAAATGAAGCCAATGCTTCCATAAAAAAACACTAAACCTGACAAATCTCGAGACTGCATAACTAAATCCCAATGTTCTTCACGAAATACCTGCACTAATGTATTTGCGAAAAGCAGGGCAAAAATAAAATCCAGCAACAAGGCAAACAAACGCTTGCCTTTGGATGAAACTTGCAGGCGGTTGTCATTATCCTGATTTTGATTTCCAGATTCCAGTTTAGATTCTAAACTCATGAGTTTTCTGAAAAATCATTTAAAAATTCATGAATCACATCAGCTACGGATTCAGGATTATCTAGATGTAAATGGTGATCTCCCGTAATGATACGGTGCTGTAAGTTTTTTACGTGAGGAATAAGTTCCTGCATCAATTCATTCCATTGATCTTTCTTCTCATTTTTTGCTTCAATCAGCAGTACCGGTGCAGAAATTTTCTGTAGAAAGGCACAGGCTTGTTCTTTTATCAAATAATGGCGTGACCTAATTTTCAAACTTGGATCACTGCGCCAGGTGAAACCGCCGTCCACAATCCGCAGTCCCCGTGCCACTAAAGTTCTTACAGACGACACAGCAATACTCCCAGAGTTATGGCGTACTTTTATAGCAGTTTCCATATTAGGATAAAGAGGTAATTTTTTATCTGAACGGCGTAGCCACTGATTAGTTGCTTCCCGTAAATTTTCCGGCATTTTCTCTGGTGCTTGAACTATTGAACCCAAGCCTTCAATTAACATAAGAAATTTAATTTTTTCTGGAATTGTACCTGCCAAATAAGAGGCTATCCCTGCACCCATTGAATGTCCCAGCAAGGAAAAATGATCCCATTTTAAAACTTCTGCTACTTCAAGTACATCAACGACCATATCTGTGAAATGATATGACGTTCCAGATGGACGATGATCTGAAAATCCATGTCCCGGCAAGTCAAGTGAGACTATTCGAAACTCCGGTAGGAATGGGGCCAAATGATCAAAGGTTGCAGCATTATCCAGCCATCCGTGTAAAGCAAGTACCGGCAGACCCTCAGGTTTACCCCAGCATTTTGCAACTAAACGTAAGGTAGAAGTTTGGATTTCTAATTCTTCAGGAACTTCTGGTGTCGGTTGAGCTAAGCGGTTGTTCATATTATTCATAATAACCCATTTTGCTGCAAAAATGCGGGGACTGTTTTTTGAAAAGATTCTGGCTGTTCAACATACAGCCAATGTTCACAATTATTTAGCATCTTGACACTGCTCTCAGGAAACAGTATTCGGATCTGTTTATGATATTCAGTCTTGATATAATCGGAATTTGCACCACCAAGGAAAAGAGTTGGTCCTGAAAAAGTATTTTCCGGATTTAAGTAGTTTAACAGTTCCGGTAAATCGGAAGCTATTTGCTTCAAACCGATTCGCCACTGAGATTGTCTCTCTTTACAAATTAAATTGGTCATTAAAAAAGAAAGAATATTCTTTTCTCTCACTACCATCACATCATAAACCGACATATTGCTCAATCCAATCCGTTGAATTCATTTTGGCATTACTTATTCTAAAGACCTTAATAGACTTAATGTGTTTCGGGAATAATCAGGAGCCCTAAACTGTGGAATACTTTCACGGGATCAGTTAAAATGCTGTATTAAAACTCATTTACCAAGGTGCCAAGTTGAAAAATAATATTTATGCTAAATGGATTTTCGGGGCAATTTATTCAGATTCATGTTGGCTGGAACAAGCCAAAGAACAGTTGGAAAAGCAGAACTGGAAAATTCAGCACCAATCTCCGGAATTCACTTTTGACCAAACGGATTATTATGCATCAGAAATGGGCACTAGGTTGAAACGCCGTTTCCTGAGCGTCAGTGGTATTTACAGCCTGGAATCATCTGCTGATTGGAAATTAAGAATGGTGGAAATCGAAAATCGGTTTAGACACAACGGCAAGAGGGGAATAAACTTGGATCCCGGTTTTCTTGATTTACACCGTGTTGTATTACTTTCCGGAAAAGAAGGTCCGCAAAAAATTTATCTGCGGGATGGAGTATGGGCAGATCTTGTTTTGCTGAAAAACAAAGGGGGATATGGAGATTTAGCATGGACATTTCCTGATTTGCGGGATGGTCGTTACAATGATTTTTTTTTGAAGGTTCGTGCAGAGTTTAAGGAAGAAAAATCTCTCAGCTCAAATATTTCATGAAGTAAGGCCATTTTTCAGGGAGGGCCTGAGAAAATTAGGGTCTTTTGAAAATAAATTAAGTTTGGTTCACGTTAAGAATTATTTACAAAATCATTTAGTAGTTTATAAATATTCAATGGAAATTTATCCAAAAATTGTTGTGGTAGCCGGACCAACGGCAAGTGGAAAAAGTGATTTGGCACTTCGACTGGCTCAGGAATTTGATGGAGAATTGATTTGTTCTGATTCAATGCAGGTTTACCGGCAAATGGATATCGGAACTGCTAAACCAACTCCGGATGTTCAAAAAATAGTTCCGCATCATCAACTGGATCTCATTGATCCAGATGAATCATATTCTGCCGGAAAATATGCAAGGGATGCTTCCAGTATTATTGAGAAGGTTGCGGCACGAAAACGTCTGCCGATATTGGTAGGAGGTACAGGTTTGTATTATCGTGCACTGATGTACGGGATCAGTAAAATTCCATCAATTCCAGAAAAACATAGAAAAAAAGTGACAGGCTGGCATTCTGAACATGGAACAAACTATTGTTGGAAAGAACTGCAAAAACTTGATCCGGAAGGTGCTGTGCGTCTGCATCCAAATGACACTGCAAGAATTTTGCGAAGTCTGGAAGTAGTGCTTTCAACAGGAACAACTCTAGCAGAATTTCAACATGATAAACCGTTTGCGGAAGCTAAATATTCTTTTCATGCAGTTGCGCTTGAGTGGGAACGTGATGTTCTCTATGAACGTATAAATCAGCGTACACACATCATGCTGAAGTCAGGATGGATTACAGAAGTGGAGAAACTGTTGACCCGTTATTCTCCTGAACTAAAACCTCTTCAGGCAATTGGTTATCGGGAGGTTATTCAGCATCTTCAAAACAAGTTGGAATGGGACACGATGGTCGAAGAAATACAAAAAAGAACTCGGCAATATGCGAAACGACAAATGACATGGTTCCGTAAAGAAAATAATATCGGATGGCATAAACCTGATGACATTGACGAAATCTTGGATAAGATCAAAGTTTACCTTGAAAAATAGGTGTTTTTAGAGGCAAAATGAGAGGATTGATTTCAACTTAAATTTATAACAATCATTAAAAAAACTAAAGGAGCCTTTGTGAAAACCTATACCGTTGATCATCAAAACTACCGTATATTCAAAACTGGAATTGGTGCTAAAAAACAATTTGTTCATTTCCAGTGGGGAAAGTTCGATTTCAGAATGAGCTTTATCATCTTAACAAATATAAAACAGGACAATCCTGAAAAGACAATTTCTGCAAAAAACGGCAGTAAATATTTAATAGAGAAATTTGAAGTTCTCTACCAGAACGAATGGTTTGAGTTCATAAAACCAACTGCCCATGGCATGCAGTTAGAAGAAACTCTTTGGCACAGAAACGGACAAGATTATTACGTGGAATTTCCTAAAGATCTCAGTAGTGTGGCGTTGGAGATTTGTGCAGAAGAGCTAGAGCTGAAAGTCCTCCAGGACGTGGCAGCTTAAAAGAGTAAGTGATTTACAAAAACCAGAAATATTTATTGTAACGCCCTGTCCATGAGTTGAACAATAATTAACCAATTATTACAAATACAGTAATGGAAGAAGCTTCCCAAAACACGGAAACTGTGAAGAAAGTTTTTATTCAAACTTACGGTTGTCAAATGAACGAATATGACACCGAAAAAATGTTTGAAGTTCTCAAGCATCAAAATTACTTTCAAACAGACTCACGGGAAGATGCAGATTTAATTATTCTCAATACCTGCTCTATCCGTGAAAAAGCTGAGAATAAGGTTTTCAGTGAATTGGGCCGCTTAAGGAAACTTAAATCCGTTAAACCGGAGCTGAAAATTGGTGTCGGTGGATGTGTGGCTCAACAGGAAGGTAAGGAAATTTTACGTAGGGAAGCTAGCGTTGATTTTGTTTTTGGAACGGATAATTTGTTTGAACTTCCTGAGATGCTCAAGAAAGTCAGCCGAGGTCAAGAAATAATTCAAACAAAACGACATGCTCGGCAGAAAGTGCGCAACTTCATTCCGGAATATGCATTTCAACAAACTCAACATCACGGAATCAAAGCACATTTGGCTATCACAAAGGGCTGCAATAACCATTGTTCTTTTTGTGTTGTACCATTTACACGCGGAATAGAAGTCAGCCGTGAACCAGAAAATATTTTAGCAGAGGCACAGCGTCTCACTTCTGCTGGAACAAGGGAAATTTGTTTGCTGGGTCAAAATGTAAATTCCTACAAGGCTAACGGAGTGGATTTTGTAGAGCTTTTACACCGCTTGGATGAGCTTGAAAATTTGCAACGTCTGCGTTTCATTTCTCCACATCCAAAAGATTTTCATGAAGAATTAGCTGATGCATTTGTAACTTTACCCTCTCTCTGCGAACAAATGCATCTGCCTCTGCAATCCGGATCTGATCGGATACTCCGTAGAATGAGACGCTGGTACACGATGGAAACGTTTTATGAAAAAGTGGCTATGTTACGTAATCGACTTCCTGAGGCTACGCTTTCTACAGATTTGATTGTAGGTTTTCCCGGAGAAACAGAGGAAGAGTTTGAAATGACAATGGAGGCAGTGCGTACCATACGTTTTGATCTAATTTATTCGTTTAAATATTCAACGCGTCCAGGAACCCGTGCTGCAGAATATCCTGAACATCTTGCAGAAGATGTGAAATCAAAGCGGCTTCAAATTTTACTTGAAACCCAGGGAAAAATTGTACAGGAAAAAAATGAAGCCCTGGTTGGCTCCATTCAAGAGGTCCTGGTTCAAGGGAAACATTACCGCAAAAATTCTGTCACCGGACGTACACGAGGTAACCACTCAGTTCACATAAACGACTCCTGTGCTATAGCAGGAGACCTTTTGTCTGTTCGTATCACGGGTGCACTTCACAATTCCTTAGAAGCTGAAATTATTTCCAAGAGTACTGTTTTAAATTGATTTTATTAAAAACCAGATTGGTCTCAAGGTTATTTTCAAGATTTGCTGGGGGTTTGTGACCTTTATCTTATTTGGTTTGGGGACGTGTCAGTGGATTTGGCGCGGTGCGAGGTGATAATTTGCGTCCGCATAATTCATGATCACTGTAATTTATTACACGTCGCAAAGGTGGTTTTTCAGAAATGTGAATACAGCTGTCTCCATGATTTTTCCAGACTGCTCCGCTGCAGCCCAACACAGTTGTTGTACCTGCCACGAAAATAATTTTAATAAAATATCTGCGAATGGAAAATTTTATAAATAAAAATAATGACTTTGTTGGAAATAACATGGAAAAAATTCGCAGTTTGAGGAATCTTAGGATTATTCTTGTATAAGTCAAACGTTAGTCCGAGCTAATAATCTAGCTATTGTTTTAACTCACTATAAAAAATTCTGGTGTTTATCTGGAAGAGCAATCTGGATGCCACGTTTTTTTAATCTGATAATTACGAGTGATTGTGAACCGAATTGGTGTAGGTGTTTCAAAAGAGACTGATCCGGATGTTGCAATTGCAGAAGTATTGCACTCAGCAGTCAAACAGGCAAAACTTCCAAAAGTGAATTGGGTGCTGACTTTTTTTACTCCTGCACATTTTATCCATGCAGGACGTCTGCATGAATTGATTCGGGAGCAAACAAATTGTGATTGTATCACCGGTTGCAGCGGAATGGGAGTGCTTTCAATACTAGGAGAAATCTCAAGTGGTCCAGGATTGGTTTTAATGGCGGGCTATACCCCGGAGCTACGTCCGCTCGCGATAGCGAAATACCAGGAACTTGAACACAGTGCTGGGGTTACTCAACAATTCCGTGAAACACTTGAGAACTTTGGTGGTGAGAAACCGCTATTTTTCTTCTTTCCGGATGTTTATCAGCATCAGCCGCACAATTTTATCAATATGTTTAATTTTCTCAAAAACCATCCGTCTGTATTTGGGGCAGGATCTTGTAATGACGGCAACCAGGAAACTTCCATTCAATTTGGTCCAGATATTGTTACTCTCAATGGTGCAGGTGGATTAGCCTTAGACGGTGTGCCTGAGTTTAGTGCAGGAGTAACACAGTCCTGTGCGACATTCGAAGAGCCAATGTTTATCACCGAAACAAAAGACGATCTAATCCTTTCACTCGATGGGAAACCCGCTTTGGAAGTGTTTAACGAAGTAGCTAATGAATTGGGATTCTCAAATTTGGAGTTGGCAGCACAGCAACTGTTGCTAAGTTTCCCACTTGATCCTGAGCAGCCTGTTTTCACTGGAGAAGGCTCTATGGCCCGACATGTTACCAGGATTGACGCGGCATCCCAAGGCATCAGCACATCACAAATTGTTCACGAGGGCGGAGTTGTTTCTTTTGCCTATCGCAACAATGCAACTGCTGAACAAGATTTGCAGGCTATGCTTTCCCGTTTGAAAAACAAAAATACGAATACACCAACTTTTGGAATTTATTTTAATTGCGCATCTCGGGGCGAAGCGCTTTATGGACGACAAAATGTGGATACGCAATTAATTAGGGAAACGCTGGGAGAGTTTCCTCTGATAGGTTTTTTTGGAGGTTATGAGTTGGCGCAAATGCCGCAAGGAGTACAGTTATACACTTATACGGGCGTTCTTGTTTTGGTTTATCTAGAAAATAAATAACAAAACCCGGCAAGAACCGCTTAAATTACGTGAATATTTGTACATATAAAACCAAAAGGAAAAATACCAAAAAAGAACCAGGTATTACCGATGTTTGCCAGTGTTCCATAAGAAAAAGTTTACTATAGTCAAAGGGTTATCTTGAAAAACTTACTGTATCGTTCTGCCAAATCTGTGGCTAAAAAGAGAGTTCTATTTTCGAATTATTTTTTTGGGATTGCAATTGCACTGTTGCTGTCCGGATGCGGTTATGTAATTGAAGGTAGTAATCCGGTACTGCCTAACGAAGCACAAACTCTTGCACTTCTTCCCATCCAAAATCAGACGTTTAAAGCAGGTTTGGAAACAGATTTGGTTGAGCAACTGAGTCGCTTGTTGCGCTCAAACAGTTCAGTAAAAATGTTGACTTCAGGACAGGCGGATCTCAGACTGAAAATTACTTTGCTAAAATTGAAAACGAGTTCCTCAGGATTGAGCAAAGATCAGATTTCAACAGGTGTGAAAGCGATATTACAAGGTGAGGTAATTTTGGAAGACATGCGTACTGGAAGTAAGGTGTGGGAGGAAAAAATGCTCCAAGTTAAGCTTTCTGAATCCGGAAGCAATGACTCAGACACTGTTTCAAGTATTTCACTTTCTGGAAGCATACGTGAATTAATCAAACAATTTGCAAAAAAACTGTATAACCGCCTCTTTACCACTTTCTAATTTATGCTATAAGTATGAAACCCGCATATACTAAACGCATTCATAAAAATGACAGCATATTACAAAAAGATCATATTTGACAATCGCATCCATTTTTTATTAGTGAAAGCTTCTGTTTAGTATAAAAACAGTCAATCCACATGTTGTAAAAAAACAAGCATGCATGACTCATTTGAAAACGGTCTTCCGCAAAATTCTGCAAATTACACTCCCCTTTCACCGATTACATTCCTAAAACGTACTGCCTTCGTCCATCCGCATCGCACTTCTGTAATTTATGGGAAGCATCGTTGGACCTGGGTGGAAACATACATCCGATGTTGCAGACTTGCTTCAGCCTTGAGCAAACGTGGTATAGGCAAGGGTGATACAGTGTCTGTAATGGCTCCAAATATTCCGGCTATTTTTGAAGCACATTTTGGGGTGTTGATGACAGGTGCTGTTTTAAACACTCTAAATATACGGATGGAAGCAGAAACGCTGGCTAATATTTTTGAGCATGCGGAAACAAAAGTTTTACTGACCGACCGGGAATTTTCTCCACAGATCAAAGTGGCTTTATCCAAAGTGAAGCGGGACATCCTGGTGATTGACATTGATGATCCGGAAACGGATTCCGGAGAATATTTGGGTATGCTTGAATATGAAGCTTTTTTGTCAGAGGGTGATCCGAAATTTGAAGCAGTGCTGCCGGAAGACGATTGGCAGGCGGTTTCACTGAATTACACATCCGGAACAACTGGAATTCCGAAAGGTGTAGTTTACCACACACGCGGAGCTTATCTGCTGGCAACCGGGAATGTGTTGGCCTGGGAAATGCCTCACCGTCCTGTATATCTCTGGACTCTGCCGATGTTTCATTGCAACGGCTGGTGTTTCCCGTGGACAATCACAATGCTGGGCGGGACACATGTCTGTTTGAGAAAAGTAACTGCAAAAAACATTTATAACTCCATTGCGGAACACCATGTTACTCATTTTTGCGGTGCACCGATTGTGATGAACATGATCAGCAATGCGCCTAAAGAAGAGCAGCGGGAATTGCCGCACAGGGTAGAAATTATGACGGCTGCTGCACCGCCGCCGCCGACTGTTATTGCCCAAATGGAAGAAGCCGGATTTAATGTTACACATGTTTATGGGCTGACGGAAGTTTATGGTCCGGCTGTTGTATGTGAATGGCAGGAGGCTTGGAACGAAAAAGACAAAACAACTCAAGCACAACTTAAAGGCAGGCAGGGTGTGCGTTATCACGTGCTGGAAGGATTGACAGTTGCGAATCCGGAAACGCTGGAACCTGTTCCGGCTGATGGTGAAACAATGGGAGAAGTACTGATGCAGGGGAATATAGTCATGAAAGGCTATTTTAAAAATCCTAAAGCTACAGCACAAGCTTTTGCAGGCGGATGGTTCCATTCCGGTGACATCGGAGTAATTCATCCGGATGGTTACATTGAGTTGAAAGACCGCAGCAAAGACATCATTATTTCTGGTGGAGAAAATATCAGCAGTGTTGAAATTGAAAACGTTCTCTATCAGGATCCGGACGTTCTTGAAGCTGCCGTAGTGGCTCGCCCGGATAAAAAATGGGGTGAAGTTCCCTGCGCTTTTGTTTCATTGAAAACCGGTTGTTCGCTAAATGAACAGAAGGTGATCGAGTTTTGCAGGACAAAACTGTCCGGATACAAAATTCCCAAATACGTTGTTTTTTGTGAACTTCCTAAAACTTCCACCGGGAAAATTCGCAAATCTGTCTTGCGAGAGCAGGCAAAAAAGTTATAGTCTTGTGAAGGTAACTTTAGGTCTGTCCTTTTATGAATCAGTATTTACTAACCCTGTCATAGGTTAAAATTCAAAGTGAGTAATTGCAAGGGTTTTCAAGGAATTAGGCTTCTTAATTGGATTAGTTAGGCAGATTTTGTAAGGGGTTATGTAAGGGGTTAGAAAGTTGTAAGGGGTGTCCCCTGTCCCCTCAAGGTACACTCCTGACATAAATTATGTTTTCCTTTTATTATTCCAGCCACACTTAATGTTACAAGATAAGACTGCTTGTTCAGCAAGTGTTAGGATATCATGAACAGCAAGATCGGATTCTGCGAGTGTAAGAATAGCGATCTCGAGTTTCCGAATCCTGTCATATTTATATCTATAATTTGAAGTTATATATCTGGAATAGTAAATCTATTATTTTCGTTAAATA
>Ga0257111_1000110_pt1 | contig 31825 bp, 25 predicted proteins | sample LP_taG_6_FD_191567 | JGI IMG/M metagenome (GOLD analysis project Ga0257111, IMG submission 191567) | Marine microbial communities from Northeast Subartic Pacific Ocean, Canada - LP_J_2015_P26_500m | ecosystem: Environmental > Aquatic > Marine > Oceanic | place: Canada: Northeast Subartic Pacific...
TATTTTTGGACTTATGTTGGTACCAATATTAAATACTGATGCGACATTTACAGAACAAGCAATAGGAACTGCAGCAATCTTTGCCTTTGTATTTTCTTCATCCTATGCAATATGGTATGCACTTAAGAATACAATAGGTATTCGAATAGGTATGGATGAAGAATTGGGCGGACAAGATATGTGGGAAACAGGTAGTAAAGCATATCCAGAGTTCATGTTAGGAGAAGAAGATCAAAAATAACAATTCCTCCTAGCTCCAACACTTAGCCCAATTTGGATACACTTATTTGGAGGAAAGCAACAACCCAGCGTATGAGATGTTTCTAACTCGATGAATCTAGGTATGGTGATGAAAGTATGTAATTAACATTATCTTTCTGCAATAGATTCTCTAATAATAAGGCTTGATTTAGGCTTGTGGTTCTCAAAAAAATCTAGTCCTTCTAGTTCAGCAATTAATTTTTTAGCTGCAAGCTCTCCCATTTTTTCTAGCGGTTGCTTGACTGTACTTAAGGGTGGATTCAACATTTGAGTCACAGGCGTGTCATCAAATCCAGCTATTGAGAAATCTTTCGGCACCTCATAACCACTATCTAAAATTACTTTCATCACCCCACTCGCCATTTCATCATTTGCTGCAAATACAGCGGTAGGTTTAACTTTCAATTTCATCAGTTCACGACCACATTCCAGGCCTGACTCATACGAGTTATATCCTTGAATCATATATTCATCTTTAATTTCTAATTTTGCTTCAGACATTGCATCAATATAACCCTGAGTTCTTTTATTTAGTGCCAAATGTTCTGGATGACCCTTGATTAAAGCAATTTTTTGGTGTCCCTTAGCAATAATAAATCTGATCATTTCTTTAGTTGCTTCATAATCATTTGTAATCACTGCATCAGATCTTGACTCTTCTCTGCCTGGTGAAATCAGAACGCTTGGAATATCAGTCTGAGACAGCATATTTAATAACTCTTTGGAATCAGACAATGGTGGAGTAAGAATTATGCCCGTCAGTCGAGTCTTCTTTACGAGTTGTTGCATTACAGAAAGAAGATCCTTATCTCTTAAGTTACAAGGGTGTATGATCACTGCATACTCCATTTGGTAACAATAATTAAGAACTCCATCCATGATGTGACTAATGTATATTGGATTAGGATTATCATATATTAAGCCAATAATCCTGGTTCTCCCCCCAGCTAAACTTCGAGCAAAAACATTGGGACGATAGTGAAGTTCATCAATTGCCGAATTAACTCTTTTGATGGTCTCGGCTCTAACCCCGCTCTCACGATTGACTACTCTGGAAACAGTCTTCGTTGAAACTCCTGCTGTCTTCGCAACATCAACTATTGTGGATTGTTTCTTTTTCACTCTAGGTTATTCCTTAAAACATTACTTATTTATATATTAATAATCATAAAACAGTCGGCTAAACAACTCCATGATTAGTCAAAGATACAGGTAATAAGGACATTTTGAGAAAGATTTACAAATTAATTACGGCTACACTAGGTAACGATGAAAGTAAAAAAACAGCTTTATTGTATTTTTATTCTATCGATAGGATTAATCATTTCACCCGCGTTTTCTGAACAACATCAAACTAAAAGCTATGTTTCACAAATCATTAATGATGTTAAAACTGCAGTCATAGAGAGCGATAGTTTTAGAGTCAATAAAGTTTCATATTGCCGAGACCGATCCAAGAGTAAAACTGTTTTATGGTTTGAAGATTTTGAAGATGGAAATCTCAGTTCTAAGGATTGGCAGTATGATGTTTCCAATGGATTTTTTGACAATGGCAAATTCATCTACGGCTGGGGTAATGATGAATTGCAGTATTATAGAGATGCCAAAATTGGAAATGAAAATTTTACAAATGATAATTTACTCATTGAAGATGGTTATCTGAAAATACAGCCCATTTTCCACAAAAGACCATTTAGAAAAGAATTTAACTACACCTCAGCAAGAATCAAGACTCAGAATCTCAGATCTTTCACTTATCCTTCAAAAATTACCTTTTGTTTTAAAGCACCTACGGGCACAGGTGCCTGGCCTGCTTTTTGGTTAATGCCTAATTATAAGGTTTCGTGGCCCCAGGGAGGCGAGATAGATATCATGGAAGCGAGAGGAAGGATAACCAATATCGTCAGTTCTGCGCTGCATTTTGGTAATAGTTTCTTTGATAAAGATTTTATAGTTCAACAGGTGGTAATCCCGCCTTCTTTGAAGTTTCAAGAAAAATTTCATTCAATCACCATGGAGTGGAAAGAAGACAGCATAAAAATGTTTCTTGACTCAGAATCAATACCATATATGACAATACATCGAGATGATGAAGCATTTGCAGAGTATGGATATCCATTCAATAACCAGTATTACTTGATTATCAATGTCGCAGTTGGTGGTAAATATGATAACCACCTGAATGATCGATCAGCTTTTTGTCGAAACAAGGAATGCTCAAATAAAGCTGAACCAGATCAGCACAGATTCATCATTGATTGGATTGAATATGAATCAATCTCACCCTAGACTTTGTAACTATGCGATTTGATAACTTTTAACCAGTTTTTAGCTTTTTATATAACATTGCTATCCCATAGATAAACCAAACTACAACAAATCCCCACCATAAAGCAAAAAACCAATCATTTTTTGTAGTTCCATTCCATTCTAGCCATTCAAACACAATGCCTTCCATAAATAAGTCAAAAGCAAGTAAAACAAAAAATCCAAAGATCCAGATTAGAAAAAAATAAAGTGTTTTTATCTCCTGTTCCATTCTTGACGTTTTAATTTAATTTTAAGTGAAGTTAACTCTTCTTTAATGTCTTGTATTTCTGAATATAAACTGTCATCTGAATTCATTTCCGAAGAGTCAAGACCAAAAGCAGTAGCTAAATCATTTATCTCAAGGATTAGTGATGACAACCCGTTATATATTTCAACTTGATCATAAACATAGTTTGTTTTATTGGATAATTTTTTGAGTGACCTGATAGTTGAAGATATTTTATCTAGTCTTCTTGGAAACAGTGCTTTAAATCTTGATTCTCTGTGTCTATAGGCAGTTGACTTTTTATTTTCTATATTCATATTTATATATATTTATATTATGTATATATATTAATATACATTTTTATAGAATATTCAAGTGTGATTAAGTTTATCTTGTGCTTAGGTTTGTTAGCACTAACAACACCTAATATTCCATAAGTTCAGGTTTTATGGTTACATATTAATAATTTGTTCATGAGCTAACTATAATTTTTTTAAAAATCTAGGTATATCTACTTAATTCTCACATAACACTAAATAACCAGAATGGAGACAATAAACACTATGAAAAATATTAGAAAAAATCTTGTTTTATTATTTTTAATGATGAATATCTCTTTAGCGAATGAAGGCATGTGGGAACCCTCACAACTGCCTAATTTAGCAAAAGATATCAGAGCAGCAGGGTTTAAAGGTGATTTAAATAAAATTAGCAATTTGTTTGAATACCCTCTTAATGCAATTGTGAGTCTTGGAGGTTGCTCAGCAGCCTTTATTTCTGATCAAGGGCTCATAGCAACGAATTATCACTGTGTGGAAGGTTCGTATCTACAATTTAATTCAGACCGAACAGGAAAAGATCTCTTCAAGAGTGGGTTTCTTGCTAAAACCATAGAAGCAGAAGCCCCATCAGCACCAGGAGCAAAAGTCTATATCACTCAAGAAATAATAAACGTTACAGTTGAAGTCTTACTAGGAACTGATCAATCGAAATCAGAAAACCACAGATATAAAATTATCCAATCAAATAAGAAGAAACTAATTAAAAATTGTGAGATTAGCCCTGAATTCCAATGTGAAGTTAAAAGTTTTTATAGTGGGGAAACCTACCAAATGATTAAGAAACTCGCCCTCAAAGATGTGCGATTAGTTTATGCTCCGCCTCAATCTATTGGCGAGTTTGGTGGTGAAATTGATAACTGGATGTACCCAAGACACACTGGCGATTTTGCCTTACTTCGTGCCTACGTTACCCCAGAAAATAAAAGCCAAGAATACCACCTTGATAATATTCCTTATAAACCCGTGAGCCATTTAAAAATTTCAAAGACAGGCATTCAAGAAAATGATTTTGTTATGGTGGCAGGCTATCCAGGAACAACCAATAGACTTCTAACTTATCCAGAAATTGAATCTGATATAAAAACAGGATTCCCAAGTTTTGTTGAATTTCTGAAATCAAATATAGATCTAATGAAGGAACTCACTAAAGATGATCAAAAGAAAGCCTTAAAATATCGTGGCAATATTAGTGGTTATGAGAATTATTACAAAAAGATATCTGGTCAAATAGACGGGGCTAAGAACTTTAACTTGTTACAACAAGAAAAAATTAACTGGGACAATCTTCTAGTATTTATATCCGATAACAGCACAAAAAAAGAACAAGATGACTTAACCAGTCTTATTAAGATTACCAATGAGATTAAAACTGAGAACTTAAATGAAAGATATTATGGCGGATCAGCATTGTTGGGTGCTGCTACAACAATTTATAGGCATGCTTTTGAAAAAACAAAGCCTAACCATGAAAGAGAACTGGGTTATCAAGAAAGAGACTATGACAGATTGGTAAATAGACTTAGATCATTGGATTATCGTTTTGAAGCTTCAGTAGATAAAGGTATTTTTTTATACAGGTTGAGTCGATACAAAGAAGTTGAAAAGAAAAAAAGAAGAAAAATATTTAGTTCATTGTTACACCTGGAGGAAGATTTTTCTGCAACAAAAGGTGTTATTAATCAGATGTATAGGGACTCAAAAGAACTCCTTGATACCGATGAAAGAATTGCTCTTTTGAATACATCCTTGTATAAACTTAATCAATCAGAAGACCCTTTTATCGTATTTGCTAAGAATATTTTTGAAGAAAATATGGAAAAAGAGAAGCTTAATAAAGCCAGGGCAAGCCAGCTCCAAAAAAACAAATCCAGCTTTATTAAAATTCTAAGAAGGTTTTACAAATCACAGAATAGAGATATTTATTCTGATGCAAACGGAACACTAAGAGTTACATTTGGAAATGTAATGGGAGTAGAATTAAATGACGCCATTTACTATAAGCCGTTCACAAGTTTAGAAGGCATTGCTCAAAAAAATACCGGAGCTTTCCCTTTTGAAGTTGACCTCAAACAACTTAATCTTATCCATAAAAAAGAATACGGTTCTTACTCAGTTAATGAAATAGGTTCTGTTCCTGTCAACTACATCTCAAATCTAGATATAACAAACGGTAATTCTGGGTCTTCCACCCTTAATGCTAAAGGAGAATTTGTTGGCCTAGCTTTTGATGGAATGATTGAAACCATTATATCGGACTATAAATTTATCCCTCAAGCAAGAACAATTCATGTTGATTCTCGTTATCTACTCTGGACTTTAGAGAAATTTGAAAATGATAAAAGACTTATTAATGAAATGACGATTATAGATTAAAAAATTACTTGCATAATTTTTTATTTAATTCATTATTGCCCTCTAGCACTCATTTATTCCAACTTGCAGGTGCTTTATAAAACTGCTAAATAGGACTGAAATTTCTCAGAAACCTGTTTAGCTTATGCAAACAGGTTTTTTTTATGGAGAAATAGAATGAAAATAGAAACACAAGCAATCCATTCAGGTTATACACCTGATCCAACTACAAAATCGGTGGCCACACCTATTTATCAAACAACATCTTATGCTTTTGATAATGCTCAACATGGAGCTGATTTATTTTCTCTTGAGGTTGAGGGAAATATTTACTCAAGAATAACGAACCCAACAAATGCGATCTTAGAAGAACGGTTGGCTGCAATGGAAGGCGGCATTGCTGCACTGGCTGTGAGCTCAGGTATGGCTGCAATTACATACTCTATACAGAGCTTAACTAGAAACGGACAAAATATTGTTTCGGTCAGCGAGCTATACGGAGGAACTGCAGATTATTTTAGTAATACCCTAAAAAATCAGGGTATTGAAGTTAGGTATGCAAATTTTGATGACATAGAAGGCATAGCAAAACTGATAGATGAGAATACTACTCTAGTCTTTTGTGAATCTATTGGTAATCCACTTGGTAATATCTGCGATATAGAGAAATTAGCAGAAGCTGCTCATAATAATGGAGTCCCCTTGGTAGTTGATAACACGGTTGCTACACCTTACTTATTAAAACCAATTGATTTTGGGGCTGATATCGTTGTGCACTCATTAACAAAATACATTGGTGGGCATGGAACCACTATTGGTGGTGTCATAATAGATGCGGGCAACTTTGATTATGCAAAAGAACCTAGTCGATATCCAAACCTAAATGAATCAGATGGATCTTATCATGGTTTGGTATTTACTGAGGCTCTAGGTGCTGCTGCTTTTATTGGCAAATGCCGTGTTGGACCCTTAAGAAATACTGGTGCTGCACTCTCACCATTTAATGCTTTTCTAATTCTTCAAGGAATACAAACTCTGCATCTAAGAATGGACCGACATACTGAAAATGCTCTTCATGTCGCTAGATATCTTGAAAGTCATAAGAACATTAATTGGGTAAATTATGCAGGATTATTAGGGAGCCCTTATTATGATCTAGCTAAAAAATACACCAATGGGCGTCCATCAGGAATTTTAAGCTTTGGTATTGAAGGGGGTAAAGAGGCAGGAATTAAATTCATTGATTCCCTAGAATTAGTGGTTCGTTTAGTCAATATAGGAGACACAAAATCCTTAGCGACACACCCCGCTTCAACCACACATAGTCAATTGGATGAAGAAGATTATGAGGCTGCAGGAATCACTGATGATATGGTTAGAATATCAGTGGGTATTGAAAATAAGGATGACATTATCCAGGATATCGAACAGGCCATCATCAGCTCACAAACGGTTTAACCTGTATTGCTATAAAGAAAGCTTATGAGAGAAATATAATACAGTGCAGAAAGACTGCAATAGTGCATGATGACCAGGCGAAAATAGTTAAATACTGAACCTTTGAATTGCCCAAGCTTATGGCGACTAGAAAAGCGATTAGCTTTCTTCCAGCTTTGATCATTAATGAAAATATGATGCAAAGAATAGCCACTGCAAGGATAAAGCCTAAGCCCTCAGCAATTAGATAAGACTGAAAGTATTCTTGATTGTGATGATGGGGCAATACAAATAAAAGCAGCGCTCCAAAACTTGAGAATATCTTATTCTTTTTCAAACTAAATATTAGGTAGATTTTTTTATAAAATCTTTAGCAACCTCTATTGCTTGATCTATTTTATCAGGACGTGAGCCCCCAGCGTTTGCAAAATTTGACCTGCCCCCGCCTGTGCCTTCAAGGATGACTGACATGGACTTAGCAATCCCTTCTGCAGAAATTTTATCTTCAAGAGTTTCAGTAACTCCTATGGAAACTCTTACTTTCCCTTTACTGCTTAAACTACTGAGTATGATGACGCCTGATTTAATTGTATTTTTATACTGATCAATAGCTGCACGCATTACCTCAGGCTCGGTATCGTTATCTAGCTGTTTCACTATTAATGAAACGCCATTTATATTTTCTGGTTCAACTCTGGTGTCTTCAGTATGAGCTGCTGCTAACTTAGCTTTGAGATCTTTAATCTCATGTTGCATTTTTTTATTACCGTCAATTAACGCTGTTACTTTACCTTCAACATCCTCTCGACGGGTCTGCAATAATTCAGTGAGAGTTTCTACAAGAAATTCTGTTTCCTCAGCCCATTTCAATGCTTTATCTCCTGTAATTGCTTCAATTCTTCGAGTCCCAGATGAAATACTGGATTCTGAAGTAACCTTAAATAAGGTAATTTCATTAGTGTTTTTGACATGCGTTCCACCACACAATTCTTTAGAAAAATCTCCTACATCAAGTACACGGACTCTATCTCCGTATTTTTCTCCAAACAAAGCCATGGCGCCAGATTCCATTGCTTCATCATGTTTCATGATACTTGTTTCAACATTGATATTCTCTTCTATTTTCTCATTTACTAGGGTCTCTATATCTCTAATCTCATCATTTAACAAAGCTTGATGATGCGAAAAATCAAAACGTATCTTGTCCTCATCAACCAAAGACCCTCTTTGTTCTACATGATCACCCAGCACTTTCATTAAAGCGGCATGTAACATATGGGTCCCTGTATGATTTTTTGTAATTGATTCTCTTTTAACCGGATTAATGGATGCTTTAACCTTTTCATTGATGTGTATTGAGCCTTTTGTCACCGAACCAATATGGATAAAAGCCTCACCGGAGGCTTGCGTATCAATAACCTCAAATACCCCGTTTTTGGTTGTTATGGTGCCGGTATCACCAACTTGACCCCCACTTTCAGCATAAAAAGGGGTTTGCTCTAAAATAACTTGACCCATCTGCCCAGTGTTTAATGAATCCTGAGACTCGTCTATAAACACACCCGTGATCATTGAATCTGCTTCTATTTGCTCATAACCTAAAAATAAAGACTTAAGTTCATGGTTAAGCTCTATATTATCTTTATGTGAAAATTGACTTGCCTTTCTAGCCATAGATTTTTGGTTCTCCATGGCTTTATCAAAGCCTTCAAGATCCATTTCCAAGTTGTGTTGTCTGGCAATATCGCTGGTCATGTCCACAGGAAACCCATAAGTGTCATAGAGTTTAAAAATGAAATCTCCCGACAGATGGTTATCAGAGAGTGCTGCTATTTCATTTTCTAGTAACCTCATTCCCTGAGAAAGCGTGGTCGCAAATCGTTCTTCCTCCATCTGAATGATGCGTTTAATATAATCTGATTTTTTATTGAGTTCTGGGTAAGTTGATCCCATTTCGGTTGCTAGGGTATCGACAAGAGTATAGAAAAAAGGCGACTCGATACCGAGTTCATAGCCGTGTCTAAGCGCACGTCTGATGATTCTTTTCAACACATACCCTCTGCCTTCATTGCCGGGAGTGACGCCGTCCATAATTAAAAAAGCTGTCGAACGAATATGATCTGCAATGACTTGATAATGACTGTCACTGCCTTTATTAGACATCTCTTTTATCGCGCTTAATAGGTTCTGAAAAAGATCTATATCATAATTGCTGTGCACCCCTTGCATAACAGCGGCAACCCTCTCCAAACCCATTCCAGTATCAACTGAAGGGCTGGGCAATGGTTTCATCTCTCCATCATTTTGACGTTCATATTGCATGAACACTAGATTCCAGATCTCCACAAACCGATCACCATTTTCGTCTGCTGAGCCAGGTGGGCCACCCTCAATATCTGGTCCATGATCAAAAAATATTTCACTACAAGGTCCGCAAGGTCCGGTATCACCCATCGACCAAAAGTTAGATTTCTCTCCCATGCGAACTAAGCGATCTTTATGAAGACCAATGTGATCAAGCCAAATAGTAGCGGCCTCATCATCCTCTTCGAAAATTGTTACCCATAGGTCTTCTGGGTTAAGTTTTAATTCCTTGGTAATGAAATTCCAAGCCAAGATAATTGCTTCTTCCTTAAAGTAATCACCAAAACTAAAATTACCCAACATTTCAAAAAATGTGTGATGTCTGGTGGTGTAACCAACATTATCTAAATCGTTGTGTTTACCTCCAGCTCTTAAACAACGTTGCGCTGTCACTGCTCTTGAATAATCCCTTTGCTCACTCCCAAGAAAGACATCTTTAAATTGAACCATGCCGGCATTGGTAAAAAGCAAGGTTGGATCGTTTCCAGGGATCAATGGAGAACTCTCCACCCGTTGGTGGCTTTTAGACTCAAAATAGCTAATGAATAACTCTCTAATCTCATTAGTTTTCATTGCAAGTCATCTCCTCATTCTTTCTTGAAGCACTCTACGGTTGTTTTTATTTGATTCATAGTAAACCCCCGATAACTTAGAAACTTCATCAATTTCAACTGATTATCATAATCAAGTTGTTGATTATTCCCCAACTTTTTCTCTAAAACAGTTTTAGCAATTTCTATCCACTCGGCATTATCTACCTCATCAATAGAACTATAAATCAATTGCTCATCAACCCCTCGCTCCAGTAATTCAGCAGTAATTCTTACAGGCCCTTTGCCGTTTCTCTTTCTTGAATGGATAAACGCTTCCACAAACCTCTGGTCACTCAGTAAGTTCTCATTTATAAGCTTCTCCAGTTGTTCATTGATTAAAGCTTTCTCAAAATTATGTTTTGATAATTTTTGATAAAGTTCATAGCGTGAATGCTCCCTTCTGGATAAATAATCCATCGCTTTTTTTCTAATCAATGTATTTTCAGAGGGTAAGTCGCTCAAAATTATTGAGACCTAGAACTGATTACTTTCCATTCTTGGAATTTTTCTTAGCTACAGACGGTAGCGTAATTTCGAGAATCTTTTGTTTAATGTCGCTAGCTATTTTAGGATTGTCTATAAGAAACATCCTTACATTCTCTTTTCCCTGTCCTACTCTCTCTCCGTTATAGCTATACCAGGAACCTGATTTCTCAATGAGGTTGTTTTCAACCCCAATATCTATCAATTCTCCTTCTGTGGAAATGCCGTGACCGTATAAGATTTCAAATTCAGCCAAGCGGAATGGTGGTGATACTTTATTTTTAACCACTTTAACGCGAGTCAGATTACCCACAATTTCATCGCCTTTTTTTATTGCCCCTATCCTTCTTATATCCAATCTCACTGAGGAATAAAATTTAAGTGCATTACCACCTGTAGTGGTTTCTGGGCTTCCAAACATAACTCCTATCTTCATTCGTATTTGATTAATAAAAATAACCATCGTGTTTGATTTTTGAATGTTTGCGGTTAACTTTCTAAGGGCCTGTGACATTAATCTTGCTTGCAAGCCAACGTGGTGATCGCCCATTTCTCCTTCTATTTCAGCTTTCGGTGTTAAAGCTGCCACCGAATCAATAACAACAACATCGATAGCTCCTGAAGCCACTAACATGTCTGTTATTTCAAGAGCTTGTTCACCAGTGTCTGGTTGAGAGACTAGAAAATCATCTGTATTGACTCCAATTTTCTTGGCATAAATTGGATCCAAAGCATGTTCAGCATCGATAAATGCTGCAGTACCGCCAGTTTTTTGGCATTCTGCAACGACTTGTAATGCCAGTGTTGTTTTACCGGATGCCTCAGGTCCATAAATTTCAATAACTCTGCCTTTGGGTAAACCGCCAATGCCGAGTGCTGCATCAAGACCGATTGATCCGGTTGAGATAGTTTCGATTGTGAAATCAAGATTATCTGCACCCAGTTTCATTAAAGACCCTTTGCCAAATTGTTTCTCGATTTGGCTAAGTGCTGATTCTAGTGCTTTATCTTTATTTTTTTGATTCATATTTGCTTAACACTGATAAATATTTTAGACGATAAATGATAATCAGATTATATCCTTTTAAGGAATATAATTCTTGATAGATTTTGTGTCATTTCGTTCTCGATACACAATAATCAAGCCTCCAAAAATAATAACCATGGCGCCGACCCAAACACTGGAATCAACAGCCTCATTAAATATTAAATAGCCAGCCAATGTAGCCCAAATCAATCCTGTGTATTCAAAGGATGTCAGCACTGATGCTTCCGCATTCTGATAGGCTAAATTAAAGAAAATAATTGACGTTCCACCAACTATTCCAGTTATAACAAAAAGACCCCAATCCCATGGGGTTGGTGTTATCCAAGTGCTTAAACTCCCAAGACCGCCAACAATTGCTGGTCCAAAAAACATATAGAACGTCAGATTGTAAGCACTGTCTTTATTGGATAACTTTCTTGAAGTTAAAGCAATTAGAGCATAACTAACCACACCAATAATTGCGTATATGGTGCCGTAGTCAATAAACCCTTTTGTGGGTTTCAAAATGATTAACATTCCAATAAAACCTATGACCACTGCAAACCATCTAAAAGGTCCTACTTGCTCACCTAATAAAGGACCTGAGAGAGCTGTTATTAATATCGGTGCTATAAAAACAATAACCATCACATTCACCAAGGGTATCATCGATAAAGCGGCAAAAAATGTTACGGTTGAAATGCTCATCAGAATTGTTCTCAGTAGATGCCAGTTTCTAACTTCAGTACGGAAGGAATCTTTACCATTAGCTAAATAGTTAGCTACGCCTATGATCACTAAGGCAAAAGCTGCTCTTAAGAAAGTCACTTGCATGACCGAGTAAGTAACTAATAGAACTTTAGCCACCACATCGAGAACAACCATTAGAAAGACTGCAAACAGCATGGTCGCAATAGCTATATAAGTTCTATTATTGGTCAAAATTTAATTACTTTTTTATTTAATCTGGTCGCAACCGCCCTTGACTGGCAGGGTTACCCTTTTAAACAACTGATCAACCTCTTCCTGGGCCTTTGTGTCGGCAGCTTTCATTATAAGGTTTGGCGTTAAATGTTCAGCAAATAAATTTATAAAGCCAATTGCAAAACGACTCAGTATCATCCCTCTTCTGAAACCAAAATAGGTTGTACATTTTGGGAAGATATTCTCGCCACTAACTGCTAAAAAATCCTCATGGTCATCACATTCATAAGCCATACCAGAAATGACACCAATGCCCATACCCATTTTGACATAGGTTTTTATAATATCAGCATCGCGAGCTGCAAAAACAATGTTAGGAACCAAGTTATGTTTATTAAAAGTGTCTGAGAAACTCGTGTCTGGACCAACACTAAATGCATAAGTAACCAAAGGCTCCTTAGCTAAACGCTGAATAGTAAGCTTCTTTATGTCTTTTTTGATTGGGTGATCCAGTGGAGCAATAATAGCATTGAACCAATTGTAAGCAGGAAGTAAGACCAACTCCTTGGTTAAACCTTCAAGATCAGTGGCTATTGCTAAATCAACCTCATTAGCTAAAACCATTTCTCTGATTTGCTCAGACGACCCTAGTTTTAATTCTAATTTGACCTTAGGAAAATCCTCTTTGAAGATTTTGATGATTTCAGGAAGTATATATCGAGCCTGAGCACTGGTAGCAGCAAGAGACAATATGCCTTCATCAATATCAGAGATTTGGTTGCTCAGTAATTTGATATTATCAACATCTTGCATAATCTTTTTTGCATACCAAACGACTTCTTCACCAAAAGGAGTCAAACCAACTATTTTCTTACCCTTTCTAGCAAACAGAAGGGCTCCTAGTTCATCCTCAAGTAAGCTGATTTGCTTGCTGATTCCTGGTTGGCTGAATCCGGATGCTTCAGCAGCTTTACTAATGTTGAGTTTGTTCTCAACGATTAAAAGCACATATTTGAACTGAGTCAGAGTCATAATGATCCATTATATAAACCAAGATCATTATAACAAAATGTTATATGTGATATTGATATAAGATTTAATTATTCTCTATTAAGGGCGGCCTTCAATCACCACGGCTTCATACATGATTCCTTCTTTGAAAGCCGCAGGCCATTTAGCTCCAATTCGTGGATTATTCATCAAGAGCAGAAGGAAACATTCACTCAGTTGACTGGGCTGTCTAATTTTAGAGATCATTGTATAACAAAACATTTCGCTGCCCTCATCACCTTCCACCCACCATTTACCATGGTATTCAGTATTGGATTGTAATTGCCCGTCCCGATCAAAGAAAACATCGATATCAAAAGCATCGGGCTCTATTTGAACGGTGTATCTGATAGTCGAAGAAAACAGATTTGTCCAATAATCTGGTTCTGCATCAGTTCTGTTGATGTTTTGAGAGTAAGGATCAGTTGTCAATAACACACTAATTATAAGAACAAAAACTATAAACACTTTTTTCATAAGACTAAAAATATTATGACATACTTATACTCAATAAAATTAGCTTTAATACAACCTATCCTTACCAGTGATTAAAATTCTAAAAATATTAATTAAGTTGTTTCTGACCTTTATCTTATTGTTATCGCTTTATGTGGTGTATTTATATATTCAAAACCCAGTGGTCGTCTCACGCCTGGGAGCTGTGATCATGGGGGAAACTCCTGGGATAGCTGAAGTCGTTCAATCCAACTATGCCTACCCTATAAATAAAGCAACCGTTAAGACTATATCTGATGAGTCCATCCAATCAGCTATGGAATATTCACAAGCAACAGGATCACATGCTCTGCTGATCTATCACAAAGAAGCCTTAGTGCTTGAACATTATTTTCCAGGGTATTCAAAGCAACACATCACCAGCACAGCTTCTATGCATAAATCTGTTCTGGCCTTATTAATAGGTATAGCAATTGACCAAGGGTTTATAAAAAGTGTTGATCAGTCCGCCTCTGATTTTCTGAGTGAATGGGCAAACGACCAGAGAAGTAAAATTACTATTCGTCAGATGTTGCAACAATCGAGCGGTATTGATTACCCAGAATTTTCTTTTCATCCTTTGGGTGAATGGACCCAAATGGTTGTGGGAGACAATGTTCTAAAAATTACATTGAATCAAGCGGCAGAAAAAGAACCTGACACTGAGTTTGCATACAATGGAATTAACCCTCAAAATCTTGGCTTACTTCTGCAAAGAGCAACAGGAAAACGCTACTCAAGTTACCTATCTGAAAACTTATGGCAATACGTTGCTGAAGAGGATTCCTATGTGATCCTTGACTCAGAAATCAATAAAATGCCGAGAATGTTCTGTTGCCTAGATGCCATTGCTAAAGATTGGCTAAGAATTGGCATCTTATTGCTTAATAAAGGTAAATTAGGAGACAAGCGAATTGTTTCCGAGTCTTGGGTCGATGAAATCATTTCACCTTCACCACTTAATCCCAATTATGGATTTTTAACTTGGTTGGGTACAACTCATCAAGAAAATAGGATTTATAATAATAAAAGCACGGCTACTGCTTTCCATAGTGAGCCGTTTTTTGATAATGATGTTATCTATTTTGATGGCTTTGGTGGGCAAAGAGTTTATATTATACCCTCTAAGGATCTTGTTATCGTTAGGACAGGATCAATAAACATGGACTGGGATGATGCTAAATTACCCAATATAATTAGCCAGGGGGCACTATGATTAAAAAATTTATAAAGAAAACTCTTAAATGGACCGCTATTGGATTTGCTTTGGTTATTGGACTGGGTTTTATCCCATCAACTTTTGGAGCTTACGGATTATTTTGGGAACGATGGACAACCTCAATACTTGGTAATCCCTTAAACCCTAGATATTCTTGGTATGAACCTCTGGAACTCTCGCCAGGCAATTTTTTAGAGCCTCTCAGTTCTATCCCTCCTGAGAACAGTGAAATACCTATCGAAGTGTTTAAAGCAGCAAGTGACTATGCAGAAGAACATTCGAGTAAAAGTTTAGTGATTCAACACAAAGGACAAATTGTTTTTGAGAATTACTGGAATGACACTCAACCTGACAGTCTTTTTGGCTTGCACTCATTAACAAAGACAATGAATGCATTACTAATGGGTCATGCTATTGCAGACGGTTTTATCGAATCAGTTGATATCAAAGCCAGCACTTATATTGATGAATGGAAAGGCACTGAAAAAGAAAACATTACTATTAGGAATTTACTTAATATGGCAGGCGGACTTAAAGAAGATTATGACTTTTCACCCAGTTCACAAAGAATCCAGAGAATTATGGGCACTGACATAGTGACTGCTAACCTCGCAGTAAGCGTTGATACTGAGCCTGGAACAGTTTTTTCTCATGTTAATCCTAATAGCCAAATGCTTGGAATTCTTATTCAAAGAGCCACTGGGCAACGATACAGTGAATACTTTTCTGAAAAAATATGGAAACCTCTAGGAGCAAGAGATGCTTACTTTTTTGTCGATCAACAAGGGGGTATGGTTCACACTGATTGTTGTATGTGGACATCGGTTCGAGATCTGGTACGTGTTGGGCAAATGCTAATGAATAAGGGCAGCTTCAATGGAAAACAAGTGCTACCGGATGGCTGGGTTGATGACATGATCAAGCCATCAAAAGCGAACGTCAATTATGGAATGCAAATTTGGATGGGCACAGAATACGTGGCCAGTAGGCCTTATGATTCAAGATCGAGTGCCTTTGCTAATATTCATGGGGAGGCTTATAAAGCAGATGATGTGTTTTACATGGATGGGCTCGGCAAACAAAGACTTTATATCGTGCCATCACAATCATTGGTTATACTAAGAACTGGCAATAATTCAAAAGAATGGGATGATGCCAAATTACCGAATCTTTTTATTGAGGCATTAAAATGAAAATAGCAATTATTGGAGCTGCTTATACGGGTTTTGCTGCGGCAAAACATTTTAAAAAATTAGGGCACACTATTACTGTGACCACCACCAAAGAATCCAGAAAAGAAGAACTAGAAGCGGTGTCTGATCATGTCAAAGTAATGGTAGGTAGTGATCAAGCGATGATGTCTGAACTGCTTCAAGATCAGGACATTCTGGTGTTAACTGTGGCAGGAGGAATGGTAGAAAAAGACGGTAAAACTGTCATGGACCCAGACCTTTACAGGGATGCTTATGTTGGCACTGCAAAAAGTGTTGTGGCTGCTCTAGAATTGGGCTGCTCACTTAAACAAATTATTTTTACTAGTTCACTAAATGCTTATGGGGATGGCAATGGCGAGGACAGCATTGATGAAACCACAGCAGCCAACCCTCTAAGTCCTTTTCAAGAAGTCTATATTGAGACTGAAGACTTATTAATGGGTCTAGCTAATGAAACCATGCCTGTTTGCATCTTCCGAACAGGAACCATTCACGGACCAAGTCGAGAATGGAAAAATCAATTAAAAATGATGGCAGGCCAACCTATTCCTTTTGATGGATCATCAGATGCAATGATTATTCATCGAGATGATGTTGTGCAAGCCATTGAGTTGGCTATCGAAAAAGAATTCTCAGGCTTATTTAACCTATTCAATGAAGTGACGTGTACAAAATCAGAGTTTTTTGCAAAGGTCTGTGATGAACATGGATATGATCATGTGCAGTGGCTCAACCTAAGTCCGGGACCAAAAAATGTTTCCAATGAGAAAATTAAGAATCATGGTCTTAATTTTCTTGATCCTGATGCCACAAGAGATGCTGAAAACCTACTTGATTAGTTTTTCAGGTAAGGCATAAGCAATCAGCTCATCACTAATTCCATTAGGGTAGTTCCACATATGCCCACCCGTGGCAATAACCACATACTGTCTGCCATTAGCCATATAGGACATTGGTGTTGCCATTGCTGATGTAGGGGCTTTAATCTCTAAAAGCTTTTCTCCAGTTTCGATATCAAATGCTCTAAAACGTTCATCGGCAGTTGCACCAATAAAAATTAGCCCGCCTGCTGTGGTAATTGCCCCTCCAGCGAATGGAGTGCCCCATTCAAAGCCAATCGGTAATGGGCTTAACTTATCAATTTTCCCAAAAGGTTTTTTCCATAAAATATTTCCCTCTACCATGTCAACTGCCACCAACAGTGACCAAGGGGGCTCTGTGCAAGGAGTGTATAAAGGAGATAATAGCGGCTTTTGCTCTAAGCCATACTTAGTCCCTTTGATTAGTCCTGGAGGTCCCATAGGGTTACCTGCCATAGGAGATTTAGCTAAGTTCTTATCAACATTCTCCTCAGGAATCAAGCGAACATAAAAAGGCACTTGGGACACCGGCACAACCAATATATTTCTTTCAGGATCAAAACTCCCTCCTCCCCAATTGGCACCTCCACCAACCTGTGGATACATAATGGTCCCCTGAGTTGACATTGGTGTAAACATTTCTCCATGTCGTGCACCAGCAATCATTTCTCGGCAAGCCTCACGCTCATAAGGTGTCACTCCCCAAGCATCATCAGGCGATATACCCTGTCTAACTAAAGGCGGTGGTCTAACTGGAAAAGGTTGAGTTGGCGATAACTGATCACCTGGAATCCCATCAGTTGCCACTGCCTTTTCTTTAATTTCAAAATAGGGTTTTCCAGTGTCTCTATGAAAGGTGTACACCATTCCTGTTTTTCCTAGTTGGATAACAATTGGCTCCTTACCTTTATTTGTGGTTACATCAACCAATAAGGGATGCGTTGGCAAATCCCAATCCCAAATATCATGATGGATAGTTTGAAAGTACCAAACCAGTTCACCTGTGCTTGCACGAATAGCCAATACAGAATTAGCATAACGATTGTCACCTGGTCTTAAACCGCCATAAAAATTTGGTGCAGCACTGGCTGTGGGGATAAATACCAAGTCTCTTTTGCTGTCAACAGACATGGTTGTCCAGACATTTGCTCCACCAACAGTGTATGGCAAAGCGTCTTTCTCATCCTTATCCCTTACCAAGGTATCAAAAGACCATAAAAACTCTCCTGATACTGCATCAAATCCACGAACTGCCCCATTTACAGAACTCGCATCCTTAAATTTATTGCCGGTGCCACCAATAATTACCACCCCATTTACAACGGCTGGAGGTGATTTAAGTTGCATCGCCTTAATTTGATTAGTTGGTTCAATATTTTTTATATAAGGCAACACATTGACAATACCTTGGCTGCCAAATTCTGGGCAAGGTTTCCCTGTTTTTGCGTCAACTGAGATCAATCGTTTATCACTAGCAGCAAGAAATAAGCTGTGCGCACATATTTCACTCAACATTTTTTCCGGGTTTCTCCATTGAGCCACTCCTCTACAATTAAATCGGCCCGCAAAAGGTCTCAAATCGATTTTAGGATCGTAAAACCAAACCTGTTCTCCGGTAGCAGCATTCAGTGCGATCACTTCATTAAAGGGAGTGCAAAAAACTAAGTGGCCACCGACATCATTAGGCAAAATAATTGGTGTCACTTGAAAACCAACCAATTTTCTTAAAAAAGCCAACTGCTCTGGGATACGATCTAAATGTCCGGTTTTATATGTCCAAGCAACCTCTAAGTCCTTGACATTAAGGGTATTAATTTGATTAAGTTTAGAATATCTTGATCCACCCTCATCGCCTCCATACTGAAGCCAATCACTTTCTTTAGTAAGCCCAGAAGCTGTGATCACTAAACTGAATAATATAAAGTAAACAACTAGAAAGGATTGATGTGTGTGTTTCAAATGCATTAATTTAAAATATCATGTTTAAACGGTCAGAGTTAGTTTTTAACCACTAAAATCAATCATTAATTGAACATGTTTTCTAGTCACGTTTACTAATTCGCCAAATCCGACCAGCCACATCGTCAGTTAATAATATTGAACCGTCTGTTAACTCTGCTAAACCCACTGGACGACCATAAATCTCACCTCTGTCATGATTAGCAACAAAACCTGATAAAAACGATTGCACTTCACCGGTTGGGTATCCGTTTTCAAAAGGCACATAAATTAGGTCATACCCGGTTAACTGTGATCTAGAAACACCGCCTCTTCTAGCTATAAATGCCCCATGTTTATATTTCTGATTAATATTATTCCCACTGTGAAACAATAATCCTAGGGGCACAGAATGAGCCTCTAAAGCAAGATCAGGAACTCTTGATGTTGTCATTGCTTCTTTGGTCTTTTGTGGATTCATTTTTAATTGAGTCGGGTCAGGATAGACGCCAAAATAGGCATAAGGCCATCCATAAAAAGCCCCCTCTATAACCTCAGTTAAAAAGTCAGGGGGAAGATCTTCACCTAAACCGTCTCGCTCATTAACTGTCGTCCATAGGCGATTAGTTATAGGCTCAAATGCCAAGCCAACAGGGTTTCTCAACCCTGTAGCAAATAGTCTTTTTTCTTGTCCATCAAGATTAATTTCCCAAATAGCAGCTCTCGTTAAATCATCTGTGCCTTCTTCATTCACATTGGTTCCTGAACCAATGGCCACTAATATTTTATCGCGGTCCTGGTTTAAAATAAGATTCCTAGTCCAGTGATTATTAGGTGGTCCAGCAGGTAATGAAATTATTTTCTCACCATTGCCTTGAATTTCATATCCCTTAAAATCATATTTAATAATGGAATCGGTATTGGCTATGAATAATTCTTCATTCAGATATAGCATTCCAAATGGTTGATTGAGGTTTTCTAAAATTACCTTAACCTGAGGTTCTTTTTTTTGTAAATCAATATAAAGAATGTTGTTTGGTGATGGACCAAAAATATTCATTGAGGCTAATAATTTTACTGTTTCTGCTGGCATCCCTGGAAGAGATTCCGTTCTAGATTGAGACACCAATAAATCTCCATTGGGTAGCGCCAATAACCAACGTGGAAATCTTAACCCATCAATCAATAAATCAACTCTAAACTCCTCAGGAACACTCAGATTTATTTCCTTACTTTTAATCAGTGCAGGCAAGCGAATCACAGTTGGTCCTACTGCTGGTAAATTGGGTGGTTGAGGGGTATTAGCTGACAAATCTCTGCCAATGGTAATCGATATAAAAAAAGCAGTGACTATCAATACATAAGATTCTTTCATAATAAAAAACTGGGTAGGTTTCCCTACCCAGTATTATATCGAACAAGTCCTAAAAAAACCCAGGGTTTACATTTACATATATTGTTCTCTGTACCAATCGTTCATGTCGTCTCCAGTGGTTAATAAAACATCATCATGGCTTGCTATGTATTCAAAAGCACGCTTGAGATGTTTAAACTTATTGGGTTGTCCAACATGGAAAGTATGGAGACAAACAGGCATACACCTAGCATTCGTTGCACCCTCTTCATAGAGAATATCAAACTGGTCAACAATCATATCGCCAAATGACTTAGAAGAAATGCCGACTCCAGAATGTCCTAAAAAGCATGGAATATCATTCACTTCAACCGTATAGGGAACAGAAATTAAATTATTCTTAGGCGTATTGAATTTGAACGGGTGATCATCTGCTGTGTAATCACAAAGATATTCAACACCATTCTCTTCGAGGATTCTCGGGGTATTGTCAGTGTGAGTTAAGAAGGGGCTTAACCAGCCTTTGGTTTTTTTACCTAAAGCTTCCTCCATAGTCTTACAAACAGTACTAATGATCTCGCGCTCTTTGTCTTCAGGCAAAGGAGTATGTCCCCCCTGACCATCAGGTGCATTACCAATAAAATTGGCTGGTGCATTATTTATCCCGTGTCCAATGAAAGCCCAATCTCTGGCAAGTGATTCTTCAATTATCCTAGGGTACTCTCTGATGATTTCAGAATTAAGGCAAACGGTGCCTCTCATCCCAAGCTTATCCATTAATTCCATCATTCTCCAAAGGCCTACCCGGTTGCCATAATCTCTCCAACCATAGTTCAATGGATCCGGAGAAAAAGCAGCAGTGCCAGGTATCAGCGATGTACCCGCAATAGCTGCAGGAAAATGCTCTATATTGATATAAGGCATCAGTGCCACCCTAGCGCCATCAGGCAACTTGAAAGGCTCCCGATCAATGATCGGAACATAATCGTAATGTTTACTTTGTGTTAATTCGCTCATTATTACTCCTCTAATTTATATTAATTTTTTATAGGCTATTTAAATAACCCATGGCTTGTTCTTTACTAATAACATCTCCGTATTTCGCATTGATGTCAAATAAGTTTGCTTCATGAGGCCCTTCAGCTCTATCCCCTATGCACTCTCTTACACAGATGGGTCTGAATCCATGCTGCACTGTATCAACTGCCGTGGCTCTAATACAACCTGAAGTTGTGCAACCGGTTATGATCAGAGTATCAACACCCATGCCATTCAATGTCGAAACTAAAGAGGTACCAAAAAAAGCACTGGCATATTGTTTCACAATCACAACCTCACCTTCTAGTGGTTCCACACCTTCGCAGAACTCTGCGTAGGGATTACCCAGAACCAAATCTTTTAATACTGGCGCTTTTTTTATCCACACACCACCATCTTGAAGATGCGGTTTTGTGTACAAAACCCTTGTATGAATGATAGGGACGCTTTTGGATCTAGCCAGTTCCAATATGTCAGGCATTTGAGCAACGCAATCAATAACACCTGGAGCATATAAATCTGAACCTTCTGTTGTATAACCTTGTAATAGGTCTATGACTATTAATGCTGATTTTCTCCCAAAACCAAGTCCAGTGTCCCAGACACCAGCATAATTGTCTTCTGTCGATTGATCTGACATATTGAAATCTCCTATTGATTACGTCGACCGCTCCCAAACTTTTAGGGGCGAACCATTAATAATAGTAAATAATTAGCCTTTTGTTAATTGTTTGTTGTAATGAAATAAACCGTAGGCTAATGAAATAAAAGCAACTGGGGCTGAAAAAAGATTAACTATCATAATTGATTGACCCACTGCAACATCACTTTGAAATAGATAATCGGTAATGAAACCAATGCCTGTAGTGGCAATAGCAGCCGTGAGTAAATTCATAAAAAGCATATAAATAGCAGCCATTTGTGCTCTCAGTTGATTCGGGGATATGATCTGTAAAATAATGGGACCCACCGCTAGTGGCATACTGGCAAAAAAAACAAAAGGGCATAACAACGCTATTGTTATATCAAAGTTAGCTAGTGATGAAACAAAAAGAGAGAATGGGACGGGTAAAACAGCTGCCATTAAACCCACACGAAAGAAACTGTCTTGATAATTTTTACTTTTCAAATAATCAACCAACCAGCCACCAAACAACACGCCTGAACTAGACAGGAAAAAAAGAATCAATCCTAAGACTCTTCCACTCTCAGCAATCGAGACTTCATGCACCCGTTGTAGATAGGTTGGGAACCAAGTAAAAACAGTGGTTATAGGGATTGCTAACATTCCAAACCCAACAAAGACTGCCATGTAGACCTTCCAATTTGCAAACACAAATAAAACAGTGTTCTTAATAGAAACTGATTGGCCAAACTCTTCTTTCATTCCTGTTCTTTTGGGTTCTTTGACCGTTAACATCATTAGAGCCATTAGAACACCAGGCAAACCAACAACGATGAATGCAATTTGCCATGGCTGTAAGACTCCAATAATTGGCAGAGAAATAGAATCAGCATTAATAGCATAATTGACCACTATTCCACCAATAATAAATGCAAGACCGCCGCCAAATAAGGCTCCAGATTGATACACAGCAATTGCACGACCAAGTTTATTTTGTGAAAAATAATCAGCAATCATTGAGTAAGCAGCAGGTGAAAGGGTTGCTTCTCCTACTCCAACGCCAATTCTTGCAAAGAATAAATGTGGAAAACTCTTGGCTAAACCACAAGCAGCAGTCATTAAACTCCATAAAAAGATGCCTACAGAAACTATTATTCTTCGACTCTTTTCATCAGAAAGCTTTGCTATAGGTATCCCAATAGCTACATAAAAAATAGCAAAAGCAAGTCCCATCAAAAGTCCCATTTGTGTGTCTGATATCCCTAAATCAGACTGAATTGGTATCACCAATAAACTCATAATAATTCGATCAACAAAAGAGAGTACATATGCTAGTAAAAGAATAATTACAGCATACCAACCGGCCATAGAATTTTTTGAAACGCTACTGATAGAAGCCTTTAGAGATTATTCACTTATTTTCTGTGATTTTATATACATTGCTATTTCTTCTAATTCTGAGTCAGGTAACCATGAAAAACTTGGCATCACTCCACCAGAAATTGAATCTTCAGAATTAGGCATTCGACCAGCATTTAGAAATTGTATGGTTTGCTGAATATCCATATTCTGCAAAAATAAAGAATCTTCCAGAGTAGCCCCTAGACCAGGAATTCCTTCAAGATTTGAGCCATGACAAAAACCACAACGCATCAAATAGGCTTGGCTTGAAATATCATCAGATTTAATATTACCCATGCCTTCAGTATTTACAGCATTAGCCTCTTCAACAAGATCATAACTTCTTGATGACATGCCAAAAGCTAGAACATTTGGAGTATTAGCGATGATAATATTTTGGTCTTCTGAGTTAACTATTGTTCCAGGTGCAGTCAAACTATATGATCCCATCGTCACAACTGCGACAAGTACAGAAGCTAAAACAACTGAGATTTGGCGAGAAGCATGAAGTCTTATCTTAGGTATAGAGTTGACTAAAGTAATAATCAAAATACTGGAACACAATAAAACACCAATGTGAAGAATAAAGACTAATGTCTCAGGTGACCATTGACTGCCTTGGTGATAAATATCAGTAATGTTGTTTGCAGACTGCAGAGAGCCTAATTTGACTGAAGAATATGCCCATTGTAAATCAAACCAATTTTGTATAGCTGTAAATAAACTTGCCGTAACAGCAAAACCAAGGGCGTACCCTGATTGTCTTAGGACCCCAAAAAGACCAGAAACCATTCCAGCTCTTTCAGGCGGTGCACTTGCCAGCATTAAATTGTTATTGGGAGAGAAAAACAACCCTGTCCCTGCCCCAATAAGAGCCATGGCAGGTAAAATTGATAGCACCGTTGAGTCTGCGTTTACCAAGAAGAACAACAACATATAACCAACACCAGTTAATATTGCTCCACTCATACATAGTTTTTCAGGACCAGCACGATCTGATAAATTTCCAGCTATAGGGCTGATTATGAGTGTGGCTAGAGCCGCTAATCCTAAAGCAAGACCTGCATCCCAAGCCTTCATTTCTAGGCCATTGATCATAATAATGGGTAAAATAAATAAATAGACAGGAAAACTAGCAAACACTGATGCAAAAGCAATTGAGGCTTTAGTAAAATCATTACTTTTTGTAAATAGTGACAAATCAATCAACGGGTCAGGATGTTTTCTTTCCTGTTTAATAAACAAGTAGAACAGCACAAACCCTAAAGTAAATATAATCCAAACCAATGGATCAAGATGATTATCTTCAACAGGCAGTTTGTTGCAACCATACAAAATGCCGTAAAGAGATAAAGTTAAATAAACTGCGCCTAAATAGTCATAGGTTTGTTGTCGTTCTGAGAAACGAAACGGGTGCTTGAAGCCTAACGCTAGAAAAGCTAGCAGTATCGCCAAAATTGCAAATGGAATTCTTGCCCAAAAAATGGCAGTCCAATCATAGGCATCCAAAAGCCAACCAGCAAAAACAGGCCCCATAACAAACCCAACAGCATTAGCTGCTTGGAGGATGCCCAATGCACTGCCTCTTTTATCTGGCCCATACATGGCGGTGGCAATAGCAAAGGTTGTAGGAAGAAAAAGAGCCATGCCAAAACCTTGGATGAATCGGAGAATAATTAGAGTGTTAGCATCTGGAGCCCAAGCACAGGCGATCATAGCCAATCCATAAATTAAAGTGCCGATTTGGAAAAATCTTGCATGCCCATAACCGTCAGCCATTTTTGCTGCTAAAAGCATAGGCCCGCTCGCGGCAATTAAATAACCCAGAGCAACCCATACTATCTCACTGGTACTGGAGTCTAATTTATCGATCATGTCAGGGATAGCTATTGGGGTAAAACTTGAATCCAAACTTGCCATTACTGATGACAGAACCAGTGAAGACATAATCAGAAAGATACGTGCCTTAGATAGTTGCATTAATTTGAGTCTAATTAACTAATATTTAAATTAATAAATTTTAACGTCAGGAATTTTAAACAAGGATTTCCATTCTTTTGCGATAAGAAGATCCATGAGTCGAGATTCTTTGCCTTCTTGTTTCCTTTCCATTTCATACTGTAAGGTAATCAATGCTTCATCAACTGTTTCACCAAAAAGGCTCCTTAAATATTCTGTGGGAACTCTTGGGTCATCAGAAAACTCGCCATTCTCATCAAAGTTGGGAGGTAGCATTGGTGGCACATAAAATACATTTGGATCAGTACCATATTCTGGATGCAATGGTAGGGCCACTTTCCATTGATAAACTAATTCATTGATGGGTCCGTCTTCATCTTCTAAAAATCCAACAAATCTTAATCGCCCTGGGCATTGTCTTGCGCAAGCCGGAGCAACCCCTTCTTCCAATCGTGGAAAACAAAAAATACATTTCTGGGATTTACCGGTCACATAATTGAAATAGATTTTGTCATACGGGCAAGCTTTATTGCATTCCCTAATTCCTTGGCATTTATCTTGATCGATAAGGACAACCCCATCTTCTTCCCTTTTATAGATAGCACGAACCGGGCAAGCCTCTAGGCAAGCAGGTTTTGTACAGTGATTACACATCCGTGGCAAATAAAAATGATAGTTGTTGGGATAGTCACCCGAACTAGTGTCTTCATCCCAGTTAGAACCTTTACCTTTTTCCATAGGTGTTTCTTGCTGTAACCTGACTTCAACACCCTTAAAGTAAACCTCATCATGATTAAGAGGAACCTCTTCACCATGATCTTCTTTTTTCGGCATCAATCCGTCTCTATTCAAATTACCTTGATCATCAAAACCGCCGCCACCCTCTTCCCAATATCTTGGGTATCCAGGACCAGGTTTAGTCTCAACATTATTCCAAAGCATAGACTCTTGACCAGGTTCATCTGTCCATAATGACTTACAAGCCGTAGTGCAGGTTTGGCATCCAATGCACTTGTTCAGATCTATTACCATTGCTACTTGTCCCAAATCAACCTCCTAACTTATCTTTTTGATTTATTGTTTCCTCTTGCCATTGAAGATCATAATTGAGGAATGATTCTAATTTTATACCAATTTTGCTATAGATATCATCACTTGATAATACTTTAATCGTTTTAACCAGTTTTGGCACCCAATTCATCAGATGTTTTGTGGAGAAATCTAATTGTCCAAGTTGGAATGACAGCTTGTCTTTTTTTACTTGTGATTCCCCAACAATAAGGAAATGCATAAACTCCAATTGAATTGATAGATGATCCATTTGCCATTGAAATTCATCATTCAGTTGATAACCAAAATATTCATAAAAACGCACAAGATCTTCTCGTAACTTAGCTGGTTGCATCAAAAATAAATCTTCGCGAATAGATGCTGGCGGCCCATTATCACCAACTTCAAATAAAGCACTGTATTGAGTCTTTAGTGTGGACTGCTCTTCTGCACAAAATTCATTGATGGTGCTTTCTAAATCAAAGTCAAATGGCAATGGTAGCGCTTGAATATCAATGAGTTTATCTTTTTGATTAATATCATGAGGTGAACTCATTAAAAGTGAAAAGAGGCTATAGGCTATTGATCTTGAAGCTGAGGTACTCTCAGAAAATCTTACTTCATCAAGACACAGCCGCTCCATAATATTATTTAAGCTGATTTCTCAAAATCGCAGGTAAAGTCTTTATACGTTTGATTTGGTGCAAACGCTAAAGGTTTATAGCCAAGATGGCCGTAATCACCTGCCATTGATGTCGGCTTGATTAAACCGCCTGTTGGAATAACCTCACCAAAATTCTTTTGGTTTTTAAACATTTTTGGATCCCAACCATGATACATAAAGAGCATGCCAGGTTGGATGCCAGAACTAACATGAGCCATGGCAAAAAATTCACCCGCAGAATTATAAATTCTGACCATGTCTCCATCATGAACACTTCTAGAATCTGCATCATCAGGGTTGATGTATATATCAGGTTCTCCTCGTTGCAAGCTCAAAAGCAATGAATCATCTCTCCAGGTGCTATGAATTCCATGCCTTGCATGCCCCATCATCATTCTCATTGGATAACCTTTAATGGATAATGGTTCCTTAAAGGTGGGCAGTGTCTCTCCAAATTCGATAAACCATTCATGGTCAATATAAAATTGTTGACGTCCTGTAAATGTTTCATAGGGATGTTTGTCAATAACACTTTTCACCACTTCAGTATGATAAGGTGATTCTTCGTTATCCCACATGGTATTTTCAACTCCATTAACCCTTACAAACCCCTTTTCAGAGAGTTCTTCAAAACTTATTTTAGGAATGCCGTGAGTGGTATTGATAATAAATTGAGCCACATCTTTGGAGTTATTGATACGACCATCCATTGTATATAGTTCTAGGGTTTTCGTGTAATCCCTTCTGACACTTCTTCCATCTACAGCATCCAAAATTGGTTTCACATTTCTTTGCTTGGCTCTTTTGCTGATAGCTTCTGCTAATCTCCTGTTGGCCTCCCAATCATCGACAGCTTCCCCTAAAGGGGTTACTGCTTCATTGAGAACTTGTAAATACGGGACCCTTGACTGCAACATCAGATCATTTCTCTCATAATGATGTGCTATAGGTAAAACATAATCAGCGTGCATTGAGGTCACACCCATATCAGGTGTTAAAGCAACGATAGTTTCTAATTCCTCAAAAGCAGTCTTCCTCCATAAGCTTCCAGTTGCTCGCCAGTTGGCTCCATTATTTCCAGCAAAAAAGCCCATCTTCCATCCGTTTTTACTGTAGTCGGGAAACCAATCTTCCTCGATACTTTTACGGTAATATTGATCAATCTCATCAGCGAGTTCTTGTCCATATATTTTTGCATTCAACTGTTTCATTTCTGCATGATCGTAATCCCATGTTGTTGCAGAAATAATTCGAAAAGCAGGGCCAATATCTGAAGCACCGAATTGATTCATACCTCTAGCTACTGGGGCATTGGCAACTTGCAATCCTCCCCCTTCTTTTCCAATGCTGCCGGTGAGTGAAAGCATAAGCAACATAGCACGCTGCAGAAGATCGCCATGCAACCACTTACAAGATGCATAACCTGCATAGATCATTCCGGGTTGAGCAGTAGCAAATACTCTGGCAGTTTTACGGATAACCTCAGGATTAACGCCAGTTATTTTTGAGGCCTTTTCTGGGGTATAGTTTTTACATTCTTCTTTTAATAATTCGAACACTGTGGTGACTTCAACCTCTCCATCCAGAGTATCCACGGTCCATCGACCTTCAAGTCTGGGACTAATATCACCAAGCTCTAAGGTTCCGCGTTTTCGCCGATCTCTACCAAAAGGTTTTTCTGCTCGTCCCGTTCCTGGCGCTTGGACTATTTTATTCGTTGTTTCATCCCACATGTAATAAACATTGTCAGCCACTGCCAGTAAACCGTATAAGGAGAGATCTTCTCTTCTAAGAAACTCTTTGGTGTCTGTTCTAACTAATAACGGTAAATCCGTTTGCTCTTTAATATAGTCTCCCTGATAAAGCTTTTCTTTTACAATGACTTCAACCATTGCCATAGCCAGAGCTGCGTCAGTGCCTGGTTTTGGGTTTAGCCATAAACTTGAGTGCATCGCAGTGGGGGTAAATTCTGGTGATATCGAGATAACTTGTGTGCCATTGTATTTTGCCTCCCAGAAGAAATGGGCATCTGGAATCCTGGTCACTGCAGGATTACTCATCCAAACAAGCACACATTTAGACTTATATACAGAAGCAAAAGTATCTCCAGTATAAACCTGCCCAAGGGTCATATAAGACCCAGTTGGTAAATCACCCACCCCTGAAAAAAATTCAGGTACTGTCATTCCAGTGATATTTGAAAATCTTAAATGAGCTGCGAAAGATGCCATCTTGATTGACATTTGTGTGCCGCTTCCATAGGAAATACATTCTGGACTATATTCAATCGCATAGTCTAAGAACTTATCTGCTATTTCTGTCGTTGCTTGTTCCCAACTGATTCGTTCCCATTGACCTTCTCCACGCTCGCCTGTTCTTTTGAGTGGATACAAAACACGTTGCTTACCATACATGTATTTATGATGTCGCATGCCTTTTTGACAACCTCTCGGTCCAAAATCAGGAGCATCACCAATTTGTTCATATTCTCCTTGCTGTTCTTCTCTCCAAACCACACCATTTTTGACGTAAACGTTGAAGGCACATGTGCCTGCACAATTAGTCCCATGGGTACCTCTTACTACCCTATCCCAAGTCCATTTTTTACGGTAGAGGTCCTCAAAACCTCTGTATGAATCACTAGCAAATACTTGATTAGGATTAGCGTAGTTAAGAAGGAGTCCTAATGAGGTCGAACCTTTTAGGAATTTTCTTCTATTTAGTTTCAGTGAAGTGCTCATTTCTCATGAAATATTCTAACTTAAATCTAAATATTTATAATTCGTTTATGTAAGTATTTTAAAATAACAAATGAAGAGCTCAAGGTATTTACCGAGATCAAATGTGATATAACAGAACTATGATTAGCTACAACCAAGCAATTGAGATCATTAAGAATTCTATAAAGCCGATGCAAACTAGTGAGGTGAATATTCGGCAAGGCCATGGTGTGCTTGCCGAAAATTTGATTTCTCAATCAGAAATCCCTGCCTTTTCTAATTCAGCCATGGATGGCTTTGTTATAAACTCGTCAGAAACCAAGCAAGCCTCGGCAAATAACACCATAGAACTTGAAATTGTAGGAACAGTATTTGCAGGTGAATCGCCGCCATTAAACAATTCCTCATTTACTACTTTTGAAATTATGACAGGCTCAATAGTCCCTGATGGCTTTGATAGCGTGATCCCGATCGAACAAGCTAAAATCATTGAACGAGATGAAAAAAAATTCTTAGTTATAAATCAGCTAATTTCTAAAGGAAGAAATGTGAGGCTATCTGGAGAAGATTTCAATCCTGGAGATCTTATTCTAGAACATGGCAGCACCATTGAACCACATAATATGATGTCTGCTATTGCTAATGGAATTAAATCAGTAAAAATATACACTCCTCCTTCAATCGGCATTGTGGTTACAGGAAGTGAGCTGGAAAATAAGAGTGGACCCTCTATTGAAAATACCAATGGTCCATATTTAGAAGCTTCGATTCGGCGCCTTGGCCTTTCCTGTGAAGGGCAGTTCCATGCTAGAGATGACAAAATAGAAATCAAAGAACACATAGAGCAATGTCTTGCTCTTGGAGCAAAAATCATTATTACCAGTGGTGGGGTTTCTGCCGGGAAGGCTGACTTCGTGCCTGCAGTATTAATGGAGATGGGCGCTAAAATTCTCTTTCATAAGGTTTGGATCAGACCTGGTAAACCCATACTTATGGCAATTTTTCCAAGTGGACAAATTGTTTTTGGCCTACCTGGAAACCCTGTTTCCGTTGCCGTTGGATTTAGATTTTTTGTAAGCCAAGCTTTAAGACTCATGCAAGGACAAAGTATTGAAAATAGAATGTCAGCAATCAATAAGATGGAGTATAAAAAATCTGAAAAATTTTGTTTTTTTGCAAAAGCTCACACCTCAGTAAACACACGAGGAATTCTAGAAACAAAGATCATGAGTGGACAAGAATCCTTTAAACTAAAACCGTTCAATCAAACTAATTCTTGGGCCATTATCCCCGAGGGTATGGATGTAATATATGCAGATCAAGAGATAGAGGTGGTCCCATTAAATATGGGGGAGAATTTTAATCCTTGAAGTTAATGGTTATTTGATACAAAGGATTCAACCTCTTGTGAAAGAAGAGAATCAATTGCCTGATAAAATGCCTCGATTATTGGCTGATTATATTTACCCACTGGTAATCCGTTATATATGACTGTGGTCCCTTCAATTAGAAATTCTCTAGTGTATGGCACACTCCAATCAGTGTAATCAATTGGTTCATAACGGTTATAGTCTTCAAATCCCTCGAAATTGAACATTGCATGAGAAAATAAAGTGTCGGTATTCTCTACAAAAAATTCAATAGGTAAATTAATTACATAATCAAAATTATCTTCGATACCTTCAAGAAAGGCGGTGTTCGTTGATAGGTATTTACCGTCAGGATTATTATAAGGGTCAGCAAAATGGTCTTGGCTTTTTACAACTTCAACCCGGCTAAATTTATATTGATTGGTGAGTTCTTTAACATCTTGCATCATAGGATCAACATATTTAGGTGCTAATTCAATCCATGCCTCATGAGGAACTAAATCCCATGCCATGCCATGAACTGAAACCACCAATTTAACTGAGCTTTTTT
>Ga0257111_1000111_pt1 | contig 31792 bp, 23 predicted proteins | sample LP_taG_6_FD_191567 | JGI IMG/M metagenome (GOLD analysis project Ga0257111, IMG submission 191567) | Marine microbial communities from Northeast Subartic Pacific Ocean, Canada - LP_J_2015_P26_500m | ecosystem: Environmental > Aquatic > Marine > Oceanic | place: Canada: Northeast Subartic Pacific...
AGACATCGCTGCACTCATCGATGCCATATCAGCACACGGCTGGGAAAGCGAAGGGTCCTGGTTTATGCCCATGGGTCACCTTGACGCCATCGTCCTCGACCACGTCCCTGTCAGCGCTCTGATCGACGTGTGGGGGCTCGATGGAGTCATTCTGGTAGAGGAACAGAACGTCATCGTGCCATACCTAGACAAGGCGACCCGGGGCTCCAAGGTGAGGGTCTCTGGACTCTACGATGAGACTCTCAGAGGTCTAGGCTACACGGGTTCTGGCATCGTTATCGCTGTGGTGGACACCGGCGTTGACAACGAGCACTTCTCTCTTGACGACTTCTCGGACAACAACCACGACAACACGAAGGATCCGGACGAACTGTCCGACCCGAAATGGGTAGCTGGGTGTGATGCGACCGGAATCGGGCAGTCTGGATGCAACCCGGAGGACCCAGACGACGGTGACGGACATGGCACTCACGTAGGCGGGATAGCTCTCGGCACTGGAGACTGGACACGCATCAACCAAGGCTACGCGCCGGGCTCCTACCTCGTCGACGTCAAGGTCATGGAGGACTACGGAGGCGGGAACTCGCAATCCATCCTAGCCGGGCTACAGTGGATTATCAACAATCACGAGACGGACTGGGGTAACAACGAGTCGAGCAGAGGCATAGAAGTCGTGTCCATGTCCTTCGGCCGCCAGAGCTCCCCGGGAAGCGACAACTCTGACGATGGTTCGAGCGCCGAAGCCCAACTCGTCAACCAGGCCTCGGAAGCGGGACTGGTCTGCGTGGCAGCCATCGGAAACGACGGGGAGAACTACGTCAATTCCGTTGGCGCAGCCGACACCGCCATTACTGTGGGTTGGCTGGATGACAAGAATTCCGTCGACAGAAGCGACGATACAATATCGAGTAGTTCAAACTACGGTCCGAGGGAGGATGACGGGGACGGAGACTCCTACGACGAGTTGAAGCCGTGGGTCGTCGCACCCGGCTCGAATATCAACTCGGCGAAGCACGGTGAGTCGAGCAGTATCCTCCCCGGATCCGATAATAACAGGGCATCGGATGACTACGTGCAGAAATCGGGATCCAGCATGTCGACTCCAGCGGTTTCGGGCATGGTCGCAGTCATGTTGGAGATTGGCGAGGTTCAGAGGCTCGACTTCTTCGAAGACGGGAAGGGGGTCTGGCGTAGCGAGGCCATCAGAGACTACCTCATGAGGTACTCGGAATCGAGAGGGGGGACTACGGAGGAACACGAGGGGGAGAGCTGGAACGACCGTTATGGCTTCGGCATCATCGATGGTGGAATGATCGCTAGCGGAATGCTGGGGGCGGAGCAGAACGATAGTGGCGGGGGGCCGGTGCCTCCTTTGGCAGGGCACTGGGTCGAGATTGAGAATCCTACAGACCAGTCTTGGGTGGTGCAGGGCCAGACGTACAACATCCGTGGCCACATCAACGAGCATGGTGAGGACAATGGCTCAATCGAGGAGGTCCTAGTCAAGATTGAGTATTCGTTCAGACCCGGCCCCAGTGACCCCGTATCCGTAACCACCTTGGTAGATTGGGACAATCCAATCGGAATAACAAACTGGACGGTTCCCCTTAGCGTACCCTACTTCCCCGAAGACTACACTGATCTCTCTATTATTGCCAAGGTCTCCGCCCGAAACGATATCGGCCGCTGGAGCAACCTGACCGATTTCGAGTACCGGATCGGCATCGTCAACATGACCTTGAATTCTCCAAGCGGTCAGGATAGCCTGAGCGGCGTCGTCAGTGTATCGGGTCAATTGGAGTCGATCGATAGTGCGACCATCCAATGGAGGCTGGGAACCGAGGATTGGGAGGACGCCGCGACTTACTCGGGGAATAGGGAATTCGAAAGCGAATGGTCGTTCAACTGGGACACTACGAGCGTCAAGGATGGCGAGTACAGGCTGTCTGTGAGACTCGATAGTGGGGTAGGGGTCGTTACCGAGGAAATTCGAAGGTCCGTCACGATAGACAACGTCCCCCCTACGCCGGACCTCGTGTTCGTGAGCAAGTCAATCTCTGTTCAGGAATTTGGGATTCCCATGTCCGAGGCGTTCATGAACACCTTCCTCGAAGTGAGGGCGACAGTTAGGAACACCGGGGACATGGCGGCCAACGAAGTCGGCATAATTCTTGAAGAAGACGGATCCAGAAAGGACGAGTATGTCGTACCTAACATAGACAGTGGCGACTTCATCGACGTAGTTCTGTACTGGAATCCCTCGTCATCGGGTGAGCCCTCAATCACCATCATCATCGACCCGTTGAACACCATCGAAGAACTCGATGACTCGAACAACAGGCTCTCTGCGTCGTTTCCAGTTCTTCCCCGACCCGAAGGTGTCGACTTAGCTATCAGAGAGGGAGCAATTGTCACGACTCCGGTCGTGCCACGCCCGTTCGAGCAGATCTTGGTCGAAGCTCGTGTCGACAACCTGGGGGCTAGTGATGCCATCGGAGTTGGGGGATCCTTGGAGATTTTGACGGGAAGAGGCTGGGAGCAAGTCAGCACTGCGAGCGCTGCATTCGTTCTTGGTGGGTCGTATGCCCTTCTCCAATTCCTCTACACCCCCAACCAAACTGGCCCTCTGGATCTACGGATCAATGTGATATTAGATGGGGCAACTGATCTAGACTGGACCAACAACGTCCACCAAAAGACGGTACTTGTCGATAGGACGACTCTGACAGGACCGAGGGAGGCCGAATTCAATGTAGGTGAAACTCCAATCGAGATTATCAACCTAGATGATGAGGAAGGCGGCCTAGTCATCACCGAGAAAGAAATGATGCTATACTTGTACAAGCTGACGCCGAACAAGGCTCTAGTAGCATGCAGTAACATCATGGAGGATCGCTGGTCAGGTGACATCGTAGTTAGGAGCACTGAGGACGGTATAGCCCACATCCTGTGGACTAGACGGTACCTCGACTCGAATGGCTTCCTGATGCAGACCCTGAGCTACTCCACCATCGACTCCACATGCAGGATGACTCCCATCCAAGACCTGCTGAAGGGCATCCCCCTCTCTGATGGCAAGTACTGGGGTATAGACATGGATGTAAGCGATTCTGAAATCATCGTGGCTGGCTACCACAGGGACCTCTTCACAGGTGGCACCATGGGTGACATCACGAACATCTTCCTCCTCCACGCTGACGCGCCTACCTCATCCTCCGACTGGGATCTGAGCCCCAGCATCATTGCCGGCATCGACATTCCGCAATCGGCCTCCGATCCACTTGCCATTGAGTTCGGTCACGAGCGCGCGCATCTCCTATACCAGACTACCAGAAACGACACGACTGGCAAGGAGAGGCTAGGGTTGTGGTACGCACACGGCCTCATCGAGCAGTCACCATGGTCATACAAGAAGGCAGTAGGTGACGAAGCATCCCTTCCTCACATGACGGTGATAGTCGAGGACAAAGAGGAGAGGATAGTGGCACTCTGGAGGGAGGGCGAGGGCCAAGATTCCGAACTGCTGGCAATAGTTGCCGACTCAACCTTCGAGTCTCAGGATGACCTGAGGGCACGACTCCCTGCGAGGGGCCTAGGTGGCATCGGCATTGTAGGAACGATGCGTGGAATCCAGGTTCTCTATGATCATGTGGGTCCCTTTGGACCTCAGGTCGAATACGGCATTATCGATCATGAGGATGGCTGGATCGGACTGTCAAACAGGATTCTGTCAGGTCAGATCGATGTGATTGACAGATCTCCAGAGAGGGGCGAGACCGTCATGCTACTATCGTCCTCAAGCGGATGGCAGATTCGGTCCCTCGTCGACGACGGCGGCGGATCCAAGAAGGGGCAGACGATAATAGAGCAAGTCAGGTCATCCCTCGGGCTGGATGAGGATAGCTTCGAGATTCTTGTAATTGGTGTCGCATTCGCTGTACTGATTCTTGGTGCTGTCGCCTTGGTATCACTATCTGCCCAAGGTCTCAGGTGGCTTGGAAGGAGACGGGCAATCGAGGACGACGGTGCCGTATTGATGGAGGACGACGTGGTCGATCTGATAGATGACTCTGACCTTTCCATAAGCTCCGAGGATGTTGAACTTGTTCGGCCCCCAGAACCTGGACAAGATTCCATAGGGGCTGAGGGGCGCAGGGCTCGACGGGAGCGCAGGAGCGAATCGGAGCCGATTACTGATGCCCCTGCTCTGGAGGACGTAGGCACAAAGCCGCTCCCAGAACTACCGGCCAAGATGCGGGGTCCTTCCTCGGCATTAGTGAGCCGCCCCGCCGTGTGCAGCAACTGTGGGGGTCGATTCGTGGCCAGTACCAAACTTAGTTCGACCAGATGCCCGATTTGCGAAGAAAGGGTTCCCCTCTGAGGTTCCGCGATGCTGGTAGTCCTCCTTGCCTCAGCCTCAGCACGACGGCGTGAATGGCTTTCGGAGCGACTTAGGGACACTGGTGCGGCATTAGAGGTTACTTCTCTGCTCGCACCGGAGCCCCCTCCCGTATCTGGATTAGCAGTCAGGACTCAGGTCGAGCAAACGTGCCTCTCAAAGGCCCATGCTGCAGTGATGGAACTGACAGTCGGGGGCTCGCACGAATCACCTGATTTCACCCTTGTAGCAGACACCCTAGTAGAGGATCCTGATGACCCTCTGGTGCCGTTGGGGAAGCCGTCGAACAAAGCGAGTGCTATGGCTATGCTGCTCAGGCTCTCTGGTAGGAGGCACAGGGTCTGGTCTTCCACAGCAATCCTCCAGCCACCGGGCGAAACTCGGGGTACCGAGGCACTTCACGGTGGTTGGACGGCGGACGTTTGGACTGAGGCCTCTATCGTTGAGTTCGACGAGTTGGACGATGAGAGAGTAATAGGGCTGATAGAAAGCGAATCCTGGACGGGGAAGGCGGGGGGCTATGACATGGCGGGAGAAGCGCGCTCGAACCTGAGACTAGTCGAAGGGGATGAAGTGACAGTTCTGGGCTTCGCTCCAAAGGCCATCGAATCCCTTACCGGAATGATTTCCTAAACGAACGCGACGCCGCCGTGCTTGAGAACGAAGTCGCGCTGTAGATCGTCGAACCACTCCAGCATTGCCACACTGAAACGAACGGATACTACCTCGGCGTCCATCAGAAGATCGTCCTGTATCCCCCTGAGGGTGCCGGGAGCAGCGCCGCAGGACACGCAGGCGCCATCCAAGTCCAGAATCAGCGACAACGCCGAACTGCCGCTGTGGGTCTCCTCGACAACCGCCTCGGTGACCACCAATCCACCTCCATGCCCGTCAAGAGCAGCCCTGACCGGGCCAAGTCTGGCCATCAAAGCAGGTACTAAATCTAGGTCGTCACCCTCCACCATCTCAACGAGCGAGAGTGTCTCGAGCCGCGTAATCTCGATAGGGTCGTGGGCCTCTGTAACTCTTCTCTGGGACTCCTTTAGTATCGAGGCCTCTATTTGGGCTCTGTAGGCCTCCTCGAGGTTGTCTGAAGTTGAATTGGAATCCTTCTCGCCGACATTCATGCTATTCCGAGCAGGCAACCTGATTTTAGGGTGACCAAAACCTGAGGTAGGGATTGAAAAGGGAGTAAGGTCGGCGTAGGTTCGAGGGGCAAATTATGACTCGAGAGGCCCCGCTATTGGAAATTCGAGGGCTCCATGCAGGAATCAACGATACGCAAATTCTCAAGGGTATCGACATCACGATTAATCCTGGTGAAATCCATGCTATCATGGGGCGAAACGGCAGCGGCAAGACAACCGCCGCGAGCATCATCATGGGACACCCAGACTACAAGGTCGAGCAGGGAGATGTGCTGCTCTCCGGGGAGAATTTGCTAGAACTCGAGCCGTGGGAGAGAGCGCGCAAGGGCGTGTTCCTCTGCTTCCAGTACCCACAGGCCATCCCGGGACTGCAGGTCGGCAACTTCCTCAGGAAGTCCGTTGCAAGCATCAGGGGCGAGGAGGCTGCCAAGGGCGCTGGGTTCAGAAGCACCCTGAAGGATGCCATGGATACCCTCAACATTCCCCGTAGCTTCCTCTCAAGGTACGTCAACGACGGTTTCAGCGGAGGTGAGAAGAAGCGTTTCGAGATCCTCCAGCTGATTATCCTACAACCGAAGCTGGCGGTGTTGGATGAAACCGACAGCGGTCTTGACATCGATGGAATCAGAATCGTCGCTGCTGGAATCAACTCGGCTGTCAGAGGGACTGGCTCAGGGGCCCTAATCATCACTCACTACTCAAGGATCCTCGAGCACGTCCAGCCCGACAAGATACACGTCCTTATGGAAGGTCGGATAGTTGCTACAGGGGGCCCTGAACTCGCCACGCAACTAGAAGAGCGAGGTTACGAATGGCTGGACTCGAAGGCCAAGGCGGAGGGATTAGCATAATGCCGACCAATCAGGTAGCACGGGAAGCCGTCGGTGACTACAAGGCTGGATGGCACGACCCAGAGAACTCCACCGTCCGCTTCGACTTCGGACTCTCCGAGCAGATCGTCAGAGACATCTCCGCCATCAAGGCAGAGCCGCAGTGGATGACTGACATCCGCGTCAAGGCGTTCCACCACTTCATGGAGCGCCCGATGCCGACATGGGGTTCCACCGAGTTACTCAACTCGATCAAGTTCGACGAGATCTGCTACTTCCTACGCTCGGGCGAAGGCACGGAGAAGGACTGGGATGATGTCCCCGATGACATCCGCAACACCTTCGACAAACTAGGCATACCGGAGGCTGAGCAGAAGTGGCTTTCGGGAGTGACAGCCCAGTACGAGTCGGAGGCTGTTTACCACAGCATCCGCGAGGACCTCGAGAAGCAGGGCGTCATCTTCCTCGACATGGATAGCGGCTTGCGTGAGCATGAGGATATCGTGAAGAAATACTTCTGCAGCATCATCCCCTATCAGGACAATAAGTTCAGCGCCCTCAACACCGCCGTATGGTCTGGAGGCTCGTTCATCTACGTCCCCAAAGGGGTCCACGTCGAGATGCCAGTGCAAGCCTACTTCCGCATCAACGCCAAGAACATGGGTCAGTTCGAACGTACGCTGATTATCGCCGACGAAGGCTCATCAATTCACTACGTCGAGGGTTGTACTGCCCCGACCTACTCGACCGATTCGCTACACAGCGCCGTCGTTGAGCTCTTCGCGATGCCCGGTGCATACATCCGCTACACCACAATCCAGAACTGGTCGAATAACGTCTACAACCTAGTCACCAAGCGGGGCGTCGCACACGAGAACTCGACCATCGAATGGGTCGACGGCAACATTGGATCGAAGTTGACGATGAAGTACCCAGCAGTGATTCTCAAGGGTGAGGGTTCGCACGCCGAAGTAATCTCTGTAGCCTACGCCGGCGAAGGAATGCATCAAGACGCCGGGGCGAAAGTGCATCATCTAGCGTCGAACACCACCAGCAAGATTCTCTCCAAAAGCATCAGCAAGGACGGCGGCCGTGGAAGCTACCGGGGCATGGTGACAGTGAGCAAGAAGGCAGACAACTGTAAGGTTAATGTCGTCTGTGATGCACTCATTCTCGACGAGCAAAGTCGCTCGGATACTTATCCTACGATGGAGATCAAGAACCCCTCGTGCCGCTGCGAACACGAAGCATCGGTCAGCAAGGTGAGTGACGATCAGTTGTTCTACTTGATGAGTCGCGGCCACTCAGAAAACGAGGCGTTGGCACTGATTGTCAATGGATTCTTTGAACCATTCGTCCGCGAGCTGCCAATGGAATACGCCGTCGAGCTCAACCAACTGATGGCTCTCGAGATGGAAGGCAGCATAGGCTGATGACTGGGTGATCCATTGGATTCCGTTGCAGAGTACCTGTCTCTCGACGAGCCCGATAGGTCCAACCACCTTTGGAAATATACGCCATGGCGCTGGGTTCATCCCACCGGTGACATCACCAGTATCCCGAACGACATTGAATCACCCCGACTCAGGCTCATCGACCTAGACGGGGGCGAAGCATCCGAGGGTATCCGACTAGAGGAGGGGGTGACTTCGGCCTCCGTGCTGCCGGAGAGTGATGTCGTCACGAGTTCGTTCTTGCGGGCGGCCTCGGCAAGTTCGCAATGGACCCTGCATGTCGAGCCCAACTTCTCCTCACAACACCCTGTGGTGCTCGACATCGATGTGGGTGACTCAACCTCCGTCCTGCATCTGGCACTCGACGTGGGGCACTTGTCCGAGTTGGAATTGATTACGCGAGTGAGCGGTTCCGGACAGTGGTTCGGCTTCCTGCGTACGGGTGAGATTGGAGAGGGCAGCATCCTCAACGACGTAGTCGTCTGCTTGCAGGACGGGGGAACCTTGCTCCGGGTTGATTCGATAGCGGTTGGCAAGGACGCGCAGGTGCGCGCGGGAACTGTCTCTTCCGGCTCCGAGCGGACCAAAGCAGACCTGCGTTACCGGATGGGTGGATCTGGAAGTACTCTCAGAGTCATAGGCTCGGTGCTCTCGTCTGATTCGATGCATCTAGACCACCACGTGGAGATACACCACGATGCGCCCGAGACGTTTAGTCGGCTGACCTGGCACTCTGCATGTGGGGGCAGGAGCAGGACTGTAGGGACGGGGATGCTCAGGATAGCAGACGGGTCACGTGGAGCGGATGCTTCTCAGCTCTTCCACAACCTGCTCCTCTCCAAAGACGCTGAGGCGGACTCGATTCCTGAGTTGGAGGTCCTCGAGAACGAGGTCGTCGGATGCGGCCATGGTACAGCCAACGGGCCAATCGACAAGGACCAACTGTTCTATCTCGAGACCAAAGGGTTCGACCGCTCCGATGCGAGGGGTTCCCTAATCGCCGCATTCCTGAACTCGACCCTGTCCGAGATGGGCAGCGAGACCCTGCACAGATGGCTGGTCGGGCTACTGGAAGCGGAATTGGAATCGCTGGACCCCTGGCAGTAGCACGCGATTATGGCCGTGATGCTAGCGGACAACGGTGAATGTAGGTCGCAGCGGGGACGTGTCCTGCTAATGCGGGTTCAAAGGTCAGGCCACTCCGATGCGCCAACACATGGGGTGCCCTTGTTGCCGCATAGTCGTCGAATCCTGCTACGAGGTGGTTCCGGACTCCTAAGCAGAGCAATTCCCGTAACTAGGCAGTAGCATCGTCATCAGTAGATCCTCGGCAACACATACAAACGGTGAAATCGGAGCTCCAAGCATGGACATTACATGACAGAGGTCGAAGTAGTCACCCGATCGCTGAAGAACGGGCTAATCGATAGGCGGCGCGAGGTGAAGCTGTCCAAGATTCTCGCGGGCATTGCCGGGGGTTACCTACTCCTCTGCTTTATCGCACCCGCAACACTTCCGGCTGACACGATTCCCGAGCTCTCGGGACGGGCGAATGCCATCGACTATGCCAATCACGACAGCTGGGGCAACAGGGAACAGGGCGAGAGCTCGGAGCTCGGGCATGACCAGTCCCTTCATGGAGGTACCTTCGCATGGACTGAGCTCACTCCTGCTTGGGCCTTGGTTTACGCAATAGGAGACCTCAACTGTCACCAGAAGCATCAGAGGTCCTGGGAGGTCAATGGCAATCAGATGCCGGTTTGCGCTAGGGATATCGGGATAATGCTAGGCTTCACTATCGGGTGTACGCTTTTCGGGTTCAGGGGATTGAACAGATGGACAGTTCGTGACACTTTCCTCTCGGTCTTGCCAGATGAACGTCTAACTACTCTCTATGCGAAGGACTCAAGGCTGATTACAGTGATTGCGATAATGTGTATCGGCCTAGTGCCCATGGCCGTCGATGGCTTCACCCAATTGCTGATGGAATCGTACGAGTCTACGAACCTCGTCAGGCTAGTCACTGGCTTCGCTGCCGGACTCGTCGCTGGGTGGTGGTTCTCCTCAGCTTTCGCGGCAAGGCCTAAATTCTTCGAAGGGGCAAGCGAAGTGATGCTGCCAGCAGATGCCAAACTAGTAATCAAGTAGTCGGGCTCACTTCCCCAGCCACCAATCAATCAGCCCATCCTGGTCATTCGGTGGTGATTCTCCATCAATACCACAACCGAGTAACGAGAGTCGGGCGAGAGTATTGTGAACAGAAGATACGTGCCCACCCGTTCTGATAATCTGCCCAAGGGAGAAGCGCAGGTGAGTTTTGGGATTGGAAAGTTGCCATCTCCTGATGGCGCTTCGGAACGGCCAGATTGCGAGGATCAACCTACCGTAAGAAAAATGCTCTTCCTTCATTTGAGAGCGGGGTGCCTCCTTGCCAATCAACGTCTTGTGCTGGGACACCCAACCCGAACTATCGTGCAGGAACTTTACAATCCGTTGGGAATGCCGCTCGGATACGCACCTGACAGGTCCCATTGCCGAACGGAGCTCGGAGATATCAGCAGTGTGGACAAGTGAGAACGTCCCAGAAATGGAGGACATAGAGTGATTCAGGATATTCTTGGGCATTACTAACAAATCCTCCTTCGAGGCCGAGGCAAGCACTTCACTGTGCCCCTCCTGAGCAATCTTTAGCACCTTCCAAGGAGTCTGGCCGTCGAGCCAATCTGATCTACTCGTGGCTGGGTCGATACCTAGGTCCGAGAGGGTGCTTTGTCCCATTGAGAGCCTCATCAACTGCCTAATCTGGTACTGGTCAACGGCCTCGGAATCCACGTTTATTGGCGTGGGCTTCCTGTGCAGAAAGGCCCTGATGCCAGCGGTCAGGTAGCGACGAAGCTGCTGCTCAGAGCCCTCGTTTGAGATTGGGCCGAGGATTGCGCCCATATCGAATGGGGTGGGCATTTCCATTTCCCCTGAGAGGAGAGATCGATACCCCTCTCTGATTCTCTCTTGGAACTCCGAGGTTTCAAAGTACTCCTCCTTGTTCGAAACCCCCCTCAATGTCTCGCTCCTAATCCGCCTCATTGCTAGCTCCGGTTCGCAATCAACCCAGATGCAGAGATCGGGGACCAATGCAGCGGCGTTCATGTGCGCGACCCTGCTTATGCCTAGGGCGCCGATGATCCCCTGGTAAACAAGGGAGGAGTGAATGTTCCTCTCACTCACGACGGCCCTGCCTTCCAGAAGCTTGGGGAGTATCCAGCCGTGGGAGTGGTCGAGCCTGTCTGCAGCGAATAGCCCGGCCTCCTGCTCAGGAGTCATCACTCTCTTACTCACCGAGGCGATTGCGAGGCGTCCTAGGGGATGGTCACGTCGCGGTTCGCAAGTAGCCTCAACTGAGGAGAACGCGAACTCGCGCTCCAGCACCTCTGTTACGATCTTCGTAGCCAGTCCCTTGCCGCTGCCATCTCCACCCTCAATCGTGAAAAGATACATGCGAGACCCCTTGCCAGCCTATTGGGCATCTCCCGAAAACTGTTCCTTTGACAAAGTCACCAGCCCCATGCCGAGCAGAATTAGCAAGGGGCCAACGAAGATCATTCCCCTGCTCCAAAGGCCCACGAAGGCCAACCACCATGACCTGCGGTAGCTGTTACCCTTGTATGCCTCAAGCCCACCGGATATGCCAGCAAGTCCGGTGAGTAGGGTCAAGAAGGCTATTGCGGTGGCGATGAATACTGACTCCCCAAGATGACTCTCGCCCCTCATGTCGATGATCTGTTCACCATCACCGGGAGTCAGAGTCACGACAATCTGAGCGTGATCACCAGGTACCAATAGGAGGCTGGTTGTGTTGTTACCGGGATGACTGACGTAAATTATCGAAGGCTCTCGAAGGACATCGGGGATGGTGAAGCGACCATTGGGGCCCGTAAGAGCCTCCTTTCCAGTTGTCGTGCCATCTTCATTTAGCAGCCTCACTCTGACGCCCTCCACAGGATCGCCTCCAGTCGTGTTATCAATCAACGCGGAGTTTACGATTCCTGAGATGTCAGCGTATGTGTCGGTCGAATCTAGCCTACCTGAGAGCATCTCCCCAGGATCTGCGGAAATTAGCATTATGCCGAGTTGAGTTCCCAGTAGGCTGCCGAGAATGATGAGGATCGCGCCTGCAATCCTAGTGGCCGGATCTACGGCTAGGTCTTCCAGCAAGTACTCGAGGTCAGCCCCCTCCTGCTCCTCGCTCGGGTCCATTATGGCACGTCCACTGATTGCTCTATCTCACTAGGAGGCGGCGGCTGTTGATGTTTTAGACGCCGTCCAATAGGGATTATCGACAGGAAAAAGACGCCGAGTATGAAATAATTCACGAATGTCTGGACTTTAGTAACTCGCTGTTCTTCAATTTCAGTACTCTCGTTCAGATTATCAGTAGGATTGGATTCAAAACTGACTAGATACATCTCCGTCCAATTCTTTCCAGTGATCCAGAAGCCACCATTACTCTCGTCAAATGCTATGCCATTGAGAACCTCGTTCTTCGTATGGCCTTGGTCGGCCGCAAGAGATGCTGCAGAGACATAGAATTCTACGACGCCGGATGATGAATTGATTGCAATAATTCTGTCTTGGCCCCAAACGTTAGCGTAAACCGTGCTACCGACGCACTCCAACTCATTCAGACGATCGATCTCCTCGTCGTTTGAAATCACGGTAACTGACCTTCTCATCTCAAAGGTAACAGGATCGCGAAAAGCCAGTTCTGAGGAACCGTTTGACATCACTAAGTATTGGCCATCGAAACAAAGGCCCCATCCCTCACCCTCGTAGCTGAAATTACCAGTAAGAGATAGAGTTTCGAGATCGAAAATCAAGGCTGTGCCACTCATCCAAGTTAACATGATTACTGTGCTATCGAAAACAGTGATTCCCTCGCCGAAGTAGATCTCATCAACTACCGTCTCGCGCAGCACGTCTCCATTGCTCGGATCTAGCTCCCTCAATCCCGAATGACCGTAGAGTCCGGTGCTCTCAAAAATCAGGTTGCCGTGGACCTCCAATCCTTGGGTGAAGGCGGTGGAATCGTGCGGGGTAGTTTCTATCAGAACGAGGTCGCGCTCCTCCACCAACTCGTTGGAGTCCGTGCCGTCGACGGGCATAGCTAGAGACATGACCAGCAGGAAGGCCGCGAGTAGTCTGGACTGTAGCCGCCCGCGCATGTATGAACGATGCTCCATCGATGTTAAAATACGTCCTCGGATCGATTGCTGAAGGTACTCGGACGGAGTGTTGTTCATGCAGGATAGCGTTGAAACGACCTCGGTGCCTTTGTCTTTGTTGCTCATTACCACTATGGTCGTAGCCAGTTTCTGCCCATTGGCCGCATCAGAGCCATTCGGAGACGGGCTAGAAACATCAAGCATGGCAAACGGTCTTGCGGGGTTCAACCCCCCTCTTGAGGGCAAGCAGTACATGTTCAGCGAGAGTGACTTCCCCAGCTTCTCCGCCACGGCATTCCTGAAGAAGCAATGGATTGAGGACGGTTATCCCGGGGTAATTCTTCCTTTCAGCCCAAGCTACCATAACTCGAGGCACTCTTCCAGAAGTTGCGAAAACGCTTGGTCGGTCGATGACGCTGACAACATCACGACCGCAGATGGCACGATCTCTGCTACTGTCAAGAAGATCTCTGCCAACGCAGTCATATTTGTCGAAGACGGGCAGGTGATTTCATCCACCACGCTGAATGACATTACTGCCACATGGGAATCGATCATCTACCCCACGGACACGAATTACTTCGGAGATACTCCAGACGTCGACAACAATTGCCAGATCGAGATTATCATACACACTGTGGACGGACCGGGTGGGACCGGGGGTTACTTCCAGCCTGGCATCTCCGCATTGCGGGAATCACTGTTCATCGACGTTGATGACCTAGGTGGCCGTAACGCGATTCTCGCCCATGAACTCGAGCATCTGATTCACAATGCTTGGGACCCCTTCGAGTACATCTGGATTGACGAGGGTGCGGCCGACTTGGCGGCTTACCTCTGCTTCGGAGTCGACAGTACGCTCTCGGACCACGCCAATACATGGTCCACGAACACCAGTTATGGCCTGAGGTGGTGGAACCAGAGGACGGCCGACCATGGAGCTGGCTTCCTATTCATGATGTACCTCGTCGACAAGCTCGGCGGAGCCCCTTCCATTCGAAGTCTGATTGCTGACACCGCCATTGGAGGGACTGGGATAGAGAACTTGGCGAGAAACCCTGGACCGGGGTCGACCCCAATCGGTAGGACGATGAGCGAGATATTCGCCAACTTCAGCGTCGCAGTGACATTGGACAGTTCCCAAGGGGCATATGGCTTCTCGGACCTCGAGATGAGCGACGAATGCGCGTCGGGCTATGTGTGCAAAGCCAAATCAAGTGGATCCAATCAGCAATGGTCTGAGGATTGGCAGGCCCCGGGGCACAGCATAGAAGGATGGGGACTCAGATCTTACAGATTCACGCAAGGCACAGGCAGCCCCCTCAACTTGATGGTGCAACCCGACCGTTACGGATTTGAGGGCGCCATCCTCGTAAAGGAGGCGGCGACTGGAACATGGACCATGAGCGAGCTGAGGATTGATTCTTCCACTGGAATTGGTACGGGGCTGATACACGGCTTCGGCAACACGACAGCAGAGGTATGGCTGTTCGTCTGGTATAACTCATTGATTGACGACTGCGACTACGACTTTGCCAATTGCGGCATCTTGCCGGCAGGGTCCTACCCCACTGGCTCAATAACCGTAAACGCGGGTTTGATTACCGAGCCTGCAGAAGTCATAATAGATTCCGTACAAACTTTTGATCGAGATGGCGATTCGCTCCACGACAGCGTTGAGTTCGGAATAGAAGTGACTTCCCATGCCTATTACGAGACCTTGGGGGTGACCTTCGAGGCTTACACTGAAAACGTCCTCACAGATTCACGAGACTTCAACATAGCCGCAGGTAACAGCGAGGCATTATCTAGGGCGATTTGGTTCACGCCCTCGCACACGGGGGAGTGGTCCTTCTCAGTGAGAATCAGGGACATCACAGGAGGACTACAGGACGAGGGTTTCTCGCTGCCTGTCCAAATTTCCAATTTGAAGCCCGTTGGTTCCGGCTCAATCTCAACCCCATCCACTCAGACATGGTTGTCGACCCATATGTTCGGAGGGGGCTACGACACATGGGGATTTGGACTTCAAAACGGGTCCTTCAACCACAATGAGACTCCTGCGGCCTACATCTGGGACCTCGGGGATGGCAATGGCTCCAGCCTCAAGAACCCGGTTCACTCCTACATGGATGAAGGCGAGTACCACATCACACTGGTCGTTATGGACCAAGGTGGATATTACTCCGAGGCGCAAACCTGGAACATCTCAGTCAACGACTCGTCGTCACCGGTTCCCGAGATTTCTATAGAAGGGGTGGTAATTACCGGTGAAATGACTTTTCAGACCAATCAGAGAATCCAGTTCTCTGCCAGTGGTACCTCTGACAATGTCCCAATTGAGCACCTGACTTTCAACTGGGACTGGGGAGATGGGGGGTCAGATTCTGGCGTCGGCCTCTACGAAGTGGGTCATTCTTGGGTTGATGGGAATACAGAAGGCACGGTCTACCCCATGGAGCTGAGAGTTAGCGATGGCCTCCATTCTTCCGAACAAACAATTCTGATTCGGATACTCAATCGAGTTCCCCGGCAGATTCATGACGAAATGATGCAGACATACACCCTGACTTCCCTGAGTATGCCCGATATCTTCGTAGATGATGACGGTATAATCATGGAACACAGGTGGGACTTCGAAGATGGAGTTAACTTAGATGGTGTTGGAATGACTCTCACATCAGATTTCTCTGAAACTACTTCGTTCCTATCCAATCCGGTCGTTGGTTGGCTAAAACCGGGCATGAAGAACGTAACCTTGCAGGTGAGAGACGACGACGGGAACACTTCGATTGCTCTGCTGCAGGTGGAAGTCCTGAACCAGCGTCCTGTCGCAATCTTCAACCTCCCTATGGATGGGGATGTTAGAACAGCTTACGTCTTCGAGAGCGGATCCTTTGACCCGGATGGGGACTCTTCCGGACTCACACATGTTTGGAGCATCTCTGATATGGCAGGGACAATTGAGAACGTCTCGTCCATCAGCAGGTCATTCCTCAATCCGGGACTGTACAGCGTCAGCCTAGTAGTGATAGACGAACTTGGCCTGGAATCGGCCCCCAAGACATACCTCTTTAGAATCGACAATCCACTTCCTGTGCCAATTCTCTCTTTCAGTTACCCCAGCCTCGACGGGACGATTCTAGATGATGTTCCAGAGGACGAAGTTGGAATTGTGTGGCAGGTCCCACATACAGAAGATGGGGGGGCATTCGTTGCACCGGGGAATCCACTTAGGTTCGATGGAAGCGACAGTCACGACGCGGATCCACGATTCGCAGGAAAGACGTCGACTGACCCAATGGATTCCGACTGGAACGGCATCGTCTCTTGGATCTGGGACTTCGGCGATGCAAGCCCTGCGATGCTCGGGCCTATCGTTTGGCACGAGTACGAGCGACCTGGTGCATATGTCGTTAGACTGACTGTCATAGATGGATTCGCTGGCGGGGAGTCCAATACTACCGAGATGATAGTACACGTATCACATGCCCCCGAGATTACGACTGCTAACCCGATTTCCTTCGAATACGTAGTCGTCGGAGATAGAGTGGTTCTATCTGGAAACGCCACGGACCCTGATCTAGATATTGGTATCACTGCTTGGCTAGATGTAGATGCGAACTTTGACAGCGACGGAGATGGGGACCAGTCGAGAGACAAGGACGTCAATCTAACGGGCTCATTGGAAATTCTTTGGGATATGGACGTGTTCACTGATGACGACTGCTACAAACTTGAAGGCTGCGACGGCAATCCTAGGAACGACTGGATGATGCCGAATCAAACATGGAGAGACCCGGGGGAAGTCAGGATTTCAATGACGGCCTGTGATGGGGTCGGGGTCTGCTCGTCGAAGGATTACGTCGTGACCGTGCTCACCATCCAAGACACCACCCCCCCGAAGACTCTCTCTGACCTTACTTGGACTGATTTCATACCGGACAGGAAGAGTGCAGGACTGCTCTCTTTGGTGGCCTTGGTGGCCCTTCTAGGCTGGATGGTGATGAGACAGAAGAACGATGAGGAGCTCGATGCCAGGGACATGGTCGAGAAGTACGGAGTGGAGGAAGTAAAGGCCGAGGGTGGCCTCCCTGGGATGGATCAGCATGCCCCGCCGCCACAACCAAGATATCTGACCTCGGAGGAGCGGACCAACAAGGAGTCGGGCTACATCCGTCCAATCAGAACGAGGCGAAAGTAGTGGGGGGCGCTAGAATGAGTGATTTCAAGGTCTCTGGCGTGCCACTCATCCTCATTACTGCAGTTTTTGCGGGCGCTCTGTTATCAGTTCCAGCAACCTCTGCGGCGAGCTCCTGCGATGTTCCCCCGAGCAGCGACTGGTCGCAGGGCGTTCCAGGGGACTACATCGAAATCTCCGCCGTAGGCGGCGGCGGCTTGGAGGAGCTTTTCGGTTACGGAGCGAGCAGTAACTCGCTCAAGCCATTGGAGAGGGGGCTCAGCACAGAGTGGTCCGACGGAACGTGGGCGGGCTTTCAGGGGGTTGCAGTGATGAATGACAGCGCTACGACCCTAAGCATGGTGCTTATTCCAGGCTACCTTTACACCTTCTGCATAGATTTCAGCCACAGCGGCGGCTCGGCAGCATCAGGGGCCCAAGGCGACATATACCTGATGACCGATCAGAACTACCACATGTACGAAATTGAGTATGATTCTAGGGTCATTGTTGACGATGCCGATTTCAATCTAGAGGTGGTGCCGGTCGAATGGAGAGATATGGTGACGTGGTTGCCCTTCAGGGACTCGCACGCCTATGAATCCGTGAGTTACGAGGAATTCTCAGTAGCCATCGACTCCACTGGGACGGCATGGTCATCGCTCGGCCTCCAAGATTCCCAGAATCAGGTGTACCACTTGGTTCTTGACGGGTGGGAAAACAGCAGAACCGCCGATTCTGGGGCCACTGGAGGTACTATGAACGTCGAGGTCATAATCGACGTGGAAGAGCGCCAGACCCTTCCGAACTACACCGCTTACATGCTAATCGGGGCGCTGCCGCTATCCTGCATCATCATCCCTATGATCCTTCACAGCAGGTACCATTCCGCGGCCATTTCCAGTAATGAAGGGGAGATGCGGGAAGTGCCTTATCTCAAGGAGGGGTAGCTAAGCGTACTCCAGCAGAGACCAAGCTGCCTGAAGATCTGAAGCATTGATCCTTCCCTGCTGAGCGAGATGCCAACCCGATTCAGTAGTGGTGTAGACCATGAACTGACCAAGCAAAGGAGCATGGATACGTGCCCAGTCCCCCCCTGGACCCAGTCCCATCAAGGCGGTGTTGATTCTCGAGTCCTTCAAATCCCATGCCGCCTCGAAAATTCTCAAGCCCTCCGTCCTGTTTGTCGTCACATAGCAGGCCTTGATGATGTCTCCAAGGTCTTGGTTGTCCTCGATTTCTTGGGTGATCATGGATGCTGGAGGCGTTCCATCGATGGAATGGATTGAGGCAATGACTCCGGTATCGTCTCCTGTCAGGTCCAGGAGATCATCCCTAACCGACTTGACTATGTCGGATTCAAGATCGATCCATCGGGGTCCGCATTTGATAGCGGCCCTGAGTGCCTCAATTCGTTGTTCTTCGCTTCCAGGATAGTACCCACCTTGTCTTTTGGATCTGCATGTCATCACCAATGGAAGATCGATGGCTTCCACAATGGTAGACAAGGCCGAATCTAAATCGACTACATCCATATCGAGTTGCTCGATCTCCACCTCAATTCTAGCGCTGTCGCCATTTCTTTCCTCATTGGAACTAGACTTGTCCTCCACTCTGTGTTCCGTCGTCCATAGTAGATCGAGCCGGGCTTCGACTACATCGGCACCAGAGGTCTTGGCTACCACAGCATCACGAGTCATCTCGTCAGCCGTTCGGCCACTCAGGGTAACACAGACGAGGGGCCGATTCATCCTGAGAAGCGACCGAAGTTGTCTGTTTAACCGTGTCGAGGGGGGATTGAACTATATTGGGGCGAAAATACCAATAATTGCCCATTGTTAACACATTATTATCGATTTTTTAGTAGGGTTGAATAACCTCCGTCACTTAGATTATCTTGTAATACGTTGAGGGTTCCCCTACGGGAACCCTCAATTAATGGAGGAATAATGAATGGGTGGCGAGTACGATGCAGACAGCATTCAGGTGCTCGAGGGACTGGAAGCAGTCAGAAAGCGGCCAGGCATGTATCTGGGTGATCCGCACGACGGTTCTGCACTCCACCATTGCATCTGGGAAGTAATCGACAATGCTGTTGACGAACACCTCGCTGGATACAACCTCACGGTCGAAGTGAACCTCGAGAAGAATGGTTCCGTAACCGTGATCGATCACGGGAGGGGGATCCCAGTAGACAAGCATCCGGAGGAAGGTGTTAGCGCTGCCGAGGTCATTATGACTAGGCTCCACGCCGGGGGTAAGTTCGACAATGAGGCCTACAAGGTTGCAGGAGGCCTGCACGGAGTCGGTGTTAGCGCTGTCAACGCGGTGTCCGAGAAGCTGTCGATGACTATCTACAGGAATGGTAAGGTGTGGTACCAAGAATATTTCAAAGGCGATAGGAAGGCTGCACTGAAGGCCATTGGGAAGTCCGATGCCACAGGGACGGAGATCAACTTCAAGCCCGACATGACCATCTTCAGCGATGTCACAGATTTTGACTTCGATCAAATCAACACCAGATTGCGGCGCACGGCATTCCTCAACGCCGGCCTGCAAATCTGGCTGCGTGACTTCCGCGGCGAGGACGCAGTCGAGATCGAGCACAAGTACGACGGTGGCTTGAGGGAGTACGTTCAGGCGATGAACGAGAAGAAGGAGGTCATTCACGAAGAAATACTGCATATTTTCGGAACAAAGGTGGGCGACAAGGGCGAGGTACATGTCGAGGTCGCCCTGCAGTGGACCGATGCGTACTCGGAGGCCGTCCACTGCTTTACCAACATCATTCACAACACCGACGGGGGCACTCACCTGTCTGGGTTGAAAAGCTCGCTGACACGGACGGTGAACACATATGCCCAGTCCAGAAAGCTGCTGAAGAACCTCAGCAGCCTGTCCGGCGACGACATCAGAGAGGGACTTTCAGCGGTAGTCTCGATCAAGCATCCCGACCCTTCCTTCAACGCCCAGACCAAGTCCAAACTAGTGACTAGCGAGGTCGCTGGTATAGTCGAGCAGATCGTCAACGACAAACTAAGCGAGTACTTCGAAGAGAATCCGTCCGTCGCTCGCTCGATCGTCGACAAGGCGGTCCTCGCAAGCAAAGCGAGAGAGGCAGCGCGCAAGGCTAGGGACCTCACGCGAAGGAAGGGAGTACTGGAAGGAGGGGGGCTACCTGGGCAGCTTGCAGACTGCCAGTCTAGAGACCCAGAGGAGTGTGAGGTCTATATCGTCGAGGGAGAGAGTGCGGGAGGTTCGGCCAAGACGGCTAGGGATAGGCGCACGCAGGCCGTGCTCCCTCTCCGAGGGAAGATTCTCAACGTCGAACGCCAGCAGCGAAACCTCACCAAGGTATTCTCGAACGAACAGATCCAGAGGATGATTCGTGCTTTTGGTGCTGGTGTGGGAAACGAGGAAGAGGACGAGGGCGCGTTTAATCCGGAGAAACTACGCTACGGGAAAATCATCATCATGACCGACGCAGACGTCGACGGGGCTCACATTCGCACCCTAATATTGACTTTTATGTGGCGCTTCATGAGGAGGGCTATCGCAAACGGAAACGTGTTCATCGCAGCCCCGCCGCTGTTCTCGATATCTAGGGGGAAGCTGACCGAGTGGGTCCACAGCGAGCGAGACAGGGATGAGGTCGTTAAACGGCTGCAGAAGGAGGCCCCGACATCCAAGATCGATGTGCAGCGATACAAGGGACTAGGGGAGATGAATCCGGAGCAGTTGTGGCAGACTACGATGGATCCCGAAACGCGCACAATGATGAAGGTGGAGATCAAGGATGCGGAGGAAGCGGATTCTCTCTTTTCCATCCTCATGGGAGAGGATGTTCCAGATCGCAGGGCGTTCATCGAAAACAATGCCTCCAATGTGACTTCGTTGGACATATGAGGTGATTCAATGGCTGAAGATTTGCTTCGTAGGGACATCTCTGACGAGATGAAGGAGAGTTACATCAACTACGCAATGAGCGTCATCATCGGCCGCGCCCTGCCCGATGCTAGGGACGGCCTCAAACCGGTTCACCGCAGGATACTATGGGGGATGTACCGAGCGGGTCACTCTCATGATAAGGGGTACAGCAAGTCGGCCCGCTCCGTTGGCGAGGTCATGGGAAAATATCACCCCCATGGCGATCAGGCACTGTACGACACGATGGTACGAATGGCACAGGACTTCTCTCTGAGGTACCCCCTAATCGACGGTCAAGGGAACTTCGGATCGATAGATGGAGACCCACCGGCTGCCATGCGCTACACTGAGAGCAGACTAGACAGATTGTCCCAGCACATGTTGGATGACATCAACAAGAACACCATAGACATGGAGCCTAACTTTGATGATACCGAGACCGAACCCACCGTGCTCCCAGCACGGCTGCCCAACCTCCTTCTGAATGGCAGCGATGGTATCGCCGTCGGGATGGCCACCAAGATCCCCCCGCACAACCTCAACGAGGTTGCCGCAGCTATCAAGTTCCACGTGGAGAGAATAATCGAGCAGAATCGGAAGATTGGTCTCGACAATCCGCCAAAGATCGACGCGCTGGAGTACATGGAACACCTCAAGGGCCCGGACTTCCCTACTGGGGCCACAATCTTCGGAATTGACGGGATTGTAGACATGTACAGGACGGGGAACGGGCGTTTCCACGTTCGCTCAGACGTCGAAGTCATTGAAGACTCAAGGGAAAAGAGGTTAGTAATATCCTCGATTCCATATCAGGTCAAGAAGGCCGCGATGCTCCGTGGAATCGCTGATTTGGTTCAGAATGAGTCGGTTAAGGGGATTCGCGACATCAGGGACGAATCGAGCAAGGAGGGAATTCGCGTGGTTATCGAGATTAAACAGAACGCCGATCCTCACGCTGTCCTAAACCAGCTGTACCAGTCAAGCAGACTGCAGGAGTCGTACTCCGCCAACATGATGGGGATTTTGAAGGGCGAGCCCGTCCAACTCGACCTCAGGACGATTCTGCACACCCATGTTAGACATAGGGAGTCCGTGGTCGAGCGCAGGACGCAGTTCGAGCTTGACAAATCCGAAGCTCGGGCGCATATCCTTGACGGACTCCTGCGTGCGCAGAAGCGCATGTCAGAGATTATTGAGGTAGGGAGGGGTTCGGAGTCACGAGACCATTTTGAGCAGTATCTTCGTGGCGATGAGAAGTATCCGAAGATCAAGCGCTTCGACTTCTCTAACAAGCAGGCCAAGTCCATCGCAGAACGTCGGCTCTACCAGTTGACCAAGCTGAACGTCCACGAGGTCGCTGAGGAGCTCGTTAAGATCAATGATGCGATAGATGACTACCAAGACATTCTCAGTAGCAGGTTTCGACGCTTGAGTATCATAATCAAGGAGCTCGACGAACTCGTAGATCGTCACGGTGACGAGCGTAGGACCTACATCGACCCAGTGCCCCTCTCCATGGACAGGGAGGACCTCATTGCTGAGCAGGCGATCGTCATCTCCCTGACCCAAGACAACTACATCCGGCACCTGCCCGTCGAAGCCTTCCGACTTCAGAACAGGGGTGGAAAGGGCCTGAAGGGCGTAGTGACGAAAGACGAGGACACCCCCTCCAAGATAGTCACCTGCTTCTCCAAAGATAGGTTGCTCATCTTCACTGATATGGGGCGTGTCTATGGCCTCAGAGCCTGGGAGACGCCCTCCGCCAGCCGCTACGGCAGGGGGACGCATATCAGAAACCTCCTACGAGGTATCAGGGACGAAGAAAGAGTCGTCTCAATCCTCCCCCTCAGTCGGAGCCTCGTAGAGAACCCAGAGGGTAGTTACCTAATGTTCGCTACATCGAAGGGGAGGATCAAGAAGAGTAGGTTATCCGAGTACGTCAAGATCAACCGCAACGGCAAGTACGCCCTAAGATTCGCCGAAGGCCAGGACGACGCCCTAATCACTGTGAGACCAGCCACTGACTCCGATCACGTGGTGCTGGTCTCTGCCCGCGGAAATGCTTGCAGGTTCAAGCCGGCCGAGGAAAGGACACGTATCTCCCCCGAATCCGGCGAGACCATGACTACCTACGTAGTGAGAGTGCAGGGGAGGGTGAGCCAAGGAGTCTCAGGGATGAATCTGAGAGAAGGTGACCGTGTAATTGGGATGATTGTTACGGAAGACTTCAACACTAGCGTTCTCACGATTTCCAAGTACGGTATGGCCAAGCGCAGCAGACTTGGTTCGGGCGAGATGATTCCTCTGACCGACGATACCGGGGGCGATGTCCACGATGAAGAGGGCGGGATAATCCATGTTAGGGATGGTTACCGGCGTACAAATAGGGGCACCAAGGGGGTGCGGACCATGTCACTCAGAGATGATGACCACATCGTCAGCGTTCGTCAAATCCCAGACCTTGAGGACCAATTGTTCATGCTAACTGAATCTGGTATGATGATCAGAATGGTATCGGGGCAGACCAAGGAAACCCTCGGCAAGGTCACCAAGGGAACTCGCATCATGGAACTGCGGAACACCGACCGTACGGGGTACGTGGACGAGATAGTGTTCGTCGCTAGGCTGCCCTCCGAACTCGTCGGCCCCCCAGATGCCGTGGATGAAATTTCAGAGGAAGAATAGCCGGACCGCTCGACTTAAGCAGGGAGCGAATATCGTCAGACCGTTGCGGCAGTCGCATAGCCTGGCCATTGCGCTGGATTGCTAATCCAGTGGTGTTTCACCTCGGGAGTTCGAATCTCCCCTGCCGCGCCACCCCGAAAAGGGAGGATTCATCCGCCCACTCACATTACAAGAAGGTGTGACAAGCACCTCTTCCCTTATCCCCGGGGGGCCGTTTGGCCCTGGTGTAATAGCGCTCTTCGGAATAGTTGCCGTGATTTTCGCTTGGATGGTAGTGAGGCACCTTCGTCTGAAACCATCCAATGACAGGTCTTGGATCAACGACAACGAAAGGGTGGCTACTGCAGAATTCAACGGTGACGAGGTAACGATCAGGAACGTCAGGGACTTTGACTGGAGGAGTACTCGAGACTTCGACGAACGCTGGAATGACATGACATTCAGGCTCGATCAGGTTACTAAGATATGGTTCGTCCTCGAGTACTTTGACCCCACACGTAGGCAGATGGCACACACGATACTAAGCTTCGAATTCGAGGACGGAAGGCGCCTCTCTTGCTCTATCGAGGTGCGCAGGGAGAAGGGAGAGAGGTATCACCCGGTAAAGGGACTCTTCAGGCAGTACGAGTTGATCTATGTATGGTCAACGGAACGCGACGCAATAGGTGTCAGGACACGCTGCAGAAGGAACTCTGTATCGCATCTGTTCGAGGCTGTCATACTGGGCCCAGGCAACGAGAGGAGGATGCTAGAGTCCTACCTCCATCGAACCAACAAGCTCAGCGAGAAACCAGAGTGGTACAACACGATTACCAACACTTGCACCACCAACATTGTCAGGCACGTCAACGAAGTCTACCCGGGGAGGGTGCCTAGAGCTGTGGCAGTTCTACTGCCCGGACTCAGTCCTAAACTATTACACAAGAGGAACCTAGTGAAGATGCACGGTACTCTAGAAGAAACCCTAGAGCGGAGCATCATAGACAAGAGGGCGAAGTCATGGGACGGGTCGTCCGACTTCGGCGACTGGATTCGCCTATAGGGAGCGATGCGAGCATTCAACAGAGCAGGACCGTTGCCGTGGCCGTGCTTCGAATCGATTCGATTGAGGTGCCTGATGCAGTCCGCTGGAGGCTCCCGCCATCCAAGAGTCACATGATTAGATGGCTCGTACTCGCTGCGCAATCTGAAGGCACCACCGAATTGGTCTTCGAAGGAGTGCCCGGAGAAGACATTGCCTCTATGGGGGGATGCTTGGAACTTATGGGAGCCGGGATCGAGCGAGGAGATGGGTCATGGGTTGTCAGGGGAGCGGAGAACGGTCTTTCTACTCCGGATGAGATCTTGGATTGCGGGAACTCGGGGACAACAGCACGGATAATGACTGCCATCGCTGCGGGAATGCCACTGCCCGTGACCGTTGATGGTGACGAGTCTCTTAGGGGGCGCGATTGGGCCAGTCTATCCTCCGTGCTCACAGGGTTAGGCTGTCGAATCTCATCAGAAAGGCTACCTAGCACGGTGACTGCCCGAATCCAGCCTAAGCGGGTGGAACTTGACCAATCGTCTTCCAGCCAACCGCTGACAGCCCTCCTGCTCGCTTCACCCAGTTACCCCGAAGGCACGGAGATACTGTTGACCGGAGAGCCAGTGAGTCGTGGATACAGTCACCTGACTATGAAAATATGCGAAGCATGTGGCTCACCTAATGTCTCTAATGAGGGGATTCTCCATTTGGACCCTTGGAGGGTGATCGTTCCAGACAGGGTCTTGATTCCGGGAGAAGCGAGCCTTGTACCGATGTCTATGCTCTTCGGTCGACTCTTCGGTACTGGGTCGAGAGTCGAAATACCTCCGGGAGACGCCATGATGACCGAAGCAATCGATAGCTTAGATGATGTGAATGGAGGCGTGGTCGATTTGCGCGACGCCAGCGATATCATCAGTCCTGCTGCGGTACTCATTGCCATAGGCAATGGAGGAAGCATCGTGGGTGCGAGGCATGTTCGTGGAAAGGAGTCGGACAGGATACGCACAACAGTGGAGATGCTTGCCGCCTTTGGCATGTCGGCAAGAGCAACGGATGATGGTATCGAGATTCCGGGGGGGCAGTTCCCGGAGAAGCCGGATAGTCCGGTCGAGACGCATGGGGATCATCGTCTCGTGATGACGGCGGCGGTGTTGGCCAGTAAGGTCGGGGGCATCATCATCAATCATAGGGCCAGCGCCGTCACCGATCCCGAGTTCATCGAGAGATTGACTGGGTTGGGCGAGTAGTATGTCTAAGAGCGGCGGGGACATAGCAACTCACTTCTTCCTCCTACTGGTGGCCATCATCTGGGGTTCCTCTTGGGCGGTGGGGAGAATCCTCAGCAGTGGGCTGGATTCCGAAAGGCCGGCCACTCTTGACCCGGCGACCGCAGCATGGCTGAGGTACGCCGTGGTGGTGGTGATGTTTTTCGCGTGGTGCGCTTACAAGTCGCTGACAGGAGAGAGAGTCAGAGCCCTGCCGCCAGACCGCAGGACCTGGGGGTCGGTGCTCTGGATCGGATTCTTCGGAGTCATGATCTATCAATTGCTGTTCATGCACGGGATGAAGTGGACCGCTGCAGGGGACGCTTCGCTTATCATCCCGATTAATCCGGTCTTCACAGTGCTCCTTGCAGCACCGATGCTCGGTCGGCCCATTTCAAGTAAAATGGCACGGGGATTACTTCTGGGAATGACGGGTGTGGTCACAGTAGTGGGCTGGAGCCCCAATGTGGACATTCCGTTCGAACATCGTCTGCTCGGTGACGTCATGATTGTGTTCGCGGCCCTGTCGTGGGCAACGACGACCAACTTGACCAAACGGATAATGGAGAGTCGGCGAGGCGAGGCAGGGGCATCGGCCCTCGAGATTGTGATTTGGTACTCCTTCGCAGGGTGGGTCATGTTGACGCCTTGGATGCTGTACGAGCTTTGGGGCTCGTCGCTACCCTTACCCACGACCGTCGAGTGGATCTCAATCATCTATCTAGGTGCGTTCTCCACCACCCTCGCCTACGTCTGGTTTGCGATGGGCATAGACAGGCTCGGTCCGACCACTGCGGCATCGTATGTCTTCCTAGTACCGGTTTTTGGAATTCTAACTGGATGGGTGCTGCTCGACGAGAGTATCGGGGCCTTGATGTTGGTTGGCTTCGTACTCATCGTGGTTGGGGTCCGTGAGGTCCAGCGCGAAAGCGAGAGGCTGAGAACCGATTGAATGCGAGCCCTTGGCGTTGCCTCATGATTAAATACAGAATGTCGGTGGGGCGCCAACGAGGTGTTTGAATGGCACGCAAGCCCGCTAAGATGTACCGGCAGATAAAGGGACAGTCATTCACCCGTCGGGAGTATTCGGGCGGTGTTCCGAACAACAGAATCCTGCGTTACCACATGGGAAACAGGAAGAAGGCCGAGGCTGGGGGATTCGAGGTCGTCTTGGAGCTGTATTCTGATAATGCATGCCAGATTCGTGACTCGGCGCTAGAGGCGGCTAGGCAGGTAGCCAACTCGACCATCAGAGAAAGTGCCACCCCGGAGGGATACGCACTCAGGATGCACACCTACCCCCACCAGATCCTAAGGGAGAACAAGCAGGCTACCGGCGCAGGAGCGGACAGAGTATCCCAGGGAATGCGCCTCTCCTACGGAAAGAACGTCGGAACAGCGGCTAGGGTTCAGAAGAACCAGACACTAATCTCCATCAAGACCGAGCGTGAGCACTATTCAGCGGCCCGTGAGGCCATGCGCAAGGCAGGCTGTAAGTTCCCTACGCCATGCACAGTTAAGGTCGTCGAGGGAGCCGAGCACTTGAAGGGTCTAGTCTGAGGTTGCGGGGCAATGTCGCCCTCAGACTCGCTGACCGTCTTACATGAATCGCTTCGAGGCGCACCGGTGATTTGGAAGGGTGATTACCCCTATTTCATCCACCCAATTTCAGACGGAATACCCCGAATGGATGCCGATGTACTACGTGCCACTTGTGATCTGATAGTGGAAATGGTCGATTGGTCAAAGGTGGACCTGTTGGTCAGCGTCGAGGCGATGGGTCTGCCGCTTCTGGCAGCGGTTGGTGATGCCACGGGCAAGCCAACCGTAGTCATCCGAAAGCGCTCTTATGGAATGGAAGGCGAAGTCGGAGTCGATGTCTCCACTGGATACTCGCAGTCGACGGCCTACATCAATGACATCTGGCCAGGAGAGAGGCTCCTAATCGTGGATGACGTCATATCCACCGGAGGAACGCTCGAACCACTCCTAGAGGCCTTGGAGGGGATGGGGGCCGTGCTACAGGGCATCATAGTAGCCATCGAGAAGGGTAAAGGGCGCGAGCGGCTTGCCCGTGAGCGGCCGAACTGGCCCATCAGCACACTGGCTAAAATCGACATCGTGGATGGAAAGGTCGAAATTGTCGAGTGATTGCTGTGGATTTAAGGCGTCACGATTTCCAACTCGATGAACTGGTAGAGCGCATCAAGTCCAATGATCACCGTCTAGTCGCACTCCAAGTGCCAGAGGGCCTCAAAATACAAGCTCTTGAGATGATGGACCAAATAGAGGATGGGTCTGATGCAAAGGTGGTACTCGCAGCAGACCCCTGCTATGGAGCATGCGATCTTGTCCATGACAAGATGCGCATGATGGGTGTCGAGTTGGTTGCCCACATGGGTCACAGCCAGATGAACATCGACTCGGGGATGCCGACCCAATTCATTCCCGTTACCTATGAGGGAGACCCAGAACTGGATCCAATCCTCCCTATAATAGCTCAACATCACACAGTAGCAGAATCTCGCTTAGAAGCGATTGGGAAAGAAGTGGAGCTGGATGATTCCTCAGCTAGGGATCACTTCCTCGATGCGATCGGGAGAATCGCACCGCTCACGGGAACGAAGCTCGGCCTAGTGGGCTCGATTCAACACCTTCATTTGCTCCCCGAATACAAGGAACGCCTGGAGAAATCCGGTTACGTGGTCGAAATCCCAGTAGGCGGAGACAGGCTCAGCTTCCCGGGGCAGGTCCTAGGATGCAACTACTCGGGCGATAATCCGTCAATAGGACACTACCTCTTCCTCGGGTCAGGGGACTTCCATCCCATCGGTCTTGTGCTTCACACCGGCAAGCCACTGGCAATGCTGGATCCCTACACAGGTGATGCCACCGAGATGTCCCTCGAGCGGATTGAACGAATATTGCGACAGCGCTCCGGCCTGATAATGGCAGTGGATGGAGCTGTTTCGTTCGGCATCCTAATCGGCGAGAAGCCGGGCCAAATGCGGCGCAGCCTAGCTATACGCATGAAGCGTCTTCTCAAGAAGCACGGTCGTAAGGGGTATCTGCTTGCACTCGACCACGTCGGCCCGGAACTAATCGACTTCTACCCCGTGGACGCCTTCGTCAACACGGCCTGCCCGCGCATCGCGATAGACGACTCAGTAAGGTATGCCAAACCACTCATCACGCCATTCGAGCTAGAGGTCGCACTAGGTGAGAAGGAGTGGGAGCATGGCTACCAGTTCGACGAAATACCCTAGTTCCGATGTTTCGCGGCTACACCAGAGAAACGAATCTTACTGGACATAGATTCATAGTCGAAACTTCGCCGTCAGCACTCTTATCCATCCTTACGAGATTCTGGGTGCTCCTAGTTCCTATCGGGGCCACGATAATGCCCCCTGCACTGAGCTGGTCCAGCCAAGTAGTCGGCACCTCATTAGCACAAGCAGCGGAGATTACCCCGGAGAACGGGGCAATGGATGGAAGGCCTGACCTCCCGTCGCCACATGTAAGGGATGTCGGCGATAGGTCGAGCTCTCGGAGCACCTCTGAGGAACGTTCGACTAGCTCGGGCACGATGTCCAGCGCGTGAACCTCGAACCCCATTTGGACGAGGATTGCCGTTTGGTAGCCACAACCAGAGCCGATTTCGAGTAGTCTACTGCCCCGTGGCAGTTCCTCGAACTGGGAGGTCATCAGGGCGATGATGTACGGCTGACTGATGGTCTGACCGTGCCCGATCCGTTGCGGCCTGTCCCTATATGCCGTCCTTAGGCTGTGTTCAGGCAGGAAGGCATGTCGAGGGATCTCTCGCATCGCCCCTATGGTTCGAGTTGCAACTATTCCTCTTGCGGTAATCTGCCTAGACAGCATCTCATCTTGAAACGCCTTGGCGTTCTTGCCTTGCTTGCCCAGCCAACGACCAAGGAGAGACAAGGGAATCCCCTTGGGACTCACTCCTCTTCGTCGTCATCGTCCCCAAGAAGAGCTTCCCAATCCAAGTCATCCTCCTTGGAAAACATGTACAGGGCGCCCATGGTCGCGATGCCGAGGAAGCCAACAATGTCCTGAGTGCTAAACCCTGTGTCGGGGCGGAAAGTTGCATTGCTGCCAATACCAAGTAGGTCAACCAGGAACAATTTGTCGCCCCCTCCTAACACCCCAGGCATGTTCAGTAACTCGAACACGAGGAGCGCGGCGGCCCCGATCAGTAATCCCATTCTCATATTGTCATTCAACTCAACCATAGCTAGACCTATCGACTCCTAAGGCCATTGTGTTATTAATGTAAAGGCCGAACAGGGAGTAAATCTCCTAAGCATTATGATAATTGGGCTAGTCATCCTGAGTCTTAGCGTCTGTGCCAGAACTGAAGTTGAGTACTCCGTCATCAAGTAGATCTGCCATGATGTCTTCCATGTTCCTCCCAGTGGCTTCGGAAACCGCCTGTGCCTGGAGGCGTTGGATATGCATGCGTACCGTGTTCGCCTTGTCGCCCTCACCCATTGCATCGAGAACCGTAGCTAGGCCGTGCCAGTTGTCAGCGTTTTCGCTGTCTTCTACTGTTTGCTTCTTCCATATCTTCAGAGCGCCTTCGAAGTTCCCCTCCCTCATCATCTTGGCAGACCTGACCTCGGGATCCTCGGAAAGAGAGGCCTTCTCGAGAAGGCCTTCCAACTCCTCATCGACCCCCTCTGGATTATCGGCATCAGCGTGGTCTTCATCCGCGCCTGAATCAACTTCTTCGTCAGCGCCTGAATCATCATCGTCGAAGTCGTCGAAGTCGTCGAAGTCGTCGAAGTCATCGAAGTCATCTTTCTTATCGGCGGCCTTGGTCTTCTTCTCAGCGGCCTTGGTCTTCTTCTCAGCGACGATGGTTTTCTTCTCAGCGGCCTTGGTCTTCTTCTCAGCGACGATGGCTTTCTTCTCAGCGGCCTTGGCCTTCTTCTCAGCGGCCTTGGCCTTCTTCTCAGCGGCCTTAGCTTTCTGAACCAGCCGCACCGCGACGTGATCAGGTATATTCTTCTTGCCAGCCATGCGCACTACCGGGGTGTGTGGAATGTGGAAATACATTTAATTGTCCCCCTGAGGGAGCATTCATCCCCCTGACGAAACCCGTCACGATATCGGTCGAATACAATTTGTCATACCTGAGATTTAAGGTAGCTTAGAACTCGAATCCAATCAGACCGAGGGCCCGACGCACAGAACCATTGAATCGAGTTGCCTACTCCAGTGAGACTGGGTGCTGTTCATGGTAGTTCGTCGGCGTGCTCCTCGCACGCTTGGGCCCGGCCCGGGCGACCTGCAGAGGCGAAGTAGGACGCGAACCCCTTCCAGACCTCGGGATTGCCTCCATCGCTCCTAATCAGGCCTTTCCAGACGTCAAGTGCCCCCTCCGAATCTCCCTCTTCCAACAGTCTGGCAGCCTTCTCGAGTGGTGCTTCGTCATCCATCAAGTCGGCAGAATCGTCGTGTTCCTCCTGGTCCGGCTCGCCTTCTGTGGCTTCTTCTGGCTCATCGGTCGGCTCATCAACGGCTTCCTCGGAATCATCAGAGTCATCTGCCCCTGTTGTCCCGTCCTCTTCCTTTGACTTACCTCGCTTGGAAAAAAAACCTCCACGCTTCTTCTTGGCCGGCTTCTCC
>Ga0257111_1000112_pt1 | contig 31712 bp, 35 predicted proteins | sample LP_taG_6_FD_191567 | JGI IMG/M metagenome (GOLD analysis project Ga0257111, IMG submission 191567) | Marine microbial communities from Northeast Subartic Pacific Ocean, Canada - LP_J_2015_P26_500m | ecosystem: Environmental > Aquatic > Marine > Oceanic | place: Canada: Northeast Subartic Pacific...
ATAAAAAGGAAAAATATTATGGCACAAAAATATGAACAAATAGACGTTGGAGAAAGAACCCATAAGGGTAAATCAAAGATTCGAGCTCTCAGGAGAGATGGTAAAATTCCGGGAGTATATTACTATCGCGGAGAAGAAAATGTTAATCTAGAGATTGATAAGAAAAATTTATATCATGCACTGAGCACTGGCCAGCATGTATTTGAAGTTACCATGAATGGCGAGACCCAATATGTTATGATTAAAGCAGTGCAGTACCATCCAGTGACAGATGAAGTAATGCATGTTGATCTTATGCGTGTAAGGAGATCGGAGAAAATGACATTTACCATTCCAATCGTATTGCAAGGAGAGGCTATAGGTGTGCAGGAAGGTGGTGTTTTAAGTCAGATTTTAACAGCTATCGATATTAACTGCTTACCAACTAATGTACCGGAAAGTATTAATGTGGATATTTCTGATCTAGAATTAAACAGTACTATTTCTATTATTAATATTACGGATATACCTGATGATGTAGAAATTGTTACAAGTGAAGAATCTACTGTTGCTACTATTACACCACCGAAGGCAGAAGAAGAACCGGTTATTGAAGAGGATGAAGAACTTGCTGAAGGTGAAGAACTTGCTGAAGGTGAAGAACCTGCTGAAGGTGAAGAACCTGCTGAAGGTAAAGAAGGCAAACAAGAAGAGCGCTCACAGCCATCTGGAGATAAAAAAGAAAAGTAATGATCGCTTTTATTGGACTTGGTAATCCCGGCAATGAATTTGTTGATACAAAGCATAATGCTGGCTATTGGGTAATTGATGAATTAGCCAGACGCTGGGAATGTAATTTCATGCCAGGGACTGGGGATTATGTATATGCTAAAAATACTGGTAAAGAAACTGTCTTAATGAAACCGACAACAGGAATGAATGCCAGCGGTATAGCGATAAAGCATTTTTTGGGACTTTTTGAAATAAATTTAAAGGACCTTAATGTGTTTCTAGATGATGTAGACCTGCCATTAGGGCGGTTACGTATACGACCAAAAGGTGGAGATGGTTGCCACAGGGGACTGGAATCAATTATCTATCACATTGGCAATACTCATTTTCCCAGGGTCCGATTTGGAGTGGCCTCAACTGATCATAGGAGGCCTGCAGAACAATATGTACTAAAGCCATTTAGAAAACAAGATAGACCTTTGGCACAAGAAATGATCCAGGTAGCAGCAGATGCGGCAGAATCACTTTTATATGAAGGACTGGATAAAACAATGAACCAATATAATTCAAGTGAGAAAATTGAATCATGACTGATGTAAATACTTATTTATGGGCTGTTATAAATGCTGGTGTTCTGGCGTTGATCTATGCTGCTTGGAAAACTAATTGGATTAATAAACAGGACCAGGGAACAGAGCGAATGGTATTAATCGGTAAGAGTATTGCTGAAGGTGCGATGGCATTTTTGAAAGCTGAATATCGAATATTAGGAATATTTGTAGTTGTGGTAGCTCTCCTACTGGGAATTGCAAATGCTGGAAGAACAGATTCTAGTGCATTGATCTCTTTATCATTTATTGTAGGTGCATTTGCTTCTGGATTAGCTGGGTTTCTGGGTATGAGAGTAGCTACAAAAGCAAATAATCGTACAACCCAGGCCGCGCGAAGCAGCCTTGCCGCAGCCTTAAATGTGGCTTTCACTGGTGGTTCTGTAATGGGCTTAAGCGTTGTTGGTCTTGGATTAATAGGACTGGGATCTTTATTTATTATTTATCAAAATATATTTGCTAATGACTATAATAAGGTAATAACTGTTATTTCTGGTTTCTCCTTGGGAGCTTCCTCAATTGCATTATTTGCTCGTGTTGGTGGTGGTATTTACACAAAGGCAGCTGATGTTGGTGCTGACCTGGTAGGAAAAGTAGAAGCTGGTATCCCCGAAGATCATCCTTTGAATCCGGCAACTATCGCAGATAATGTTGGCGATAATGTTGGTGACGTTGCTGGAATGGGCGCTGATTTATTTGAATCATACGTGGGCTCCATAATTGGTTCAATGGTGCTTGGTGCAAGTATAGTTGTAATGGGTGGCTTTGATATTAGTTTTGTTATTTTACCATTATTGATTGCTGCCTCTGGAATAATAATGTCTATTGTGGGCACTTTCCTTGTTGTGGTCAAGGAAGGTGGGGATCCTCAAAAGGCATTAAATAAAGGCGAATTTATTTCTTCATTTATTTTGATTGGAGTAATCTACTTTTTAATTCAAAATATTTTACCGATGAATTTTACTCTTAATGGCTTATCCTACACGAATACTGGTGTATTTATTGCTACCATAATTGGTTTATTTGCAGGCCTTGGCATTGGGGTTATCACAGAGTACTACACGGGGACACATACAAGTCCTACCAATTCAATTGTTAAACAATCACTAACCGGACCTGCGACCAATATTATTGCTGGTCTGGGGATAGGAATGCAGTCAACTGCAATACCAATATTAATAATTGCTGCTAGTATTATAGGTGCATACCAATTTGCAGGCTTATATGGTATAGCTATGGCAGCATTGGGCATGCTTGCGAATACTGGAATTCAATTAGCTGTGGATGCTTATGGACCAATATCAGATAATGCCGGAGGTATCGCAGAAATGGCTAATTTGCCAAGTGAAGTACGTGAACGAACCGATAAATTGGATGCAGTAGGAAATACAACTGCGGCAATTGGCAAAGGTTTTGCTATCGGTTCTGCTGCACTAACTGCATTGGCTTTATTCGCGGCATTTATGGTTCAGACTGGAATTAAAACGATCGATATATCTAATCCGATGGTTATGGCTGGATTATTTGTTGGCGGTATGTTGCCTTTCCTTTTTTCTTCAATGGCAATGGGTGCAGTAGGCCGGGCAGCTATGGCGATGATTGAAGAAGTACGTCGGCAGTTCAATGATATACCAGAATTATCGGCAGCACTTGCTGTTATGAATAAATATGGTGATGACGATGAATGGTCTGATGAGGATAGAGCCGTTTTTGATGCAGCTGATGGGAAAGCTGAATATAGTAAGTGTGTATCCATTTCAACGCAATCTGCTATAAGGGAAATGATAGTTCCCGGGCTTTTAGCAGTACTAACTCCAGTTGGTGTTGGATTCCTATTTGGACCGGAAATATTAGGAGGATTACTTGCCGGAGTGACAGTGTCCGGTGTGTTAATGGCTATATTTCAGTCAAATGCTGGGGGGGCCTGGGATAATGCTAAAAAAATGGTTGAAGAAGGCGTGGAAGTAGCTGGTGAAGCCTATGGAAAAGGTTCTGATGTTCATAAAGCTACAGTAGTTGGAGATACAGTTGGCGACCCGTTTAAGGATACCTCTGGCCCATCCTTAAATATCTTAATTAAGCTAATGTCGGTAGTATCACTTGTAATAGCACCATTGATTTCCTAGGAGAGGACAAAAATGAAATACTTTGAAACACTATATATAGTTAATCCAAACTTTGAACAAAGACGTCTAGACACGATTTTAAAAGATGTAGAAAAGAATGTTGGGAAGTTCAGTCGGGTAATTGGTCATAATATTTGGGGAAAAAAACGGTTAGCATATCAAATTGATAATCAAAAATACGGCACTTTTGTTTTAATGAATTTCGAAACAGAAGAGGGCTCTGGTATTGCCGGTTTTGAATCATACATGAAATTAAATATATCCGTTTTAAGAGCTCAGACTATAAGATTAAAATCGCGTCCAACCGAAGAAGTTTTGGAAAAATCAATTCCATTAGATAATAAAGATAAATTTCAGCAATCGATTGAAGATGAAGGTAAGCCTGATAAGACGAGCGAAGATAGTTCAGAAAATGATGAAAGCGCAGAACAAGTTGAGGTGGAAAACATGAAAGAGATAGACGAAGGTGAACCAATACCTGAATCGATAGATACTGATACCGAGCAAGAGTAATTTAGAAAATATGGAGTAAGGAAATATCATGGCATTTGTTAGCAAAAGGAAATATTGTTATTTCAAAGAAAATAACATCACAGAAATTGACTATAAAGATGTAAAACTTCTGCGCCGGTTTATTACTGAGCATGGTAAAATAATGCCGCGCAGGGTAACTGGTACTAACTCGAAGATGCATCGTAAACTTGTACGAGCAATTAAGCGTGCGCGTAACATTGCATTAATGCCATACGCCAATGTTGCTGGCGATTAATTATGTGCGATCAAACTAAGGGATTTATATTATGGATGTAATTTTACTTCAAGATGTTCAAGCCTTGGGTACGGCAGGTGATATTGTGAAAGTAAAACCTGGTTATGCTCGGAATTATCTGTTTCCAAGAGGGTTTGCGCTGCGGTCGTCTAAACGGAACCGAGCCGTAGCCGAAGAAAAGAAACGCAATATAGAAATGAGTTCCAAGAGACTTGAACAAGCAAATAAGTCTTTAGCAAACAAGATAAGTAAAATTGAATTAACGTTTGAGATGCAAGTTGGTGATGAGGAAAAAATGTTTGGCGCTGTGACGACAAAGGATATCCAGACTGCCTTGGAAGAAAAAGGAATTTCTATAGATCGAAGTGCGCTAATGTTAGATGAATCTATTAAGGCCTTAGGTATCTATCATATACCCGTCAACCTTGCAGGTGAATTCACTGCGGAAATAAAAATATACGTCATCAAAACTTAGTCTGTAATCTGTATTTGTAATTAGACCCTCACGATACTGGCTAATTTATTTAGTGAGGGTTTTTTATTGCACCCTTTTTATTGCCCCTCTATTTTTAATGACCATGTTTGCCGATATTGCATTTCCCATCTCTAGTTATCAGGTATTTACTTACCGAATACCAGAAAAAATGCGGAATAGTGTCAAAATAGGTATTCGTGTCAAGGCACCACTTCAGAAACGTTCAGTAAATGGTATAGTAGTAGGTGTCAGCGATACTACGAATTATAAAAAAAGAATACGCTCCATAGATTCTTTAGTTGATAATGAATTAGTGCTAGATAAGTATTTATGGAGTTTGTTGGTATGGGTAAGCGATTATTATTTAACTCCACTGGGGCAGGTTGCACAAACAGCTTTACCTGCAAGATTGTCGTTGCGGTATAAACCGCCAAGTCGTGTAGTGGTTTCTTTTCGCAAGGAACCAGACGTTACACTAACCAATGCTCCAGCTCAAGAAAGAGTTCTTAGGTATCTTCAGCAAAATAAAGGACCTGTTAAACTAAGTGTTCTTAAAGATATTACTATCAACCCATCATCTGTTTGTAAGGCGTTGCTAAATAAGGGTTTGATCACTTGGGATAAACAGGATCTATTACCTGATGTTACTGGATTCACTTTTTCACCAATTCATAAAAAAGTAAAATTCACGAAAGAACAAAAACTTGTTTTGGAAAATTTGCATCAAGGACTGGAGAGTAAAAAGTTTATACCGTTTTTATTACATGGAGTAACCAGTAGTGGAAAAACGGAGATTTATATCGATATTGTTCGTCAAACCCTCGAAAACGGTAGATCCGTTATTCTTTTATTACCAGAAATTGCACTTACCCCTCAGATTACAGGTCGTTTCCGAGCGGTATTTGGAGATACAGTGGCTCTGTGGCATTCTAAGCTAACCCATGCTACCCGCGCCTGGACATGGAAGAAGATTTGTGCCGGAGAATTCAGGGTTGTAATCGGTGCTCGTAGTGCAATTTTTGCGCCTTTAAAAAATCTTGGCCTTGTAGTGGTTGATGAAGAACAGGAACATTCGTATAAACAGGATACCAATAATCCCAGATACCATGCACGTGAAGTGGCACTTATGCGTGGAAAAATACACAAGATCCCGGTTTTACTGGCCAGCGCTACGCCCAGCTTGGAGAGTTACTATAACCATATTCAGTCAAAATATAAGTATTTGCGTTTAACTAAACGGTACGGTGGTGCTAAATATCCGCAGGTTTACATTGTTGATATGGACCAAGAGCAGGAGGAGTCTGGTAAGACTGGTCAGATATTATCTGGATTATTACTGGATAAAATTGAGGAACGCCTGCAGAAAAAAGAACAAGTAATTCTTATGCAAAACCGCCGTGGATTTTCACCTATAATACGTTGTGGTGATTGTGGGGTTTTGGATATGTGTCCTGATTGCAATGTCCCAATGGCTTATCATCGCACTGGGCCAGCATTAAAATGTCATTTTTGTGGATATTGTATTGATAAACTCCCGTCTAATTGCGGAAGTTGTAATAGTATAAATATTCGAATGTTTGGTACTGGTACACAAAAAATTGAGGCTATAATTGGAGAAACATTTTCAAATGCATCGTTTGTACGCGTAGATATGGATACATCCAAAACCGCAACAGCGTTAACAAGTGCAATTAGCAGTTTTGGTTCGGGAGATGTGGATATTCTTCTTGGGACCCAGATGATATCGAAAGGATTAGATTTCGAAAATGTGACATTAGTAGGAATAATTAATGCTGATACAGGATTGTGTCTGCCTGACTTTCGATCTGGAGAACGATTATTTCAGCTAATATACCAAACTGCTGGTCGTGCAGGGCGTCGAAAAAAACCGGGTGAAGTCGTAATTCAAACCTATAATTATGATAATCCTGTAATAAAATATGCATCCAAGTTGGATCTGAAAAAATATTATAATATTATTTTAAATGAACGAAATGATCTTAATTATCCACCATTCAGTTGGATGGCAAAATTAGAGATTTCAGGAACAAGTAAAAATAAGCTGCAAATAGTGGCTCAAAAAATTCGCAATAATTTAAAACCCCCCTATACTGGTTTGGAAATCCTTGGCCCAGTTGATTGTTATTATGAACGTTTACGGAACAGATTCCGCATGCAGATCGTATTAAAATCAGATAAGACAGCAGACTCAAATGGAAGAAAACTTCATAATTATATTAAGAAAAATTTTCCCAACGGGGATTATTTAAGCAATTCCGGGGTGAAAATAGCTATCGATATCAATCCAGTTTCGTTGTTATGAAGTTATTGATTGTTATCAATGTAATATTATTGATTGCAGTTAGAATTAATGCGAATGCTTATGAAGCGCTTAATAGTTGGTATCATCCCCACACACTTGCCATGGTGGGCTCAGGATCATCTCTTCATTTAGCTGAAAGTGATCGCTTAAACCCATCCTTAATGTTCAGCAATGAACAGCTATTAACTATTGGCCAGGTTCAATATCCGGCTGATATTTCTTCACAAATGGTGCAGATAGTATTACCACGCAATTATGGTACACTAGGTGGTACAATTCGGCATTTAAGCTATGGTATATTTGAAGGATTTGATAATAACGGGAACCCTACAGCAAATTATTCGGCAGGTGATAGCTGGGTTACTATCAGTATTGCAAAGCGGTTATTTTTAGGTAAAGTACATTGGGGGGCAAGTACAGGTTTTCTTTTCAGCGATCTGGGGGAATACTCTTCAACGCTTCTTACAGGTACAGCAGGTGTTTCATTGAATTTGGAAAAATATAATATGCATGCCGGATTGGCTATTCGAAATCTAGCAGTTTCAATAAAAGACTATTCAAGTGCTGAAATGCATTTTCCTGCAATACTCAATCTTTCCTTGGTCAAGAGACTGGCGTATTTACCATTAAATATGGCCCTAGATATTAATTATGAATTATACAATCGATTGATGACTTTTCATTTGGGCGGAGTATTTGTTTTACCGTACAATACGCAAATAAGGTTTGGTACCTCTAGCCAACGAATTGACCAACTATCCCAGATCAATCTGATGCGGGATTTTTTGACAGATACTGGTTTGGGTATAACCATTACCACTAATCAATACATTATTGATATTGGTACGTACATTTATGGTACGGGAGGGTCTGTTATAGCGTTTGGGCTTGGACTAAAATTGTAATAAATGTTTATTTTATATTTTTTGAAATATTATTTACTTTACATTATTAAGAGTTGATAGTATGATTAGAATTAAGAGTCGATATTATGATTAGACATAATTTTGTATATGTTTGGGTGATTGTTTGTCTTTTTTTCATTGGTTGTGAAAAAGATTCTCCAGCAAGCATCGAAGAAGAAACACAAGAATTCACCGGTCGTAGTACCTGGAAGATTATTCAACAAGATATCCTAGATCAGAGTTGTACAGGCTGTCATTCGGTCGGGACATCCTTTGCAGAGCAGTCGGATCTCATTTTGACTGCTGATGTGGCTTATTCGCAGTTGATAGATCGCGTTCCGCACAATCAAGTAGCGATAAATGATGGCTTGGAACTGGTTGGGACCGAAGGATTATCCAGTTTATATAAAAGTTATTTATGGGAAAAGATTAATGCACCTGACAAAGATCATTTCTATGCCGATCATCCTTTTTATGGGGCAATTATGCCTCTGGGCCTTGATTTTTTAACCAATGGTCAATTAGAATTTATCCGACAATGGATAGTAGCTGGTGCCCCTAATTCAGGTGTGGTTGCTGATTCTAATATCCTGCAGGACACGGTACGCTATGAAGATTTTTTGTTTGAACCTCTAGCGCTCCCTGAAAGTGGAGTTCAGTATCATATTGAACCTTTTGAAGTGCCACCAAATAGCGAAGTAGAGTTTTTTATGCGGACAACTGGAGATACTAGTGGTCCAGTTTATATCAGCCGTTATGAACTTATGATGCGGCCTAATAGCCACCATTATATACTCTATGGATTTTCCAATTCCACACCATCTGTACTTCTACCGCCTGAAGGAGTAATCCGTCCTATAAGAGATGAGAATGGGAACTACATACTTAGCACATTCCTTACCATGCAATACCATGTCTTTGGATTAGGGACCCAGTGGCGCAGGCTTGATTATAGTCTTCCTCCTGGCGTAGCACTGTACTACCCCAATGTGCACGGTTTTGATCATAATCCGCATTATTTTAATTATTCAGATACAACAATAATTGGTGAAGTATATGTTAATGTTCATATGGTTGATTCATCTGAGGTTGAACGCATTGCACACATATTACAAATTGGAGATAATAACTTCTATTTACCGGAAGGTCAGGTGACGACTGTTGTAGAGGAGCAGTATTTTGATAAGACATTATATGTGTTTGAACTCTTTAGCCATGCCCATGAATTAAATACGGAGTTTGCTATAGAAATTGCTGGTGGTGAAAGAGATGGCGAGCTCGTATATATATCCTACGATTGGCAACATCCACCGGTTCTAGAGCTGGACCCACCTTTAGTAATTAATCCAGGCGAAGGATTTCGATTAATTGCAACCTATGATAACTGGCGCGATTATGACGTTTCATTCGGTTTTTTAAGTACCGATGAGATGATGCTTATGTTTGGCAAATATTACACTGATTAGGATGTAATTATATTTAGTTAGGATCAATTAAAAGAATGCGCCGCAGCATTTTAATTTTTTACTTATTAAATCATTTCTCTATTGTAGAGGCTAATAATAACTATCCTATCGTACTTATCCATGGGTTTATAGGCTGGGGACCAGAAGAAATGGGTGGTTACAATTACTGGGGTGGAAATCATAGCTATGTTGAATACTTGGATTCGCTTGGGTACGAGGTTTATAGTGTTTCCGTTGGTCCCATATCATCTAACTGGGATTGTGCTGTTGAGGCATATTATCAAATTAAAGGTGGCCAGGTAGATTATGGGAAGAAACATTCAACGCAATATGGAATCATACAAAAACCTTCTAGTAAAAAGTGGCCAGGATTATACCCAGAATGGGACGTAGATCACCCAATTCACATTATTGGTCACAGTATGGGTGGACAAACTGCAAGAAGACTACAGTATCTTCTTGAAACAGAAATATACGTGGATTCTGCTCGAACAATTCCAGAATCAAGTGACCTGCTTGGGCAAAAACATCAGAATTTTATTAGGTCAATTACAACAATGTCATCTCCGCATAATGGTACCACACTCTCGGATATTGTTACAAAATCCGTACCGTTTTTACAGGACTTTATTGGGCTAGCAGCTGTTATTGGTAACCGGTTTTACAGCTTTGATCTGGAACAATGGGGATTCAAAAAAAATGATGCAGAGTCATGGTCTCATTATTTTGTTCGCATTCGAAACCACCCTGCATGGGGAACAAATAATTTTTGTTCATGGGATTTGAGCCTCGAAGGCGCAAGACAAATAAATACACAAGTCGTCGCTAAAAAAAATATCTATTATTTTTCTTTTGCTACATCAAATACGCACCTTGATTCCCTAAGTAGAAAACATGTACCTAATAAAGATATGAGTTTAATACTTAGCCCTAACGCACGTGCAATGGGTAAACAAATTGACTATTGGGCGGATAGTACAAGCACAGATTCTACGTGGTTTGAGAATGATGGTATAGTTAATACTATCAGTATGATAAGCCCAACAACGGGCTTAAATGGATCGGACCCAATCATAGTATACCAAGGGAATAAAGTATTTGTCCAAGGATCATGGAATTACATGGGAAAATTAACCATGGACCACAGATCATTAATGGGGCATGGTAAAATTACTGATGAGGTACGTAATAGTATTCTACTACTATTCAAGGAGCATGCAGAAAGATTGTATGCTCTACCGTCTTTTTAAACTCTATTTATTAACCAAATATATTATATAATGATAAGACACTCATATTTTCGTTTGATACAAAAATATATAATTGTATTATACAACAATGGAATTTGGCGAATTGCTCAAGGCTTTCCTCCTTGACCTTCAATCATTATTCCGTTTTCAGGTAAGCATTCCTGATCTAACCCTTCCACAGATATTGCTTTTATCAACGATCTCGGACGAAGGCACTGATATGTCTTCTCTTTCAAAACAAATGGGTGTGGATAATAGCACTATGACGAGATTAATCGATGTTTTGATTCGCAATGGGTGGGCAATAAAATATAAAGATAAAACAGATGGCAGGGTCGTCATGGTTGAAATAACAAAAGAAGGAGAAGTACTTCAGGGTGAAATTGATAAGAAAATTGATCGATTTGGAAATGAGATCTACAATTCGATATCACTGGAAGATAGAGAAGAAGTGAAGGAAATCCTCACAGCATTTCACTGGGTCTTATCAAAAAACCTTTTACGAAGTAAGTAACTTGCATAATACAAATAATAGCTATTTCTCAAATAGTCTCCTACGCTGGTATGATTCAAATAGCAGGGATTTACCGTGGAGGAAAACTAACGATTTGTATAAGATTTGGCTATCAGAGGTTATGCTTCAGCAAACCAGAGTTAATACTGTAGTTCCTTATTATTTACGGTGGGTAGAAAAATATGAATCCATAAAATCTGTTGCTAAAGCCGATGACTTAAAACTCCTAAAGTTATGGGAAGGGCTTGGGTATTATTCAAGGTGTAGAAATTTTCATAAGGCCTGTAAAATAATAGTAAATGATTATGGTGGTGAGATCCCTTCAGATTATCAAAATTTTCGATTGTTACCAGGAGTGGGAGATTATACTGCATCTGCAGTTTTCTCAATAGGGCTCAAACAGACCTATGCAGCTATTGATGGAAATGTTAGAAGAGTTATGGCTAGAGTATTAAGAATAAAAAATGTCACTAATCGCAACAAAAAACGTATTAAAAACACACTAATCAAATGGATGGATCAAGAACGCCCGGGTGATATAAATCAGGCATTGATGGATCTAGGAAACAGTATCTGTCGTTTTGACCATGCACATTGTAGTACCTGTCCAATTGCTGAAATATGTCTGGCCAAAAATATGTCCGTTCCACAGTCATATCCTGCAAAGGTGAAAAAAAAGGTTATACCACATAAAGAGTTTGTTGCTGGTATGATCTGGCGGGGAGAGGATTTTCTCATCACCAACAGGACAGAAAACGCTTTACTTGGTGGGTTATGGGAATTACCTGGTGGGGAAATTGAGTCTAATGAAACACCAATAGGAGCATTAAGGCGTCAAATCAAAGAAGAATGCAACATGGATATTAATATAGGAAAGAAGGTAGGTTATGTTAAACATGCTTATTCGCACTTCAAATTAACGTTAACACTTTATCAATGCCAGACCCAGGGATCTGTTAAAAGCGTAGAAAAGGAATACAGGTGGATTAAGCCTATTGAGGTAAACAATTTCCCATTTCCAAAATCAAATCATAAACTTTTTAATTTACTCAATAGTGATGGCTGGAATAAATAAAACATTAGTATCAATTATTCTTTGGCCGATTTTTATGATCATGTTTGTGCTAGGCGTAGGAGGGTATTTCATCCTCACAACTTTTATTTCCTTGCAGCAAGCGCACTCATATATGAAATGGTTCTGTAGAATCTGTCTTTTTTCTGCGGGACAAATGTTACGTATTGAAGGAAATATTCCCAAAAAAGAGAAACAACCTTATATATATATGTTTAACCATGAATCCATGTTTGATCATTTTATGATTGTCGCAGCTACAAGTCATTATCTTACAGGAGTCGCCGCAGAAGATCAATATTCATACCCAGTTTACGGTGCAGGATTAAGACGCTATAAAGCCATTCCTATCAAACGTGAAAAATTAAAGGACGCGATCCACAGTCTTGATGAGGCTGAATCGGTAATCAAGAATGGCACTTCATTATTAATAGCTCCTGAAGGGACGCGAACAATTACAGGGAATATGGGGCCATTCAAGAAAGGTCCTTTCCATTTGGCAAAAAATACAAGAGCAACAATTATACCTGTAGCATTGATTAACGCCTGGAAAGCTAAGTCAAAGACAGACTGGCGATTGCAGACTGGTGTGATTACCATCAGGTTTGGTGACCCGGTATTAGCCACAGATTATGAACACTTAAAATTGCAGGAACTAAGTGATCATATCAGGAATTTATTAACACATTTAATTGCAATAAAGTAGAGGGATCAAACATGATAGAAGTATTTCAGATTGAGATAAATCTTTTAAACATAGTGCAATCACTTATTGGTTTATTTCTATCAATTGCTCTGCTGCAATCTGGTTCCGATAAAATAATCGACCGAAAGGGCAACCTTGAATGGCTAAGTAATCATTTTTCTGATTCACCATTACGTGGATTAGTACCTTTATTACTAAATGTAGTTACTGTCCTTGAAATATTTGCCGGGTGCTGTACTTTAATCGGATCGTTTGTGAATCTTGTAAATGGTAACAAAATACTGCTTACCATTGGATTGCTGATTGCTGCATTGAATTTTTTAGCACTTTTTTTTGGACAGCGTATAGCCAAGGATTATGAAGGTGCTGCAGTGCTCGTTAATTATTTTATTTTGAATATTCTCGGGTTATTGTCATTGGTTCATTAATCACGATCTGGTGATTTCCTTCGCAAGACAAATTGAGGTGTAAAATTATCATTGAGGTATCTAATCATTGAAAGATCAATACCTTTTAAGTAAGGAAGTAATTTTTTTAAATCACGGTTCATTTGGAGCTTGCCCAAAACCAGTATTTGAAGATTACCAGCGCTGGCAGACCTTATTGGAAGAACAACCAGTACAATTTATGTCTCACGATATTTATAAATATCTTCAGCAAGCTCGGGACGAACTGGGATCCTTTGTTGGCTGTAAGGGGGAGGATTTATTTTTTGTTCCAAATCCAACTACCGCAATTAATACTGTTATTCGCAGTTTGAATTTAGAACCCGGATTTGAAGTGTTGTCTTCGGATCATGAATATGGTTCATTAATTAGGGCTTGGGAATGGTTTTCAGAAGAAAAAGGTTATTTCTTTGTCCAAAAAAACCTTCCAGTCCCAATGACATCCCATCAGGACTTTGTTGATAATTTTTGGGAAGGAGTAACAACAAAAACAAAGATCATTTTTTTAAGTCATATAACAAGTTCCACAGGTTTGATATTTCCCATTCAAGAGATCTGTAAAAGAGCAAGGACAGAAGGGATTATAACGATTATAGATGGAGCTCATGTCCCAGGTCATATCAAATTGAATATTGAAACAATCAATCCAGATATTTATACAGGTGCTTGCCATAAATGGCTAAGTGCACCAAAAGGATCAACATTTCTTTATGTGCAAAGAGAATTGCAGGAATTCATCAGCCCACTTATAGTAAGCTGGGGGAATGATGTTGATCCATCACCAATTCAATTCATCAATGAAAATCAATATCAGGGTACCCGGGATCCAAGTGCATTTTTAGCCGTACCAGCCGCCATAAAGTTTCAGCATGATAATGACTGGGAATCTGTACAATTGAGATGTAGAAACCTCACCAGACAAACACGTGATCACTTGTATATGATGATTGAAACAGAACCTATCTGCCCGAACACTGAGGAATGGTTGGCGCAAATGGCGAGTATTGAAATACCAATTAACGATACAATATCTTTTAAAAATAGACTACTGTCAGATTACAATATTGAAGTTCCGATATTTGAATGGAAAGACAGAAATTTGCTACGTTTATCCTTTAATGCCTATAATGATGAAAAAGACGCAGACAGATTAATTGATGCAATTAACGAACTTTTATAAGTATGTGCAGAAAAAATAATCCAAAAAATATTATAGATTAATACTATAAACCAACTTGCGCTAATGCATGTTGCCAGTGCTTTAGTTTCTTTTCTCTAGTTACCTTTTTCATTCTTGGCTCGAAAATTTCATCGCACTCCGCGCCTACAGATAAGTAGTGTCCTGTATTCTTCTTGTAGAGTAATTGGAATACACCTATGGCGGTCCGGTCTTTCAAAGAAATATGTCCAACCGAGGTCATGAGCATATCTGCGATGAATTGTAGCAACGGTGCTCTGGCGCCTCCGCCGCTTGCTGTGAGCATGTCAGGTAGTGCATCCCTTAGATCCATTTGCTTAATGATATCATGTACCAAAAATCCAATTGATTCCATTGCGGCTCGAATGATTTCATCATTTTTTGCATTCTCAAGGCCGATTTTTACCGTACCTAACCCGCTTTTCCAATACGGTGCTGCTATGCCTGTAACACCTGGGATAAAAATACCATTTGTGCTTTCATCCATACACCGTTCATGCCAAACCATCTCTTTATGATCAATATTTAATTCTTTTTCCAGCCAGTAAAATAGAGAATTACATGCATTAATAGTACCCTCCAACATGAAAAGCATATTTTCTTGATCTGCAGTAAGAACACTGCTTAATAGATTTGGAACAATAACCGGATTTTTACCTGTATTAACACATACTGATCCTGAGGTACCAAAGTTGAGTGCAATACTGCCCGAATCCCAACCTCCTTGTCCCAAAAGTGCTGCTTGTTGGTCGCCAATGACTACATTTAATGGAACAGTCACCCCATCAAGTGTCATTTTTCCAAATGACTGAACGTTATTGCATAGAGGAAGTAATGATTCATTTGGAAAATGGAAGAGTTTGCAGAGATCGTTACTCCATTTGAGATTATTCAAATCAAGCAATTGAGTTCTACAAGCAATAGAATAATCAATAACTAGCGTGTTCGTTAGATAGTGTGTAAGAAATGTGCTTAGCGGTCCGAAACAGGTATTTTGAGTCAGGACAGATTTCTTCAGAATCGGGTCATTTTTAGTAAAATATAAAAATTTTGCACCTCCAAAGTGTGGACTAAAAGGCGTTCCCGTAATATTAAATATTCTATCAGATTCATTTGCCATATCCGCAACAATATCCTGTGCGCGATCATCCTGCCAACTGATAGCCGCTGTCAAAGGGTTTTTAGTCTGTTTATCCCAAAAAAGGAATGTAGAACGTTGTACCGCTAGTCCTGCTGAAGATATATTCCCTCCCACGCGTTGCGTATAGTTAAGGGCCTTTTTGGTAAGTTCTTTACATGCACGAGCGATTTCTAGAGCGTCTGATTGCACTTGATGATCTGCAGGGTACTCAAGCGAATGTTTGATATGATCCTTGAACGGAATATCTAAGTTTTCATCAAACAGAAATGCTTTTGTTGAAGAAGTGCCCTGATCTAATACAAGATAATAGCTTGGGCTAGAGCTTTTTGACAAATTTAGTCGGCTACAATGGTATTGTAAGTCTCTTCGAATTCCGCGGTTGGTAACATGTGAATAGCATCCCATGTAAGCTTTGTACATACGCGAGCGCATATTTGACATCCAATGCACTCATCAAAACGCACTTGTACTGGCGGAATTGGAATACCATATTTTTCCATTGCCACTGGTTCAATACAATCGACAGGACAAAAAGGTACGCACACCTGACAGCCCGTGCAGTTGTCTTCATCTACAACTGCAATCAATTTTGGTTTTTTCTTTTTAAAATTGACTTTTGCTGCTGGCTCTGGAACTGTTTTGTAATGTTCGTATTTATAAGAGTCTGCCATTATCGTTTTCCCAAAAGATTGTAAAATTAAAACCTTAGTTCATATTAGACAATATATTACCCAAAACCGTTTCTTCATTGGAATAAATTCGTCTAAATTCCATCCTTTAGAACTGAATAATATTTTTTTCTTAAGTTAATTAACAGGAGGTCACTGATGACTTATATTATTGCTGAACCGTGTGTTGGAACCTGCGATACAGCCTGCGTAGAAGTATGTCCCGTCGATTGTATCCATGGGCCAGAAGATAAAACTGGGGCTGGTGCTGAGGCGAAAGCAGATGGATTTGACCCCGAGGGGAAACAACTTTATATAGATCCAGAGGAATGTATTGACTGTGGTGCTTGCGAACCGGAATGTCCAGTAGAAGCTATATTTGAAGAAAGTGAAGTTCCTGAGGAATGGAGCAAATATACAAAAATAAATTATGAATGGTTTGGGCAAGAATTCCCCGGTTAAACCACATTTTATTTCGTTAATCCTGCGGCTGTTGATATCAACAGCCGTTTTTTCTCCCAGTAATAAAGTATGAAAAAATCTGAAGTTTTAACACTATTGCAAGCAATACAATATCCTGGATTCAGCCGCGATATTGTATCCTTTGGTATGGTAAAAAATGTAGATGTTAGTAAAGATACTGTAGCAATTGAACTGACGATAAAAACCCAAAATGATGAGAAAAAGCAGACAGTCGTTGATGAAATTAAGAATAATTTATCGCAATATTTTAAACAGGTCGATATTAAGATTATAGATGATGGGCCCCATCAGGGATCACCGCCGCAATCACCACAGTCTCCAGTTCAACAGAAATTTAATCTGGATCATATTAAAAATGTGATTGCAGTAGCATCAGGAAAAGGAGGAGTCGGGAAATCAACTGTGGCTGCAAATATTGCTTTAGCACTTAAAGAGAAGAAATATACTGTGGGATTACTTGACCTAGATATTTATGGCCCTTCATTGCCGATAATACTTGGATTTAATGAAAGTCCAAAAATGACACAAGATCGTAAGATAATCCCTTTTGATCAATACGGTTTGAAAGTAATGAGTTTTGGATTCCTTAGTGGAAATGAAACACCTGTCATTTGGCGAGGACCACTGGTAAGTCGCATGACCGAACAATTTTTTAGTGACGTTACCTGGGGCAAATTGGATTTTCTCATACTTGATCTCCCGCCTGGGACAGGTGATATACAATTGACCCTAACCCAAAAACTTCGTATGGCTGGTGCAGTAATAGTTACTACACCACAGGATATTGCTTTAGCGGATGTACGTAAGGGTGCCGATATGTTTCGTAAAGTGCAAACGCCTATTCTTGGTGTTGTTGAAAACATGTCTGGATTACAATTGAAAGGCACGATAAAAACTGCGGATGGGATTGCCCAAAATAACTTAAGGATGGTCTTTCAAGGTATAGATCAAGAAGTAAACACTGACGAAGAAGGGAATTTTTCTTTCCCGATCGATTTATTCAAATCAGGTGGTGGTGCAGAAGAAAGTGAACGGCTTGGTGTGCCATTGCTTGGTAAAATACCTATATCAATGGAAGTAATGTCTGCTACGGACGGAGGCAAGCCTATAATCTTAAGTAATCCACAATCAACTGTCTCTGAAATATTCAGGGACATTACGGAAAATATTATTTCCCAATTAGTGAATTAAACATTGAATAAGTAATGTCAGCATATCTTTCCGAGATATTGGCACTTACTTTTACGGGGTTTGCTGCTGTTTATCCACTTTTACTTTGGCTCACACCCCGTACGTTAATTGACGGTGGTTTTTATCGGTTTAATCAAGGAATGGTATCAATAGTAGGCACCCTTGGCGTATTATTTTTTTATCTTTTAAATGCAGGCCAAGCACATTGGATTAAGGGATTAATATGGATAGTAGTTCAACTTTTTGTTACGGCGATTTACTGGAATTCAAAACGTATAAATAATTTTGTAATATCTATTCCATCAATTTTAGGAATTTTATTTCTGGCAATTATGAGTGTTGCGCTCATTCCCTACGATATTAATATCATTAATCATTTAATTATCCTAATTGGACATACTGTTTTAGCAGCAGTGTTTTTTGCAATGATTCTTGGTCACTGGTATTTGAATGTTGTCCAGTTGCCCATTCGCCTACTCCGCAACAGTGTAATATTATTATGGATTTTATTAGGTATACGCGCAATTTGGAATTGTTATGCTCTTTTAATTTTTGAGGTAGAGGATAGTTATGGGATTGTGCAGTCATTAGGCAGTTTTTTATGGACATATGAAGGCTTTTTATTATCTGTTGCTATATTTTTTGGTGTACTAATACCATTTGTGTTAAATGGCTTTATTTGGCGTACAATTCTTATACAATCTACCCAAAGCGCAACAGGTCTTCTTTATGTATCTGTTGTAGCGGTTATTTTTGGAGATTTGTTTTACAAAAATTATACATTTCAATTTGGGTTAATTCTGTGATAGATCCTTATTTCTTTTGTGAGCTTTGTGCAATCAAACATTCACTGGTAGATGTAGTTGATTGTAAACATGGTAAAGATCAATTGGCCTGGGATAACTATAATAAATTTAATAATTGCCCAGCATGTAGTGGATCTCATTTTTACCGGCAAAAGGACTTTAACAGATTATTGGGATGTGGAATAATAATTTTCGGTATTTTATTAGTTCCTCTTACTTATGGTATCAGTCTGGCAACTGTAGCTTTAGTAGATTGGTTTTTATATAGTCGCATTCCAGATACTATTGTCTGTTACAAGTGTAAAGGAGAATTCTTCGGTATAAATTCGATACCGGAAAATATCACTTCTTTCGATCATCATATTGCCGAATTATATGAGGAACCATATTAACTAAAGGTCGTTAGTTCTGTACTAATTATAAAAAGACAATTTATTGAATAAAGGATTACTGAGGAGGTAACTTCGCCCGCGAATTTTCGCGCGACCTTAGAACAACCAATGCCTATATATGGATATAGAAGATAGTATTATCAATAAGAATAATATACCGAAGCATATTGCCATTATAATGGATGGTAATGGGCGTTGGGCGAAATCGCATTCATTACCGCGAATTGCAGGTCATAAAGAAGGCATTGATTCAGTACGCGCCATAACAAAAAAATGTGGTGATATTGGTGTAAAACATTTATCATTATATACTTTTTCTTCTGAGAATTGGCATCGGCCAAAAAATGAAATTAAAGCTCTAATGAAACTTTTACTTTTGACTATTAGGCGCGAAATAAAAGATCTGAATAAAAATAATGTTCGTTTAAGTACCATTGGTAATATGGATGATTTACCCGATGATGCAAGAAAGGCAATGGAAGAAGGCTTAAAAATAACAGAGAACAATTCAGGATTAAATTTAATCCTTGCGCTAAGTTACGGTGGGCGACAGGAGATTTTAAAAATGGTACAATCAATCGCAATAAAAGCCGTAAACGGAGAAATTGAACCGGAGAAACTTAATGAGAGCGATATTATAAACGAACTTGATACAGCTAAAACACCAGATCCTGACTTATTGATTCGCACAGGTGGTGAACATAGAATTAGCAATTTTCTACTTTGGCAAATTGCTTACTCGGAAATTTATGTAACGGATACATATTGGCCAGAATTCAGAGAAAAGGAATTATTGGATGCTGTAGCAGATTTTCAGGATCGTGAGCGACGGTTTGGTCATATTAGCGAACAATTGGATGAAACATGACTAACAGAATTTCAATAGTCTATTTGATAATACTAAGCAGTGTGATTCAAATCAGTGCCCAGCAAGAAATAACATTGCTTGGTGTGGACGTTGATGGCAATAAACTTGCCTCAGAGACAATGATTCGCTATACAGCTGGACTCCGACAGAATGAGGTAATTAACGTTGCAGATTTCTCAAGAGCAGTTAAGCGGCTCTGGCAATTAGGGTTGTTTGAGGATGTTCAGATTAAAATTGATAAAGAAACAACCGATGGTTTTTTCATAACAATTCAAGTTCAGGAAACACCAATTCTAGGTAATGTACATTATAAGGGTAATAAAAAACTGAAGGATAAACAGCTTCAGGATGAATTAGATTTTTATTTAGGCCAGCGTATAAAACCGCATGTACTTGTGGAGTCAATCACCAAAATAAAAAATTTTTACGCAGAGGACGGTTTCCTGCTTGCTAACGTTAAGGCTACGTTAGTTGACCCGGAAGATACAATTGATGATCAAAAATCTGATAAGGATAAACAAAAACAAGATCTTACGAAAGACATTCTATTTACAATCAAAGAAAATGATAAGGTAAAGATTAATAAAATTCTATTTCAAGGTAATGAGTCTTATTCTGATTTCCGTTTACGCCGCGTACTTAAAGAAACAAAACAGCAAAGATGGTATTTATTTTGGCGGTCTTACTTTGATGGAAAGAAATTTGATGAAGACAAGCTGGCTTTAGAAACGTTTTACCGCAATAACGGCTACCGCGATTTTACCATTCTGTCGGATACGACTGCGGTTAATGATGAACAAAAACGTATGGAAATAGTTATTAGCGTAATTGAAGGTCCCCGCTATCGCTACAGAAATTTTTCCTGGGATGGCAATACATTATTTAATAATGAAATATTAAATAGGGCCCTTAACCTGAAACGTGGTGATTATTTTAATGAAGAAGAGTTTAATGCAGCAGTTTATAATAATATGCAAGGATTGTATATGGATCGAGGTTACATATATAGCCGTGTTGACCCGCAATTTACTCCTGTTGATGAAGATTCATTAGATATTCATTTCCCAATAGTGGAAAATCATCAAATAAATGTGCGCAATATTTCTATCGTGGGCAATGATCATACCCGTGAAAATATTATTCGCAGGGAATTAAATATATACCCGGGGGATATTTTCAATCGAGAAATGTTGATCCGCAGCCAGAGAAATTTATTGCGTTTAAATTATTTCTCTAATGTTGTACCCGACGTGGCGCCTGTTGATGAAGATGAAGTCGATTTAGAAATTACAGTGGAAGAAAAGTCAGCGGATCGTGCTAACGCCAATATGGGTTACAGTGGCGTATATGGATTATCAGGAGGTCTTGGAGTAGAATTTGCCAATTTTCGAGGCATGGGGCAACAATTCATGATCAGTTATAATATCGGTTCAAAGTATAATTTTTATTCTTCTCAACCAACTTCTCAATTCAAGAGTTTTAGTATGAGTTTTGTGGATCCTATGATATTTGACACACCAAATCGGTTAGGGTTTTCATTTTTTTCTACGTTTCGCGGGCAAGGAACAAGCTATTATTTCCCCCTTGATTTGAAAATGGTCGGTGGTTCAGTACAATGGGGACGACGGTTTAAATGGCCGGATGATTATTTTCGCGGGTATTGGGTATTAAGGACAATGAAAAAGACTTATGAAGGTAACCAAGAAGAACTGGATCAATATGTTAATGGAATGAATACTACCATAGGAAATAGCATCACGCAAGTAGTAACAAGAGACAATCGAGATCACCACGAGTTTCCAACACGTGGATCCAAATTTACCTGGGAATCAACTTTCTCTGGGAATATCCTTGGTGGCAATGAGGACTTTTTTAAACATGTATTGAATTTCGAATGGTTTTCGCCTACATTCTGGAAATTTGTATTGACTAGTTCCTTCAAAATTGGTGTAATCCAAACGCTGGAAAATTTAGACAACCAAAGATCAATAATTCCCTTTGATGAAAAATTTATAATGGGTGGCAATGGAATGCCTTATGGAAATATGCTTAGAGGATATCCAGATAATTCTATCAGTCCGGGGCCTACAGGTGGGAACGCTTTATTACGCTCAGTTACAGAATTTCGTGTTCCGATTTCAGAAAACCCTGTAATTTATGGTTTGGTGTTCGCTGAAATGGGAAATGTATGGAATACAGTAAACATGACGGAATCATTTGATATCCCGCGTGATGGCGCATTTTCATTGAAAAGATCTGCAGGCGTTGGTATAAGATTTTATATGCCTATGATGGGTGTATTGGGATTTGATATGGGCTATGGATTTGATGTGATTGATAATACCGGCGAAAAACCAGGTTGGAATTATACCATCATATTTGGAAATGTATTTTAGTAATAGTAAATAACAAAGAGGTATCATAATGCGAAAATTATTATTTGGATTAATAGTTCTAATTGTAACTACACCTAATATTTTCTCACAAAGTAAGATCGGTTTTGTACAATCCGATCGTATTCGAGCTGAATTTGAGGAATTCAAGGATGCTGAATCGCAGTTACAGATGGAATTTCGAAAAGTGCAGTTTGAATATCAAACAATGCTTATGAGTTTAGACAGTATGAAAAAATCATTTGAAACTCAGCGCCTCATGAGTTCTCCGGAGTGGCGTCGCGAAAAAGAGCAGGAAATAGCGGGACGAGAACAAACAATTCAGGCATTCCAGGCACAAAAAGTAGGGCCGGAGGGTGAACTTTATAAGAAACAGGCTCAGATGGAATTTGAGATTTTAAGCAAAGTGAAACGCGCAGTCGATAAAGTAGCAGCCACTAAAGAATATGATTTTATTATTGATGGATCAGTTTCACTTCTTTTTGGTAACCCTACTTATGATCTGACTGATGATGTTCTTTATGAATTAAGAAAATATAGCCTGCCTGAAGAAAATTAAAATTACTAACAGGTTTGATAACATTATCAGAACTTGCCGACCTTGTTAAGGGGAAAATCATTGGTGATCCAACTATGGTGATAACCGGTGTATCAGAAATTCAAAATGGGCGTGAGTCCACTATAACGTTTTTAGGTAATTTAAAATATAAGAAATACTTACAAACCACTGATGCATCTGCTGTAGTTGTTCCTGAAGCATCTTTACTAGATAATAAACCTGGTATCGTCCACCATAACCCACAATTAGCTATTGCTAAAATTCTAGGCGAGTTTACACCCAAACTTCAATACACGAGCGGTGTTAATGAGAATGCCTACGTTAATTCAAAAGCTAAGATTGGTAAAAATGTAACCATTGGAGCATTCTCTGTTATTGAAAATGGAGTTATAATCGGTGACAATTCAAATATCGGTTCGCACACAGTAATTGGGCAGAAAACTAGTATTGGAAAAAATTGTAACATCTTTTCAAATATTCATATTTACTATAGCACCAATATCGGTGACAATGCCATCATTCACAGTGGCACAATTATAGGCAGTGATGGTTTTGGTTTTGTCACAGATCAAGATATAAATCATAAAATACCTCAGAATGGTAATGTGATTATCGGGAATGATGTTGAGATCGGGGCAAATTGTGCTATTGATCGGGGCACTATAGGAGATACTATAATAGAAGATCAGTGTAAATTGGATAATCATGTGCATTTGGCACATAATGTTCGGTTGGGTAAAGGATGTTTGTTAACCGCGGCAGTAACAATTGCTGGTAGCGTAGATGTCGGTGAATTTTGTATATTTGCAGGACATGTTGGTGTTGCTCCTCACCTGAAGATTGGTGCACGATCTGTACTCGCGGCAAAAACAGGTGTTTCAAAATCACTAATAGGAGGTAAAGTGTATGCAGGAATGCCAGCACGGGAAATACGAGAACAACATAAGCGAGAAGCTGTATATTCGGAGGTAGTCAGGATACTAAAGAGGCTAAAAAAACTAGAAACATGACTAAATCAAACCGTAGACAAAGAACCATTAATGCACCAGTATCATGCACTGGAGTTGGGTTGCATACAGGAGTAGAGAGCACTATTACTTTTAAACCTGCACCAGTGAATCATGGTATTCGGTTTGCCAGGACCGACATTAATGGTAGTTCTGCAATAAAAGCTGATATTGATCATGTAGTAGATATTTCCCGTGGTACAACCATTGGGCAAAATGGTGTAAGGATATATACAGTTGAACATGCTTTGGCTGCTGTATCCGGTTTGCGAATTGACAATGTTCTCATTGAATTAACGGGCAAAGAAGCACCCGTTATGGATGGCAGTGCCAAAGATTTTGTTGAGGCATTACATTCTGTAAAATTTATCCAACAAAAAGTAGATCGAAATGTATTGAATATCATAAAACCAGTTGTCTATTCCGACCCTGATAAAGAGATAGATATCCATGTAGTTCCTGCGGATAGTTTTAGAGTTACATTTCTTGTTGAGTATCCTTTACCTGCACTAGGAACACAATACGAAGCAATCTATAATATGGAAGAAGACTTTGCTCGTGATGTGGCTCCGGCAAGGACTTTTTGTTTTTTAAGTGAAGTAGAAGAGTTAAGAGAACAGGGGTTGATAAAAGGCGGTAGCCTGGCGAATGCGGTTGTGATTGTAGACAAAAAAATAGAGTATGGTGAGATTGATCGCCTTCGTGATTTATTTGGAATAGAGGAGAAAGTAATTCAAGGTGCTAACGGTATTCTCAACGGGAAAGCTTTACGTTTTCATAATGAACCTGTCCGACATAAAACCCTGGATCTAATTGGCGATCTAGCTTTACTAGGCATTTCTATAAAAGGGCATGTAACTGCCGCACGTAGTGGGCATGCTAGTAATGTAGAATTCGTAAAAATGATCCGGAAAGAATACAGCGACCAATTAGACTAAAATTCGGGTTTAGATTGTGAACACAAAATCGCAATTTGAAATCCAGGATATTATAAAAATCCTCCCCCATAGGTATCCAATGATACTTATTGATCGTATTACGGAGATAACTGAAGGTGTAGGCCTTACAGCGATTAAGAATGTTACTATTAATGAGCCTTATTTTGCAGGACATTTCCCAGATCAACCTGTTATGCCAGCCGTATTAATTTTGGAGAGCATGGCGCAGGCCGGTGCATTTCTTGTATTAAATACTGTACCCGATCCATTGCAAAAGAATATGTTATTTTCCGCAATAAGTGATTCAAAATTTCGAATCCCGATTATACCTGGTGACCAAGTAGAAATAAAAATGCAACTAATAAAAATTCGCCTAGGCGCTGTAAAACTACGTGGTGAAGCATATGTTTTTGGAAAATTGGTCGCGGAAGCCAATTTAATAGCCAACATTGTAAACAGAGCAGGAAAATAATATAACTATCCCCATTCATCTTACTGCCCAAGTAAGTGGTGATGCAAGACTTGGCAATAAAGTAACCATTGGAGCATATACGGTAATAGAGGCTGGTGTAAGTATTGGTGATAATTCATCGGTTGGAAATTTCAATACCATTTGCACCGGTACTATCATTGGTGAGAATTGTACAATATTTCACAATTGCAGTATTGGTGAAATACCGCAAGATTTGAAATATAAAGGTGAACAAACTGGAACTACAATAGGGAGTAATGTAATAATAAGGGAAAATGTAACTATTAACCGTGGTACAGAGGCTGATGGTACGACAACAATAGGTAACAATGTGCTGTTAATGGCAGCTGCCCATGTTGCACATGATTGTATTATTAGTGATAATGTGATCATGGCTAATATGGTAACCTTGGGTGGCCATGTGGAAATCAAAGAATATGCTTCCTTGGGAGGTGGTGTGCTTGTGCATCAATTTTGTAGAATTGGAGCCCATGTATTCATTGGTGGTGGTTTTCGTGCGGTACAAGATGTACCACCGTTCATTTTAGCTGTAGGGGAACCATTACGGTATGGTGGTATCAATTCAATTGGTCTTAAGAGAAGGGGTTTTACCACAGAAGCACTGACAAATATCAAGAAGACATATCGTAAATATTTTCGTTCAGATTTACCCAGATCAAGTGCGCTGGATAAAATGAAAAACGAAATGGCAGACTCAGCGGAAATTGAAGAAATTATTAATTTTATTGACACAAGCGAACGTGGCATTATCTAGCATTTTTTATGTATAAATTGTATGAAACGATTTACAACAATACTTTTTATTATATCCCAATATTTATTGGGCCAGTTTCCTTCATATGATCTTTCAGCAGTTGCTAAGAGTAATTTCGTAGCTGGAGTTGAACCACTGGTGCGCAGTACTTCTTTTTCATTAGGGTATCATCAATTCACAGCGCCCGATTTAGCCAACCGTTTTTATGTAAGTATTATTACCTCAGGTAGTAATGATTTAACAGGCCACTCATTTTCAGGAAAATCAATTGTTGGACTACCGATAATTCATGGGGCATTACTGGTAACGGAAAACCTAAAAATAAATGGAATTTTAGGGGGGTTAACAACCGATAATGATGTTTTAGAATATTCTGGTTATGGTTTTTCGCTATCCCTATCTGAGGATGATACATCACAATGGGTGGCTGACTTGGTTGTGGCTAAGATGGACGGGCCGCGGCATTTGCATTGTAGAACAATAGATGCATCAATATCTAAAGCTAGCATATTCAAAGCATTTCCATTTTATTTTGGGTTTGGAATTAATCAATACACGAGCAGAATATTTTATCAAGGTGATGGAGAAATACCAGAAAAAATTTCTGGTTCAGCGAATTATGTGTTGCTAGGAAAGATTATTTCATTTTCTAGCTGGAGTATTGGGACACAGGCACGTATCAATGATAAATTAACTCAATTTTCTTTAAGTTTACATAAATCCATTAATTAAGTATGGCAAAACGGATTTCAATACTCGGATCCACAGGGTCAATTGGTGTTAATACATTGGTTGTTATTGATCAACTTGATGAAGATTTAGAGGTTGTATACCTTTCTGCTTATCAAAACACTAAAAAGATTATTGAGCAAGCAAAAAAGTACCGACCCCAAGCTGTGGCTGTTATTAATGAGTCATCCGCCGTTGAAGTTAAAGATGGATTAACTGGAGAAAATATAGATGTCTTAAAGGGGCGAGAAGGCTTGTTAGAAATATCACAAAGGGATGATGTGGATCTACTGATAAATGGACTTGTTGGATCTGCAGGAATGGAGCCAACTTTGAATGCAGTTAAAGTTGGAGTAGATGTTGCCTTAAGCAATAAAGAAAGTCTTGTAATGGCAGGTGATATTATTAATAGAGCAAAAGAAAAAACCGGTGCAAGTATATATCCTGTAGATAGTGAACATTCGGCCATATGGCAATGCCTCACTGGAGAAAAACTTGAAGATGTTCGCAGGATTATATTGACAGGTAGTGGTGGTCCATTTCGAACAAGGGATTTGAAAACATTCTCTGATATTACAGTAAAAGAAGCCTTGAATCACCCCAACTGGGATATGGGGAATAAAATTACGATTGACTCAGCAACAATGATGAATAAGGGTTTAGAAGTGATTGAAGCGCATTGGTTATTTAATTTTTCTGCTGATCAGATTGATATTGTTGTTCATCCCCAATCAATCATTCATTCAATGGTTGAATTCAAAGATAGTTCTGTGAAAGCGCAAATGGGGGTACCAGATATGAAAGTACCAATTCAATATGCTTTAACTTATCCACATCATGCAGCAGCAACTTGGGATGAACTTGATTTAGTGCAGATTGGACAATTAACATTTGAAGAAAAGGACCTAGATCGCTTTCCTTGCATTGGATTAGCATATGAAGCTTTGCGTTCTGGAGGGACCACCGCAGCTGCTCTCAATATTGCTAATGATAATGCTGTTTACAATTTCTTGGAAGATAGAATTAAATTCACCGATATTCCTCGGCTTGTTGAAGAAACATGCGCAGCCCATGATTGGATTAAACATCCAAATTTGAAAGAATTGTTAAAATTGGAACTTTGGGCAACAGAGTTTGTAAGGAACGCTATTGAAGCATAAAACCAAGGATATACATTAATGACTACAATTTTAGCATTTATAATCGTTCTGGGAGTAATTGTGATGGTCCACGAGTTGGGTCATTTTTTCGCAGCCCGCTCCGTTGGTGTTCGGGTGGATAGATTTTCGATTGGGTTTCCTCCTCGATTAATGACAATGACATCAGTGCCGAATGGTTTCGAAATAAAATTATTTTTTTATAGAAAAGATCAAGATGGAAAAATATCATGGGGACCTGTATATAATAGGGCTGTAAAAAAGCCTGGCCGCACTGGTAGCGGTACAGAATATTGTTTTGCGATAATTCCATTGGGCGGGTATGTTAAAATGGCCGGGACGATTGATGAAAGCATGGATGGGACAATCGAAAATAAACCATATGAACTCATGAGTAAACCTGTCTGGGCACAGATCTGGGTAATGAGTGCCGGGGTAATTATGAATATTTTATTGGCATTTATTATTTTTACAGGTGTGGTCTGGTATCAGGGTATACCAACACCAAAAGATGATCCTGTAATTCATAGCCTAATAAATGATATGCCTGCAAAAAAAATGGGGTTATTGCCTGGGGACAGGATTCTTTCAGTTGATGATGTTCAAATCTCAACATGGGCAGAATTATCAACTACTATTCATGCAATGCCCAATACTCCAATCACACTTACTTATCAAAGAGATGGTGTTGAATATAAACAATCAATTACTACAAGTTTTCAGATACAACCTATCAACGGTAGGCTGGATACGCTTGGTGCAATTGGTATAGCGCCGGAATTTACTTATAGAGCAATTGGATTTTTAATGGCCACCCAGATAGGTGCTACTTCAACTCTAGGGGGACTTGGATTAGTTGTTTTATCCATAAGGATGCTAATTTCGGGTGAAGCATCGGTAAGTGATTTAGGTGGTCCAATATTAATTGCTCAAATAGCGGGTGAAACTGCCCGTGCAGGATTGGTATCATTACTCACATTTATGGCAATCATCAGTTGTAATCTGGCATTTATCAATTTCCTACCTATCCCTGGGCTGGACGGTGGTCATGTGTTTATTATTTTAGCTGAATCATTGCTACGCCGCAAATTTACACTAAAGACCAGGATGATTATTCAACAGGTCGGCATGGCATTTTTACTACTATTAATGGCTACAGTGATGATTAATGATATTAGCCGACTTTTTACAAATTAATATCTTTTAATTTTAACAACATTGAGCCGTATTTCAGTTTGATCCTGATCTGAATAGGTAATCTATTTTTATCATTGCTGAACCAAATCATCATATCACCTTTGTTTTTCAGCAATGTGGTTCCTTCACGAAATGGCTTTACAACCAGACATGGGAATGTACCAGCCATAGTATTAATTGTTTCTTTGGTTTTTGTAATTACCTGGAATGGAGTGATCTTTTTTCCATCGAATGCCGTGAAATCAATTGTTTCACCTATGTTTAGCGGTATCGTACGCAGATAATAAAATAAAGAGTATGAATCGTATAGAAATTGATTAATTATGACCGTATCGCCATTTGTTATGGCAATCGATTGATCATAATCTATAACAGTATATGAATTTTTTTTATAATTACCCTCACGAATCTTTTTTGTTAATTTTTTAGTATACAAATATTTTGAATCCAGCCATGTATCAATCTGATCATTAATAGCATAGATTGTGCTAAGTGGGAAGGTAGTTTTGGCGATAAATCGGATATGTAATTGATGGGAATTATTCGCATCGGTATCATTAACTACTTCCAATGATGCTTGGCCTGCTGTAATCCCTGTAAATGACACATTATAAGTCAATTTTTCTCCAATCTGAAAAGGCCATACTGATTGTCCATACAATATTGTAAATAACGATAGAAAAATAATATGGAAAATTTTCATTAACGGATCTTCTTTAATTGATTATTTTGGATCATATATATCGTTGAACCTTTGGATGACGGTAAGATGCCAGCATCAATAATTAGATCGATTTCTTCGCCAAATTCCTGTATGATCATTGTTGGATTATTCAAGGGCTTGTTCCCATGGCGATTTACGCTGGATGATGTAATAGGATAGCCTATTTTGGCTACAAGATCTGGTCCAAATGAGAGAGTTGGAATTCGAACACCTATTGTATTATCAGGTCCCAATATTGAATTATGAATTATACCTTTTACTGCAGGAAGTATAAATGTTGTTTTATCACCAATTTTTTCAATAACTAGATCTATCTCTACATCAGAGAGCCTAGTCCATGATAGTAATTGTTCAAAATCAGCTGCAATAACACTCATAGGGCTGTTTCGCCCCTTGATTTTATTTATTTTATCGATTGCGTCTTTATTTCTGGCATCAGCGCCAAAACCATATAGCGTATCCGTGGGATAGACGATTATTCCACCACGACCTAATACTTCCGCAGAATAATCTAAAATGTTAGTGTTATCTATACTTAAATGGTTTGTCATGTTGATTCTGTTTGTGGTGGTTTCGTTTTCCAGCGCCGATGAAACCAGAAATATTGTTCAGGGTAAGCTGTGATTATTTTTTCCAGCATCAATGTAAAGGATTGCGTTATAGATTCAATATTTGAATTTGAATCGGTTGGAACCGGTAATATATCTAAAACATGGTTATTTTGTTTTTCCAAGTGGCAAGTAACAAATATTAGGGGTGATCCATATTCCAAGTGGAAACGTCCAGCGCCTTTTGGCGTAGAGGCAGGTAACCTAAAAAAATTTACAAATATGCCTCGATTTTTTGCATCTTGATCGCTAGCTAAACCTAAAATGTTATTCCTTGCTAACGCCTCATACATGACTTCAAGTGAAGATTTTCGAGGAATCATCTTTATCCCGGCATTTTCCCGTAGTTTATTGACGAATGTATCCGCTCCCAAATTTTTTTGCTTTTGTCCAACAACCAGCATTGAATACTGGTTTAGACCAAACCATGCCAGCATGATTTCCCATACACCAAAATGTCCCGTGACAAGAATTACCCCCCTTTTTTTGGCGAGTGCTTCATCCAGATACTCTTTCCCGTTTACGGTAATATCTGCATCTTGAATGCTTCTTGGGAATGATAAGAATTGCATGGTGTTGCGAATGAAAAATATATAACTATTTTTTAGGATCAATTCTCTCCGCAACTCAGAATACCTAGGAAATGCTATGGCTATGTTCTTTCGGGCCTCCTTTTGCCTGATTACCAGATGATTATAAAATAGCTGGGCAAGTTTATGAGCGTACCGATATTGAATAGCTGGACTCTTTTTCCTTAACCAACCTGAAATCAGCGTTAATGCTGTATATGTTAGACGCTGTTTACGTGTCATTAATTGAATTCTGTGTATCAGTTTTAACAGAATCTAAGGTAATTTCATATTGGTCAATATTTAATTTCCGGGGAAATGTGATTACACCAAAATATTATAGAATAATTTTGCCTATTATTTTTGTTTATTTTGCCGGGTTTTTACACGGTGCCGAACAAAAAGTCTATCGTGTTCCCATTCAAGGCGTCATTGATTTGGGTCTTCCTACGTTTATTGAGCGAGT
>Ga0257111_1000114_pt1 | contig 31678 bp, 32 predicted proteins | sample LP_taG_6_FD_191567 | JGI IMG/M metagenome (GOLD analysis project Ga0257111, IMG submission 191567) | Marine microbial communities from Northeast Subartic Pacific Ocean, Canada - LP_J_2015_P26_500m | ecosystem: Environmental > Aquatic > Marine > Oceanic | place: Canada: Northeast Subartic Pacific...
ATCGGTGGAATTGTTGAAATGTATATGATTGATGCAGCAGAAAAATTTCAAAGTATAGTATAATATAGTCATTCAAAGGAGTTTTTTCATGTCTAGTATGAAATGTATATCATGTGGAATTGGATTTTTCTCCCCTGATGGGAAAGACAAATGTTCCAAATGTAGATCATCTGAATCTCATAGTTCTGAGAGTCATGACTCATGTGGTTGCGGTCATAGCCACTAAATTCTTTATTTTTCCAACAGTTTCTCTAATTCGTCGAATGTTTGTTTTACACAGATTCTATATTTGCCAAATTTATCCAATTCTTTTTCAGGCGTAGATTCCAAATATTCAAGCCCCTCAATATGTTGCTCAACGGTGTTAGTATCAGGATCTACTCTATGTGCATACAAGTTTCTGATTTGATTAATTTTTTTAAGATTTGTTTTAAGAGGCTTTTTAATCCAATCAGATTCAGTTAAAATTAATATTTCTAGATTCATTGAGAATCTTGGATCGTTAAGTGCTTCCTCCGGAATGTGAAACTTCTCAACCATTATTTCATCAACTTTTCTTTCAATAATCGTTTGCCCAATGATAAACAAATCACGTTCGTTATCTGTTTCTAGCTTCTTATCGATGAGTTCCTTTTTTGGATGCCATTTTGGACCTAATCCCATAATTATTCAAAATTAACATAAGATTCAAGTGTTGTCTGATTAAACACCATTACACAAAGATCAGAGAATTCCTTTCCTTCCAAATCACTTACAACACCTTCAAAACTAGTCTCCATATCGGTTGTGACTGCCTCAAAAACATGAACTTTCATTTTAGATGTATCAAATCCATTCCTCTTCAAATATTCTGCAATTTCAGAAGGCATGAAGTGTTTTTCTGGCATCTTTGGCCAAGGTCTAGGAACCAGTATCACACTAAAACCATCAATTAGCGCTTTTTGAAGTTCTAATTTTTTCTCTTCAATTGACGTTGAAATGTGCATTGTAATCACTTTTGATTTATCAGTTGGAACTTTTGCTTTTGATGCAGCAACTTGGGTAGAACTTATTCCTGGTATGATTTCTACCTCATCAAAAATCTCAATTAGCCTATCCACTACTTCTGATTCTGAAAAATTAACATCTCCTGTAAAAGGAACAAGTATTGTATGACCATCTTCTCCAGCAATTTTTTGATATGCTTCTTCCTGATTTTTCATAGTAACCTCTAGTATTTGCTTCCCTTCTAGGAAATCTTCGATTGTCTTTAATGTATAACCATAACCAATTACAACATCGCACTTTGATATTACATTTTTAATTATATCTGTAACATAATGTGATGAACCTGGACCTACACCAACAGCATAAACTTTATTCAATTTTATTCAGTAATTTTTTGTCTTGCCTTTATAAAATCAACAAATGGATTCCAGTTTACCTTCAAAAAACGTGTAGGATCTTTAAGTGGATAATGAACCCAATCTTTAACAATCGAATATTGATATGATTTCTTTTTTCCGTCCTCAATAACTTCCATTTTTAAAATATTACCCCAAATTTTTTTCTCAACTTCTAGACTCAATATATTATCAAAAGATACCTCACTACTTTTTTTCTTATTTTCTAAATCAATCGCTAAATCTTCAGCATCATAACCATCATGTTTGATCATCACATCACTGTTTTGTATCAAAGTGACAACCTGTCTTGTAACCACTGATTTCCACCATTTTTTCATTCTTTCAGTTTTTCTAACAAACATTAGATGTTTGTCTGTAAGAAAGAGCATTCCTTCTTTTCCTCCCACACTCAAAAACGAACCTCCTTCTCTCCAAACAGAGACTAAGTGCACGACAATTTTTTCATCAGAATCCATAAACAAAATCAACTTAATCTTCGTTAATAATTGATTTGTTGATCCCATTTTTATTAGAGATAATTTTGTCTCCAATCGTGACTAAATTACCTGTTTTCTTATTAGGAATAATGATAATATCCATAATTCCAATTGCAACTGCTGAAGAAGGCGATGTTACATTTTTGTTGGAAGACACAATTGTAGTATTAGAAACAAATTCTGGAAACATTGCAATTGAATTTTTCCCAAACGATGCGCGAAATCATGTAGAAAATTTTGTTAAATTATCATATAATGGATTCGAAATAAACAATAATTTTTACAAAGATACGATTTTCCACAGAATAATTCCAGGATTTATGATTCAGGGTGGTGATCCTAATACCAAAGTTAATCCTGATGATACCACAAATTGGGGCCAGGGAAGTCCAGGTTACTATATTCAAGCTGAATTTAATGACATTAAACACAAAAGAGGAATTGTTTCAATGGCAAGGAGTCCAGATCCAAACAGTGCAGGTTCACAGTTTTTTATAGTTGAAAAAGATTCTACTTTTCTTGATGGTCAATACACAGTTTTTGGTAGATTAATCACACAAGAAAGTTTTGAAACACTAGACAAGATTGCATCTCTCCAAACAGACAATCGTGATATACCAATTGATCGTGAAGCAGCCAAAATAATCCAAACTACAATTTGGAATCGCTCTGACATGAATAATTTACTAGAACTAGATCCACCAGAAAGAACATCTGGGTTCACACCACAGACAACCAATTCTGGAAAGTATACAAATGAAGAACTGGGTTTTTCATTTTTACCACCAATTGGTTGGACAATACAAAATCCAGAACAACTTTCTTCAAAATCACCAGCAGTTGCAGCACTTGGACCACGGACTGGAGTAATTCCAGCAGCTTTTACTGTAGTTGTTGAGAATAATACTGCGTCAATCGACGAACAGATTATGGATTTAAAACAATCAATTAAAAGTGGAATAGATTCTGGCGTAATTGACATAATCAATGAAGAAAAAACATCACATAACGGACTTGATAGTTATTCAATAACAATTACTCAATTTATTGAAAATGCACAATTAGAAGTGTACGAAGTTAAAATTCATGCATTTTTAATTTTTACATCCGATAAAGTTTACACATTACAGTTTGCAAATACCCTAAAAAGTTTTGAGCAAACAGAAGGTCAGTTTAAAGACATTTTAGATTCATTTACAATTTTCAAATCTTCTACAGCCAGTAGCTCAGAATTAATTCCAGTTGATGAAAAACAGGATTTGAGCATAAATGAAACCCAAGCATCTGAAGGCGGTGGCTGTCTAATTGCAACTGCAGCATATGGTTCAGAAATGGCACCACAAGTACAGTTCTTGAGAGAAATTCGTGATAACACAGTATTACAAACACAGTCAGGCATATCATTCATGACAGCATTCAACCAATTCTACTATTCATTTAGTCCAACTATAGCTGACTATGAAAGAGAAAATCCAGTATTCAAAGAGGCAGTCAAGGTTGGATTGACACCATTGCTAACATCACTTACCATACTCAACTATGTTGACATTGACACCGAGCAAGAAATGCTTGGCTATGGAATTGGAATTATAATGCTAAACATTGGAATGTACTTTGTAGCACCTGCTGTTGTGATAGTTGCACTCAAGAAGAGAATAAAATAATCTTTAAGTTATTATATTCTAAAATATCATCATCATCATGAATGTTGAATATGAAGAATTTGAAAATATAGAAGATCTTTTAATGTATCTTTCATCTGTTTCATCTCCAATGAAAAATGTAATGCCAATTAATTCATACAAAGGATATATTTGTTCATTTATTCCATTGAGTCCAATTGGTGGTGACACATATCTGATGATATATACAAAAGGAGAACAAGAAAATGGAATTTATGAATTTGACGTCACTTCAAGAAGCATAAAAAAAGTTGAATCAGTTGAACGTGCAGATAAACATTATTTTATTTCAATGACACCAAAAAGAAATACAATTGCAGATAAAGCAATAGAACAGATTTAATTTTTATCGTGTATAATCTGGAGCAGCAACAGATCTACTTCTTGCATATTTTTCAACAATATCTTCAGGTAATCTACCATTAAACAAATCCTTACATAAACCTCTAAGATATCTCATAATTGCCCACGTCCCTGCCTTTAGAAGTCCATACATGAAAATTTTCATTGGTGGCCCATATGTCTTATTTCTAAGAATTATTGGAATAATGTCGTTAATTACACGTAAATTATTTTCCCAGCATTTCCAAAATAGCGTGAATTGCGCTTCATTCAAATTTCCAAAATGCATCGAGTTTTTTTCACTAAAATCTTGATATAGTAATGGTGCAACTAAACCTCTAAAGTTCGTGGCTCTAAAGTCTTGCATCATATCAATAGTATATTGAGTTTCATCAGGAGTTTCATCAGGCCATCCAATTATGATTGTAGCTGCTGGGAACCAATGATTTTCATTCATTATTTTTGCTCCTTCTCTTACAACCCAACCCCATTCATCAACTGAAAATGGTTTTGTTTTTACTCCAAGATGCTTTTTTACCATACTAGGCGCTACTGTCTCAATTCCCAAATTAGTTGACAACCATCTTCCATTGTTATGCATTCCATTGATTTCTGATATATCATGTAATAGTTTAGGATCAGCAGCTATTGCAGAGAAAGTCATATGAGTAGTTCCAATAAAATTTGCACCAAGATTTTTCAAAGCCTTCCAAAGTTCCGTAATTGCATCATAATTTGGTTGAAAGTCTCTACTTTCACATCCATAAAGTAACATTTCATCGGAATGTAACCAAACAGAATCAAATCCATAATCAAGATTCATCTGTGCTTCTCTAACTAATCTTTCAACTGGAAGGTCTTTTTTAGAGCGCTTATTGACATCACAAAAATCACATCCTCGTCCACAACCTCTCATTGCTTCAATTAGTGAGTTTACAGTAGGACCAGTAATTTCTGGAATATTTTCTATATTTTTTACAAAACAATGCATCATTTCTGGCGCTTCGCCTGATTCTAATTCATGAAATAAATCTAGTGCAAGTTCATCGGCTTCACCAACAACAACCGTATCTATCCCATGAACTTTCATTCTATCAGATTTTGCTAATTCCCATGCTCCATTTCCGCCAACTGCAACTTTGAAATCATATTTTTTCTTAAGCTGAATAATATCAGCGCACATTTTTTTAAATTTCATTGCAACATATGATAATTTTTCTGGTGACATTGTAGTTGTAACTGGTGCCATTCCAAGTGGATCCATAACATTAATTCCAACTACTTTAGTATCTGGACCAATTGATTTTGCTAAATAATCTGGATTTGCAACAAATACTTCTTCTTTTTTGTAACCTTGATGTAAAGCAGCCTCTACACGTCTTAAACCCACTTGTGCAACTTTTGCTTCTCCTGTAATAGGATCAGTTTCTACTGGTGGACAGAACACTTTATCAAAAACCCATTCAGGTAAGACTTCATATGGACCACATGCGATAAATCCATAAAGAAAATTTCCTCTATAATTTGTCATCAAACTTCTATCAGCAGTAAGAACAATTCTTTTTCCATTCAATGTTAACTTCCACCTTTTTGTATGATATATATGATTTTGAGAATACCAACGATTGGGTACTAAAAAATTATTTTTTTGAGTTTTGATTGGCTATTTTTGCAGCTACCGCACCTGCACCTATTCCATTATCTATGTTAACAACTGAAAGGCCTAATGAACAACTTTGAAGCATTGATGCTAATGCAGCTATTCCTTTTTCACCATATCCATAACCAACAGATGTTGGTACTCCTATCACGGGAACATTTACCATAGATGCTACAACTGAAGCTAATGCACCTTCCATTCCAGCTGCTACAATAACAACATCCACATCTGATTTGACAAATTCTTTCAATACAGGAAATGTTCTGTGTAATCCTGCAATTCCAATATCATAACTTGTAATGCATTCACAATTCATTGATTCACACATAAGTTTGGCTTCTTCTGCAATTCCAATATCTGATGTTCCAGCAGTAATGATGCCAATTTTTCCTCCAGTTTTTTTAATAGATTTTCTAAAAATCAAGACTGTTGTTGTATTTTTCCCTTTTTTTATTTTATAATTATTTTTTTTAGAAAAATCTATTATTTTAGAATAATCTTTTTTCTGAATTCTTGAAACTAAGATACTATCTGATTTTTTTAATACTTTTGAAATAATTTTTTTTATTTCTAGTAACTGTTTTCCCTCTGCAAAAATTACTTCTGGTATACCTTTTCTCATTTTACGATTAATGTCAATTTTTGCAAAATTTTCTACTTCTTCAATTGAATATAATTCCAAAAGCTTTTTAGCTTTACTTACTGTAATTTTACCTTGATTTACTGCTTCTAATATTTCTGAAATATCCAATTCTTTTCTTAATGTGTAGTAAATTTAAAAACTGTTTATACATTTATGCCTGAAATTGCGTCTTTAACACTTTTAACACCATTTCCAAACCATTTTTTTTCATTATCATTTAATTCAAGTTCAAGAATTTTTTCTACTCCATTTTTACCAAGTATTACAGGTACTCCAATTGAAACATCAGAATAACCATATTCTCCATCTAAATATGTCGAAACTGGCATTACTTGTTTTTTATCATTAACAATATTATCAATCATAGATGAAATTGCGTTTCCAGGTGCATGAACTGTAGCACCCTTTAGTTTGATGACCTCAGCTGCAACATTTTTTGTTAATGTAAAAATATTATCAAGTTTTTCTTGAGAAAGAATTTCTGGTAAAGGCTTTCCAGATATTTTTGCTAGTCTAGTTAATGGAAGCATGTTTTCTCCATGTTCACCAATTACTAATGCATCAATTTCTTTTCGTGAAGAATTAGTTTCTTCATGAATGAATTGTTTAAATCTTGATAAATCCAGCATTCCACCCATTCCAAAAACTCTATTTTTTTCAAAACCAGAAGTTTTGAAAGTAATGTATGCCATTGGATCTAATGGATTAGTTACAGGAATGATAAGTGAATCATCAGCATATTTTTTGATATTTCCAACTACATCTTTTACAACTCCTGCATTAATTTTCAGTAAATCCATTCTTGTCATTCCAGGCTTTCGTCCAGCACCTGCAACAACCACTACAATGTTTGAACCTTTCATATCTTCATAATTATTAGACCCCTTAATTTCAACGTCAATGCCTTGCTCAGATAGCATATGATTGATATCCATTGCTTCACCTTGTGGAAGTCCTTCTGCGATATCTAATAGAAGTATCTCATCATCTAATTGCTTTAGTGCAGAAAACAGTGCTGCGTCTCCACCTACTTTACCTGCTCCAATAATTGTAATCATATATGCGCTCAAGATTCTGATTAATTAAATCTTATTTGAATTTTAAACAGATTTTTATATATTTTTAGTATTCATAATTTATGGTCCTAATTATTGATCCACAAATTGCCGGAATTTCAGGAGATATGATATTATCATCATTAGTAAATCTTGGAGCAAATAAATCAAAAATTATTGAGGGTATTTACACTGCAGAATCATTTTTAGATAATTCTAAGATTATAAACATTGATTTTGTATCTGTACAAAAAAATGGAAAAGATGCAACTCAGTTAATTTTAGAAATCGATGAAAATGTTCATGAAAGAAAGGCTACAGATGTGAAGAATTGTATTATAGAATCATCAAAAAAAATTGGATTATCTAAATCTGGTTTGAATTTTGTAACAAATTCAATTAACACTCTCATTTCTGCAGAATCTAAAGTTCATGGAGAACCAGAATCATCGATTCATTTCCATGAGGCAGCAAGTATTGATACAGTAATTGATATTCTTGGTACAGCAATTGCTTTAGATGATTTGAATCTGTTTAACGATGAAATAATTTGCTTACCAGTTGCAATTGGTGGTGGTAGTGTAACATTTTCACATGGAAAAACATCAAATCCTGCATATGCAATTTTAGAAATTTTCAAAAATTCTGAAATAGTTATTCAGGGTGGAACTATTACAGATGAGTTAACTACACCTACTGGAGCAAGTATTTTAGTTAATTTAGCAAAAACATGTTCTGAATTTTATCCACCAATCAAGATAAATTCTGTAGGGTATGGAGCGGGATCAAAAGATTTTGGCGAGTTTGCTAATGTCCTAAAAATTGTAAATGGAAAAACCAAAATGAATCTAGTTAAAGATACGGTTCAAATTCTAGAGACTAATGTAGATGATGTATCTGGAGAAGTTTTAGGAAATATGATTGAAAAAATCATGTCAAATGGCGCAAAAGATGTAACTATTACTTCTGGTATTACAAAAAAAGGTAGACCAACTCAGTTGATATCTGTAATTTGTGATTCAGAATCAATGAATTCTATTTTGGAATTGTTAGTTGCTGAAACTAAAACTCTTGGTGTCAGAATTCGAAATTCAGAAAGATATGTTGTTCCTAGAACAATTGAACAAGATACAGTAGAAATTGATGGGCATAAATTCCCAGTTCATTATAAAATAGTTAATGGGGATTCACATTTTAAGATTGAATTTGAAGATATAAAATCTGCATCAAATTCATTAAATATGTCATTTAATCAGACTGAAGAATTACTTAGAGAAAAAATCAATAAAGTAAGAAAATGAAAAAGTATCAGGATTTACTTAATTGGTTTAGTGACAAAAATAGTGTTCTAGTATCATTATCTGGAGGGGTTGATAGTGCTTTAGTTGCATATACTGCATTTGAGAAAATTGGAAAAAATGCAATTGCTGTTACTGCTGATTATAAAACATTAGCACAGGATGAATTAGATTCTGCAAAAAAAATTACTAGGGAAATTGGTATTAGACACATAATAATTAGTTATGACGAATTACAAAATGAAAACTTTGTAAGAAATGATAAAAATCGATGTTTTTACTGTCGTGATGAATTATCTGATAAATTACTTTCAACATCAAAACAACTTGGATGTGATGTTATTGTTGATGGCACTCATGTAGATGATCTTGGTGATTACAGACCTGGAATTGATGCATTACATAAAAATGGAATTAAAAGTCCATTACTAGAAACAAATTTCACAAAACAGGATATACGTAAACAAGCTAACGTTATTGGTTTGACAGTTTATGATAGACCATCAAATTCATGTTTAGCATCTCGTATTCCTTGGGGTCAAAGAGTAACTGCTGAAAAACTAGCAAGAGTTGAAATGGGTGAAATAATGGTCAAACAGAGTATAGATGTAAAACAAGTTCGAGTAAGAGATCTAAATGGAATTGCAAAAATTGAAGTTGAAGTTGATAAGATTCCATTACTTAGAGATAATCAAAAGATAGAAGAGATTTCAGAAAAATTACAGATGCTTGGGTTTTCTTCTGTTGAAGTAGATTATGATGGTTATATCTCTGGAAAGATAAATCACTAAATAATTTTAATATCTAAAATTCATACCGAGTCTTGATTTTGCAGTTATTGCAATTATTGAAACAATTGCTACTAGAAGAACCAATGCTGTTATTGTACCAAATTCTGGAATTACAAATGTACCAATAATTTGTATATCTGTATCACCATTTTGAAATGGAATCTCTATAGTACGAAATTGATCCGTTACTTCAAGTTCTCTAAATTCAGTTTGAATTGGATCTGCATTTTTTGAATTAAATATTAATACTATGAATTCCTCATCACTTCCATTATTCTTTAATGAATCTAGATCATCTCGATCAATTTGTAATTTGATATATCCATCTGATGAAGTATTGAGTCTTATATCTAATCCTAGATTATTTTGATTTATTGATATTGATTCTACAGTTCCTCCTTTCATGGTAAATGGAATATCAAATGTACCTGAATCTGGAATATTTACTTCAAAATTTGATATGAATACGTTATCGCGTGCTGTCTTGAAAAATTCAAAAGATGTTTCTGAAACAGTGCTACCATATCCAAGTCTTATTATTCCTACTCCATCTTTGCTCCACATTGGACCATCTGCAACAAATGTTGTTGAAAACTTTCCATTTTTCGAAACATCGATTTGTGCTACATCAACTTGTGTTTTTACAAAAAATATTTGTAAAATTACTGGTGTATCAGGTAAAACTTTTTCGATAGTACCTGAAACTGTAATTACATCTCCTTGTTGATATGCTGTATTATCTGTAGATAAAGTAATTCTCTGACCAATAATTTCTTGTCCAAAAGCAGGAACTATAGAAATTGATAAAATCAATACTGTGAAAAAAATGACTTTGTTCATTAGAAAACTTTGTTGGAATCGTATATTTCTCTTACTCATAACTAAAAATAAAAAAAGGGAAAAAGACGAGATTTTAGAGTTTTGGCATAATACTGAGTCTTGATTTTGCAGTTATTGCAATTATTGAAACAATTGCTACTACAAGAATCAATGCTGTTATTGTACCAAATTCTGGAATTACATGTGTACCAATTACTTCAACTGATTCTACACCAGCATCAAAAGGAATTGTTACCATATTACCACTCTGTGATGCATCATCACTTTCTTCTCCATCAACTAGAACAAAGTAAGTACCATCATCAAATGGTGCAAGTACATCACTTGCTACTGTTAATGTTAATTCTCCACCATCTTCAGCATTATGAATTGCTATAACTACTGAATTATTACCTGCAGTTACACTTTCCACACTACCTCCAGTTATGCTTGTTCTTACATCATCTGTAAGATCATAAGCTTCATGGTGTTCTGCTTCATGATGGTCATCATCACCTGACATTGAGCCAACTGTGATTCCACCTTCAAGTGTTACAATAACTGTATCGTTAATGCTCTTGTCTCCGTATGTTGCTTTGATTTTGTATTCACCATCGTATTTCATCAAGCTACTTCCAGTTTCAACTGTTGCTGAAAAGTCACCATTACTGTCTACATTGACTTGATCAACTGAAGCAATTCCCATTGGTCCAGATACTACAATAGCTACTGCAGCACCAGATCTTATGGTACTTACATGACCAGAAATTTCAATTGTTGAATCATGATCATATGTATCACTGTCAGTTGAGATATCAATTGGCATAACCATGTAGTCGGCTTCGCCATGATGATCTGCAAATGCTTGTGAAGCGATGCTCATACTACCAATTGACAAAACTGCCAAAAGTAGTACTATAGATTTAATGTTCATCTTATTTATTTTCAAAATTATTCTATATTTATGTATATTCTATGATTTAAACAATTTCTTAAAATTTTGGCATAATACTGAGTCTTGATTTAGAAGTTATTGTGATTATTGTAATAATTGCTATTGCTAATACTAGTACAACTATAGTACCAAATTCTGGAATTACAAATGTACCAATTATTTCAATTTCTTCTGTTCCATTATAGAATGGGATTATTAATGTGGAGTAATTGTCATTTCCTTCTTCAGTATACATTGTTTCTTCTCCATCAACTAAGACAAAAAATATTCCATCAATCACATCTTTTGGTAATGTAATTATTAATTCACCGTCACTTGTAGTTTCTATTGTAATGATTAGTGATGTTTCATCTAGATCCGGTATAATTGAAATAATTTTTCCGCCATTAATTGTATAATTGACATTAATACCTTGAACATCTAATGACATATCTCCTCTTTCTTCAACACTAACAATTTCCGTTGATTCTTCAGTTTGAACAGATTCATCTCCATCTAATGATCTTTCTTGCATACCAACAGAAGTCATTCCATAATCAAATTGTATATCAACTCTTACATCATTCCAGTAAAATGCTTTAAGTTGATAAGTTCCTGAATTTTTCCATAGTCCTCCAAAATCGGTTTCAATTTCTCCAATAAATTCACCATTTGAATTAACATCAAGTTGGTCTAAATGTACAATATTATTTCTTGGTGAAACAATTTGTAAAATTACATCAGTTCCAGGAATTTGGGGATTGACATTCCCAGAAACCGTAATTGTTTCTCCTGGATTATAAGCTTCTTTGTCAGTTGATATGTCCAATGTAATTCCACTTTCCTCTGCATGAAAATCAGCAAAACCTTGATTCACAAATAATGGAAAAATTGCAATAGTCATAATCAAAAATATTGTTTTAATCTTTAATTTCAATAATTTTTGGCATATTTTGTCATATTTAACAAGAGTAGAATAAAAAAAACAGATTACTCAGATAGTTTTTGATTTTTTTTGAAAAAAATCTAATTAAATATATATTGACCTCACAGCGACTTTTGTTTAGTTTGTTGCTATTGCTTTTTCTAATAACTAGTGTTATGCATGGAGATGAGATTTATGGCAACTAAAAAAATTCCGACTCTTGTACCAGAGCATGTATATGTTCCAAAACATGAAATTTTGACAATAAAAGATGCTGAAAAAGTATTAAAAGATTTTAATTGTAATCCAACTGAACTACCATTCATTTTCGTTACTGATCCTGCAATTTTAGGACTTGGTGTAAAACCTGGTGATATGATAAGAATTACTAGAAAAAGTGGAACAGCTGGTGTAAGTTACTATTATCGATATGTGGTGGAAGTATAATGAAATCAGAAAATAAAAATTGGTCAGTAATTCAAAATATTTTAAAAAACGAAGGTATTGCAAGACAACATCTCAATTCATTTGATGAATTTGTAGATGATGGATTACAAAGTATAATTCATGAAGTTAACCACATTGATATTGAAAACGCTGAATATCCATATAAAATTCAACTTGGAAAAATTAAACTGCAACAACCAAGAATGATGGAATTAGATGGATCAATAACTCATGTTACTCCTGCAGAAGCAAGACTTCGAAATATTTCATACGCAGCACCAATAATGATGGAAGCAAGTGTAATAGAAGATGGAAAAATTTTAGAATCTAGATTTGTCCACATTGGAGACATGCCTATAATGGTAAAATCACATGGATGTGTTCTTCATAGCTTTGCTAATCAAAAATTAATTGAACATGGTGAAGATCCAAAAGATCCAGGTGGATATTTCATCATAAATGGTTCTGAAAGAGTAATAGTTGGTCTAGAAGATCTTTCTTATAATAAAATAATTGTTGATGCAGAAAAAATTGGTGGAAAAATAGTACATAAAGCAAAAGTTTATTCATCTATTGTTGGGTATCGTGCAAAACTTGAACTTATAATGAAAGAAGATGGATTAATTGTTGCAAAAATTCCTGGTTCACCTGTTGATATACCAGTTGTGACATTAATACGTGCACTTGGTTTAGAAGCAGATAAAGAAATCGCAAGTGTAGTTTCTTTAGTCGATATCATTCAAAATGAATTAGAAGGTTCATTTGAAAAGGCTGGTGATGTTAAAACACCAAAAGAAGCAGTGGTGTACATTAGTAAGAGAATTGCACCTGGCATGTTAGAAGAATTTCAAATTAAAAGAGCTGAAACTTTACTTGATTGGGGTCTATTACCTCATTTAGGAAAACATCCTGAAAATAGAAAAGAAAAGGCATTTTTCTTGGGTGAGGCTGCTTGTAAATTAATTGAATTAAAACTTAACTTAATTGAACCAGATGATAAAGACCATTATGGAAATAAAGTAATAAAATTTGCAGGACAGATGTTAGCAGATCTGTTTAGAACTGCATTTAGAAATCTTGTCAGGGATATGAAATATCAATTAGAGCGTTCAGGGCAAAAACGTGGACTTAATGCAGTTGCTGCTGCAATTAGACCTGGAATTATTTCTGATAAATTGAATAATGCCATTGCAACTGGAAATTGGGGACGTGGAAGAGTTGGTGTCACACAATTATTAGATAGAACAAATTATCTTTCTACTATTAGTCATTTAAGACGAGTTCAATCACCATTAAGTCGTACACAACCTAATTTTGAGGCAAGAGATCTGCATTCTACACATTTTGGAAGAATTTGTCCTGCTGAAACGCCTGAAGGCTCTAATTGTGGTTTAGTAAAAAATCTTGCATTATCTGCAATTATTTCTCAAAATGTTCCTTCTGAGGATGTAGTTGAAATATTATATAATTCTGGAGTTAATGATTTAATCACTGCAACTAATGATATGAAAAAAGATGGTACCAGAATTTTTGTAGATGGAAAACTTATTGGATTTCATAAAAATGGTAAAAAATTAACTGAAGTACTGCGTGATCTACGACGAACTGCTAAACTTCATCCTCATGTTGGAGTTTCAATATATGAACCAGATCAGGAAGGTGCTACAGCTAGATTATATGTAAATTGTAATGCAGGTAGAGTTCTTCGACCATTAATAATAATTGCAAATAATAAATCTCTTTTAACAGATGAATTTATTGATAAAATTTCCAAGAAACTAATTTCTTGGAATGATTTGATTCGAATGGGAATTATTGAATTAATTGATGCAAATGAAGAAGAAAATTGCTATGTTACATTTGATGCAACTAAAACTAAAAAATTCACACATGTAGAAATATTTCCTTCTGCAATTTTAGGTGCTAGTGCATCTATTATACCATATCCAGAACATAATCAATCTCCAAGAAATACATATGAATCTGCAATGGCAAAACAAAGTTTAGGATTCTCAACTCCTATGATGAATACTAGCACCTATGTACGTCAGCATTTCATGTTGTATCCTCAGACTCCAATTGTAACTACTAAATCACTAAATCTATTAGGAATGGAAGAAAGACCAGCAGGACAAAATTGTGTTGTTGCTGTTCTACCATTTGATGGTTATAACATTGAAGATGCTATTGTATTAAGTAGATCATCTGTACAAAGAGGACTAGGAAGAACATTTTTCTATAGAATTTATGATGCTGAAGCAAAGCAATATCCCGGAGGAATGAGAGATAATTTTGAAATTCCAAATGCAGATGATAACATTAGAGGATACAAAGGTGAAAAATCTTATAGAGTTCTAGAGGAAGATGGAATTGTTGCTACTGAATCATCAGTTACAGGCGGCGATATTTTGATTGGAAAAACTAGTCCACCTAGATTTATGGAGGAATACAAAGAATTTGAATCAAGTGGTCCATATCGTAGAGATACGTCAATAGGTGTACGTCCATCAGAGACTGGTGTTGTTGATACTGTTGTAATGACACAATCACATGAAGGTGGAAAAATGTATAAGGTTAGAGTAAGAGATATGAGAGTTCCTGAGATTGGAGATAAATTTGCGTCTAGACATGGACAAAAAGGTGTACTTGGAATTTTGGCAAAAGATGAAGATCTTCCATATACTGAACAAGGTATCACTCCAGACGTATTGATTAATCCACATGCATTTCCATCTAGAATGACAGTTGGAATGTTGATGGAATCAGTAACTGGAAAAGCTGCCGCAGTAAGAGGTAAACAATTTGATGGTTCTGCATTCGTAGGTGAAAAGATGGATGTTGTAAAAAGTATTCTAGATAAATCTGGATTCAAGTATTCTGGAAAAGAGAAAATGTATGATGGTAGAACCGGTAAATCATTTTTAGTTGATGTTTTTATCGGAGTTGTTTACTATCAAAAACTTCATCATATGGTAGCAGATAAAATTCATGCAAGGGCACGAGGTCAAGTTCAGATGCTTACAAAACAACCTACTGAAGGAAGAGCACGTGGTGGTGGTTTGAGATTTGGTGAAATGGAACGTGATTGCTTGATTGCTTATGGTGCATCGATGTTACTAAAAGATAGATTATTGGATGAATCTGATAAAACTGAAATTTTAGTTTGTGAAAAATGTGGTTTAACAGGTTTTCATGATGCAAGAAAAAGAAAATTTGTTTGTGCTCAATGTGGTGACAATGCACCAATATCATCTGTATCTGTTGCATATGCGTTTAAATTGCTTTTACAAGAAATTCTTAGCTTAAACATTGCACCTAGATTAAAACTAAAGGAGAGAGTATAATGTCGCTTACTAGTGCTAAAATTATAGATGGAATTATTTTTTCTGTTTGGTCTCCACAAGAAATTAGAAAATATTCTGTTGTTGAAATTACACAACCTGAAACATATGATGAAGATGGAATGGCTGTACAAGGTGGATTAATGGATGGTAGATTAGGAGTTCTAGAACCTGGGCAGAAATGTGTAACTGATGGAAATACTGCTGCAAGAAGTCCAGGACATTTTGGTCATATTGAACTTGCGGAACCAGTTCTTCATATAGCATTTGTTGATAACATATACAAATTATTACAGTCTACATGCAGATCTTGTGGTAGAATTAAACTTGCTCCACAAGATATTCAGGAATTTTCTACAATTAAGAAACGTAAGGCTTCATATACAGTAATTTCACAAAAACGTATTCCTGAACAAATTCAGGACAAAGCAAAAAAACAAAAAGATTGTCCACATTGTGGTAAATCCCAATATGAGCTAATTTTCACAAAACCAACAATCTTCATTGAAAAAACAGAAATTGGTGAAAATAGATTATTACCAATTACAATTAGAGAGAGATTATCACAAGTTACTGATGATGATTTGCGATTATTAGGATATGACCCAAAAACTGCAAGACCAGAATGGTTCATTTTACAAGCTCTCCCTGTTCCTCCGGTTACCGTTAGACCATCAATTATCTTGGAAACTGGAATTAGATCAGAAGATGATCTTACACACAAACTTGTTGATATAATAAGAGTTAATCAACGTCTTAAGGAGAGTAAAGAAGCTGGTACACCACCTTTAATTGTTCAGGATTTAGTTGACTTACTACAGTATCATGTTACAACTTATTTTGATAATGAAGTTTCTGGAATTCCACAGGCTCATCATAGATCAGGAAGACCACTAAAAACATTAACGCAGAGACTTAAAGGTAAAGAAGGTAGATTTAGAGGTTCACTTTCCGGAAAACGTGTTGATTTTTCTAGCCGTACTGTAATCTCTCCTGATCCTAATCTTGACTTGTCTGAAGTTGGCGTTCCAGAAGCAGTGGCTACTAAACTTACTATTCCTGAAATTGTCACAGAATGGAATATTGAAAAACTAAAAAAATTAGTTATTAATGGTCCAACTAAATTTCCAGGAGTTAATTACATTACACGTCCAGATGGTGTAAAGATTAGACTTGATTTTGTTGAAGATCGTTCAATAATTGCTGATCAATTAGAAGTTGGATTCCTAGTTGAAAGGCATCTAATGGATGGTGATGTTGTATTATTTAATAGACAACCTTCTCTTCATCAGATGTCAATTATGGCCCATTTTGTTCATGTTCTACCTGGAAAAACATTCAGATTACATCCATCTGTATGCCCACCATATAACGCAGATTTTGATGGTGATGAGATGAATCTCCACGTACCACAGAGTGAGGAAGCACGTTCAGAAGCAGTTCTTCTTATGCGTGTTCAGGATCAATTAATCTCTCCTAGATTCGGTGGACCAATTATTGGTGCACTTCGTGACTTTATTACAGGCGCATATCTGATGACGAAAGATGATACAGTATTAACAAGACAAGAATTTGCAAATTTTGCAATGCTTGGTGGTTTTACTGGTGTTTTACCTGAACCTGATAATAAGAAAGATGAACTGTTTACAGGAAAACAATTATTTTCATTGTTTCTACCAACTGACTTTAATTATGTAATGACATCTAAATGGTCAAAAGGAACTGGAGGTCAAGAAAAAGATATTGTAATAAAAAATGGTCAACTTCTAAGTGGTGTTATTGATAAATCATCTATTGGTGCTGAAGAACCTGAAAGTGTCTTACATAGAATTGCAAAAGATTATGGTAATTCTAAAGCTAAAACATTTCTTAATTCTGAATTGATCATGATTAAACAGTTTATCACTCATTATGGTTTCAGTTATGGATATAGTGATCTTGAATTGTCTGATAAAGACAGAGGTAGTATTACTAATGATATTAGTGCAACATATGATGAAGTTTTTGACTTAATTGATCAAGAAAAGAAAGGCACACTAAAGGGAACTAGAGGAATGACAACAAAAGAAACACTAGAAGCATACATCGTAAATAATTTAGGAAAAGCAAGAGATAGGGCAGCAACTACTGCTAATAGCTCACTTCATGATGATAATGCAGGAAAGATTATGGCAACTACTGGTGCTAGAGGTTCTTCACTTAATGTAGGTCAGATGGCAGGAGCACTTGGACAACAATCTCGACGTGGAAAACGTTTACACAAAGGTTACAATAATCGTGTTTTAGCTCACTTTGAAGAATATGATAATAATCCTAATGCTCATGGTTTTGTAAAATCAAACTATCGTGATGGTTTGTCTACTCTTGAATTCTTTTTCCATGCAATGGGAGGACGAGAAGGACTAGTAGACACTGCAGTTAGAACACAACAAAGTGGATATATGCAAAGAAGATTGATTAATGCATTAGAACATATACGACTAGAATACGACGGTACAGTAAGAGATCCACACGGTCATATTATTCAATTTTTGTATGGTGAAGATGGCATTGATGTTGCAAAAAGTGATCATGGTGAAGCATTTAATATTAATAGATTAGTTGAATCTCAAGAAATTGTAGATTCTGGTAAGGCAGCAACTAAAGATGAAATTTCAGATATAATTAAAAAATACACAAAAACATTCAACATACGACTAGCAAAATCTGTAAAAGATGGCTTTGAAAATTCAAAACTTAGTAAAAATGGAATAGAAAAAGTAGCCAAAAAAGGATTAGAATTGTATAATAATGCTCAAGCAGAACCTGGGCAAGCTGTTGGAATTGTAACTGCACAATCAATAGGTGAGCCAGGTACACAAATGACCCTTAGAACTTTTCATTTTGCAGGAATTGCAGAAAGAAACGTTACACTTGGTTTACCAAGATTAATAGAACTTGTTGATGCACGAAAAAAACCAGTTACACCAACTATGGATGTTTATCTTGATAAAGAATCTAAAACTGATCAACAGAAAGCAGTAGAAGTTGCTCGAAATATTTTAGAAACATCAGTTAGAGATTTGTTAATAAATACTGATACTGACTATTCAACAAAAATAAATCTAAATATTAATTCAAAAAAGCTTGCGGATCGAGGTTGTACAATTGATAATATTGTAGAAAAATTAGAATCTAACAAGAAATTCAAAACTGAGGTATTAGGAGATAGTATACTCTTAAAATTAGTAGATGAAGAATCTGATGCACCAACTGTAATTGCATTAAGAAATAAAGTTCTAAAAACTACTGTAAAAGGTGTAAAAGATGTTAAAAGAGTTACAATAATCAAGAAAGATAACGAATGGGTAATTCAAACTACTGGTTCAAATCTTGGTGATGTTGTCAAGGTTGCTGGTATTGATAAAGAAAACGTTAGAACAAATAATGTTGCTGAAATTGCTGAAACTCTTGGAATTGAAGCAGCTAGAAATGCGTTAATTAATGAACTTTCTTCAACTCTTGAAGATCAAGGTCTAGAAGTTGATCAAAGATATCTTATGTTAGTATCTGATTTGATGTGTCATCGTGGTTATATGCAACAAATTGGTCGTCATGGAATTGCAGGGACAAAAGATAGTGTACTTGCACGTGCAGCATTTGAAATAACTGTACCAACTATTGCTAATGCAGCAAAAACAGGTGAAACAGAAGAACTCAAAGGAATCACTGAAAATGTGATAGTTGGAAGCCAAATTCCAATTGGAAGTGGAACTGTAGATCTCTATATGCAAGTAGCAAAAAAACGAGAAGTTAAGCAGTAAACAAATTTTATTTTTAGTGATCTAAAAATACTAGTGTTATCTAATAATAATATGGTAGGCCCTCAAGATGGTGGATTTGGATTCGATCAATCAAAAAAATATTCTTCAGTTGAAAACATGAATAAAATTTGTGTTCAATGTCAGGCTGGTCAACATAAGAAATGCTTAGCAAAAGATAAACAACAACTAAACTGCGATTGTGAACAATGCATGATATTTGGATAGGATTCTGATTTTTATCTGGGTATTTGCATTACTGAAAATTAAAAATTGGATATTTAGAAAAATTATAAACCCTTAGAATTATTTTTGATTCATGAGATGATTTACGACTAATCTTACTCCAAACCCTGTAGCGCCATGTGAATTGTATGATTTGTTTTTTGTAGATGGTTGAATCCATGCTGTACCTGCAATATCAAAATGCACCCATGGCACATTACCGACTGAATTTGCTAAAAATGCTGCAGCCGTTATTGTTCCTGCCGCTCTTCCCATTCCGATATTTCTAATATCTGCAACTTTTGATTTTACCATATCCATATAATCATCATTTATTGGTAATTCCCAAACTTCTTCTGAAGTTATTGCTGATGCAGTTTTAATTTTTGATACAAGTTTTGTATTGTTACTTACTATTCCAGCAACATTTGTTCCTAATGCAACAATACATGCTCCAGTTAATGTTGCAAAATCCATTACAGTAGATGGTTGATAGTGTTTTATTCCATATGCAAGTCCATCTGCTAAAATCAATCTTCCTTCAGCATCTGTGTTTAAAATTTCTGCAGTTTTTCCATTAAATAATTTAATAATATCTCCTGGTCTAAATGCATCTCCACTAGGCATATTTTCAACAGATGGTATTATCGCAACTACATTAATTGGAAGTCTTAACTCTGAAATCGCTTTCATAATTCCTAATACTGTGCATCCTCCACATTTGTCAAACTTCATTTCATCCATTTTCTCTCCAGGTTTTAACGAAATTCCACCTGTGTCAAATGTCACTGCTTTACCAACAAGTAGGGTTGGTTTTTGTTCCTTCTTACCATTTCTGTATTCTAAAATTATGAATCTAGGTTCATTTTTACTTCCTTGACCAACTGCTGTAACTCCACCTAATCCTTTAGACTTAATCTCATTTTTTGAAAATACGGTACATTTCATTTTATTTTGATTTGCAAGTTTCTTTGCTATTTCACCTAACTTTGCAGGAGGACACTCATTTGGTGGAAGATTTGCAACATCTCGAGTAAACTTTACTGCATCTGAAACTATAATTGAATTTTTAATTACTTTCTCTGCATCCAATCCTTTAGGTATTATTGTTAAATCTGGTTGTTTCTTGTTTGATTTTTCTATTTTGAATAAATCAAAATTATAAAGTGAAAGATTTGCACCTTCAACTATTGCTGATACTATCTGGCCATAATCTCCAACATTGTCGTTTCGTGGAGTACTAATTGTAAATTCCTTAATACCTAATTCATGAACTTTTTTTGTAATATTGCCTGCAACATCTCGAATTACATCTAATGTTAGCCTATTCTTTTTTCCTAATCCTGCAATCAGAATCCTTTCATATGGACCATCATTATGTGAATGAATAATTGCAATACTGTTTTTCTTTCCCTTGGTTTCTTTGATCGATTGTAAAATTGCATCTTTAATTTTTTTATTCTGACTTGATAGTCCCAATGTACCTTTTTCATTCTCATAACAAAATACACAAAACATTGTGGCTTTTCTCTTTGATTTACCTATTATATCACCAGATACTGCTCTAACTCGCATATACTATTCTTAAAAATACTTTTTTTATAGATTGCTTATCTTGATCTTTTTGCTATGAGTGATTAAACTAGCAGAGCGAAAAAACACTGCTAGTGTATCTTTACATCCTATATCACATGATTCTTGTACTGATATTTCATTAGAATTAGCATTACTATGACTAAAGATCGCTGACATTAGTGGTCTAAGTGCGGCTCTTCCACCATATGCTGTGTTATTATCAATAAACCAAAACATTTCTAATGCATTATTATCAAGATAATTGTCTCTTATCCATTTTCCAAATTCAGTATAATGTCCAATCATTCTCAATCTTCCTTTTGCAAAAAAATTAACCATTTTTGCAAACTGTATACAGACATAACATTTGTCATCATATATCATAAGAGGTAATTTTTCTTCTAAATTCATAATTTTTGTATGATCTATCAGGATTAAAATTTTAAGATATAGCTATTTATGTAATATTTACGGATCTTTGCTTGAGATGGGGCTGAATTATTATCAGATCAAAAAAAATGTACTGAAAGCAAGAAAACTTGTCATAAAGGGTACAACTGCGGCTGGTTCTGGACATCCTGGTGGTTCATTTTCGATGGCTGAAATTATGGGGTCACTTTTTTATAAGCATCTTAGATACGATGCAAAAAATCCTGAGTGGGAAGATAGAGATAAATTAATTTTATCTAAAGGACATGCTTCACCAGGTCTTTTCTCAAACATGGCGGTTGCTGGTTATTTTGAAGAATCCAAAATTGAAACTCTGAGACAATTTGGCAGTATACTTCAAGGACATCCAGATTTAAAATGTCCAGGTGTTGAATTTTGTGGAGGTTCTCTTGGTATAGGACTTTCTTATTCAATTGGTAATGCACTTGCGTCAAAACTTGATGGAAAAGATAACAGAATATTTACCGTGATGGGTGACGGAGAAACCAACGAAGGACAAGTTTGGGAAGCTGCAATGACTGCAGCAAAATATAAAGTTGATAATTTAACTGTAATTCTAGATCGAAATTTTATACAACAGGATTCATACACTGAAAAAATTATGCCATTAGATGAACATCTTGAGAGTGATGATTTATCAGAAATGTGGAAAGATGCAAGTAGATGGAAGACAGGTGACAAGTGGCGTTCTTTTGGCTGGAATGTTATTGAAGTTGATGGTCATAGAATTGAACAAATATCTAATGCAATTGATAGAGCAAAAAAAATCAAAGGATTGCCAACAATAATTATTGCACGAACCATAAAAGGGAAGGCAGTTGAACATATGGAAGATAATCCACAATGGCATGGCAAAGCTGCAAAATCAGAATTTGTACCAATCATTGAACAAGAATTAGAGTCACAGTTTATGATTGCTCCATCTATAATAGCTGGAGATATGACTAATCTTGAAAAAGAAATTAAACGATGTGTTGATGGACGAGCAGATTACATTCATCTAGATGTAATGGATGGTCAATTCGTTCCAAACAAAACTTTTGATCATATAAAAATAAAACAACTAAGACCGTTGACTGTAATTCCATTTGATACACATCTTATGATTAATGAACCTGTAAAGTATGTGAAAGATTACATTGATGCTGGAAGTGATATAATTACTGTTCATACAGAAGTTTGTAATGAATCAAGTTTTGGTGAAATTCATGATCTTTTAAAATCCAATCAAGTTAGTATTGGTTTAGCAATAAACCCAGATACAGAACTTCCAGATTGGTCAAAAAAATTCCTTCCTTCATTAGACCAATTAATTGTAATGTCAGTTATACCTGGACAGTCTGGTCAGAAATATATAGAATCATCGCATGAAAAGACACAAAAACTTGTTAAAATTCTACAAGAAAATCAATTTGAAGGCTATATTGAAGCCGATGGCGGTGTAACACTTGACAATGTTGGAGCATGTTTTGCTGATGGTACTAGAGTATTTGTAGGTGGTAGTGCAATAATTGGTCAAAACGATATTAGACTTGTTATTAGAGAATTTAGAAATAAAATTTTAAGATCAAGAAGGAGACTTTTAATCCAGAAAGCAAATGAGCTTGGTGGAATTGAATTAGTAAACAAATGGATAGATCTTCATATTGTAGGGAAGAAAAAAGATGAGTTATTACAAATTGCAAAGGAGTTAGGATATCAATGAGTACTGATATTCAATTTGGTGATATGCGAACACAATATGGAAAGTCTTTAGTTCAATTAGGTGAACAAGATAAAAATATTGTAGTATTAGGTGCAGATACTACTGATTCCTTAAAGACTGCAGATTTTGGTAAAAAATTTCCTGAACGTTTTTTTAATGTTGGAATAGCAGAAGCCAATTTGGTATCTGTTGCTGCAGGATTAGCATATTCTGGTAAAACATCATTTGCAAGTACTTATGCAATATTTCTTCCTGGTCGTTGTGTTGATCAAATAAGAAATGCAATTTGTTATCCATCACGTGAAAATAAAAAAGGTCTTAATGTAAAATTAGTAGTTTCACATGGAGGATTATCGGTTGGTGCTGACGGTGGCTCACATCAACAATTAGAAGACATTGCAATTATGCGTGCAATGCCAAATATGCGAGTTTTGATTCCTGCTGATTCTCTTAGTGTATCAAAATTAACTTGGACTATAGCACAACAATATGGACCATTTTATATGAGAATGACTCGTTCTAAAATTCCAATCGTGCATAATGAATCACAAGAGTTTGAAATTGGTAAAGGTATTACTCTAAGAGAAGGATCAGATTGCACAATAGTAGCATGTGGAATTACAGTAAAGATGGCATTAGATGCAGCAGATCAACTTAAGCAAGAAGGAATATCTTGTAGAGTAATTGATTGCTTTACTGTAAAACCAATTGATAAAGAAATTTTAGAAAAAGCTGCTAGAGAAACTGGTGCAATTGTAACATGTGAGGAACATAATATTCTAGGTGGACTTGGTTCTGCTGTTGCTGAAGTAGTATCTGAACTTTATCCTGTTCCGATAAAAAGAATTGGAGCACAAGATATGTTTGGTGAATCTGCTCGTGATAATGAAATTCCACAGTTACTTGAGAAGCATGGCATAACATCAATTAATATAACAAATACTGTAAAAGAGGTTCAGAGTAGAAAAAAATGAAAATCTTCCTAGATACTGCAAATCTTGATGATATTAGAAAATATAATGATATGGGATTGTTAGATGGAATTACTACTAATCCCTCTCTTTTAGCAAAAGAAGGTGGTGACCCACATCAAGTGATGGAAGAAATTACCAAAATTATCAAAGGTGATGTTAGTCTTGAAGTGGTAAGCACTGATTATGATGGGATGATAAAGGAAGGAAAAAAACTTCGTGAATATGGTGATCATGTAGTTGTAAAGTGTCCAATGACTGCAGATGGATTAAAAGCATGTAAAAGTTTGACAGAACAAGGAATTCCTGTAAATGTAACTCTAATTTTTTCATCAAATCAAGCTCTTTTAGCAGCTAAAGCAGGTGCAAAATATGTTAGTCCATTCATTGGACGTTTAGATGATATGGGTCATACTGGAATGGATCTAATCAAAGAGATTAAACAGATTTTTGGTAATTATGATTTCAAAACACAAATTTTGGTTGCAAGTGTAAGACATCCACAGCACGTTATAGATGCAGCTAAAACTGGAGCAGATGTTGTCACTTTACCTTCGTCAGTTCTTGGAAAAATGTTAGGACATGCATTAACTGATAAAGGCTTGGAGGCATTTTTGACAGATTGGGAAAAATTACAATCAGAAAATTCAAGTAAACCATAATTTTTTTGATGATAATTGACATGTTTTTTAATAATTCTAGATGATATCTTCGAAAACTAATAAAACAAAAAAAATATGATGAGGCTTTAAAATATGGACATGAAATTGAAAAAAAGATTGAATATGATCCTGATATAGCATTCATTATAGGTACAGTTTATTTTATGAAAGGTAATGAAAAAGAGACCTTATCATATATGAATAAAACATTAGATATAGGCGAATATGATATAGATGCATTATCTATTAAAGCAAGTGTTTACTTACATCAGAAAAATAAAATCAAAGCAAATGAGTGTTGTGAAAAAATATGTGAAATCGATCCTAAAAATAAGATATTAAAACAGATCGATGATGGATTAAAAAATATTTAAGAATGTATGGCAATTAATTATTTTATTGCTAAAAGATATACTTCATGATTTAACCTCTATAGATGACGTTTTGTTTATAGTCAAAAATAATGGTGTAGTAAGTGAGATTCGTAGTAATTATTTAAAAATACATCAGAAGGAAAAATGGATTACTATAGGTGATAATGATGGACCATGCCACATGCATATTAATTCTGAATTAATTGAGAGAGCAGAATTTGTTACAGAACAAAAACCTGATAAGATTAGTTATAGCATAAGATTCTTTGATCAAAATAATCAAAGAGTACTGGCGGGTTTCATCACAAAAATGTATGATGAAAATAATAATCCTAATTCTGATAGAATAAAGATGTATTATGATCTATTTGAAAAATACGGATCTAAAAATATTATAGTTTTTGATAAAAATAAATAAAAATAAACGAATCTACCCGTCGTAGATCATTAGTTCTTTTTCTTCTAATGATGCATGTAGATTATGAACAGAACGATAAACATCTGCCTCTTTTTTTGCTCCTGTACATACTAGTTTTCCTGATGCAAATAGAAGAATAACCGTTTTTGGATCAAGCATCCTATGAATTAGTCCTGGAAATTGTTCAGGTTCATACATACTTCTAGGTAGTGTTCTAGCAGCTTGTTCAAGATGAATTTTTCCACCCAAATTGATTGCGGCCACTATATTTTGAACAGTTATGACTGCATCTTTTTTGATCTTTATTTTGCCTTTTCGAAGTCTTTGAACAACTGTTTTAACAGCTTTTATTGCCATTTCTTCAGACTTTGCTCCTGTACAAACCATTTTTCCAGTTCTGAAAATTAGAGTTGCCGTTCTAGGACTTTCTAGTCTAAATACCAAACCTGGAAATTGATCTGGATGATATTCTGTATCTGGAAATTTTTTCGTTACATCATTCAAATCAATTTTTTGATCAACTGATGCAGAAGCTACTACATTTTCAACACTAACAATTGGTTTTGTTTCTGGCATTCCTGCTCTTCATAAATCCCCTTTATATATACATGTGACATTATTGGCTTTTGAAATACTAATGATGATTAATCCACATGTATCTATGCTCTTCTTCAAAAAGATCAATCTTAATTTCATTTGTATTTGGTAGTTTTGCTTCTACCTCAAAAAAATTCAGTTTACCTTTACATGGTATTGGAACTTTGAGTTGCTTTGGGTTTTGTAAAATGAAACCATATTTGCTATCTGATTTATTATTTAATGCTAAGTGTTTCTTTGAATCTAATTTTAATTCTGATTCATTCTCATACTTTTTTACACTAACTAACTCAGCCTTTCCTATTATTGCACCAGTTGTTAAACTATCTTTTATCTTCAGTCTTCTGCAGTCATCTAATCTAATTTTTTGTGGAGCATGAACTAGAAATTCTCCACGAAATTTTGTATTCCATTTTCGTAGCTCTATTGTTTTTTTACCTTGAATAATTAAATCAGCAAATGGTTGACAAACTGAAAGACATTTCATAGATTTTATTATTTAGAATATGTTAATAAATATCAAAACTGTGATACTTGTTCAATTATTTCTGAAAGATCTTTAGTTTTACTCTCAGGAAGTCCTGTAATTCCACCCGTTAGACTATCAGTTTGAATACCTTTTTCTGCTAAAACATTTGCAGCCATTAGTGATGTTTTTCCTGCCATACATACCATTAATGATTTTCCATTAGATTCTTGTATTGCCTGGTCAATTTCCTCAGGGATTTGTTGCCCAGATAGTAATTGCTGTGCTGTTCTAGCATTTGGTACAACAATCTTACTTTTATCAATACCAAGGGATTTTGCAAGTAGTTCAATTCCTTCTTCACGTGGAGTGTACTGAGTATGTACCCAAATTACTTTAGCATACTCATTTGCATTTGAAGCAACCTCTTGCTGACTAACTTGTGTAGGAGTAACAGTATTTCCAATCTTTTCAAAATTCTTTCTATATTTATCAATTCCATCACAAATCATCACAACAAATTTTCCGCCATTGTTGTGTATCATTTGTAAAGCTGCATAAAGTTCAAGAGCACTACTCTCACCCATATCATGTCCTTTTTCCACCATAAATTTCAAAAGTGGTTTTGCCTGTTCAAAATCTACTTGGTGTTTTCCAGCATATTTATCAGGATTATAATATTTCAAACCATCAGCATTACCTACTGTTCTGATTCCTGCAACATCTTGTTGATCAGGTGGAAATATAACATGAACTCCTTTTTTGTTGTATTGCTCATCAAAATATTTACTAAGACCACCAGATGTTCCACCTGTTCCAAAAGTACAAACAATACTGAAATCTTGTAGTGACTCACCATTTTCATGTAATTGTTGATCAATTTCTACACCTGTTACTGTTCTATGTGCTTCAACATTCAAATCATTATCGTATTGTTCAGGACAGAAACAATTGTAAATTTTTGCAAGAAACTTTGCCAAATTGATAATATCTTTTTTAGCTAAAAGTGTTTCAATATCTACAATATTGTTGTCATAAGTTTCAGGCTCAAATCCAAGTTCAATTAATTGTGAACGAATGTTTGCAGCAGTTGCTTTTGCTACCAAAGCATCTTGCTTATCTTCCATTCCTGGAGCAGGACAAATATCCATGTCAAGATCCATAATTCTAATATTCCCATTTCTTAATTCTTTGAACACCCCTTCCTGAAGTTTTCTTGAAACAAGTGCAATTGCAGTTACACCAATTTTTGACAATAATCCGAGAGCAATTCCAAAGTTTCCTGAAGTAGCTTCAATCACCGTTGTTCCAGTTTTGATCTTACCTGTAACTATTGCATTATGAATAATTTCGACAGCAGGTCTAACTTTGATTGAACCTGTAAGTAGTGTACCATCAAATTTACCATAAATTTTGAAATCTTTGTCATTAATATCTACGTCATAAACTGTCTTTGCACATTCCTTGAGGTCATTAGTAAGATCAATCAAAGGTGTGGCATTAACTATCTCCACTTTTCCATCTTTTTCTTCTCTGTGAGGTACTTGTGATAGAACTTCTTTTTCAAATTTCTCTAAGAGAGCATTGTCAACATTAGCTTCAGACATATGATTGCATAATTGAACTTCAATTTAGAACTTTTGCACTTAGCTAAGAATAATTTTCGTGAAGTATTTTAAGTCCATAAACTAATCTATTCTATGAAAATCTCATCTGGATTAACAAAAGCAATAAATGATCAAATTGCAATGGAGGCAAATGCATCAAATAATTATTTATCGATGGCATGTTGGTGTCAAATTAATGGATATGATGAATCTTCAAGTTTCTTTTTCACACAATCTAATGAAGAACGAATTCATATGATGAAATTTGTAACTTTTCTATCCGGTCAAGGAGTAAAACCAGTAATTCCATCAACGAAACAACCCTCACAGTCATTCAAATCTTTAGAATCAATATGTAAGACTGCATTAAAAAATGAGCAAGCAGTTACTAAATCAATTCAAAAGATTGCAGAGCTTGCATTAAAGCAAAAAGATTTTGCAACTCGTAATTTCATACAGTGGTTTGTTGATGAACAGATAGAAGAAGAACAAAAATTTGAAACAATTTTACAGAAATTTGATCTCTTAGGACGTGATAAACTTGCTATTTATGAGATCAATAAATTACTTGGTTTATCAGCCTCTTCTACTGAAGAATAATTATATTATTTACTAAGTTTTAAAACTAATAGAAATGAAAGACGAATCAAAAAGCTTTACATCATTTTTAAAGAAAAGAGCACCAATCTATCTTGGGCTAATAGGTCTATTTTTCTTATTTGCATATCCTGCTTTAATGGAAAAAAATTTAGAATCACATATTCCAACTGATCTTACAGAAGAAGAAAGAGCAATGGTGGATTTTCTTCTGTCATATAACGGATTAAATAATTCTGGTATGACAATAATGAATGTCATAGAAGAAGAGATTGCTACAAAATATCCAGATGAAAAAATTTATGATGAAGAAACTACTGATATAAAAATTACATTTGATATGCCAAATGATTCAGAATTTTCTCAAGAAATTACTTTTCTAATTATAATAGATAAAGAAAATCTAAGTTATACTTGGAATGTTAATAGTAATACAGGTGAGATTTCGGCTATAAATCAAGAATCAAAAAGAATTCTTGATATTGTAAATTATTATAATTAATCTGATGATTCTAATTCCTTTACTTGTGTGAAACATTTTTCGGCTTCTTCATTTTTTCCAAGTTCGTTAAGTATTGTACCTTTATTGTATAATGCATCTTCCTCATTAGGTTCAATTTCTAATACTCTGTTATAACATTCCAATGCTTCTTGTAGTTTTTCCATATCTGTTAGCAATACTCCTTTGTTGTAGAATACAAATTCATCATTAGGATCCATTTGAATTGCTTTATCATAGCATTCCAACGCTTCATCATTTCTTTCTAGTGCTGCAAGAGAAATTCCTTTATTGCAAAGTACCTCTGCGTTTAGATCAATTTCCATGACCTTATCAAAAATTTTTATTGCATCTTTGTGCATATCAGAATCTGCAGATAAAACTCCCTCATTGAACAAAACTCTTGCATCATCTTTAGTTAAAGTCATTTGATTTTCAATATTCACTATACCATATTAATTTTCAATTTATTTTATGAAAAACCATTAGTGGAATTTAGTAAGTCTTGACATTTTTCTAAGAATTGTTCTTTTGTTGTTGATTCTAAAATTGATTGTAGTTCTTTTGGAGAAGATGCACCTAATGCACACAAAGAATAGACATAGTCTAATGTCGGAATTTCAGTATTAAGATAATATGTTTCAAGTAAATTATCTAATTCATAAGGCGAAATATTTTGTGGTTTAGCTAGAGCAGATATCTTTTTTTTCCATAAATCAACTAGGTAATTCCATTCTTTTAATGAAATTGATTCTTCTATATCATTAATTAATTCAACTTCAGCTTGAATGTACATTTTTCCATCCACACCAGATTCTTCATGAACACTTTCAATTCTTTGGATTCCATTAATAGAAAATGGATCATAGTTTACAGGCTGCTCAAAACAAGGTGGTATTATTCGAATAATACGAAATCTACTATGTCCTTTTGTATTTATGTGTAAATGACCACTAGTAGAATCAATATCTTTACAGTCTATTATTTTTGCAATTGTTCCAATATCATATGGTGCTTCCCAGTTTGATACAGACATATTTGAATTACTAAGGCATACTCCAAATTCTTTTTCTGATATCATACAATCATCTACCATCTGTTTATAACGTGGTTCAAAAATTTTTAGAGGTAGTTCTTGATTAGGAAATAAAACTAAATCCAGGGGAAATATTGGAATAGTTTTTGTCTTTGACATAATTTTGCTATGTTTTTATCATATAAAATGCATGCCTCTAAAAATTTTCTATATTTCTTATTTTGTAATAATGTTAGTTTATACAAGACAATATTTTAAAAACTATATGAAAACTAAATTAGGTGTAGAGTTTGAGATTGATTTTGCTCATACTTTACGTGGTCATCCTAAATGTGGAAAGCCACATGGTCATACATCTAGAATTGTAGTTGAGGTTGAAGGTGATGTCAAAAAAGGTGATTCATATCAAGACAACATGGTAATTGAATTTGATGCAATGAAAAAACTTTGTTGGGAAACAATTCAAGAACTTGATCATAGAGATCTAAATGAACTTTTTGATTTTCCAACATCAGAAAATATTACTGGTTGGATTTTTGATCATCTAAAAGACAAAATTCCTGTATCCTCGATTAAATTTTTTGAGGGTACAAACAAGTATTGTGAAATTACAAAAGATTAGTATTTCTATTACAAGACCCCAGTTTTTTTTCAAAAAATAAAAAAAAAGAAACTATGTAGTTAATAGGAATTAAGAAAATTAATCAAAAATTACTTATCTTACTCTATTCTTTTTACTTTCACAGCATTTGGGCCCTTTTCGCTTTCGCCTACTTCGAACTCAACTTTGTCTCCATCTCTGATATTTCCCTCAATTTCAGTCTTGTGAACAAACAAGTCTTTTTCTGAGTTTTCTCTTTCAATGAAACCAAAGCCT
>Ga0257111_1000115_pt1 | contig 31669 bp, 30 predicted proteins | sample LP_taG_6_FD_191567 | JGI IMG/M metagenome (GOLD analysis project Ga0257111, IMG submission 191567) | Marine microbial communities from Northeast Subartic Pacific Ocean, Canada - LP_J_2015_P26_500m | ecosystem: Environmental > Aquatic > Marine > Oceanic | place: Canada: Northeast Subartic Pacific...
CGGGTAGCGCTGCCCGATGTCGCCTAGACCAGCGGCCCCCAGCAGGGCGTCGGTGACGGCGTGGGCCACCGGATCGGCGTCGCTGTGGCCGGCCAGACCAGGGCCGTCGAACGTCACGCCACCCAGAACCATGGGCCGGTCGGGATCCTCGCTAAACGGGTGAACGTCAAAGCCCTGCCCGACACGCAGTTCGGGGATGGTCGGTCGATCAGACCCGGAGTCAGTCATTGGAACCGCTCCCATCGTCGGCCGACCCAAGGGACGCGGCAGCCAGCGCGAGGTCCACCGGTCGGGTGATCTTGAGGTTCGCCGACTCGCCATCCACGACCACCACTGTGCCACCGGCGGCCTCCACGAGGGTGGCGTCGTCGCTAGCGTCGGTCCCGGCGGCATGGGCGGCCCGGAGTCGATCGGCCGGGAAGCCCTGGGGCGTCTGCACCGCCAGCACCCCGTCACGATCCACTACACCGCCGTCCACCGCCCGGAGCGAGTCGGCGACCGGCACACCGGGCACCACGGCATCGGCGCCAGCCCGAACGGCAGCCACCACCCGGGCGAACAGCGCCGCGGTGGCCAAGGGTCGGGCACCGTCGTGTACCAGAACCACCTCAGCGTCATCGGGGACTGCAGCCAGCCCGGCCCGCACCGACGCGGCTCGGGTCGCACCGCCTGCTACCAAGGTCACCGGGGTCACCACCGTCGCCTCGCCGTCGGAGCCGGACACCAGCGCCTCAGCGGCCACGAGTCGTTCGGGAGCTACCACCACGACCACGCCATCGGATGCTTCCGCCGAGGTGGCCACGCTCCGGGACACCACCGAGCGACCACCGAGGTCGGCTGCCTGCTTGTCGCTACCGAACCGCTCGCCACGACCGGCAGCCACCACGATCGTCCAGACACTCACCGGGATCTCCCCCTACGGCACCTTCCACGGCGCCGTCCACGGTTCGGCACGGGACGTTCCGAGGCCGGAGCAGATGTCGGCCGGGTGCTTCGCATCTCACTAGCATGGCCAATCGACATGCCGGACACCACGCTCTTTCGTGAAACCACCCTGTTCGCCGGGTTGGACGATGACGTCCTCGGGGCGATCGTCGCCGCCGGCCAGGACCTCGAGTTGCGGCGCGGTGACGTGCTGTTCCGTGAGGACGAACCGCCCGACGAGTTGTACGTCGTGGTGTCAGGCCGGATCGCCATCGCCAATAAGTCCATCGACGGACGGGAATCGATGGTGGCCCTCATGGAGGAGGGTGACCTGTTCGGCGAGATGGGCCTGTTCGACGGACGGGGCCGCTCGGCCGGAGCCCGGGCGCTGGTGACCTCGGTGGTCACCACCGTGCCGTACGGACCGGTACGCGACGTCTACGAAGCCGACCCGACCCTGCTGTGGCGGGTGGTGGACATGCTGACCGGGCGACTGCGGACCATGGACGCCGCCCTGGCCGACTCGGTGTTCCTGGACGTGACCGGACGCACCGCCAAGCGACTGCTGGAACTGGCCGGCGAGGACGACGAGTTCTCGCTACCCATCACCCAGGAAGAATTGGCCGGAATGGTCGGTGCATCACGGGAGCGGGTCAACAAGGCCATCGCCTCGTTCATCAAGCTGGGGTGGATCGAACAGATCGACCGCACCTACCGGATCACCAACCGCGAACAGCTGACGATCCGCTCCAGGTAGCTCGCTCCCGTTGGTCTGGTCCGACTCAGCCGGCCAGCCAGTCGAGAACCTTCGCCCACGCATCCGCCGCGTCGTCCGCTCGGTGGGCCGGTCGCGATGCGTCGTGCACGAAACCGTGGTCGGCGCCCTCGTAGCGAAGGACCGTCGCACCGGCGGCCTCGAGTTCGTCGACGTGGTCGGGTGGCGTCCATGCGTCGGCCGTGCCGATGACGGCCAGCACCGACGACGGATCGCCGGCAGCCATCGCATCCAACGGCTCCCGTTGGCCCCGGCCCTGCCAGGCCTCGGGCACGTGGATCATCCCGTAGAACGGGCACGACCGCTCGAAACGCCCGGTGCCCACCGCCTTGAGGGCGTACATCCCGCCCATGCAGAAGCCCAGGATCGACACCGTGCCGGCTCCGGTGGCCTCCGCGGCAGCCATCGCATCGGCCAGTACCCGGTCGTCGTCCAGCGTCGAGGCGGCGACCAGACGGTCGCCCACGTCGAGTTGCTCGCGACCCGGGTAGAGCTCGAAGGCGGCCACCGTCCAACCGGTCTCGGCGGCCAGACGCGCCACCAGGTCGTCGAACAGGGGTCGCATCCCCATGACGTCCGGGATGACCACCAGGCCTCTTTCTGAAGGGACCTGATCCACAGGTCCCGAAACCGCAGGACCCGACGGCGGTTGAACCAGTTCGGCGGCGGTGCCCGAGGGCAATTCAATTCGCATGGGGACGTTCCTAGCAGTCAGCGGTCCCGGCTGGCCTGCCCTGCGGGGAGCAGGCCGACGGCGGCGACGGCCTCGACGAGGGTGGCGGCGCGGACCAGTTCGATGCCGTCGGGCGGATCAGGTGTGGACGCCGGGACAACGGCACGCCGAAAACCCAGGCGGGCGGCCTCCATGAGGCGCCGACCGGTGCCGATCACCTGACGCAGCTCCCCACCGAGGCCCACCTCGCCGAGGGCCACCGTGTCGGACCCGAGTGGGCGGCCCACCACGGCGGACACGACGGCGAGGGCGAGGGGAAGGTCAGCGGCCGGTTCGGTCGCCTGGGCGCCACCCACCACGGTGGCGTACACGTCAAGTGCTCCGGGATCGATGCCAGCGCGGCGTTCCAGCACAGCCAGCAACAGCGCCAGCCGGCGCCCGTCGAGACCCTGGGGCGAACGCCGAGGATGAAGCGTGGACGAACGGACCACCAGGGCCTGAACCTCCAACAGAAGCGGCCGATGCCCCTCCAGCGCGGGCAGGACCACTGAACCGGCAACGTCGGGGGCCCGATCGGCCAGGAACAGCCGGCTGGGGTCGTCGACGGACTGCAGACCATCAACGTCCATGGCGAACAGGCCGATCTCGTCGGTCGGACCGAACCGGTGCTTGACGACCCGCAGCATCCGCAGGGCGTGATGGCGGTCGCCGGTCAGTTCTGCCACCGTGTCGACCACGTGTTCCAGCATCTTGGGGCCGGCCAGCGAACCATCCTTGGTGACATGACCGACCAGCACGGTGGCCAACGCCCGGGCCTTGGTCTCAGCCACCAGTCGTTGGGCCGACGCCCGGACCTGGCCGACCGAACCGGGCGCACCGCCCTCGGCCGCCAGGTGGACGGTCTGCACCGAATCCACGATGAGCAGGTCGGGTTCGAGTTGATCGAGGTGGGCAAGGATCGCCTCAACGGAGGCATCGCCGGCCAACCAGAGGTCGTCGTGCACGGCGCCCAACCGCTCGGCCCGCAACCGAACCTGACCCGCAGACTCCTCGGCGCTGACCAGCAGGACCCGGCTGCCGGCACGGACCCGTGCGGCGGCGAGTTGCAGGGTGAGGGTCGACTTGCCGATGCCCGGCTCACCGCCCAGCAGCGTGACCGAGCCGGGCACCAGGCCCCCGCCGAACGCCCGATCAACTTCGGCCATGCCGGTGGGAACCGCGGCCGACTCGTCGGGAGCCAGCGTCGACAGGGGTCGGACCTCACCGATCCCGAGGCTCGCTGCGGCGAGGACGCTCGAGCCACCGGACCGGACGACCGGAACCTCCACTAGGGCGTTCCAGTCGCCGCAACTACCGCACCGGCCCACCCAACTGGGGTGCGGGGCGCCGCACGAGGCGCACTCAAACGTGGTGCGGGTACGGGATCCGGTGCTGAGGCTCGTCATGGGACCGAACCTACGAACCGCCTGTGACAGGGGTCAGGTGGGACGGGCCCGGAAGAGGCCGGCGAACCCGTCGATGACCGGATGGGAGAACCCCTCGGGCACGAGTGCCGAGCCACGCAGCAACACCGTGGACATGCCCAGGCTCCGTGCCGCGTCCAGGGTGACCGGTTCCGAATCGATGAGCAACATGTCGGCGTACTCCACGCTCGACATCCGCCGCAGAGCTTCGAACATGGCCGGGCTGGGCTTGCGGGCCCCGATCTCCCCGGAGGCCACCCACGGATCGACCCGCTGGTCTAGCCCGAAGCGACGCCGCAACTGCATGGACCACGGCAGCACCGCATTGGTTAGACACGCCACGGGCAGGCCCCGCTGCTCCATACGATCCAGGAACGGCTGGACGTCGGCCCGCATCCGCACCCGCGACAGGTAGGCCGAATCGAGCGTGTCGGCCTCGCCCGGCACGCCGACGGCGGCCCAGAACTCGCCACTGGACAGATGTCCGAGGCTGGCCGCCCGGTACCGGTCGGCAACCTCACCGGGATCCACCACACCACCGTTGTCGCGCACGAACGGCACGAGGAGTCCCTCGGGATCACTGCCGGGATCCCACACCACACCGATGCCTCCGAGGACCACCAGACGCAACGTTCGGCCCTCCGATGACGTAGCCGGCCGGACCACCTCGATGACCGGCGAGGGTGCCGTTACCGAGGCCTGTCTCGATCGGTCGGAACCCAGTCCCTCGACCGCGGCCTTCCGTCGACGACGGGCCATCACCAGACGGAGGATCTGGAATACCGACACCAGAAGGAACAGGCCGCCCGAGATGATCGACACCGTGCGCCACGTCCGAGGGGTGGTGTCGGTGAGTACCCCGGTGGCGTGGAAGAGGGTGGGCACCGGGTCTCCGAGCACCACCGTCCATGAGCCGTTCGACACCGCCGCCGCTACACCACCCCCGGTGACCTGCTCGGGGACCTGCTCCGGATTGGTGGGCATCTCGGCCAACAGGGTGAGAGAGAACGACGCCGTCGGGTCACAGGATCCGTCGGGACACCCGGCCAGGTCGGCCAGCTCGCCATCAGAACGGGCGAACGGCAACCCGTCGAGTACCTCGACGAGATCGGCGTCAGCCAGCAGGTCCAACCCCGGCGAGAGGTCGATCCGACCATCGAGGCGCCACGTGGTCTTAGCGAAGGTCCGCTCACGCACCAGCCGGACCTGGGAGATAGCCGTCGGCCCGACCACCTCGGCCAGCACGGCAGCCAACCGATCCGGATGGTCGAAGGCCTTGCGGGCGCTGATCCGGGCCGACCCTCCAATGGTCTCGGGCCCGTTGATCACCCAGCCGGCCTCGACGAGGTCACCCACCCGGACCCGCTCATCGAGTCCGCCGAGGGCTTCGACAGCCGCCGCGTCCAGTTCGACGAGGAGGTCGACGTGTCCCGTGCCGTTCTCGGTGACGGCCACGGTGACCGTGGCATCGACCCGACAGGCGGCACTGGTCAGGATGACCAGCAACAGGCCGAGGATGGCCGACGCGCGTCCCAACCGGACAGGGGTGTTCATCGGACCGGGAGACAGACCGAGCGAAAGGGAGGTGCGGCTACTCCGCGCCCTCGACCGCCATCTCGACGGTCGGCGGCTCGAACCCGGCGCTGGCCCTGAAGACCACCTGCCTGGTGCCCTTGGCGTCGCCGTCATCGGGCGCGTCCTCGACGTCGACCACGACGATGTCGCCAGCCGAGAACTCCTTGTGGAGCAGGAGCTCGGACAACGGATCCTCGACAAGGCGCTGGAGGGCCCGACGCAACGGACGAGCGCCCATCGACGGGTCGTAGCCCTGCTCGGCCAGGTGGTGCTTGACCGCCTCGGTGAGCTCCAGGCCCATCCCCTGGCCCGACAACTGGGTGGACAACCGCACGACCATCAGGTCGACGATGCGGGTCACCTCGGCCAGCGAGAGCTCATGGAAGACGATCGTGTCGTCGATGCGGTTCAGGAACTCCGGCCGGAAGTGCGCCTTGAGGGCGTCGTTGACCTTGGCCTTCATCCGCTCGTAACTGACCGCTTCGTCGGCCTTGGCGAAGCCGAGGTTGGCCTTTCGCATGTCGGCCGTACCGAGGTTGGACGTCATGATCAGCACGGTGTTGCGGAAGTCGACGCTGCGGCCCTGCGCGTCGGTCAGGCGACCTTCCTCGAGAATTTGGAGCAGCGTGTTGAAGACATCCGGGTGGGCCTTCTCAACCTCGTCGAATAACACCACGGAGAACGGGCGGCGACGCACCGCCTCGGTGAGCTGGCCACCCTCTTCGTAGCCGACGTAGCCGGGGGGCGAACCGACGAGACGGCTCACCGTGTGCTTCTCCATGTACTCCGACATGTCGAGTGAGATGAGGGCCTGCTCGTCACCGAACAGGAACTCGGCCAGCGTCTTGGCCAGCTCGGTCTTACCCACGCCCGACGGACCCAGAAAGATGAACGACCCCGACGGGCGCTTCGGATCCTTGAGGCCGGCCCGGGTGCGCCGGATGGCCTGGCTGACCGCCTTGATGGCGTCCTCCTGGCCGATGACCCGCTTGTGGAGTTCGTCCTCCATCTTGAGGAGCTTCTGGGTCTCCTCCTCGGTCAGCTTGTAGACGGGGATGCCGGTCCACACCGAGAGGACCTCGGCAATGGCCTCCTCGTCGACCTCGTCGAACAGGTCCTGACCGGACGACTTGAGCTCGGCCTCCTTGGCCTCCTTGCGGGTCAGGAGTTCCTTTTCGGTGTCGCGCAGGCGACCAGCCTCTTCGAAGTCCTGAGACTCGACGGCCGCCTTCTTACGCTGTACCACCTCGGCCAGATCAGTCTCGATCTCACGCATGTCGTCGGGCGTGTCCATGCGCTTGATCCGCATGCGGGAACCGGCCTCGTCGATGAGGTCGATGGCCTTGTCGGGGAGGTGCCGGTCCGAGATGTACCGGTCGGCCAGGTTCGCCGCGGCGACCAGGGCCTGGTCGGTGATGGTGACCCGGTGGTGGCTCTCGTAGCGCTCCCGGAGACCCTTGAGGATCTCGATGGTGTGGGGCACCGTGGGCTCGTCGACCTTCACGGGCTGGAAGCGGCGCTCTAGGGCGGCGTCCTTCTCGAGGTGCTTGCGGTACTCGTCGAGCGTGGTGGCACCGATGGTCTGGAGCTCACCACGGGCCAGCATGGGCTTCAGGATGGACGCCGCATCGATGGCGCCCTCGGCGGCACCGGCACCTACGAGCGTGTGGATCTCGTCGATGAACAGGATGATGTCGCCCCGGGTCTTGATCTCCTTGAGAACCTTCTTGAGGCGCTCCTCGAAGTCGCCGCGGTAGCGGCTGCCGGCCACCAGGGCGCCCAGGTCGAGGGTGTAGAGCTGCTTGTCGCAGATGGTCTCCGGGACGGCGTCGTCGGCGATCATCTGGGCCAGGCCTTCAACGATGGCCGTCTTGCCCACGCCAGGCTCGCCGATGAGGACCGGGTTGTTCTTGGTACGACGCGACAGCACCTGCATGACCCGCTCAGTCTCGCGGTGGCGGCCGATGACCGGGTCGAGCTTATTGTCGCGGGCTGCCTGGGTGAGGTTGCGGCCGAACTGGTCGAGGACGAGCGAACCGGATGCCGAATCGCCACCGCTGCCGCCGCTGGTAGCACCCGCCTTGTCCGAGGATTCGGACGGGCCCTGGCCGGAACCGGCGTAACCCGACAAGAGTTGGATGACCTGCTGGCGGACCCGTGAAAGGTCGGCCCCCAGCTTCACGAGGACCTGGGCGGCCACGCCCTCGCCCTCGCGGATCAGGCCCAACAGGATGTGCTCGGTGCCGATGTAGTTGTGCCCCAACTGCAACGCCTCGCGCAGCGAGAGCTCCAGGACCTTCTTGGCCCGGGGGGTGAACGGAATGTGGCCACTGGGCGAACTGGCGCCGTGGCCGATGAGCTCCTCGACCTGGCTACGGACGGCCTCCAACGAGATGCCGAGCGACTCGAGGCCCTTGGCGGCCACGCCCTCACCCTCGTGGATCAGCCCGAGCAGGATGTGCTCGGTACCGATGTAGTTGTGGTTGAGCAGCCGCGCCTCTTCCTGGGCGAGTACCACGACCCTGCGGGCCCTGTCGGTGAAACGCTCGAACAACGCCGATGCCTCCTGCGCTCGGTGAACTGGCTCTGCCAGCTCTGGTGACGTCTCCCCCGTCATTTCAAAGTGTACCGGTGACCCGTGACTCGCCATTGGCGCGTTTCCACCCCCGGGATTTCCGTCCGGAAGGGCCCGTTTCGTCCGGAACGGGTGGCGCCGTATCCTCACCGGGTGGCTTCCGTCTCCCCAGCGACCACCGGCGTGTCGGTGAACAGTCTTCTGGACCTTCCCGGGATGGCCGACGCGTTGGCCCGCACCGAAGCCGAACTTCGAACCGTCGTGGAATCCGGCGACCCCTTCCTCACCGAGGTGGCCCGCCATCTCATCGACGCCGGAGGCAAACGGGTCCGTCCAGCACTGACCGTCACCGCCGCCCAGGTGCTGGATCCCGATCCCGGCGTGGCCACCCACGACGTCATCCGGGGCGGCGTGGCCGTCGAGCTGGTGCACCAGGGATCGCTGTACCACGACGACGTGATGGACGGCGCCGAGACCCGACGCACCGTCCAGAGCGTGAACGCCCGCTGGGGCAACCTCGAGGCCATCCTGGCCGGCGACTACCTGCTGGCCCGTGCCTCTGAGATCGCCGCGGAGCTAGGTACCGAGGTGGCCGGGCTGCTGGCCTCGACCATCGCCTCACTCTGTGAGGGTCAGGTGCGCGAGCTTCGCCATGCCTTCGACGTGGACCGCACCGAGGAGGCCTACCTGGCCTCCATCACCGGCAAGACCGCCTCATTGCTGGGCACCGCGGCCCGGGTCGGAGCCATCGTGGCCGGCCATCACCGCGAGGTGGTCGAGGCGCTGACCGACTTCGGCCGCCAATACGGCATGGCCTTCCAGGTGGTCGACGACCTCCTCGACGTGGTGGCCACCGACGAGCAACTGGGGAAGCCGGCCGGCAACGACCTGGTGGAGGGCACCTACACGCTGCCCGTGATCCGGGCCCTGGCCGGACCATCGGGTAGCGAGCTACGGGACCTGCTGGGCGGACCCATCGACGCCGCCACCCGGGACCGGGTGCGCGACGTGATCCGGACCGATGAGGCCATCGGGGCCACCCGTGATACAGCCATCGAGTTCCTGGGCTCGGCCCGGGGGGCACTCGACGGGCTGCCGGCCAACCCGTCGGTCGGCACCATGCAGGCCACCTGCGACCTGCTGCTGGACCGCCTCGACGGGTCGTTCTAGCTCAGGACCTGTTACTCAGGGCCTATTGCTCAGGTCTGAGTGTCGGGAAGAGGATCACGTCACGGATAGTGGTCGTACCGGTCAGGAGCATGACCAGACGGTCCATGCCGATCCCCAGCCCACCGGTGGGCGGCAGCCCGTACTCCAGTGCCCGCAGGTAGTCCTCGTCGACGGCCATGGCCTCGGCGTCACCCGCGGCCTTCTCGGCCTCCTGAGCCTCGAAGCGGGCCCGCTGCTCGTCGGGGTCCACCAGCTCGCTGAAAGCATTGCAGAGCTCGCGACCGGCGACGATTCCCTCGAAGCGTTCCACCCAGCCCGGCTGGTCCCGGTGGTCACGCGACAGCGGTGAGACCTCCTTCGGGTAGTCGGTCACGAAGATCGGGCCCCACAGCTCGGCCTCGGTCGTCTTCTCGTACAACTCCAGGATGAGCTTGCCGGGCCCGTAGTGGTCCTTGACCGGGATGTCGCGCTCCTCGCACAACCGGACCAGCTCGTCGCGTGGGGTGTTGAGATCGACGGCCAGGCCGCCGTGTTCGGCAAGCAGCTCGAGCATGGTGGCCCGACGCCACGGCACCGACAGATCCAGATCGCGACCGTCGTAGGAGAGCGAGGTCGTGCCGCACACCTCCATGGCCAGATGGGCCACCAACTCCTCGACGAGGGACATGATGTCGGTGTAATCGGCATACGCCTGGTACAGCTCGAGCATCGTGAACTCAGGGTTGTGACGGGGTGACAGGCCCTCATTGCGGAACACCCGGGCGATCTCGAACACCCTCTCGAAGCCACCCACGGTGAGGCGCTTGAGGTACAGCTCGGGCGCGATGCGCAGATAGAGCTCCATGTCCAACGCGTTGTGGTGCGTGGTGAACGGGCGGGCCACGGCCCCACCGGGAATCGGATGGAAGGTCGGCGTCTCGACCTCGAGAAAGTCCCGCTCCTCGAGCCAACGGCGGGTGACCGACAGGATCCGGCTGCGGGCCACAAAGGCGGCCCGAGACTCGTCGGTCACCCACAGGTCGACGTAGCGCTGGCGGAAGCGGGTGTCGACGTCGGTGATGCCGTGCCACTTGTCGGGGAACGCCCGACGGGCCTCGGCCAGACGGACCCATGAGTCGACCCTGATGCTCAGCTCGCCGCGCCGGGTCTTGAGTACCTCGCCGGTCACCCCGATCCAGTCACCCAGGTGGAGGCCAGTGAAGCCCACGAAGTCGGGGGTGGACCGCTGCAGGGCGAACAGCTGCACCCGACCGGTGGAGTCCTGGAGGTCGCCGAAGGCCAACTTGCCCTGGTCGCGGCGAAGCATGAGGCGTCCGGCCACGGTGACCACCACGCCGGTCTCCTCGCCGTCGGCCAGATCCGCGTAGTCGGCCACCACGGCGCCCGCGGTGGTCGTCGGATCGAACCGGTACGGCACCTGCGCCTCAGGGGCAGGCTCGTCGGGCACCTGCTCGTCGGTCATAGGTTTCGCTCGTGGACGAGGCGGAGACCGTGCAGGGTCAGGAACGGTTCGACGTGCTCGATAGTCGACGTCGACGGGGCAATCAAGTGGGCCAGACCACCGGTGGCCACCACCGTGCAGCCACCCAACTCCTTGCGGAACCGCTCGACCATGCCGTCGATCTGGGCGGCGAAGCCGTAGACGGCACCCGACTGCAGCGACTCGACGGTGCTCTTGCCGATCACATTGCGGGGTTCGACCAGCTCCACGGCCCGCAGTGCCGACGCCCGGCCAAACAGGGCGTCGAGGCTCACCTCCACACCGGGGGCGATGGCCCCACCCAGGAACTCACCGTTGGCGGAGATCACGTCGAAGTTGTTGCCGGTACCGAAGTCGACGACCACCGTCGGACCGCCATAGAGGTCGTAGGCCCCCACGCCGTTGGCGATCCGATCGGCGCCGACCTCCCTGGGGTTGTCGTAGAGGATGGGCATGCCGGTTTTCACACCTGGCTCGATGACCACCGGTTCGAAGTCCACGTAGCGGCCGATCATGGTTCGGAGGCTGGCCAGCACTCGGGGCACGCCGGCACATATGGCCACGCCGGTGACCTGCCCCTCGAGGTCGTGGCCGCCTTGGCGGAGCAGGTTGCGGATGAGCACCGCGTGCTCGTCCGACGTCCGGTCATGGTCGGTACGGATCCGCCAGTGGTCGGCCAGCCCAGAGTCGGCCGCGGCGACCGGGGAGCCAACCTCGTAGAGGCCGAGCACCGTCTGGGTGTTGCCCACGTCGATGGTCAGCAGCATCAGGCTCGCGCCCCTCTCCGAAGATCCGGGTCCAGGTCCAGACCAAGGTCCAGAGACGGCGCCCCGTTGGTCAGGGCGCTGGTCGAGATGCAGTCCACGCCGGTCGCCGCATAGTCGGCCACCCGGTCCAGGGTGATACCACCGGATGCCTCGACAAGCGGTCGCGTGCCGTGGCGTTCGCCATGGGCATGCACCTCGGCGACGCACGTGATGATCGATGTGGGGGTCATGTTGTCGAGCAGCAGCGCATCAGCGCCGGCCTCCAGCGATTCGCGGACCTGGTTGAGAGTCTCGCATTCGACATGCACGGTACGCGCCGGCCAGAGCGAACGCGATGACGCCACGGCGGACGCTATGTCGGTGCCGGTGAGGTGGTTGTCCTTCAACATGACCCAGTGGCTGAGATTGGTCCGGTGGTTCCATCCCCCACCGGCCCGCACGGCGGCCCGCTCCAGTGCCCGGAGGCCCGGCGTGGTCTTGCGGGTGTCCCAGATCCGGGCGGCACCAGCCGCCTCGACCCAACGGGCGGTGGTGGTGGCCACCCCGGAGAGACGACAGAGAAAGTTCAACGCCGTGCGCTCGGCGGTCAGGATCGGGGCCAGCGGACCCCGCACGGTGGCCACCACGTCGCCGGGAGCAATCCGGTCACCGTCGGCATGCAGCCAGACCACCTCGATGGCGTCCGACAACTGTGCAAAGGCCTCCGTGGCGCACGCTGAGCCGGCCAGCACCCCGTCGGCCCGGCTGGCCAGCACTCCGTCGGCCACCGCGTCAGCCGGTACGAGCGCCGCGCTGAGGTCACCGTCGGGCGTGAGGTCCTCATGGAGGGCCAGCACCACCGCGTCGGCCACCGCGTCGATCTGCGGCTCGAGGGAACAAGCCTGATCGGCCAGGTGGGCCACCAGCGACGGAGGTAGTCGTCCAGCCGAGCCCTGGGGATTGGGATCCTGCACGGGTCAAGCCTGCCCGGGGTCGGTGCCATATCGGCTCATCCGGCCACCAGTGCCCCATGAACCGTGCCACCGGCCCGACCGCCACCGATGATCCGGACCGACGGCACGGTCAGCCCGCGCTACCGGAGCCCACGGTGAGCAGCACGCCGAGCGACGTGATCTCATCGGGCCCGTCCGACCCCTCCGCCAGCAAGTCGAGCGACGGATCGGCCACCAGGTCAGGGGCCACGTCGCGCAACGGCACCAGGACAAACGCCCGCTCGAACATCCGGGGATGGGGCACCACCAGGTCGGGCTGGTCGACCTCCTCACCGTCGACCCACAACACGTCCACGTCCAGCGTGCGCGGGCCCCAACGTTCGAGTCGCACCCGCTCGGCGGCCGCCTCACACTGCTGCGCCACCTCCAACAGGGCACGGGCTCCGAGGTCGGTCTCGAGGCGCACCACAGCGTTGAAGTACGGGCCCTGATCGGGTCCACCCACCGGCGAGGTCTCGTAGACGTCGGAGACTGCCACTACGTCGGGCAGGCCGTCGACGGCGCCCTGCAGCAGGGCCCGACGGTCACCCAGATTGGAACCCAAGGCCAGCAGGGCCCGATGGGTCATGGGGTGCGGTGGATCCGCACCCCGCTGGTGGCGAGATCCTCCGGAACTGGCGGGCGAAGCTTGCGAACCACCACGGTGACGGCATCCACCCCGTCGATGCCCAGGACGGCCTCGGCGATCCGACCGGCGAACCGCTCCAGCAGGTCGAACGACTCGCCGTCGGCGATGCCGGCCACCAGACCGGTCAGGCCCCCGTAGTCGACGGTGTCAGCCAGGTCGTCGCTGACCGAGGCCGTCGACAGGTCGGCGTGCACGTCAAGGTCCACCTCGAAGGGCTGACGACGGGCCTTCTCCTCGGGGAGCACCCCACAGATGGCCACCACCCGAAGTCCCCGCAACTCGATCCGGTCACTCACCCGGCATCCCCGTCTTCACTCGCGGGCGGATCGGCCGGGGCGACGAGGCCCACGATCTCGCGACCCGCGGTGCCCAGCGGACGTCCGGTCAGACGCTCGGCGAACGAGATGGCCTGCGGACCGGCCGGCACGAGGCCCGACCACAGGAGCCACGCCCCCATCACGCCGCACACCACGTCGTTGAGTTCCTCGCGGTGCACCAATACGCAACGGCCCTCGGCACCGTGCGCGTCGATGGCCCGGCAGACCTCCTCGAGACGCGCCACACCGTCCGTGGCACCACCGAACGGCAGGTGCACCCATGACTGGTCAAAGTCGTCGTAGTTGTGGAGGTTGTGGTCGCTGGCCAGTAGGGACAGCACGGTCTGGAAGCCGTTCTCACGGATCCAGATGATCTCCTCCTGGCGTCGGACCCGGCGGTGGCCCTCGCCGACACCTCCCGGTCGTTCGCTGACCGCGATGCGGTCCTTGACAATCCATGTGAACCCGCGGGGAACAATCCCCTGAGCCCACTTCCCGCGCATCACCATGGGGACACTGTGCCGCAAATCGTGGTCATCCGACCACCCTTGCTGCTCCAACGGTGCCTCGCACATCGTGGGCACGGACAATCTGCACACCGCGGGCGAACGACCAGGTGGCCATGGCCACCGATGCCTCGGCCCGATCCTCCGGCGGAGTGACCGGATGGTCGCCATCACTGGCAGCCGTGAGCTCGCCGAGAAACCGCTTGCGGCTCACCCCGATGACCACCGGCCAGCCCGACGCCACTAGCACGTCAATGTGCCGGACCAGGGCCAAGTTGTGGGCCGTCGTCTTGCCGAACCCAATGCCCGGATCGATCCACACCTCGGGTACGCCGGCCGTCCGGGCCACAGCGGCCCGGTCCAACAGGAAGGTCTGAACCTCGGCCACCACGTCGTCGTACACGGGTTCCTGCTGCATCGTCCGCGGATCGCCCTGCATGTGCATGGCCACCCATCCCACCCCGAGGTCGGCCGCCACCTCGTGCAGCCCGGCACTCACGTCGTTGATGATGGACGCGCCGGCCGCCACGGCGGCGACCGCCACGGCCGCGTGGCGGGTGTCGATAGAAAGACGGACCGGCCCGGCGGTCATTGCCGGGTCGACAGCCAACGCCTCGATGACGGGCACCACCCGGGCCAACTCCTCGTCCTCGCCAACCGGATCCGCACCGGGGCGTGTCGACTCGCCCCCGACGTCGACAATGCACGCCCCCTCATCGACCATGGCCCGTCCATGGGCGACGGCCGCCACGAGGTCGAGATAGTGCCCGCCGTCGGAGAATGAGTCGGGCGTGACGTTGAGGACGCCCATGACGCCGCCGGTGGGACCGGGGGCCATCGTCAGCGGCGGCGGTTGCTCTCGATGAACCGCATGGCCTCGAGGCGGGTGGAGACCTCGTCGCGGAACACCCCGTGGACGGCTGACGTCACGGTCGCCGCACCGGGCTTCTGTACGCCACGCATCGACATGCAGAGGTGCTCGGCCTCGATCACCACGAGCGTGCCCTGGGGGTCGAGCGTGCGTTGGATGGCGTCGGCCACCTGGGAGGTGAGCCGTTCCTGGATCTGTGGGCGGCGGGCATAGCCCTCGACGAGGCGGGCCAGCTTGGACAGGCCGGTGATCATCCCGCCCCGACGAGGGATGTAGGCCACATGGGCCACGCCAAAGAACGGCAAAAGGTGGTGCTCGCACAGCGAGTACATCGGGATGTCACGGACCATGACCATCTCGTCGTGGTCGACGTCGAACGTCTTGATGAGGTGGTCGGCGGGCTCCTCGTGCATGCCGCTGCACACCTCGGCGTACATGCGTGCCACCCGGGCCGGCGTCTCGCGGATGCCCTCACGGGTGACGTCCTCACCGATCGCCTCGAGGATCTCGGCCACCGCGGCCTCGATACGGGGAAGATCCACCTCGAAGCTCACGCGGGGGAACTCGCCACCGTCGGGTCGTCGGCGGGCTCCTCGGGAGCCACGTCCACGATGCGGATGTCGGGCAGGTTGCGGAACTTCTCGTCCACGTCAAGGCCGTAGCCGACCAGGAAGTCCGACGGGACCCGGTAGCCCTCGTAACGCAGAATCGACTCGTCCACCTTGTGGTTCTCGCGCACCAGCAGGGCGCACACCTCGAGGCTGGCCGGGTTGCGGGCCAGCAGGTTGCGACGCAGGTAGTTCAGCGTCAGGCCGCTGTCGATGATGTCCTCCACGAGGATCACGTCGCGACCAGCCAGGTCCAGGTCGAGGTCTTTGACGATGCGAACCACGCCCGACGAACGGGTGGAGTGGCCGTAGGACGAGACGGCCATGAAGTCGAACTCGACCGGTAGGTCAATGGCGCGGGCCAGGTCACTCATGAACATGAAGGCGCCTTTGAGGACACCGACCAGAAGGGGTTCGCGGCCGGCGTAGTCAGCGGTGATCTCCTCGCCGAGGGCCTGCACCCGTGCCTTGAGGTCAGCGGCCGAGACCATCACCGAGGACGCGGTATAGCGGCCCACGGTCAGCGGATCCGGCGCGGCGGAAGGGTCGCTGGCCATGGCGGCGACCCTAGCGGGGCTCGAAGACCAGGAACCCCGCCGAACGACGAACCCGGTGCCCGCCGGCCACCTCAGTGGCCACCGCACGACCCCGCACCACGTCGAGCACCCGGTCGACCGATGCCTGATCAGGTGGCGGGCCCGTGGGGTAACCGGCAATCGGGCCGGTGATCTGGACAGTGAGCCAGCGGCGCACGGCCAGGCGGACCAGGTCGTCAGGCAGGTCGGCCACGGACCGCACGTCGGCCGGGTCCACGTCGACCACCAGCCCGGCGAGCAAACCGGTGGCCTCGCCGGCCAGCGTGGCGTGACGGGCCAACAAGGGCACGGGATCTCGCCCGGCCACATCGGCCAGCAGGGGGAGCACCTCGTGGCGGACCCGGTTACGGGTGAAGCGGGGGTCGTCGTTACTCGGATCGTCGACCACCTTCAGGCCAAGCGCCGCACACAGTCCTCGGGTCTCAGTCCGACGTAGGGCCAGCAACGGGCGGCGATCCGGCTCACCGATACCCGCCGTTCCGGGCACGCCGGCACCCCGGAGCAGGTTGAGCAGCACGGTCTCGGCCTGGTCGTCCGCGGTGTGGCCGGTCAGCACCCCGCCGGGCAGGGCGGCCCGCCGGATGTCACGGGCCCGCTGTTCGAGGTCGGGGCCGTCGACCACCAGCCCGTCGACCGTGATGGTCGGAACCCCGAGGCTCAGCGCGTTGTGGGCCACCAGACGGACCTCGTCCGCCGAGGTGGAACGCAGGCCGTGGTCCACGGTCCAGCAGGTGACCTCCAGGCCGGCGGCGACGGCCAGCACCAGTAGCGCCGTCGAGTCCGGCCCACCGGATACCGCACAATCCACGGCGGTTCCGGCAGGCGGGAAGGCACACCGATCCAGCAACGGCGCCGTCGGGTCGGCACCGTTGGCCACCGGTTCCCCAGGCGGGTCAACCGACTCGGGCCCGGTCAGGCCTTCAGCCGCTCGATCCACCGGTCCGGCTCACGGATCTCGCCCAGATCGGGCAGGTGGGACGGATCCTCCCAGACCCGGTCCAGCAGCGCCGTGCCCCCGTGGGCCTCCACCGCGCCGATGAACGCCTCGCCCTGTGCATACTGCGCCAACTTGGCCTCAAGGCCCACCAGCTTCTGGAACAGCCGAGTCACCCCCGAGGCGTTGCGGCGGCGATCGGCCATGACGCCGGCCATGCGGTCGGCGCCCTGCACGATGCCCTCGCCGGCCCGGCCCATGGTCACGTCGCCATGGCCCTCCAGGAGGCTCATGAGTCCGGCGATGCGGTCCAGTGCCACCTGCTGTTCGGGCGATGAGATGACACCCAGTACCCCCGAATCCGCTGCACCGAACTCCCCGCCGCCCCCGGCTGACCGCTTCGCTGCCCGCTTGTCAACCAGGCCCTTCAGGGAGGCCACCAGATCGAACGACTCGGGTTGGGCGCCGTCCAACAAGGAATGCACGAGTCCCAGGTAGTGCGACCGCATCCACGGCACGCCGGTGAACTGTGCCCGGTGGGTGACCTCGTGGAGGGCCAGCCAGAGCCGGAAGTCGTGGCGGGGGAAGGCATAGCGCCGCTCGAGGGCCACCAGATTGGGACCCACGTAGTAAACGATGTCCTGGTCCTCGGCTGCCTCGTCCTCCACCACCAGGAGGTCGTACTGACCGAGCACCCGGGTGGACATCCAGCCCAGGACCACCCCGAGTTCCATGCCGCCCATCCGGACGGTCAACGCCGAGGGAGCGCCCGACTCGTCCCCATCGGTCCCGTCGTCAGCAACGTCGCCGAGGCGCTCGAAGAGGGGTCGTAACAGACGCTGCATGGAGGCCACGTTTGCCCGGATCCAGTCGTCCCGCCCGACCACCCGGGCCCGGGCGTTGCCCGACAGCGAGCGCAGGCCGGTGGTGGCAGCCACGAGGTCTTCGGCACGCGAGGTGTGGACGTGGAACTCTTCGGTCAACCCGTCGAGGTGGTGGGCGCCGCTGAACGGCGCCCGATCAGCAATGCGGATCGCCACCCGCTCGGCCAGATCCCAGTCCACGAACGACGATGCGCCCGAAGACGGGTCGTCGGACATCGAACGGACCGACGCCGGAACCGCCTGGGCGGACGACGTACTCAGCGCTTCGGGTAGCGGGTTGAGGAGACCTTCTGGAAGTAGCCGACCAGGGTGGCCACGGTCAGAGCCAACCCGCCGATAGCCAGTGGCACGGCCAACCAGTAGTGCCAGATCACGCCTGCAAACACGTTCATGGGTCAGATCCTAGGGGTTCGGCCCCCGCCGGCATGAAGCCGATCGGCGGGAGGAGGTGGATGCTCGGCGAGCCCGCGCGGGGAATCGAACCCCGGACCTATTCATTACGAGTGAATCGCTCTTCCGACTGAGCTACACGGGCCGGTACCGGCCCCGAGGGGCCGGCCACCCGGGCAGCGTAACGGCCTGCCTACTCCTCGGGTCGCCCCTCGAACGTCTCCCCGGAGCTACCCGGACCCCTCTTCGGGGACGTCACCGGGTCGGACCAACGGCGCCCAGGCCAGCAGCAGGCGCTTCTCGCCCTTGGAGGCGAAACGCACCACCGCCTCGGCCCGATCACCGTCTCCGTGGACGGCCAGGACCACTCCATCGCCCCATGCCCGGTGGACCACATCGTCGCCGGCCCGGAGGCCCAACTCATGTGCCCCCGATGAGGACTCCCCCGGGCTACGGGTAGATCCCCCGCTGCCCGAACCCCCGCCGAACACCCGGCCGGATGGTTCGGCGTCACGATCGGAAGATCGTCGGGGGGCGCCCAACCAGTCGGTGTCACCGGACCTCGACCTCGATGCACCGGCACCAGAACCCGGCCAGCTGTCATCCCTTCGGCGGTTGGTCTTTCGGGTTCCCTCGGCGTCGACCAGTAGCTCTGAGGGGATCTCGTCGAGGAACCGGCTGGGTGGGTTGTACTGGGTCTGCCCGTGAAGCATCCGGCTCCAAGCGTGAGTCAGCATGAGGCGCTCGCGGGCCCTGGTGATGCCGACGTAGGCCAGACGCCGCTCCTCCTCAAGTTCCTCGGGGTCACCGAGAGCCCGCACGTGGGGGAAGACGCCGTCCTCCATTCCCACGATGCACACCACCGGGTACTCGAGGCCCTTGGCGGCGTGCATGGTCATGAGTACGACCTGCCCGGGATCAGTCTCACCGGCAGCCAGATCGCCACCTTCCGGGTCGCCGCCATCAGCGTTCTGGTCGGGAAGGTCATCGGTGTCGGCCACCAGGCCTACCCGCTCGAGGAACTCGTCCACGTCGTCGAACTCGCCGGCCACCCCGACCAGTTCGGAGAGGTTCTCCAGACGACCCTCGGCCTCGATGGACCGATCGGCCCGGAGCTCGTCGAGGTAGCCCGACCGCTCGAGCGCCACCTCGAGGATGGTGGCCGGACCGTCGTCGACCGCCTGGACGAGGGCATCAACCAGTTCGAGGAACGACCGGATACCGGTGGCGGCCCGTCCCCTCACCCCGGCAGCCTCGGAATCACGCAGGGCGTCGATGAACCGGGTGCCGTTGGACGCCGCGTGGGCGTCCAACCGGGCCACTGACGTGTCGCCCACCCCCCGCTTGGGCACGTTCAACACCCGCTTTGCTGCCACCTCGTCGGCCGGGTTGGTAGCCAACTTGAGGTAGGCCAAGGCGTCCCGGACCTCGCGGCGGTCATAGAAGCGAAGCCCGCCCACCACCTTGTAGGGCACCCCCAAGATGACCAGCTGCTCCTCGACGGCCCGGCTCTGGGCGTTGGTCCGGTAGAAGACAGCCATGTCGGTCCACGGCCGACCCCCGTCGTGCAGGCGCCGGAGCTGGCTGACCACCCAACGGGCCTCGTCGTTCTCGTCGTCGGCCCGGAAGCGGATGATCGGTTCACCTGAACCGGCATCGGTCCACAGTTCCTTGGGCTCGCGCCCCACATTCCTGGTGATGACGGCGTTGGCGGCATCGAGGATCGTCTGGGTGGACCGGTAGTTCTGGTCGAGCACGACCACCGTGGCATCGGGGAACGACCGCTCAAACTCCAGGATGTTGCGGATGTCGGCGCCCCGAAACCGGTAGATCGACTGGTCGCTGTCGCCCACCACGCAGACGTTGCGGTGACCCGACGCCAGCAGCATCACCAGGTCGTTCTGAACCACATTGGTGTCCTGGTACTCGTCGACCAGGACGTGCTCGAAGCGCTGTCGATACTGGTCCAGAACATCGGGGTGCTCCCGGAGGAGGCGGACCGCGTTGCCGAGCAGGTCGTCGAAGTCCATGGCCCCGGCCGCCAGCAGGCGGGCCTGGTAACTGACGAAGACCTCGCCGATCCGCTTCTCGTACGGGCCCATGGCGTGCTCCACGTACTGCCCGGCGGTGCGCCCCTCGTTCTTGGCCGCCGAGATCGCCGAGTGCACGGTTCGGGCCGGAAACCGCTTGATGTCAAGCCCCTGGTCGCGCACCACATAGCCGGTGAGGCGCACCGCGTCGCCCTGATCGTAGATGCTGAAGCTGGACGGAAAGCCGAGGCGATCGCCGTCGCGCCGCAGGATCCGGACACACGCCGAATGGAAGGTCGACACCCACATGCGGTTGGCCACCGAACCGACCAGTTCGGCCACCCTCTCCTTCATCTCGCCGGCCGCCTTGTTGGTGAAGGTGATGGCCAGGATGGCGAACGGCGACACGCCCCGTTCGCCGATGAGGTGGGCGATACGGCGGGTGAGAACCCGGGTCTTGCCTGATCCGGCACCGGCCACCACCAGCAGCGGGCCCGTCGGATGGGTAACGGCGTCGAGCTGGTCGGGGTTCAGCCCCGACCCGGTGTCGGAACCGACATCCGACGCAGATTCGGGTTCTGAGAGGGCCATCGGCCGCACCCTACCGGTGCCCGGTGACGGCCTTCAGGGCCGATCCGGGTTCGGAGAAAACCGCCACCGCGCCTCCCTTCGAACCGGGCCACCGGCCTGTTCTATTGTGCGGGCCATGATCCGTTCCTTCCGCTTCAGCGTCCAGGCCTCGGCACCCCGCCCCGCAGCCGAATGGCGTGAACTCGGCCGTCGGGCCGAGGACCTCGGCTACTCGGCACTCTCGGTCTCAGACCACCTCGACGCCGAGATGGCCCCTCTGATCGCCTTGGCGGTGACCGCCGAAGCCACACGAGACCTGCGACTGACCACCCTCGTGCTGGGCAACGACTTCCGGCACCCGTTGTTCCTGGCCAAGCAGGCCGCCACCCTGGACCTTCTCTCGGACGGCCGCCTGGAGCTGGGCCTGGGAGCCGGGTGGAAGACCACTGACTACGACCAGTCAGGGATTTCGCTGGATTCACCGGGTGTGCGAATCGCCCGCCTCGCCGAGTCCGTGGAGATCCTGAAGCGCTCCTTCGCCGAGGGGTCGTTTGACTTCGACGGTGAGCACTACACGGTGCGCGGACACGACGGGCAACCCACCTGTATCCAGTCGCCCCATCCGCCATTCCTGCTGGCCGGGGGCGGAAAGAAGATGCTCACACTGGCTGCCCGGGAGGCTGACATCGTGGGCGTCAACGCCAACATGGCTGCCGGGGTCATCGACCAGCGGGCCGGCGCGTCGGCCACCGTGGAGGCAACCGACGAGAAGTTGGGCTGGATCCGCGAGGCGGCCGGCGACCGGTTCGACGACATCGAACTCCAGACCCGGGTCCACATGTCCCAGATCACCGACGACCCGATCGGTTTGGCCGAGTTGATGGCCCCGGCTCTCGGACTGGACGCCGAGGCGGCGCTGTCGTCACCTCACGTGCTGATCGGTTCCACCGGCCAGTGCGTCGAAACGCTGCTGGCCTGGCGCGAGCGGTGGGGCCTGACCTACATCGGCCTCAACGAAGATTCGATGGTCGAGTTCGGACCCGTGGTCGAGGCCCTGGCCGGCGTCTGATCCTGGTGGGCGGGCCCGCCCACCAGAAACCGCCCACCTGAGCCCGTCTACCAGAGCTGATCCGTGTAGCGGTCGGTGCCGACCACGGTGCGCAGGAACGGTGATGCCGACGTGACCCTGCCCAGACCGGACGCCTCGAGGCGGGCCGCGTAGTCCACGAACCGGTCCCAACAGTCCCGCGGGTCGGTCTCCACGAAGAACAACTGCATCGTGGCGTCCGGCCCGATGGGCGGCGAGCCGAGATCCATGGGGGCGTTGTCGGTCATCTCGTCGCGGGGCACGGCCGCCCACTGGGCGCACGACGCCACCGGCCCGTCGGCCATGAGGCCCGGTAGGCCCTCGCCGTCCAACCAGGCGGACAGGTCGTCACCGGCGGTGCCATCGGACCGCTCGACCACCGGTTCCACAACCACGGAGACCAGTGCGGCGTAGTGGTGGTCGAGGGCCACGTCGACCGGCACCGGATCGGCGTCGCGGTAGCGATTGGAGCGGTGCGTGTAAAGGACGGTGTGGGCGTGGCGCCGCTCCTGAAAGCCCCGGCCGGCCATGTAGAGCTTCACCACCTGGTCGGCACCCCAGGCGAAGTGGTCGTCGTGGTGGCCATCCTCCACCCAGTAGACGGCCAGGTACGAGCCCCGGTCCGCCGGTTTGTTGACCGAGTTGTCCTCGACGGGGAACCGCAGGTCCTTCATGGCCCGGGTAGCCACCCAGCGGCTTCCGGCGAAGCACCACGGCCCGGTCATGCAGCCGCCGTAGAAGTGGTCGCGCTCGTACCACCGGTTGTAGGCCACCTCGTGGCCCTTCTCGGGGTCGACCAGCGTGTAAAGCATGCTGCCCGCCGTCACGAGGTGCATGGGGCCCATCTCGGGATCGTGGTTGTCGTCAGTCATGGATCGGTCTCCGGATCAGTTCAGCGGGGTTCGATGAGGATGGACGCGGTGGCCCGGCCGACCCGACCGTCCAGGTCGTAGAGCACGGCCTCGGACAAGCCGATGCCGTCACCGTCGTTCTTGTGGAGTCCCCGGATGCCGATCCAGTCGCCCACCGGGTCACGGAACGCGGTGACCGCGAGGTCGGCATTGATGGTGGTCCATTCTTCCGGCGAGAGGTACTGAGCCACCATGGACGCCATGTCGGCCACCGTGGCCAGACGCACGAAGGCACTCGTCGGGCGCCCCTCAACCATCGTGTTGTGCATGCGTAGCCAGACCAGACCCGGTGCACCATCGCGGTACTCCCCGGTCCGACGGAACTCCACGCCCTGCAGAAAGGCCGGCACACCGATACCCAACATGGTCAACATGGCCGGCTCGTCGGGCACCGGATGGGGCTCGTCGTCGGAATGTGCCGTCTTGTTCGGATCGACGGGATTGGGCGTGTCCGAGACCCGCATCCTGAGTGACGTGGCCCGGGCCACCTCCCGATCCTCGCCATCGAACAACGAGGCCCGCACGACCTGAATGCGACGGCCCGACCGAAGTACCTCGACCTCAGGGCGCAGCGGTGTCAAGGGCGCGCCGCGCATCAAGTCCACGGTGTGTCGAGCCGTGCGCATGGGCGACGGGGCGGGCACCGTCTCGACTAGGTGGGCCAGGACCCCCGAGATGGGCCCGCCATGCTGAATCGTCGGATCCCACGGGCCGCCGGTCAGCGGACCGGGAATGAGCAGACCGTCCCGCTCGGCGTAGAACGGCTCGTCGGAGTACTCGTAGTCCGTCTCGGCGGGTTTCCCGGTCACCGTCAGATCATGCCGTCCGGCCGAGCAGCGACAGGAGTCGGACGCCCGCCGATGCACCGTCGGGCGGCATCACCGTCGGCCCGAAGTGGCCCGAGAGTGCGTCTGAACCAGCCAACGGCATCCAGAAGTCCAGGCACCGTTCGGCCAGGGTCTCGGGCAGGTCGACATCGGTGCCGCACGCCCGGGCAAGGTCCCAACCGTGGACGAGGTTCTCGGTCACCCGGAAGCCGATGATGACCCCGCCTGGCAGCTCGCCCACCGCGTGGGGGTGCATGGCGTCGAGCACCCCGTCCACCGAGGCCGACTCGATAGCGGCCAGCACCGTGCCCCGCCAGGCGGCCATGGGGTTGAGTCCCAGGATCGACGGGTCGGCCTGGGACTCCCATGCCCCGCCGTCGCGGAGCACCCGGGTGACCAGCGCCTCGCCGGTGACCACGTGGGCGACCAGCATGCGGACGTCCCAGTCGGGGCACCCGGTCTCGACCATCCAGTCCAGTTCGGCAACCTCGGCGAGGCGTTGTCCGAAGAAGGCGCACGCCGAGGTATAGGCGGCGACGGTGTCGGTGCGTTCGCTGTCGGTCAGCGGGCCCGTGCTCACTCCCACTCGATGGTGCCGGGCGGTTTGGACGTGATGTCATAGGCCACCCGGTTGACGCCGTCGACCTCGTTGATGATGCGGCTGGACATCTTCTCGAGGAGGTCGTGGGGCAGTCGGGCCCAGTCGGCCGTCATGGCGTCCTCGCTGGTGACCGCCCGGATGATGATCGGTCGGGCGTAGGTGCGCTCGTCGCCCATGACACCGACAGACCGGATGTCGGGCAGGACGGCGAAGGCCTGCCAGATCTCGCGTTCCAGACCGGCCTCACGGATCTCCTCACGAACGATGAGGTCAGCGGCCTGCAGGATGGCCGTGGTCTCCGGTGTGATCTCGCCGATGATGCGAACGCCCAGGCCGGGGCCGGGAAACGGCTGGCGCCACACGATCTCGTCGGGCAGGCCCAACTCGGAACCGACGGCCCGCACCTCGTCCTTGAACAGATTGCGGAGAGGTTCGACGAGAGCGAAGTCCATGTCGTCGGGCAGGCCGCCCACATTGTGGTGGCTCTTGATCTTGGCCGCGTCCTTGGTGCCCGATTCGATGACGTCCGGGTAGAGCGTCCCTTGGACGAGGAACTTCGCATCGGTGATGCCGCCCGAGGCGTCCTCGAAGATCCGGATGAACAGTTCGCCGATGACCTTGCGTTTGTCCTCCGGGTCGGTGACCCCGGCCAGATTGTCGAAGAACCGGTCGGCGGCCCGCACGTGGATGAGCTCGATGCCCTGGGTCTTCTGGAAGGTCTCCACGACCTGCTCGCCCTCGCCAGCCCGCATGAGGCCGGTATCGACGAACACACAGGTCAGCTGGGACCCGATGGCCTTGTGCACGAGAGCCGCGGCGACCGCCGAGTCAACCCCGCCGGACAGTCCGCAGATGGCCCGCCCGGTGCCGACCTGTTCTCGGATGGCGTCCACCGACGAGTCGATGACCGAGGCCATCGTCCAGTCGCCGGCGCACCCGCAGACGTCGCGGACGAAGCGGGTGAGCAGGCCCTGGCCACACGGCGTGTGGTGGACCTCGGGGTGGAACTGGACGGCGTACAACCCGTCGTCGGGGGCCTCGAAGGCGGCCACCGGGGCGTCGGGCGACGAGGCGGTCACCGTGGCGCCGCCCGGCGCGTCGGTGATGGCGTCGAAGTGGCTCATCCAGACCGGGTGGCTGCCGGTGCCAGCGTCGGCCAGGAGCACGCCGGTGTCGGCGACGGTCAGGTCGGTGCGGCCGTACTCGCCGCGTTCGTTGCGACCCACCGTGCCGCCCCGCTGGTGGGCAATGAGCTGGGCGCCGTAGCAGATCCCCAGGATGGGCACACCGAGGTCGTAGACACCGGGATCGATCCGAGGGGCGCCATCGACGTGAACCGAGGCCGGGCCACCGCTGAAGATGATCCCGGTGGGTGCCCGCTCGGCGAACTCGGCCGCCGTCAGGTCATGAGGGACGATCTCACTGAAGACATTTACCTCCCGAACCCTTCGGGCAATGAGCTGGGCGTACTGGGCGCCGAAGTCGACAACCAGGATGCGGTCGGTGGCGCGGGCGCTCCCGCCGGGGGTCTCAGCCATGAAGTGGTGGGTCGATCCGGTTGCGTTGTTCGGAGGGTCCGGGCCGTAGGCCTAGCGGCCCATCCCCACACCCTGGGACTTCTGAAGCGACTTGCCCTCGGTCATCAGCGCCGGGGCGACCATGACCTCGGCCTTCTGGAACTCCTTGACATCGACGTAACCACAGGTGGCCATCGAGGTACGGAGCCCGCCGAACAGGTTCAGCTTGCCGTCGTTCTCGTTGGCCGGGCCGAGGAGAATCTCCTCGAGCGAGCCTCTCGTCGCGGTCTGGACCCTGGCGCCGCGGGGCAGCGTCGGGTGGAAGGTGGCCATGCCCCAGTGGTAGCCGCGGCCCGGTGCTTCGGAAGCGGCGGCCAGTGGTGAGCCGATCATCACGGCGTCGGCGCCACACACAATGGCCTTGGAGATATCGCCACCGGTGGCCATGCCGCCATCGGCGATGACGTGGCAGTAGATGCCAGTCTCGTCGAGATGACGCATGCGGGCCGCGCGGACGTCGGCAATGGCCGTGGCCTGCGGGACGCCGAGGCCGAGCACGCCGCGGGTGGTACAGGCGTGGCCGGGACCCACGCCGACCAGCACGCCAGCCGCACCGGTACGCATCAGGTGGAGGGCCGCCTTGTTGGTGGCACAGCCGCCGACGATGACCGGAATGTCCAACTGGCGGATGAACGTCTTGAGGTTCAACGGCTCGACGGTGGTCGACACGTGTTCGGCCGACACGACGGTGCCCTGGATGACCAGCATGTCCAGTTCGCCGGCGAGAATGTTCTCGAGCATCCCGTAGGTGCGCTGCGGGGTGACCGAGGCGCACGACACCACACCGGCGGCGTTGATCTCGCGAATCCGCTCGGTGACCAGGCCGGGGATGATGGGCTGCTGGTACAACTCCTGCATCCGCTTGGTGGCCTTCTCGACGGGCTGTTCAGCGATCTCGGCGAGGATGGAGTCGGCATCCTCGTAGCGGGTCCAGAGGCCCTCGAGGTTGAGCACGCCAACGCCGCCGAGGCGGCCGATCTCGATGGCCGTGGCCGGGCTGATGACACCGTCCATAGCCGAACCCATGAGGGGCAGGTCGAAGCGGTAGGCGTCGATCTGCCAGGAAATGTCGACGTCTTCGGGGTCGCGAGTCCGGCGGCTGGGGACGATGGCGATGTCGTCGAACCCATAGGCACGTCGACCGCTCTTGCCCATCCCGATCTCGATCTCGGCCATGGTTACTGCAGCTCCCTTTCGATGCCCGAGGGTCACCGTCTCCGGCCGGAAGACCTCTGTGGCGGCCCCCGGAAAGGATCGATTCTAGTCACGCGTGTCCGACGCGAACGGCGAACAGGGCCCACTGTTCCCGGGGTCGTCAGGCACAGCCTCGACCCAGCCCATCGGCCTCGATCAGGGGCCGTCGAGAACCAGGGCGTCGAGAAGGTCGGCCAGTTCGGTGACATGCTCGGCGGTCGTCCACGTACCACCCACCGCGACCCGTAGGGCGTACCGGTCGTCGAGACGGGTGTGGGTGAGGAAAGCCCGGCCCGAGGCGTTGACGGCGGCCAGCAGACGCTCGGAGGCCTCGTCTCCGTCCACGTGGCGGAAGCAAACCAGACCCAACGACAGGGGCGCCGCCATCTCCAGGCTCGGGTTGGACGCCACCCGGTCGGCCAGATCGGCCGTGGCCGCCACGTGGGCCCGGATGTGGGCTCGCAGGCCGTCCGTCCCGTAGGAGCGCAGCACGAACCACAGCTTGAGGGACCGGAAGCGGCGCCCGAGGGGCACCTGCCAGTCCCGGTAGTCGATTACCTCGCCGGCATCGCTTGCCGCGTTGCGTAGGTACTCGGGGACGATGGACAGAGAATCCAGCAGCGGACCCGAGTCGGCCACGAAGAACGCCGAGCAGTCGAAGTTGGTGAGCAGCCACTTGTGGGGGTTGAAGCAGTAGCTGTCGACCCGGTCCAGGCCGTCCAACAGGTGGCGATACTCGGGGCACACGGTGGCCGAACCGGCCCACGCGGCATCCACGTGCACCCACGCCCCGACGGGCCCGGCCACGTCGCAGACCCTGGCCACCGGGTCGACGGCGCCCGACGACGTGGTACCTACCGTGGCGGCGATGAGGCACGGCACGAGGCCTTCGGCCACGTCGGCGGCAACCATGGCGGCCAACGCATCGGCATCCATGGCGAACCCGACGTCGGTAGGCACGACCCGCAACTGCTCACGGGCGAAGCCGGCAACCTGGATGTCCTTCTCAATCGACGAGTGGGCCTGGGCCGACGTGTAGACCCGCAGACGTGACAGCTGGGCGGGGCCGCCGGACCGGTCACGGGCGGCCAGCACGGCGCACAGCGACGCTGACGAGGCCGAGTCCTGGATGACGCCGCCGCCCGGACCGTCGGAGCGGAACCGGTCGGGAAGCCCGCAGGCCTCGACCAGCCAATCCAGGACGAGGGTCTCCAGTTCCGTGCAGGCCGGGCTGGTCGACCACATCATTCCCTGAACCCCCAGACCGGCCGAGATCAGCTCGCCCAGGATGGATGGCGGAGACGAGTCGGCCGGGAAGAAGCCGTAGAAACCGGGGTGCTGCCACTGGGTGGTGGCCGGGACGATGAGACGGTCCACGTCGGTCAGCAGTTCGGTGAACGATTCGCCGACCGCGGGCGGCGACGAAGGCAGTGACCGGTAGACGTCGCCGGGAGCCACGTCGGGCACGATCGGTCGGGCGTGTCCGCCGTCGCGGTGGTCGGCCAGGAAGTCAGCCAGCCAGTCGATGGCAGCCCGTCCGGCCTCTCGGAACTCGTCGGGCGTCATGTGCTCGGGGCCCGTCGGCTGCTCAGAAGGCCGATCAGAAGGCAGGTCAGTCATCGCTGATTCCTCTCAACTCGGGCCTCACGAGTCGGCACGGTAGTTGCGGTGGTCGTCCACGCCGAGGGCGAGCGCCAGCAGCTGGCGCAGCATGGCCGCCGTGGCGCCCCACACCGTGTCGCCGACCAGCTCGAAGAACGTGATGATCCACGGATCACCGTGGGTGGACCACTCCTCCTCGCGGTACACCTCGTCCAGCAGCAGCTCGGCCAGCGGCACGTGGAGGATGGCCTCCACCTCATCGGGGTTGGCCACCAGGTCAGGACGGCCGTCGAGGACGGCCACGAACGGGTGGATGATGCTCCGGCTACCCACGGTGACCAGCGGGTCGAGACGACCGACCAGTCGGACCGACGACGGATCCAGCCCGGTCTCCTCCTCGGCCTCGCGCAGGGCGGTGGCCCAGAGGTCCAGGTCGGTCGGATCGTGGCGGCCGCCGGGGAACGAGACCTCGTGGGTGTGGCTGGCTAGGTGGGGCGACCGTCGGGTCAGCACCACGTGGGGTCCACCACCCTCGGGGTCGTCGTAGAGGGCGACCAGCACCCCGGCTTCACGTTCGTCGCCGCGGGGTCGCCCCCGGATGCCGCCGGGTTTACGGCCGGCAAACACGGCGACCAGGTGGCCGAGGGTGAGGTTCCGGTCGGCCAGCTCGCCCCACGGCGGCGCCTGGCCCGGGCGCCAACCATCAGGCCGGGGGATCTCCTGGGATCCACCCCATCCGGCGGACCGCACGACGGCGGTCACCTCTCGATCGGGTCGGCCAGGAACGCCTCGAGCCCCGCGTCGCGGAGGCCTTCGGCTACCTCGAGGGGGACAATGGAGCCACGCTCCCAGCCATTCCAGTGCACGGACAGGGCGGCAACCAGCTCGGCTCGGGGGCCGTCTTCCTCAGCGGCCAGCACCTCGGGGAGGCGACCCGTCTTGAGGTTGGCCAGCATTCGACCCACCAGGGTCTCACCCCGGATCCACTCGGCGAACTGGCCTGCCAACTTGGCGTAATCGGGGGCGGGCCGATGGTCAGGCATCGTTGAATCGTCGGGAACCACGGGGTCGGGCATGGTTGCCACGGTACCGGCGGCACCCGACCCGCCAGTCAGCGGGACGGGCAGGAAGCGGGTGCAAAACGACGGAAGCCGGGCCCGTGGGCCCGGCTTCCGTACCCCCGGCCGAGGCCGGAAGACGATCCCGAGGGATCCCTACATCATGCCGCCCATGCCACCCATACCCCCCATGGGGTCCATGCCGCCACCAGGGGGCATTGCCCCCTCGGGCTCGGGCTTGTCGGCCACGAGCGCCTCGGTGGTCAGCAGCAGAGCCGCGATGGACGCCGCGTTCTGCAGCGCCGCACGGGTCACCTTGGCCGGGTCGATGACGCCGGCTTCCACCAGGTCGACCAACTCGCCGGTCACCGCGTTGAGGCCGATCGAACCGGAGGCCTGCTCGACCTCACGGACCATGACCGCACCCTCAAGGCCGGCGTTGTCGGCGATGAGCCGGGCCGGAGCGTCGAGGGCAGCGTGCACGATGCGGGCACCGGTCGCCTCATCACCCTCGAGGCCCTCCATGGCCGTGGAAACCGAAGCACGCGCCCGCAGCAGAGCGGTGCCGCCACCGGCAACCACACCCTCCTCGATAGCCGCACGGGTCGCCGACAGGGCGTCCTCGATGCGGTGCTTCTTCTCCTTGAGCTCCACCTCAGTGGCTGCACCGACCTGGACAACGGCCACGCCGCCGGCCAGCTTGGCCAGTCGCTCCTGGAGCTTCTCGCGGTCCCAGTCGGAATCGGTCTCTTCGACCTCACGCTTGATCTGACCAATGCGACCTTCGACGTCGCCAGAATCGCCGGCTCCGTCGACGATGGTCGTCTCGTCCTTGGTGATCACAACCTTGCGGGCCGAGCCCATCATGTCGAGGCTCACACCGTCGAGCTTGAGTCCGACCTCCTCGGCAATGACCTGACCACCGGTGAGGATGGCCATGTCCTGGAGCATTGCCTTACGGCGCTCGCCGAAGCCCGGGGCCTTGACGGCCACCGAGTTGAAGGTGCCACGGATCTTGTTGACGACCAGCGTGGCCAGGGCCTCGCCCTCGACGTCCTCGGAGATGATCAGCAGCGGGCGACCCGACTGCATGACCTTCTCGAGCACCGGGAGCATGTCCTGCACCGAGCTGATCTTGCCCTGGTTGAAGAGGATGTACGGCTCTTCGAGGATCGCCTCCTGGCGCTCTGGGTCGGTCACGAAGTACGGCGACAGGTAGCCCTTGTCGAACTGCATGCCCTCGACGAAGTCGAGATCCATGCCGAACGTGTTGGACTCCTCCACGGTCACGACGCCGTCCTTACCCACCTTGTCGATGGCGTCGGCGATGACCTGGCCGATCGTCATGTCGGCAGCCGAAATGGCGGCCACGTTGGCGATCTGCTCCTTGGAGTCATCGACCCGCACCGACTGGTCGGCAATGGAGCCGACAGCGGCGGCCACGGCGGCCTCGATGCCCTTCTTGAGGCCCATCGGGTTGGCGCCGGCGGCCACGTTGCGAAGGCCCTCGCGGACCAGCGCCTGGGCCAGCACGGTGGCGGTGGTGGTGCCGTCTCCAGCGACGTCGTTGGTCTTGGTGGCCACCTCCTTCACCAGCTGGGCACCCATGTTCTCGAAGCTGTCCTCCAGCTCCACCTCACGGGCGATGGATACGCCGTCGTTGGTGATGGTGGGGGCGCCGAACTTCTTGTCGAGGACCACGTTGCGGCCCTTGGGGCCGAGGGTGACCTTGACGGCGTCGGCCAGCTTGTTCACGCCGGCCTCGAGGCCGCGACGGGCCTCTTCATCAAACTTCAGGATTTTTGCCACGGCGCGACTACTTGAGGATGCCGAGGACGTCGCGGGCGTTGAGGATCAGAAGGTCCTCACCGCCGACAGTGATCTCGGTGCCGCCGTACTTGCTGTAGACGACGGTGTCGCCCTCGGCGACGTCCATCGGCACGAGCTCACCGGTCTGCTCCGAACGACGGCCAGGGCCGACGGCCAAGACGTCGCCCTGCTGGGGCTTTTCCTTGGCGGTGTCCGGGATTACCAGGCCGGAAGCCGTGGTGGACTCGGAGTCACTCGGACGGACCACGATGCGG
>Ga0257111_1000116_pt1 | contig 31554 bp, 30 predicted proteins | sample LP_taG_6_FD_191567 | JGI IMG/M metagenome (GOLD analysis project Ga0257111, IMG submission 191567) | Marine microbial communities from Northeast Subartic Pacific Ocean, Canada - LP_J_2015_P26_500m | ecosystem: Environmental > Aquatic > Marine > Oceanic | place: Canada: Northeast Subartic Pacific...
CCAAGGTAAGTATAAGCACCATGTTTAGGGTTTAATGACCTTATCCTTCTTTCTATTTCATTGGAAGTTTCGGTTGTCCAGTTTAGTTGCTTAAAAGAATTATCAATTTTATTAGCATAAGTAGAGCCTGTTTCAGGCTGTAGAACCCCTTGAATTGTTTTGGCCTCATACTCTTTTAAAAACGGAAGAAGGTTTTCAGAGCTAATTTGAATAAATTTCTGCTCTAGTGAACCTAGTGTTTCTTTCTTTTCAATTTCACAAATAAATTTTCTTAGTATGGGTCCTTCATCTAGGCCCTCTGTCATTGCCATTATTGTTATGCCAGATTTAGAATCTCCAGCAGCAAGGCAGTTTTCTATTGGAGCCGCACCTCTCCACCTAGGAAGCAGGGAAGCATGAACATTAATGCACCCAAGTTTGGGTAAATCCAAGACAGATTGTGGAATTAGTAGGCCGTAAGCTACGACAAGAAAAATATCGGGCTCCAAATCATTAAGTTCTTTTACAAAATTTTCCTCTTTGAGAGATTTAGGCTGGAGAACCTTTAGTTTATTCTCAATGGCAATTTCTTTAACGGCAGAGAATGTAATTCTTTTACCTCTTCCAGACCTCTTGTCAGGCTGAGTTAGCACAGAGACTATTTCATGATCTCCTTTTAATAAAATTTCTAGATGTTTAGCAGCAAAACTAGGTGTGCCTGCAAATAAAATTTTCATTAGTTAGCAGTACTTATTTTTTTTTGCTTTATAAGCTTTTTTCTTATCATTTCTCTTTTGAGGTTCGAAAGGTAATCAACAAATATTTTTCCTTCTAAATGGTCCATCTCATGTTGAATTACAACCGATAAAATTCCTTCAGCTTCTATTTTCAAAGTCTTGTTATTAAGATCTAGGGTGCTAATTTTAACTTTAGAGGGCCTTTCAAGTTCTTCATAAAATCCAGGCACTGAAAGACATCCTTCAGAATAAGGCAATTTATTTGGTTCTATAATTTCTTCAATCAGAGGGTTAATTAGAACTAGAGGTTTATTTTTTTCTTCACTAACGTCAATGACAATAACTCTTTTATGTACATCAACTTGTGTTGCCGCAAGGCCGATTCCTTCTCCTTTATACATAGTTTCTAGCATATCTTTAATCAAGGTTCTAATTTCATCATCTACGACAATAACCTTTGATGCTACAGTCCGTAATCTGGGGTCCGGAAATATAAGAATTTTTAGCTTTGACATGATATTTCTTTTTAACAACTCGGATTATATTAGAATATGTCCTTTAATTTGGAGAAAGATGTGTCAACCACTGTATCTATAATAATTGGATCTGAATCTGATCTAGAATTGGCTAATAAATGTTCAGATACCCTAGAGTCTCTGTCTATAACTAATTCAACACAAGTGCTCTCAGCTCACAGAACACCAGATTTGCTAGAAAATCATGTAAGGGAGTGTGAAGAGGGAGGTACTAAAGTATTTGTAGCTATAGCTGGACTTGCGGCTCATCTTGCTGGTGCAGTGGCCTCAAAGACCGTTCTTCCTGTTATAGGAGTACCTGGGGACGGGGGACCTTTAAGAGGGATGGACGCCCTTCTTTCAACTGTTCAAATGCCAAAAGGCATACCAGTAGCTACTGTTGCTATTGGTTCTTCAGGTGCAGTAAATTCTGCTTATTTAGCAGCCCAAATTCTTGGTGTAGAGTCTAAAGAAATTAGAAATTCACTTCTTCAAGTCAGAGAAGACGGCAAAGAAGCCATAAAGAAATCTAACCAAAAGCTTTTAAAGTCTTAATACCGGGCTTGATGGATAGTCTAAGTGCAATAGTAGAAGCGCTTACTAGTGGAGAGGTTATTGCTTATCCTACGGAGGGGGTTTGGGGGATGGGCTGTGACCCATCTAATTTGACGGCTGTAAGAAAATTAATAAGCTTAAAGAGTAGATCAGAAGGAAAGGGATTTATATTGGTAGGCTCTCAACTCTTTCATTTTAATAAATATGCAGAGGTGGAAGCCAATGAAGTTAAATTGTTATCTAAATGGCCAGGCCCTCATACTTGGCTAGTTCCTGCTTTGAATATAAGCCCTCTGTTAACAGGGGGAAGCAAAAAAGTTGCCCTCAGGCTTACTGAGCATGAAGAAGTCGTTGCTATTTGTAATAAATTTGGAGGGGCTATACTTTCAACATCAGCCAATAAAGAAGGAGAAAGCACGCTCTTGGAGGCAGGTGACATTAAGAAAGTGTTCCCAGGTGTTAAGGTGCTGCAAGGCAACCTTGGTGGGTTCTGCAAACCTTCTACAATTGAAGATTTAATGACGGGTAAAGTTATAAGAGGCTAAGATAATAGGAATGAAAAAATTTGCTGTCATAGGTAGCCCAATAAGCCACTCGCTTTCTCCTTCTATTCACACCGCTTTTGCTAAAATGCTTGGAGTAGATATTCAATACGATGCTATTGAAGTAAAACTAGAAAATTTTGAAGAGCAACTGAATCATTTATTTTCTAGTGGATACAGTGGCTTAAATGTTACCTTGCCCTTAAAAGAAAAAGCATTTTCTTTTTCAACTAAGCGATCTGAAATATGTTCTTTAACTAAATCTGCCAATACTCTTTGGCAAGAAGATGGAGTTCTATTTGCTGACAGCACAGACGGCAAGGGCCTAATGGAGGATTTAATCTCCAAAGGCCTAACAGTCGAAGGTTCTAATATTGTTATTTTAGGAGCAGGAGGTTCTGCTAAGGCCATATTACCGAGCTTGTTAGAGGCAAAGCCAAATGAAATATTTATTCTAAATAGAACTTTATCTAAAGCAGAAGAAATAGTAGAAATTTATATAAACAATACGACCAAGATTACTGCTGGACCACTCAACGAAAAACTTCCTTTTAAAAGTGATGGCATTATTAACACAACATCTGCAGGCTTGTTAGGACAAGAAATAGTTTGCCCAGAGAACCTCTTCTCGGATCAAGCTTGGTGTTATGATTTAAATTACGCCGATGTAACTACAAATTTTAATAAATTGGCTAAGAGGAATGGGATTTCTAAAGCGTATGATGGCATGGGAATGTTATTTAGACAGGCGGCACTAAGCTTCGAAATTTGGACGGATTTAACACCAGATGTCGACAAAGTTATGGAGATGTTAAAAAAATAATTGACTTGATATTGTAAATCGCTTCTGAGAGTAATCTAGCCGATCTATCTTGATTTAAATCAATAACCCGCACAAGTATTTGAGCTAACCTTATAAGGTTGTAAGACAATATTTAAGGTTGTTGTGACAAACACCATAGTATAAAATGCGCGCGTATTCTTCCCGACTAAAACAATATAAACAAGGCAATGATGGCTTATTTAAGAAAGTGTTATTTTAAATTTTACCTGATCGTTTTTTTAATTTTACCTGCTAGCTTATTGGGTGAGGCTTCTAATTATAATATGCCTATTGGTGTTACAGAAGTTAGCAAAGAAATCTTCGATTTACACATGCTTATATTATGGATCTGCGTTTGGATTGGAGTTGTAGTCTTTGGAATAATGTTTTGGTCTCTTTGGAAGTATAGAAAATCAAAGGGGGCAGTAGCTGCAGATTTTGATGATCACTTTTGGCTAGAGATTGGCTGGACTGTGGTCGCAACTTTAATTTTAGTTGTTATAGCAATTCCTTCAACCAAAGTTATGGTTACAGCCTATGATGATGCCGAGGGAGAGATCAACATAATGGTGACCGGTCACCAATGGAAGTGGCACTATAAGTATTTAGAAGATGGCATTAGTTTTTTTAGTAACCTGTCTACCGATCAAGAACAGATCAATAATCAAATACCCAAAGGAGAATTTTATCTAAGAGAAGTTGATGAGCCTCTTGTTATACCGATTAATACAAGAATAAGATTTTTGATCACAGGTAATGACGTCATACATTCATGGTGGGTTCCAGATTTTGCTGTAAAGCAAGATGCTGTGCCCGGCTTTATAAACACCGCATGGACTAATGTCCCAGAAACAGGAATATACAGAGGGGCTTGTACAGAATTGTGTGGGATAAAACATGCATTTATGCCTGTAGTTGTAAGAGCCGTAGAACAGGCAGAATATGACGCTTGGGTAGCTGAAAAAATTGTTTTAGCGGAGCAGGAAAAGATGCTAACTTCTAAAGAATGGACAAAAGCAGAATTAGTTGAGAGAGGAGAGAGTTTTTATCTTACAAATTGTGTTGCCTGCCATCAGGTTAATGGGAAGGGCATACCGCCAGTATTTCCAACGTTAGACGGGAGTCAGATTGTTTTAAATGACACTCAACGACAAATAGAGATTTTGATGGAAGGTGTTCAAGGATCTGCCATGGCAGCTTTTGGGAGCCAATACTCTGAAGTAGATATAGCAGCGGTAATAACATACACACGACAAGCTTGGTCTAATGGCAAAAACGGCGACAGTGCAATAGTTACACCGCAAGACATTGTGGCTTATAAAAACAGAACAGAACTATAAAAGAGGCTTAATAAATGAGTACAGTAGTAGAAACACACGATCATGGACATCATGGGCCAGCAAAAGGACTTACTCGTTGGCTTTTTACGACTAACCACAAAGACATAGGAACACTTTATCTTTGGTTTAGCTGTCTTATGTTGTTTATTGGAGGTTCTATGGCCATGGTAATAAGGGCAGAGTTATTTCAGCCTGGATTACAAATTGTACAACCAGAATTTTTTAATCAAATGACCACTAATCATGGTCTGATCATGGTGTTTGGGGTTATTATGCCGGCGTTTGTTGGGTTGGCTAATTGGATGATTCCTATGCAGATAGGCGCTCCAGATATGGCCTTGCCAAGACTAAACAACCTGAGCTTTTGGCTCTTGCCCATGGCTTTTGGAATTTTATTATCTACATTATTTATGCCAGAAGGGGGTCCAAATTTCGGATGGACTTTTTACGCTCCTCTGTCAACGACCTACGCACCTTCCACGGTTAATTTTTTCATATTTTCTGTTCATATAATGGGAATTTCATCCATATTGGGCTCAATAAATATCATAACAACGATCTTTAATATGCGAGCCCCAGGCATGACCTTGATGAAAATGCCACTTTTCGTTTGGAGCTGGTTAATTACAGCCTATTTGCTGATTGCAGTAATGCCGGTATTGGCCGGAGTGGTAACAATGATGTTGATGGATATTAACTTTGGAACAAGTTTCTTTAATGCAGGCGGAGGAGGAGATCCCGTATTATTCCAACACGTTTTTTGGTTCTTTGGACATCCTGAAGTCTATATAATGATTTTGCCTGCTTTTGGAATCGCCTCTCATATCATTGAAACTTTCTCTCGAAAGCCAATCTTTGGGTATACATCAATGGTTTATGCAATGTCATCTATTGCTATTCTTTCTTTTGTAGTTTGGGCTCACCACATGTTTACTGTAGGTATGCCTTTGGCAGGCGAACTTTTCTTTATGTACTCCACGATGTTGATAGCTATTCCGACGGGTGTAAAAGTTTTTAATTGGATAGCAACCATGTACAAGGGGTCGATTAGTTTTGAAACTCCTATGTTATTTGCAATAGCCTTCGTAGCTTTATTTACTATTGGTGGTTTTTCTGGTCTTATGCTTGCCATAGTTCCAGCAGACTTTCAGTACCATGATACTTATTTTGTAGTTGCACACTTTCATTATGTGCTGGTACCGGGATCATTATTTGGAATCATAGCCGGAGTCTATTATTGGCTTCCAAAATGGACCGGCAACATGTATGACGAAACTTTAGGTCAATTACATTTTTGGTTAACTTTCGTATCTGTAAATTTAACTTTTTTCCCTATGCACTTTGTAGGTCTGGCTGGAATGCCTAGAAGATACCCTGATTATGCTTTGCAATTTGCCGATTTTAATATGATTATCAGTGTAGGCTCTTTCTTGTTTGGAATATCTCAACTGCTGCTTGTTTTTATTGTTATTAAGTCAATAAGAGCAGGAAAAAAAGCCAAGCCAGAAGTATGGGAAGGCTCGGGCAAGCTGGGATTGGAATGGACCTTAGAATCTCCAGCTCCTTATCATACGTTTACAGTTCAACCGGAGGTTAAGTAGTACGGTGGATTCAAAAAAAACTATTAGAAATTTGCTGGGCATAGTTTTTGGCATGTTTGCCTTTGGATTTTTATTGGTTCCAATTTATGATGTTTTTTGTGAAATTACAGGACTAAATGGAAAAGTAACAGGGCCCAGTTATTTAAGTGAAAGCTCACGAGATATAACCGACCAGAGGGAGGTGCTTATTCAGTTCATGACTCACAACAATGAGTCAATGCCTTGGACATTTAAATCAGAGAAAGTCCAAATGAGAATCAAGACTGGCAGCCAACAAGAAGCAATTTTTGTTTTTGAGAATACAACAGACAAAGAAATGGTTGGTCAAGTTATACCAAGTGTTTCCCCGGGCAGAGGTGCAGAATTTTTCCATAAAACCGAATGTTTTTGTTTTGAAAGTCAAACCCTAGCAGCAGGTGAAAGGGTAGAGTTGCCAGTCAGGTTTATTGTTGATCCAGCTCTTCCTGAAGAAATAGGATCTCTAAGCTTAGGATATACTTTGTTTGATATAACAGATCAAATAAAAGAAAGCCAAGCATTAGCAAATTTATAAGAGGAAAAAATGTCAGAACAAGCTTATTACGTCCCAGAGTCTAGTAAATTACCCTTTGCGATGGCCCTGACTATGTTAACGTTTATTATAGGGGCTGCGAACACAGTTATAGATAAAGGCACTGAATCAAACTCTTACCTAATCCTTTTCCTGGCTTTTGCAATGATGTGGACAACAATGTTCTTTTGGTTTAGCACGGTTATAAGAGAAAATAATGCTGGTTTAAATAATCCAATGTTAAAAAATTCTTATATATACGGGATGGCTTGGTTTATTTTTTCTGAAGTTATGTTTTTCTTTGCCTTCTTTTTTGCACTAGCCTACGTTAGGAATTTTGCAGTCCCCTGGTTAGGAGGAGAAGGAGAAAAAGGAATAGCCAATATGTTGTGGCCAGGATTTGAAGCAACTTGGCCTGTGATGATAACTCCTGACCAAGCAATACAAGGATCAGAGTTTCTTGGTCCTAAAGAAGACATGTCCATAGGGACTGTTTATGGGCATAAAGGAATAGCAGGAGTCTTAGGTTGGCTTCCTCTGTGGAATACCATATTTCTCCTGACTTCTAGTGTTACAGTTCATATAGCTCATTTAGGATTAAAAAATGGGAACAGAAGGCAGTTCCATATTTTCTTAGGTTTAACTTTGGTTCTCGGTTATTTATTTGTAGGTTTCCAGGCTGTAGAGTATTACGAAGCTTATGAGCACATGGGCCTAACTCTTGGCTCTGGAATTTATGGAACAACATTCTTCATGCTTACAGGTTTCCATGGTTTTCATGTTTGTCTTGGAGCTATTATCTTAACAATAATGTGGCTAAGAGGTCTGAATGGACATTTTACAGCTGATGACCATTTTGGTTTTGAAGCTGGCTCATGGTATTGGCACTTCGTAGATGTGGTTTGGGTATGCTTGGTAGCTTTTGTTTATGTAATGTAGATTTACTAAAGGGACGGGCCTATCTGTCCTGTAATAATTCCATAAATCAACGTGGCAAATAAAACAACAGCAATAGAGACTCTCACTCCTAAACTGTAAACTGTTCTTTTAGTAGAGCTGCCATCTTTTATAAGAAAGAAGGCGCCACTAAATAGGCTAATTAGCATGGCTACGATAAGAAAGAGAATAAAATATTTGATCATATTTGAGGTTGGCTAGTATAGCGGACAGATAGTTAAAGGTAATGAATTGATTTTAAAAAACTTAAAACCGGGGAGAGGGATTAGCATTTTTGTTATTATTTTTTTCCCTTTGCTATTGGTTCTAGGAACATGGCAAGTTATTAGAGGTTTAGAAAAGCAAGATATATTGGATCGCTATGATTTTAATAAGTCACTTATCCCTGTTGAAGCCAATAAATTATCAAATGAGGATATAGAAAGTAACTATTACAGAACTGTTTCTTTGGAAGGTCAATTTATGCAACAGTCTTATTTCTTAGATAACAGGTTGTATAGGCAAAAGTCTGGGTATGAGATTTTTTCATTATTTCAATCAAATTCAAATACTTATTTTTTAATAAATAGAGGGTGGGTTGATAAGAAAGAAACAATAGAAACAGAAGTACCAAAGAGAGTTAGGATTCAAGGACTTTATACCCCGTTTAAAAGGTTTGGGTTGAGTCTTTCAAGCGAACCTTCTGTAAACGGCTGGCCTAAGATTGTTCAAGAACTAAGTTTTCAACAAGCTTTAAGAGATTTAAGCCCTGAATACAATCCACAGCCTGCAGTGATTCAGCTATCTGCAGGGTCTCCCGGGGCGTTTGAACCAATATGGAAACCCACAATTTTCAAAGCAGCCAGACATTATGGTTATGCTGTTCAATGGTTTGGGTTGGCACTAGTTTTATTAATTTCCTATATTTATTTTGGAATACAAAGAGACAATAATGACAATAACTAAGCAAAATTTTGGCCGAATCAAAGCTGCTTTAATTTTTTTAACACCAATAATAGTTCTAATAGCAAGTACCGTTCTTTTTTATAGCGGCTTCTCACCAGATGGGAAAACCAACAATGGCATCCTTTTTGACCCTCCCGTAGAACTTAATGATCTAAATTTTTCTGTATCTTCCGGACCTCTTACCAAGGAATTTCCTGGAAGATGGACAATTGTCCATCTTCTTAATGATACGTGCTCAGAAAATTGTTGGAAGACACTTTATTCAACCAGGCAAGTTAATGTAAGACTTGGCAAGAATAGTTCTAGAGTAGTTCGTTATTTGTTATTAACAGAAAATACAAAATTAACGGAGAAAGATCTTAAAAAGCTTACTTCTGAATATCCGATGCTAAATTTAGGAGAAGTTAAATTTAAAAATCTTCCTCATGAAGCCAAAGACGGATTACCTTATAACCCTTATATTCTTTTTGACCCTTTGGGGAACGGAGTGCTTATGTATGATGTCCGGCTTCCAGGAGGAGAATTGCTAGAAGATTTAAAAAAGTTATTGCAAAACTCCAAGGTTGGCTAAATTTATGAATTTAAAAAACCTAACTTTATTTTCTGGACTATTGGGGTTTGTAGTAGTTGCCTTGGGTGCATGGACCAGGCTAGCAGACGCCGGACTAGGGTGCCCTGATTGGCCAGGATGTTATGGTTTTGCAACCATTCCTGTAAACCCAGAAGACATAGAAATTGCTAATACTCGTTATCCTGAAACCCCTTATGAGGTTGCTAAAGCTATACCTGAAGTGGTGCACAGGTATTTTGCTGCTACTTTGGGTTTATTTATCGTAGGAATATTCTTGGCTGTAAATAAGAAGCAAGAAAACACAAAAAACTTGAGAACTTTGTCAGGTTTTTTAGTTTTTTGGGTTATTTTACAAGGGGTGTTTGGCTATCTCACAGTAAGTTTAAAGCTTTGGCCTCAAGTTGTAACAATACATCTATTATCAGGGTTTGTTACTACTCTCATCATCTGGATTATTTATTTTAAGGCAAAAGACTTAGGAAATTCAGACGTAGGGCATTGGGGCTTTAATATAAAAATAAAGAGACTAATAAGCATAGGGATAGTTTTAGTAGGGTTGCAGATATTTTTAGGTGCTTGGACCAGCACAAATTATGCTTCTCTGTCTTGTTCTGATTTTCCACTTTGCCAGGGCCAAATATTACCGCCAGCTAATTTCTCTGAGGGTTTTAATTTTTTCCAGAATGTAGGTCCCAATTATTTGGGCGGATTGCTGGACCATGAATCAAGAGTCGCTATACATCTTACACACCGATTAGGAGCTTTAGTTGTTACTGTTTTTTTAATCTACTTAATTTGGTCTCTATACCTGGAAGGGTTAAAAAGAGTACCGACTGTGCTAGCAGGCGTCCTTGTTTTTCAAATAGGTTTAGGAATATCGAATGTTATCTTTGGCCTACCTTTATTAATAGCCGTAGCGCATAATCTCGGTGGACTCTTGTTAATAACTTGTTTGAGTGTTCTGAGATTTAGAGACTAATAATAAAATGAATAGCACAAGCGCTCTTATATGGAGAGATTATTTAGAATTAACCAAGCCAGGCGTTCAGGCTTTATTGTTTGTTTCTTGCATAAGCGGAATGTTAATTGGATCTAACTTCAGCCCACCCTTACCAATTTTTATTTTTGGTCTTTTAGGGATTAGTTTTTTAGCTGCCTCTGCTGGCGTAATAAATCATATTTTTGATTCTGAAATAGATGCAAAGATGAACAGGACTTCATCCAGGCCGCTGGTAAAGGGTTCCATAACAGAATTTTCAGCTTCTATGTTTGCTGCAGGGCTCTATATTTCTGGAAGCATAATGCTGCTGCTTTACGTTAATGCATTAACGTGGATCCTTACTTCGCTTACTTTTATTTTTTATGCTTTTATTTACACAAGGTATTTAAAATTTATGACGAGCCAGAATATCGTTATAGGAGGGTTGGCCGGTGCAATGCCACCTTTACTTGGTTGGACGGCTGTTTCTAACACGATAGAACCAAATGCTTGGTTGTTGGTCTTGATTGTTATGGTTTGGACACCACCACATTTTTGGGCTCTTGCTGTTTACCGTGTGGAAGATTATGCAGAAGCCGGTGTGCCAATGCTTCCCGTTCAAAAGGGCATCGCTTTTACCAAGCAACACATTGTTCTTTATACTTTATTGTTATTGGTTTCTACAATGCTTCCTTACGTAGTAGGAATGTTTCATGAATTGTACTTAGTGGTGGCGTTAATTTTAGGCTTAGGTTTTCTATATTTTTCTATCAAACTTTATAGAGATGAAACCAATGCCTCTGCTATGCAAACCTTCGCTTATTCAATTTCTTATTTAGCAGCGCTTTTTGGAGCTATGCTAGTTGATCAGTATTTATATTTATGAATAAAGGTATTTTTTGGACTGTTGGTAGCTGCATAGCTTTTATGTCAGTTGTTCTCGGCCTATTTTTTAACCAATGGACTACCCCAAGAGAGTTATCTGCAGAAGAGTACAAAGATTTAGGGGCTTATTTTATAGAACCAAGCAGAAACTTAACTAAATTAACCCTTGTTGATGACACAAATAGCTATTTTGAGTTTCAGAGTTTTAAGGGCAAATGGAACGTCCTATTTTTCGGTTTTACGTTTTGTCCAGATATTTGCCCTGTAACCATGAAGCAACTTCAGGAAATTAAAAAAGGGCTGGGCGATGAATCAGAAAAAGTCAGGTTCTTTTTAGTCTCGGTTGATCCAGTTAGAGATACCCCTGAGAAATTAAGAGTTTATCTAGATAATTTTGATGAAGAGTTTATAGGTTTGACTGGAGGGATAGATCGTATCTATAAATTTGCCACTCAAGTCAATGTGCCTTTCTCGCCCGTTGTTGAAAGCGATGACCCCTTTTACACTGTTGACCATACTGGCAGTTTGGTCTTGATTGATCCGCAAGGCAGATATGCTGGTTTTTTCAGGGCTCCTCATGACCCAGAAAAAATTATATTAGCGTTAGAGTCTTTATTGAAAAGAAAGAATTAAAGCCGTTTTATTATTTTTGGTTACCTTTTATTGCGAAGTAGATCCCAAGCAATAACAGAAATAACTGTTCGCTTGCAAAGAGAGTTCGCCCTTCTCCAAAAAATATACCCCAGTTTGAATGCGCGATAAGAATTGCACCTATCATGATTACCCCAATAGCCCCTCCAGATATTCGGGTTAATAGATTTCCAATTATCCCTGAAAGTAATCCACCTAGAATAATACCTAGTCCAGCTAAGACTTCTCCCCACGCAACCATAAGAGCGGTTGGATAGCCTATGTTGGATGCTAACCATCCAGATTCATCTAAGGGCAGTTTTCCAAACCCATGCAAAAAGAAAGATATTCCAAGGCCAAGCCTTATTAGCCAATCAGCCGTACCACTTAATGGCCGTGCCAGTTTTTCTAAAAAATTATTTAAAGTTTCCATAATTATCCCATTGCCTCAAGTAGTTCTAATAGTAAGTTTATAACATCTAAGTAAATTGAAAAACCTATCTCGAAGGCTGTGTTCCAATTATTAACACCTGCATCAGATTGTTGTTGTAATCTGTTGAAGTCAAAAAGCAAATAAAAGATAAAAGTTATAGCCCCAAAAAATCCCATGGCTCGTTTTTTCCAGCTAGAAAAATTATAAAATATGCTCAAAAAGTTCCAAGTAACAAGAATGCCTAGCGGAATAATTAAAATATAGCCCAAAGCGCTAAAGTCAATGCCGCTGTACATACCAACGATAGCAGTTACAAATGTTAAGAGCACAGTAAGTTTAATCATCCTCAAACCGTCATTTTCGTCCATGTTTATTAAGATTATTCCAAGGAGAGGTGCGAACATGGCAGTAGCTGCTGTCAAAGACAGCATTTTTATCCATATTGATATCTCAGAGAAGGAAAGAAATACCGTGAGAAGGAGAGTTAAAAACCAAGGAACTGTCAACGCCACTTGAAGCCCTACTAAGGGTCCATTCAAAGCTTCTTCTTTTATTTTATTTTCAAGCTCGCCAACTTTCTTTACTCTTTCTTTTTCATTTTCTCTAAATTCCCCGATTGGACCTTTAACTTTGTAAAGTTCTTTAATTTCTAATTGAAGGTTCTTTATTTTTTCATGCACTTTTTCTTGTTCTGGTGAAAATAAATCCAATTCGCCTTTTTTGTTATATTTGGCTTCAAAAGTTTCACCTAAGAATTTTTCCCCTGCTAAAACAGATTTGCGAGCTTCAAAAATAAAATAATAACAAGCCCCGAAGAGCAGTCCTAGTTGCGAGCCAAAAACTACAAAGGTTTTGAAAAATAAAGATGTTTCCATTGTCCCCTCCCTGAGAAAAATTTAGTTTAATCTGTTAAGTAGGGTCTTAGCAAATTAACATTAGAAGGAGACTATAAATATTTAGTTTCTTTTACGAAGTCTTATAGATTTAGGTGTTACTTCAACCAACTCATCATCTTCAACGAACTCAAGGGCTTGTTCCAGCGTGTGTTGGATGTGCGGAGTGAGTATAAGGTTTTCGTCGGTTCCGGCTGCCCTTACGTTTGTTAATTGCTTTGCTTTTGTAGGATTGACAGGCAAGTCATTGTCTCTAGAGTGCAAACCAACTATCTGACCTTTATAGACTTCATTGCCATGCCCAACGAACATTCTTCCTCTTTCTTGAAGGTTGAAGAGCGAGTAGGCCAAAGTTTTTCCAGAGATCATCGAAACGAGAACACCATTTTGCCTTTTTGCTACCTCTCCTACCTTGGCTGGACCATAATGATCGAAAACACTGGTCAAGATTCCTGTGCCGTTGGTAAGTGTTAGAAAATTAGACCTAAAACCTATCATACCTCTTGAAGGCGCTATAAAATCAAGCTTCAGTCTTCCTTTTCCGTCGGGTTCCGTATTTTGAAGATCTGCTCTTCTTAGGCCCATTTCTTCCATAATTGACCCTTGGTGCTGCTCTTCAATATCAATAACAATTTGCTCAAAAGGTTCATGAATTTCGCCGTTAATTTCTTTTTGTATAACTTCAGGTCGAGAAACACCAACTTCATAATTTTCTCTTCTCATATTTTCTATCAAAACTGATAGGTGTAATTCTCCTCTACCAGAAACTATAAACTTATCTGGGCTATCTCCAGGCTTTACTCTTAAAGCAACATTGTGTTTCAACTCTTGTTCCAGTCTTTCTTTTAAGTTCCTAGACGATATGTATTTACCTTCTCGGCCAGCAAAAGGAGAATCGTTGACTTGGAAAGTCATGCTCACGGTGGGTTCGTCAACGGAGAGAGGGGGTAGAATTTCTACGGATTCAGGATCACATATTGTGTCAGAGATGTTAAGTTTGTCTATGCCCGTAATACAAACTATATCTCCTGCTTGAGCTTCTTTAACATCAACCCGCTCTAGCCCCTTGTAACCCATCACTTGAAGTACTCTAGCCTTCTTTTTTGAACCATCAGTACCTGCAACAATTACTTGCATGTTAGGCTTCATCTTGCCTCTTTTTATGCGACCAACTCCTATAACCCCTACATAGCTGTTGTAGTCAAGGGCGCTTATTTGCATTTGAGTAGGCCCTTCATCATTTACTTCAGGGGAACTAACCTTGTCTATTATTAAGTTAAGTAAAGGCGTCATGTCATCAGCAAGATTTTGATCATCTAAACCTGCCACTCCATTTAGAGCAGAGGCGTATATAACTGGGAAGTCTAATTGTTCGTCGGTTCCCCCCAACCTATCGAATAGATCAAATACTTGATCCAAGACCCAATCTGGTCTTGCCCCCGGTCTGTCAACTTTGTTTATAACAAGAATAGGATTGAGGCCTTGATCAAATGCTTTTTGGGTTACAAATCGAGTTTGAGGCATGGGTCCTTCAACCGCATCGACTAATAGCAATACAGAATCAACCATGGAGAGGACTCTTTCTACCTCTCCTCCAAAATCAGCGTGCCCAGGGGTATCAACGATATTGATACGATGACCATTCCATTCTATCGAAGTATTTTTTGCAAGAATTGTGATTCCTCTTTCTCTCTCTTGATCATTTGAGTCCATGATTCTTTCAGTTGTCATGCTCTTTCTGTCCAAAGTCCCTGATTGTTGTAGTAGCCTATCAACAAGAGTAGTTTTCCCGTGATCTACATGGGCAATGATAGCTATATTTCTAAGGTTTTTAACGGTCATGATGTTCCTAAAAAGGCGCGATTATAAGCGTTTCCTAAGAAACTACTACGAATCATTTAATTAATAGAAGGATTTATGAAACTAGAAGCTATTTATAAATTTTAGATCTGTCTACCATCCCGTGAAGTAGAGGCTCGGGACAACATAGAGTCTTGAGGGCTTCTATTTGGTTTTTTGCATTTAAAGAATAAAGCTCATCCAAGAATAACTTGGCATTTAAATTCCCCCTACGGGCAGAAATTTCAAAATACTCCAAGGCTGCAGGAAGGTCTTGATTAACACTTTTCCCTTTGGCATAAATTATTGCTAAATTAAAGGGAGCTTTAGAATGTCCTTGTTCGCTTGCTCTTTGATACCAGTAAACAGATTTTTGTATTTCTGCACTAATTCCCCTGCCAAGAGAATAATTTATACCTGTATTGTACTGACTAACTGATACTCCTTGAGTTGCCAGTGACAGATCATATACAAAGTCTTTTTTATCATCAGAAAGTAGATTTAAAGAAAAGAATAAAAAAACACCAAGGAACAAAAGGGTTTTTAAAGGATTTCTTAAACTTACTTTCATTCCATGCTTACTACAACCTTCCCCAAAACCTTCCTGTCTTCTAATGATTTAATGGCTTTGGTTGTATCTTCCAAAGAAAAGCTTTGGCTAATAAAAGGCTTTATTTTTCCTTCGGCATGCATTGCAAAAAGCTCCTTGAAGTTTTGCGCATTTAACTCAGGTTCCATCCCTGCAAATTGACCCCAAAAAACACCAATTATTTGACATTCTTTTAAAAGAGTTAAGTTTAGGGGCATCTTCGGAATTCCTGCTGTAAAACCAATTACTAAATACTTTCCATGGCGTTTGATTGCTCTCAACGACGGTTCTGCATAGTCTCCTCCTACTAAGTCATAGATCATATCAACCCCGCCTCCTGATGCTTCTTTAATATCATTCGAGAATTTTTTCTGTAAATCTCTATCCATGTCTCTTTGATAGAGAATCGTTTCATCGGCGCCCTCTTTTTTACACAGATCCAGTTTGTCTTGTGAAGAAGCGGCTGCAATAACTTTAGCTCCCATAGCCTTGCCTACATGAACTGCAGTTATTCCAAGACCGCCACCGGCTCCAAGAACTAATAAAGTTTGTCCTGGTTGTAGTTCGCCTCTTTGTTTTAAACCATGGTAGGTGGTGCCATAATTCAATGGAAAGCCTGCGGCCGTTTCAAAATCCATTGTTTCTGGCAGTGGCATTAGTTGCTGTTCAAAGTAGGCACCTTTTTCGCACAGCCCACCAGAACCTACACTACCCATGACTCTGTCTCCTTCTTTATACATAGTTGCACCTTCCCCAACGGATGACACAACACCTGCTAGTTCTCCTCCAGGGCTAAACGGAAATGGGGGTTTGAATTGATAAAGTCCTTGAACAATTAAAACATCAGGAAAGCTAATTCCTGTTGCTTTTATATCAACGACCACTTGACCAGGTCCAGCAACAGGGTCAGCAACATTTTCAATCTTATGGGATTCAACCGGTCCAAATTCGTTACAAACAAATGCTTTCATATTTTTCCTCTATCTAAAATTATTTATTAAGTTACCTTTTCTTTAAAAAACGTCAAGCCGTCTGACTAAAATAGTTTTTTAGAAAGGTTTCAAAGTCAGGCTCGTCTCTTGATTCTATTATTTTTTGCTTTGTTATGGACTCTTTTGCAGCTTCTTTAAAGAATTTATTCTCATAGTCATGCTCAACTTTAAAATGGTGAGAATGCTGGGTAGCTAGTGTTAAGCCAAATTCCTTGAAAGATTTGTTGTTTTTGAGCAAGTCATTCAGGATTTTACTGCTTAGAGTTTCATCTAGATTTTGTAATTTTTTAATTTGTAGGTTTGTAGACTCTAACCAATTATTTGTAGTGTCTTTAAAGACGGCCTCTCCTGCAATCGTAGATATTTTTTTCAAATCAAATAAAATTTCTTTTGCAAAATTTATAGCTGAGTCTTCTCGTCCGTGAAGAACAATAGGCTGGTTCTTATCCCTTCCATTATTAATAATATTTTCATGGTTTTTCTTTATTACCTCAACCTCTTTATCTTCAATGGGAGGGCTTTCGTTTAGAAGGCAATACATCAAAAGGGTGTCCATAAAATCAAGTTGCTCTCTTTGAATACCAACAGGGTTAAAAGGGTCAAGATCAATGCATCTAAGCTCTAGATAATCTATGCCTTTTGCTCGCAGAACATTTATAGGTCTTTCACCAGGCGGGCAAACTCTTTTAGGTCTTATGGTGCTGTAATACTCGTTCTCAATTTGGATTAAAGAGGTATTTAGCTGGACTCTATCATTATTTGTAAACTCTCCAATTTCTTGGTATTTCTTATAGGGAGTCGTCAAGGCATTTTCTAAATCAAAACAATAGTCTTTTAAGTTATTGTATGAAATATTTAGTTCATCTTGTGCTTTGCTGATATAACCCAAATCTCCCATCCTTAAAGACGTTGAGGTAGGTTTGTAAAGACCTCCGCCTGGCAAACTATCAAGATCATGTTCTGCCTTTCCTACGAAAGAGTCACAAATAGCTGGAGATGCCCCGTAAAGAAAGAAATACAACCAGCCGAATCGCTTAAAGTTTCTTGCCACATGAAGGTAAACTTCATTTTTGAGTTCTTTTTCATTTTCGTACTTTCCCGAAGAAAGAATAATATTAAAAAATTTATCAGAGAATGAAAAATTATAATGAATACCTGCAATAGTTTGCATCATACTCCCATACCTTTTTGATAAGCCTCTTCGGTAAATTGTTTTTATCATTCCAGAATTTGACATACCGTAGTTGCCTATAGGTATATCTTCGGAAGCATCTACTGGGCATGGCATACTACAAGGCCACAATATTTCATCTCCAATATTATTGTAAACAAAGGCATGTAGATCGTTTAAAAAATTTAAACAAGACTGTGCGTCATTAAAAGTAGGAGTTATAAGCTCAAGCAGAGCTTCTGAGAAATCTGTAGTTATGTAAGGGTTGGTCAGAGCAGAACCAAGAGATTTTGGATGAGGTTTTTTAGAAAGTTCTCCAGAACTTAGAATCCTTAAACTTTCTTTTTCTATTCCTCTGTTTATAAAACGCAGTTCTTCAAGTGCGCCGGATTGCTCAAGCTTTTCTAGGGTAAGCTGCATTTTATAAAAAAAATTCTTATTATTTTGGACCTGCGTTAATTATGTTTTCAGAAACATTAAATTTTTTAAAATTAGTTTTAAATTGATTAATCAATTGTTCTTCGTAAGTACCGTATGATCGTTGGTCTTCCCAATTTCTTGTTGGATTTAGCAGTTTTTTATCTACACCTTCAACCTCAAGTGGAATATTTAAGTTCATCCCTTCTATTTTCTCAGTTTTTGCTCCAGCTAATTTACCTGATTGTATAGCGCTTATTATTGCTCTAGTTACTGGGATATCAAATCTTTTTCCTGTCCCATAAGGTCCTCCCGTCCAGCCGGTGTTTACTAAGTAGACCTTGCTTTCAAAAGCTTCTATCCTTTTCATTAGTAAATCTGCGTAAACTCCTGCAGCTCTTGGAAAGAAAGGGGCGCCATAACAAGTAGAGAAAGTGGTTTTGAAAGCCTCAGTGGAGCCTACTTCTGTTGATCCAATTGCAGCTGTATAGCCGCTTAAGAAATGATAAGCAGCAGCTTCCTTTGACAGGAAGGAGACTGGTGGTATTACTCCAGATAAGTCACAAGTTAAAAAGATAACTGCTTTTGGCTCTCCGGCAGCATTTTCTTCAACTCTTTTTACTATATGTTCCCTTGGATATACTACCCTTGTATTTTCAGTTAAAGCAGAGTCACTGTAGTCAGGCATTCCTGTTTCAGGATCAATAACAACATTTTCCATTACGCTGCCTTTTTTAATGGCATCCCAGATTACAGGTTCGTTCTTTTGGGTTAAATCAATGCATTTTGCATAGCAACCGCCTTCAAAATTGAAGACAGTTCCTGGTCCCCAGCCGTGCTCATCATCTCCGATCAAATTTCTATTTGGATCTGCAGAGAGGGTGGTTTTGCCAGTTCCAGATAAACCAAAGAACAAGCAAACCTCACCTTCTGATCCTACGTTAGAAGCACAGTGCATAGGTAGAACATCTTTTTCAGGTAGAAGAAAATTTTGTACTGCAAACATAGATTTTTTCATCTCTCCTGCGTAGGGCATTCCGGCAAGTAAAACCTTCTTTTCAGTAAAGTTTAGAATTACTACACCATCACTATTTGTACCGTCTTCTTCAGGGTTGCAAATAAATTCAGGCGCACTCATAACCTGCCATACGTCTTTAGAATTTGCGTTAAAGTCCGTCGGTCTAATAAACATCTGACGTCCAAAAAGGTTGTGCCATGCCCATTCTGTCTTAATGGTTACTGGTACATAAAATTCAGAATGTTCCCCTACGTGCAAGTCAGACACAAAAGTATCTTTTTGAGATAAATACACTTCAACCTTTGTCCAAAGTGCAGAAAATTTCTCTTGATCAAAAGGCCTGTTTACATCACCCCAGTCTACTTCGGAAGTTGTGGTCGCATCTTTTACAATAAATCTATCAAGAGGGCTTCTACCTGTTCTTTTTCCTGTTTTTACTAGAAGAGAACCATTGGCAGCGATTTCACCTTCTCCACGCGACAGAGACTCTTCTATCAACCGATCAATAGAAATATTTTCGTAAGTTTTAGTCATTTAAGTTAAGTGCGAAGCGATTAGATTTTAAGTGCGTCATTATAGATTATCTATAAAGTTTTTGAGAATGAATTTTATTAACAATTTGGAGTGCTTTCAGCAAATAAGCAAGAACTGCAAGAAAGCCAATCAACGTCCAGCCGGGTATGCTTATACCCAGAAAATTCCACAGGACTTCCGCACAATTTCCATCGCCTTGAATAGCCATTAAAAGGACCTCAAAGAAAGGGAGGGAATCAAGCAAATATCCCATATCAGGTAGACAACTTGGGACTAATTCTACAGGGAGACTTTGCAAGTAAAGTTGTCTAATTGAAAGTCCAATGCCCAACAAGATAGAAACAATAGACATTCCTAAATACGTTTTAAAGAAAATAATTTTTTTTGAGTTATGTATAAATCCGATAAAACCAATCAATCCAACAAGAATAGCTGCAAATCTTTGCAGATAACAAAGCATACATGGCTTCAATAAAAGGGAATATTGAAAAAAAAGAGCTATGGCCATGAGTCCTATGCTGTAGCCAACCATTAACAAATAAACCCTTCTAGGGTTTTTAAATAAAAGATTCATTAGTGAGCTTGGTCCCAATTTTTTCCAATTCCTATATCTACTTCCAGAGGGACACTTAGTTTAGCTGCTTTAGACATAGATTTTTTAACGATCTCTACAACTAACTTTGTTTCTTTGGGAGAGGATTCAATTATTAATTCATCGTGTACTTGCAAGGTCATTTTTGCATCTAAATTAGATTCCTTTAAGGCAGAGTGCGTATTAATCATAGCTATTTTCATAATGTCAGCTGCAGTGCCTTGAACCGGAGCATTGATAGCTGCTCTCTCCGCCGCTTGCCTTCTTATCCCATTGCCTGCATTTATATCTCTTAGATAAAGCCTTCTTCCAAATAAAGTTTCTACGTAACCAAGATCCCTAGCTGATTGCTTAATAGATTCCATATAATCTTTAACGCCAGGATACTTTGCGAAATACATTGCCATATATTCTGCTGCCAGATTCCTATTTATGTTTAATTGTTTGCCTAAACCGAAGGCAGAGATTCCATAGATTAGGCCAAAGTTTATGGCTTTGGCATTTCTTCTTAAATCCTGAGTAACCTCGTCTTGATTAATAGAAAATACTTCACTTGCCGTTAAGCTATGAATGTCTTCGTTGTTGTTGAAAGCAGCAACAAGACCTTTATCTTCAGAAAGGTGGGCCATAATTCTTAATTCTATTTGTGAATAGTCCGCTGAGATTAATTCTTTGTTTTTTGAAGCCTCGAAGGCCTGCCTTATCCTTCTCCCATCTTCTGTCCTAATAGGTATATTCTGTAGGTTAGGATCAGAGGAGGAAAGTCTTCCTGTTGTGGTAACAGCTTGATGGAAAGAAGTATGCACTCTGCCAGTATTATTAGAGATTTGATCTGGTAGTTTATCTGTATAAGTAGATTTTAATTTGTTAAGCGTTCTGTGTTCTAAAAGAACTTTCGGAAGATCATAATCATTTGCTAATTGCTGAAGAACATTTTCGTCAGTGGAGGGCTGTCCTCCTGGAGTTTTTTTAATTATAGGGTATTCAAATTTTTCAAAGAAAATTTCTCTTAATTGCTTTGTTGACCCTAGATTAAATTCTTCTCCAGCCATTTCATAAGCTTCCTTTTCTAATTTAATAAGTCTTTCTCCCAAGTCTTTAGATTGTGCTTTTAGAACTTTCGAATTAACCAATGTGCCCGTTTGTTCCATGTCGGAAAGAACGTTAATTAGAGGAATTTCAATATCTTCAGCTAATTTCTTTAATGAAACTTGTTTTTTTAGTAACGGATTTAGCTTTTCATATAGCCTGAGAGTTATATCTGCATCTTCAGCAGCATAGTCTCCAGCCTGCTTTAGAGGCACTTGATCAAAAGTAATTTGTTTGACTCCTTTTCCTGCAACTTCTTCAAAAGTAGTGGTTTTATAGTTTAGATAAAATTTAGCCAAAGCATCGAGGTTATGTCTTGTTGCCGAAGCATCTAAAACATAACTCATCAACATCGTGTCTTGCTTTATAGAGCCAAGATTTATCCCGTTTTGCGAAAAAATATTCCGGTCAAATTTTAAATTTTGTCCAATGATCTTCTTTTCACTTTTTTCAAGCAAAGGTTTAAGCCTGTCTAGTACAATTTTTTCTGGTAGCTGTTCTACTCCTTCTTGTTTCTCATGACCAAAGGGAATATAAGCCGCTTCGCCAGGTTTCGTTGATATAGATATACCTACCAATTTTGCATCCATATAATCGAGACCAGTTGTTTCTGTGTCTATAGCAACTGTTTTGGCTTTCTCAGCTTTTTTTATCCATTTATCTAGGTCTTTTTCATTAAGTATTAATTTATAATCAGCCTTAACCTTTGAGTTTTTTATCTCCGGTTCGCTTTCCATTTTGCTGAGCCAACTTTTAAATTCTAGTTTCTCATAAATTTCATTTAATCCTATCTCGTCGGTTGGCTGTACTTTTAAGTCTTCAATAGTTACGTTTAAATCAACGTCCCTTTTAATCGTCACAAGTTCTTTTGAAAGAGCAAGCTGGTTTAAACCTGACCTTAGATTTTCTCCAACTTTCCCTGATATATTTTTTGAATTCTGAACAATGCCATCAAGATTTTTATATTCGGTAAGCCATTTGACAGCTGTCTTTGGCCCCACTTTTTCTACCCCCGGGACGTTATCGGAAGTATCTCCGATTAAGGCAAGATAATCTATTATAAGCTCAGGAGGAACGCCAAATTTTTCTTGCACTCCTTTCCCGTCTAACAATTCACCTGTCATTGTGTTAACAACTTTAACGTTTTTACAAACTAGTTGAGTCATGTCTTTATCGCCGGTAGAAATTACAGTATCTAATTCTTTTTGCCTAGCTTGGTCTGCTAATGTTCCAATTACATCATCGGCCTCTACACCAGTTACGGCTATAAGCTTAATACCCATTAGTTCTATAATTTTATGAATAGGTTCTATTTGCTCTACAAGGTCCGTTGGCATTGGAGGCCTGTTGGCCTTATATTCTTTATACATTTCATGACGAAAGGTTTTCCCCTTCGCGTCAAAAATAACTGCTACAGGGCTATTTGGATGATCAATTAAGATTCTCTTAATCATGCTAATTACACCTTTTATAGCCCCAGTTGGCTGGTTGTTGCTTGTTAATAGTGGCGGCAAGGCATGATAAGCCCGGTAAAGATAAGAAGAACCATCAACAAGAATAATTGGATCTTTTTCTTCTAGATTTTCTTTTATAGCCATCAATCTAATTTTGTTCCCTAGTTTGTCTGTAAAATTTTAACTTACTATTCAATTAAATTTTAAAAAAGAATATTAATTTGAACTTTTTTGAAAACTGGGTGTCGTAGATATGTGAGTTAGAACATTTTCTAATGAACAAAATAAAGCAAGGAAAGCTCTAAGTTTATCCCCAATAGACTTGGAGCTTTTTTACAACAAAAGAAGTCTCTCCAAAGACTTGCGAAGTTCATTTAATCCGTTTAGGTCTTTTGACGAGAAGGCTATAATTTCAAAATCAACGGAGATTTCTTTCATAAGTTTCTTTGATTTTTCAAGCTCGATACGGGATTGGTTTTTTGATAACTTGTCTGCTTTGTTAAGAATTACTAAGAGAGGAGTTTTTGTTTTTTTACTCCAATTGATAAGAATTTTATCGGAATCTTTGAAGGGGTGCCTTATATCCATAATGACAACTAAACCCTTTAAAGACTTCCGAGAGTTTAAATATTCATCAATAATTAAACCCCATTCAGTCCTTGTGGATTTAGATACTTTTGCGTAGCCGTAGCCAGGAAGATCAATAAGGCGCTTATTTTCGTTATTCTTTAGGCAAAAAAGGTTGATTGATTGTGTTCTTCCTGGCGTTTTACTGGTTTTAGCAAGTTTTTTATTGTTGGTTAATGCATTAATTACACTGGACTTTCCAGAGTTTGATCTGCCGCAAAATGCTATTTCATCGCCTAAGTCGTCTGGCAAGCCCTTATGCGAAGGAAAGCTTCCAATAAACATTGCATTAGTAAACGTATCTTTAGTTGTCATGTCTCTCTTAAATTGCAGAATGCTTTCTTAGGTTAGTATATAATCTTTGCGCATCACATCAATTTTACAAATTTTTCACTAATGAGATTAAGATTATTAATTATTTTAGCGGCTTCACTTGTTACAATTGGGGCTGGTAACGCAGATTCAGGAAAAGACAAAGTAGCTACCTGTGCTGCTTGTCATGGCCAAGATGGTAATAGCATGGTAGGGCTTTGGCCATCATTGGCAGGACAGAATGTTAACTATTTGGTCAGGCAATTACAGCATATAAAAAGCGGCAAAAGACCTATAACTGAAATGATAGGATCGTTGGACAATTTTGCTCAAGAAGATTTAGAGGATATAGCAGCTTTTTATGCTTCGCAAAATAATGCTATTGGTCAAGCTGCATCCGATAAAGTTGAATTGGGAAGAAAGCTTTATTATTCGGGGAGTTTAGAGAAGGGTGTGCCTGCCTGTACTGCATGCCATTCGCCAAAGGGCAAGGGCAATAGCCCAGCAGGCTATCCTCTTTTAAGTGGACAGCAATCAGACTATATTGCGAAGGCTCTTAAGAATTATAGAACTGGCGAAAGAAACAATGATGAATCATCACAAATGATGATGGCTATTGCCTATAAGCTAGACGATGTTGAAATAGACGCTCTTTCAAGTTTTATAAATGGTCTTCATTAATTTATTATTATGAACTTAAAAATTCTTAAATTTCTATCCCCTTTTATACTCCTTGGGTTTTTCTCTTGCTCAGAAAATGAAGCCGGTACACTGGAAGAAGAGCTAGAAGAAAAATATAAAGAAGGAGTTCATTACGAATTACTGAATAAACCTTCGTCTGTCCGTGATAGTAGTAAAATAGAGGTAGTAGAAGTTTTTTGGTTTGGGTGTAATCATTGTTACGCATTAGAGTCTTATTTAACTAAGTGGAAACAAGATTTACCTAAGGATATAGATTTTTGGAAATCGCATGCTACTTGGAATGAGATCCTCAAGATCCATGCAAGAATGTTTTATACAGCAAGAGCTTTGGGAATTGACAAGCAATTAGTTCCTGCAGCCTTTAAGACTATTCAAACTGAAGGGAGAAGCTTAACTGGGAACACAGAGTTAGAATATTATTTTAAAGGTTTTGGGATAGAAAGAGAAAAATATAAATCTGTAGCATCTTCATTTGGAGTGCAAAGTGCTGTCAAGCAAGCAGACCAAAGAATGAAACAATGGAACATCACTGGAGTTCCTACCCTTATTGTTAATGGAAAGTATAGAGTATCGGCTTCAAGAGATTTAGGTACCCATGAGATATTGGATGCAGTTAATTTTTTAATAGAAAAAGAAAGAAAGTATTTAACTAACTAAAAGCCACTCTTGAAGTTCCCTGTTTGCCCAATTTTTATACCCGCTAATAAGTTAGATTGGATACCAAAAATTTTAACATCCAATGCTGATTGTATAATCTTTGATCTTGAAGATTCCATAGTATTTGAAGATAAGGAAGCTTCAAGAAATTCACTTTATAATTATCTAAAAGAAAATAAATTAGATATTTCTATTTTAGTCCGAATTAATAGTTTGGATTCAGAAGAAGGTCAAGCTGATTTATCTTTGTTTTCAAAAAACCTAGATATATTTGATGCCCTGGTGTTGCCTAAGATTGAGGACCCGGTCGCATTGGTAGATTTACCCAAGTTAAATATTGTTTTGTTGATAGAAACACCGCTGGCAATAAGAAATCTATCGTTATTAGCAGAGAGTGATCGGGTTGTTGGGATAGCTCTTGGAGGAGCAGATCTGAGCGCAAGTCTTGGTTCAGATATGTCTTGGGATTCTTTGCTGTTTCATCGCTCAAAAGTTATTCTTGAGGGAGCAATAAATAATTTATTTACGATTGATAGCCCTTTTATGGATATTGCTTCTCCGGAAAGACTAAAACAAGAATCACATCTTTCGAGCAAATTAGGCTTTAATGGCAAGGCAGTAATTCATCCTACACAAATAGATCATGTGCTTGATGCTTTTCTTCCTTCAGCTGAAGAAATAGAAGAGGCAAAAGATATTTTGATTGCTTTCTCAGGTTCTTCCGAAGGCGCTTTAATGGTTAATGGCAAGATGGTTGATCTGCCGGTAGTTAAGTCAATGGAAAAAAGATTGCTCTTAGCAGGTATGGATCCTGACGACTTCAAGTAGTCCAATAATTAAGCTGGGTAAATACTCTAAATAGATATCATCGAGAAGATGAGATAGATTATTAAGAAAGTACTACTAAATATATCTAAATTTGTTATAAATCCTTAATAAAAAAAATATGTGAGGAGTAATATGGGAGATATAGCGGGGAAAAATACAAAAAAAGATTTACTCTGGCATTTACAAGGAAACTGGGCGCCTGTAGATAAAGAAATTTCTGAATTGAATTTAGAAATAAAAGGTGAGATACCAAAGGATCTTAATGGCCTGTTTTTAAGGAATGGAATGAATCCAAAATCAGGTCATAGTGATCACTGGTTTTTTGGCAATGGGATGCTTCACGGTTTGTATCTTGAAAATGGCAAGGCTAGTTACAAGAATAGGTATGTGGTTACGCCCTATTTAGAAAAAGATTTAGATGTAATAAGCTCTTTTGGTGATTTGACTGCTTCGCCTGCTAATACGCATATAGTTGAACACGCTGGGAAAGTGCTAGCTTTAGAAGAGGCTCACCTCCCTTGGGAGGTAGATAAAGATTTAAACACGATAGGTGCATATGACTTTGCAGGAAAGCTCAAGGGTGCAATGACAGCCCATCCAAAGATTTGTCCAGAAACAGGTGAAATGTTTTTTTTCTCTTACTCTATGATGGGGGAGCCTTTTTTAAATTATTACAGGGTTGATGATACTGGCCAGTTGATTCAATCTGAACCTATAGAAATTCCTAGACCCGTTATGATGCACGATTGGAGCATAACAAGGAATCACGTTATTTTTATGGATTTACCTATAGTTTCTGATATGGACCTTGCCGTAACTACAGGCTCTCCTTTTGGTTTTAAACCAGAGTGTGGTGCAAGACTTGGTGTTATGCCAAGGGATGGTGGCAATAAGGACATAAAGTGGTTTGAAATAGATCCTTGTTATGTCTTTCATTCTTTTAATTCTTTTGAAGAAGATGAAAAAATTATTTTATATGTATCTAGGCAAAAAGAAGCAATGGTAGGAGGTTTTCAAGATATTTATGGAGGTGAATCTACTGTTGCTAGACTTTGGAGGTGGACTATTGATCTTAAAACAGGGCATGTTAAAGAAGAACAAATGGATGATGGAGCTTGTGATTTTCCAAGAATAGATGATAGAAGGGTAGGTCTCAAATCAAACTTTGGCTACTCATTACAAATAGAAACAGATGTAGAGTCTCTTACTTTTGGGAATCATTTCTACAAGTACCAGTTAGAAACTGGATTAAGAATAGACCACGACCTGGGAAATAATATAGCCGGTGGAGAACCAGTTTTTGCACCCTGCAGCGACGTTTCAGAAGAAGACGAAGGATGGGTGATGTCTTTTGTTCATGAAAGAGATACAAGAAAGTCAAAGCTCGTGATTATAGATTCCAGGGATTTTGAGTCCCGGCCTGTGGCTGAAGTTTATCTTCCGCAAAGAATTCCTTACGGAGCTCATGGTAGTTGGATGCCTAATAAATAATTTAAGGAGATTTTATGGAAGCTCATTACGCAACAGTTTTTGAAAAGAATGCGGATGCTATCCCAAACGAGATAGCTATAGTTTGTGGAGAAAATATAAGAACCTGGAAAGAGTACGATGACAGAGCTGCTAGGCTTGCTACACTTTTAACTTCTTATGGCTTAGGGAGTGATTCTAAAGTTGGTCTGTATTTGCACAACTCTAATGAGTTTTTAGAAGCTCAATATAGCGTTTTTAAGGTAGCAGGTGTACCCATCAATGTGAATTATCGCTACAAGGAAGAAGAACTGATTTACCTTCTAGATAATTCGGATTCCGAAGCAGTTTTTTTCCAGGGTTGTTATGCACAACAAATAGAATCCATAAAAGACAAGCTAGATAAAGTTAAGGTTTTTATACAAGTAGATGACGGAGCCCCACAATTAGAATGCGCTGAAAATTATGAGCAAATAATATCTTCTAATGAACCAATGGAGAGATTTGAAAGGTCTGAGGACAATATCTACATGCTCTATACAGGTGGAACTACCGGTATGCCTAAAGGAGTGATGTATACCCACGGAGGTCATCTAGGCGCAATGTTTAATACTGCTGGAGCCTGGGGTATGATACCCATTCAAGAAAAGATAGAAATTGAAAATATTTCTAAAGAAGTCTTAAGAATATCAGAAGAAGAAAGCCTCACCGTTAGCATCCCTGCCTGTCCTTTAATGCATGGAACGGGTATGTGGTTGGGTGCTTTAATACCTCACTTAGTAGGTGGACGTGTAGTTACTATGCCTCAATTGGGATTTGACCCTGACTTCTTATTTAAAGAAGTTGAAAGAACTAAAGCAAATAATATAGTGATAGTAGGAGATGCTTTTGCTAAACCTATGATGGATGCTTTGGACAAAGCAAAGGCTGAGAATAGCCCTTATAATTTAGAGAGCGTGAATACCATCATATCTAGTGGAGTTATGTGGAGTGCAGAAGTTAAGGAGGGCCTCTTAAAACACCACGAAATGGTACTGATAGATGCCATGGGGTCTACAGAAGGCGGTATGGGCTCTTCCGTCTCTTCTAGAGACGAGTCACCTGGAACTGCTAAATTTACCATAAACCCTGGCGTGATAGTTATAACCGATGAAGGAGAACATGTAGAGCCAGGCTCTGGAAAAATGGGAAAAATTGGCACAAGCGGCCTTGTTCCTCAGGGTTATTTCAAAGATGAAAAAAAATCGGCAGAAACCTTTAAAGAGTTTGAAGGAGTCAGGTACAGCTTTCCGGGAGACTATGCTCTTGTAGAAGCAGATGGAACAATTACTCTTTTGGGGCGGGGCAGTAATTGCATTAACACTGCTGGTGAGAAGGTTTATCCAGAAGAAGTAGAAGAAGCCGTTAAAAGACATCCTGAAATATATGATTGCTTGGTTGTGGGGCTTAAAGACGATAGATTTGGTCAAAGAGTTGTCGCCTTGGCATCTTATCAAGACGATAAGGAAATATCAGAACAGGATTTGATAGGATTTACCAGAGAGCACTTAGCCGGATATAAATTGCCTAAACAAGTCTTGTTTGTAGATGAGGTTATGAGAGCTCCTAATGGCAAAGCTAATTACAAATGGGCTAAGCAAAGAGCAGAAGAAGAACTTGGATAGTAAGGAGACATTAAATGGATGTAACTGAAGCAGTTCTATCTAGACAATCTATAAGAGCTTATTTGGATAAGTCCGTGTCTGATGAAATTATTAAAGAACTTCTAGAGAAATCATCCCGGGCTGCATCTGGAGGTAACTTACAGCCGTGGAAGGTTTATGTAATTAATAATAAAACTATGGATTCTTTTTTAGAGTTTCAAAAAAATTGGAGCGAACCCGAAACCCCTGCTTATCCAATTTATCCTGAGAACTTAACCGAGCCGTACAGAACTTCGCGATACGAAGTTGGCGAACAAATGTATTCTTTATTGAACATAGAAAGAGAGGATAAAGAGAGCAGGGTTAAACAAATGCTTAAAAATTATGAATTCTTTGGAGCCCCTTCTGCTTTCTTCTGCTTTGTAGATAGACAAATGGGATTACCACAGTGGTCTGATCTAGGAATGTTCTTGCAGACCTTTATGTTACTAGCCAGAGAGGTTGGCTTAGATACTTGCGCTCAAGAAGCTTGGTCTTTGAAACAAGAGAGTATTACCTCTTTTGTGGAGGCGCCTGAAGAGATGATGCTTTTCTGTGGCATGTCTATAGGCTATCAAGACGAGGAGGCAGTCATAAATAAACTTAGGACTAATAGACGTCCTATTGATGATTGGGCTACTTTTTTATCTAAGTAATAAGAAGCTGGCTATTTAAGAAACATGTCTTAGGACTTCGCCATTAGCAACACCCGTCATCTCTCCATCAAGGAAATTTATTTTTCCGTTCACTACAGTAGCTTTATAACCCTTGGAGCCCTGAACATATCTTGGTGCGCCTCCAGGAAAGTCATGAGCTATTTCTGGCTGCAATTCACTTACTGTCGCGGGATCAAAAATATTGATGTCAGCTTTTTTACCTACCTCAAGTAAGCCCCTATCCTTGATACCAACTATTCTTGCTGGTGCTGAAGTTATTCTCCTTATCCCTTCTTCTAGAGAATATATCCCTGCTTTTCTAACCCAATGAGACAAAACAAAAGTTGCCCAGCCTGCATCGCAGATTTGTGAAACGTGAGCTCCTGCATCACCAAGTCCTGGGAAGATTCTCTCACTCTTAAACATTTCACCAGCCTCTTCAAGGTTTTGATTAAACATTCTGTAATTGAATAAGGTTTTGCCATCTGACTTATCTGATAAATTTAGAAACAGTTCTGATGGATGAATATTCCTCTCTTTCGACATGTTGGCAACACAGCTTTCCTTGCCGGCTGTATAATTTGGTGTTTCGCCATCGCCAAGCCAAAACACAAGGTTATAAGGAAGAGATTCTTTTGAAGAAGAAGCTTCTTTAATAAGTTTACTTCTTGTTTCACTATCTCTTATGGCAGAGAGCCTACCGTCTAAGTTGAGCTTTCTAATAGCATCCCAAGTTTCTCCGGAAAAAGGCAATGATGATTGCAAGCCGAACATAAAACCTGAAGATCTGGGCATCGAGATAGCAGTAATATCTCCTCCATCACTACAAAGCTCATCAACCATATTACATAATCTTTTACCCGAACCTTTGTCGGGTCCAGCCGCCATACTAAATAAGATTCTTTCCTTAGTTGTTGCTGCTAGGTCTTTAAGTAATTGCCTAGAGAAGTCTGGCTCTCCTCCAAAATCAAGTACATTTTGCATAAGGCCTTTTTTTTCACCTACCACTTTAGCTATTTCAATTAATTCTTTTGCTGCTGCGTAAGTTCCAGGTATGGATCTACCATCAGGCCCTACATGAGGAGGGTATCTATTCGTAGAGAAACCAACAGCTCCAGCATCCATAGATACACCAACTATTTCTGCCATTTGTGCTATCTCTTCATCAGTAGCCATTTCTTCTACAGATCTTTCTCCCATAACGTAATACCTAACTGCTGTGTGTCCAACCATTCCCGCTACATTGATTCCTAAATCAAGGTTCTCTATGGAATTCAGATAACCTCCGTAATCTTCCCAATCCCATGGTAGGCCTCCCAAAATAGCTTCTTTGGGTATGTCTTCCACGGTTTGCATCATGTGAGCTATTAATTCACGATCTTCTGGTTTGCAAGGAGCAAAAGTTACTCCACAATTCCCCATTAAGGCTGTCGTCACACCGTGTTGACTAACTGGTCTTAATTCAGGATCCCAGCCTATTTGTGCATCTAGATGAGTATGTATATCAACAAATCCAGGAGTCACAGCCATTCCATTTGCGTCAATCTCCTCTTTTGCTTGTGGAGAAGAAAGTTCACCTATTTCAGTTATAACTCCATCATCTATAGCAATATCACCGTGCGTGGTTTTTGCACCAGTGCCGTCAATAATTTCCCCATTCTTAATTATTAAATCATGTTCCATAAAAATCCTCTTTGTAACAGTAGTATATTGTTAAGATATTAATAGAAAAGTACTATTAGGAATATAATTTTATTCCTTTCAAGAAATTATTAATAATCTAAAAAATAATATTTATGTAATTCTTCTGAGTTTTCTAGTTTCTTGTGGAAGTAATTCAGAGAATGGAGAGCCACCTTTATTTTTGTTAGAAATCACATCTCCAGAAACCTCATATGATTATTCAGAGGTGCAAATATCCATCTCATCCAATAGATCTATATCAAAAATAGAATTCATTTCGGAAGAACTCGAGCTGCTATCAGTTTCTGGA
>Ga0257111_1000117_pt1 | contig 31547 bp, 36 predicted proteins | sample LP_taG_6_FD_191567 | JGI IMG/M metagenome (GOLD analysis project Ga0257111, IMG submission 191567) | Marine microbial communities from Northeast Subartic Pacific Ocean, Canada - LP_J_2015_P26_500m | ecosystem: Environmental > Aquatic > Marine > Oceanic | place: Canada: Northeast Subartic Pacific...
GGTGACAATGGCCGACATACGAGATCCCTCGTCCTTCGAGGCTGCAATTAAGGAGAATACCAAGATTCTCTACGTCGAGACCATCACAAACCCGGTGCTGAAGGTCTGCGACCTAGAGGCGATAGCAGCAATAGCCAAGAACCACGAATTGATTGCCGTAGTGGACAACACATTTGCTTCTCCGTGGGCCTGCAGACCCATTTCCTTGGGATTCGATCTAGTGATTAACTCTGGAACCAAGTATCTGGGCGGGCACTCTGATTTGACTGCAGGCATAGTCGTGGGAAGGGAGGATCTGGTGGCACTGGCCTTCCACAACAAGACTCGTTTCGGTGGAGCTGCCGACCCTCACATGTGCTATCTCCTCGAGCGCGGAATGCGAACCTTGCACGCTAGGATGCCCATTCACACAGCCAACTCCGCCGAGTTGGCTCGAAGGCTGGAGAATCATCCGATGATTAGGAGCGTGAACCACCCATCCCTCCCCAGTTTCGCAGACTACGAAGTGGCTCAGAGGATTGTTCCCAAGGGCACTGGAATGCTCTCCTATGTGGTCAAGGGGGGCGACGAGGCCGCGCTTCGGTTCATGCGCTCCTTGGATTTGATTTTCGAGGCGACAAGCCTTGGAGGTGTCGAGAGCCTAGTCGAATGTCCGTTCAACTCGAGTCATATGTTCGTGCCCGAGGATGTCCGCATAGACGCGGGCGTAGTCCCCGGCTTCGTCAGGATGAGCGTCGGAATAGAGGATGTAGAGGATCTCTGGGCTGATATCGATCAGGCCCTTGCTGCTGCCTCACCCGAGAAGCGCACCTGAGGCGACCCAATGGACACTGAGATGCTGGTCGCCGCCTTGGTGTTCGTTGTCTCTATGTGCCTCACCCCCGGGCCGAACAATCTGCTATGCGCGGCACATGGTTCCCAGCACGGCGTTCGTGAGACGATACCACTAACTCTCGGGATGGTGGTGGGATGGTCCTCGCTCGGCCTTATGGTCGGTGCGGCCACCGTCTTCATCGAGGAGAACAAGGGAGCGTTCAGGACGCTTACCCTCGTAGGCGCTGTATACATCGCCTACCTCGCTTACAAAATCGCGTCCGCAGTTCCCACCGATTTCAATGATAATGAAACCGAGAGACTCGGCTTCAGAACCGGCCTCTCACTTCAGCTCGTCAACGGCAAGGCATGGATCCATTTCCTCGTCCTAATGTCTACCTTCGGAGCGACCTTCGGACCTGGATATTCTTCGAAGGCACTGCTTGTGTTCCTAAACGCAGCAATCGGATATCCCGCCGTCATTATTTGGGCTACCTTCGGTGCCATGCTTAGCCGCCTGTTCAGCACCGAAGAATCAGCGAGAAGCCTGAACCGTGTGATGGGACTGTCTCTGTTTGCGGTAGCAGTGTGGCTTGTCCTCCCTCACTAGCCCAATCAACTTCAACGAGGTGTTGGCATGCACAGCCAAGTCACGATTGATGGTGCAGAGGACAGGATTCGAACCTGCGAAGCACTACGCACTGGGACCTCATCCCAGCCCCTTTGACCACTCGGGTACCTCTGCTCGGAGATTATCTAGGCTACCCTTCGTATTTCACGATGGCGAACAATGCTGGTTATGTAATGACTCAGAATTCGATGCCTATTTTCTCGGCCATAGGGGGAATTTGCCCCGTCTTGGCGTAGTAGAAAAGCGACGCTCTGTTCACCGATTCGACTGTGGTGAAGAAAAGAACCGAGATACCAATCCCCACAAGTAGCAACACGACTGCCAGGACCGCTGTAGCTTCGCCAAGGTACCACAATGGCAGGAAAATGACAATCAAAAACAAGATGACAATCATTTGTAGTAAACCTGTGCCAATGTGGGAGCCAACCTCCTCACCCCATGTCTCCTTGAACATATTAGGACTCTGCTTCATGCTATCGACAACTCCAGCCTTCTCGAGCACTAAGATTGGAACTACGAAGAAGGTCGCCATCCACCAAGCAACTCCAAGGATGAGCGCCGCTAGTCCCGCGACGATTCGCAGTGGCAGCGGGGAATCCTGGCCCCTAGAGACCGATTCCAAGATCTTGAGTAACAACCCGACCGTCCCGGAGATGACGCCCCACACTAGAATCTGGGGTAGACACTTCGTTGCCTGACTGATACCGAACGAGAAACTGGGGTTGGTCCCCGCAGTCAGGCGTTCATACGCACTGGCGATTATCGCAGCGTTCCAGAAAACAGTGATTACTGAAATCACAAGATAGCCTACGAATACTATGGCTAGATTTGCTGCCGCATCCTCCTCAGCCGTAGGCGATCCAGACCCAAACAGTATTTCGATTCCGATGGTGCCAAAAATCACCGCGATCGATGCTACAATAGAGAACACCGCTGAGAGTAGGGTGTAAACCAATAGTTCCGGATCCGCTCTGACTACTGCCATTCCGAGTTTTGTCATCTTCCAGCCTCTTCCAATCCTTTCGAAGAAGCCAATTCTGTTTCCAGACGTGCTCATTATCATACCCCAATCACACAGCCCACTAGTTTTCAAGATTGACCCGACGCACCAGTTTCCACTATATCTCCTGGCCTAACTAAGCCCTCTCCGAGCACTGCGGCGCACCATCTGGACCAGCCGGGGAAACGCCCTTCTTCGATTCTCCCCGAGTCTCCATCGGAGAACTGATTTTCGATCATGTGACACGGCGCGGTGTGACCTGTCAGCTCAAGCAGAGTCTCGCCGACTTGCAGCCTGTCGCCCACTGCGAGCGAGTCCCAATCGAGCCCCTCGACGGTTATGTTCTCGCCTAGGCTGCCGGGTGCGGAGACGGGGTGCCCCTCCTCGCGCAGACCCTCTATCCTCTCGAGCGAGTAGATGATGACGGCCCTGCGCCGGCTCCTCTGCTTGTCGCCCTCGATGCCCTCGGCCCCCAGCTTCGCCACCCTGAGGGGCAGCTTGGGCACGCCCCCTCCCTCGCGAACGCAGACTGAGTGCACGCAACCGGTCATGAGTGTCCCTCCAAGAAAGGGAGAGGCACATCCAGCCTCCCGGCCATCTCTAGATATCGTTCCGCTAAGTTTGAATCGGGCTTTGACATGACGTGCTTCCAGTAGCGCCAGCCCGCAATCGCCAGAGTTGCATATCGGTTTAGGTAGGGTAAAGCCGACCATTCCACCTCGGTCAGCGCGCGAACAGATTCGTACCCTTCGAGCAGCGCGCACCAACGTTCCTCCAATGGCCCCCCATCCTCCCAACCGAAGCCCACAAAGGACATCACGAGGTCGAAGGCGAGCGGTCCGATCCAAGCCTCTTCGAGGTCGAGAATCGCAGCGACCTCCCCGTCGCTGCCGATGACATTGTCAGGGAAGAGGTCGCCGTGGAGAATGCCGCACGGCAGGTCGTGGGGTATCCGAGGTTCCAAGGACTCTGCTTCCTTGCGGAGCAAATCCAAGAAAGGCGACCAAGCATCACGCTCCTCCGCCAAAGAAAATACTTTCTTGAAAAACTCGAACCCCATTGTGTAGACTTCGGGAAAGCAATCGTTGATTGGAATGAGATGCATTCTAGCCTGCACCTCACCGAGGCTTCTGAGGGAATCCGTATCGGAGCCGAGCAGCCCCCCCTCATAGTGGGGCACAAGGGCCCAAGCCACCCCATCTAGTTCGATGTGTCTGTTTCCGCTTGAAAGCTCCAAGGGAACCGGCGTGGGGATGCCATGCGCGTCCAGATGCGTGTGACGTTGGATTACTCGTCCCACCTCTTCCACTGTGTTCCCATCCCAAGCCTTCAGGACGACGTTAGATCCGTCAACGAGCGTCAGCAGGAGGTTCGTGTTGGACCATCCACCTTGCATCGGAGATATTGAGTCCATCTCAGGAATTTCTGCCATAGAGAGCAGACATGCGACATCTTGCTCGTTGATATCGATGGCCATGATGAATCGAGCATCAAGCTGCATATTGCTTCTTCTCTGTTACTTAGGACTTATCATTGAACGATATCTGCGTCGAGACGAATCAGATGCCTTCCATAGTTCCTGGACCCAATCTTCTACTCATCGGGGCACCGAAATGTGGCACAACATCTCTACTGTTGTGGCTCAGGAAGCATCCGGAGGTGTACCATCCCTGGGAAAAATACCATTCCGGCGCTTGGGAGAGCCGGTTCCTGATTTCTGGCCCTCTAGAGTTCCCGATTTCTCCTCAGAGACCGAGGGGAACTCTCCAGTTGCCACATGAGATTGACATGGATCACTATCGAGGGCAGCGCTGGATTATCGACAAGTCTCCACAGCACCTCTATTTTAGCAGAGCATTGGAATCGGTAAGGGATTTGTTGCCAGAAGCCCGGGTAATAATCACATTGAGAGACCCTTACGATCTCATGATTAGCCTTTACTCACAAATAAGAAGGTCGGTTGAGTATGATACGACGTTTGAGAGTCTGTTCAATATGATGCAGTCGCAGGATTGGGTGGCTGACACTAGAAAAGCTGAGACTTGGGGTTTTCTTACCTACCCAAGGTACTCCCATTTCGTTCAATCATGGGTAGATGAGATCGGAGTAGATAGGGTTAGGGTAATTCCACTGTCCTCGATCGCTCAGAACTCCAGAGGAGTCCTTCAAGACCTCTCGGATTGGTTAGGTATCGACTCAACGAAGATTCCGCGAAACCTAGACGTACAGAATCCAAAAGGGCAACTCTCCAACTCTCCCTTCAGAAAATTTCTCAGGAAGCCTCCTAGTTGGGCCTTTAGTGCCGCTAGGGTGCTGCTACCTAACAGGGCATTGCGAAAGGCCTTGCTGGATCCGATAAGAAGGAGAGGTTGGAAGCACATTCCAACTAACGCGCCAGAAATCCTTCCCGAGGTAGAGAAAGCGATTAGGGAGAGATTGAGCGACGATACCACATTCTTCGAGAGCCTGGAGTCCTTGTTACCCTCAGAAGTCATCATACGGTAGTCAGCGAAACAAGTCTAACCAATGCTGAGTATGAAATCCTGTAATTGCCTCAAATTTTTCCATATCAGGAACTACCTCTTTTGCGCACATCCTGTAATACTCCTCGGTCAAAGTTGAGGACTCTCCTCTCTTGCTGATTAGTGGTAGGTCGTATATGTTCAGTGAACGTTTCTGCAAAGGGCGTGCGAGAGACCCCCTGATGCTCTGCGGAATGAGACGAACAACCTCCCTGAAGACGCTCCCTAGATGGGTCATTCCCCTTCTACTTCGGGAGGTGTTCGCCTCCCTAGTCGCCTTGAAGTCGTAGTCGTATCGAGGCAGGCCGAAGTGAGATGTGACTTCGCCCAGCACCTCTTCGGGCTTGCCCCTCATGCGTTCGCTATCAATGAGGAGAAAACTCTCAATCTTGAATTTCTCAAGCCACCTACTCATGGAATCTGACCACATCGAGTCGTCTTTCAGTCTTTGATCTCCCCAAGCAATCTCGAAGTCAGACCAGTCAACCCCGTTCCTTCGGTCAGCACGACCGTCCCTAACCATCTTCCAATGGCTGAACGCCCTCCCTACTGGCTCCCTCAGACAGATGACAAATCGTGCTTTGGGATTTACAGCATACACTCTGCTCGGCGATAACGGACAAGAAAAGGTGTGTACAGAACCATCTACGCGAAACCCACTGCCTGAAAACACCTTTCCGTAGGCCTCTAGGTCCGGCTCACCAGCGTCCCTCCCAAAAGTACCTCGATGACTAGCTATGATGTTCGGCTCCTTTGGGTCAGAGAAGTCGATTGATGAGTTCTGGGCGAGAATGTTCGCAAGCCAAGTTGTTCCGCACTTGGGCATCCCCAGCAGAAAACCATCGACCACAGCCCTATCTCCCACATTCGCCTTACTCATATCCAAACTTATCACTCAATCGGAGAATCCTTTCAACGCGGGAGTGAAATACAATCGACTAACCACATTGCACGAGGGCGGACATGTACAGGCTAATTTGGTTCCAGCACGTACACAAGGCTGCCGGCAGTCTGATAGTCAACCAAGCGATAGCGAACGGAGAGGTTCTATTTGAGAATCACAAGAACGGCAACCCTTACACACCCGAGGGCGAGTTGACTCCCCTCTGGGAATTCAACAAAGACCTGCTGACAGCCTTCGTTGACCAGTGTGAGGCCGAGGGCGTGACCTTCGTGGCAACCGAGTGGGGCGCACCGATATACGAAGTCCTTCATTCCGATCCCAGAGTGGTCCTAGTCACCTGTCTGCGCGAGCCTTGGAGCAGATTAATCTCCAATTTCAACTACGATTACTATTATGGGTTCACCAAATCGAGGACGCTGGGAGCGTTTCTTTCCGAGGAACTGAGAATCAAACAGGACAATTTTCTTGTCAGGGTGTTTTCAAGGAACTACTCTGTTCCCGAAGGGCAACTGGATGAAATTTCCCTGTCAACCGCTTTCTCTAACTTGCACCTCTTCGATTTGGTCCTTGTAACCGAGAGGCAGGGTGATTTGAGCAATCATCTCTTCGAGGCCCTTGGGTGGAAGAGCAAACCAGTTTTTCCACACACCACATTCGGAAACCTATGGCTGCTCAAATCCTTGGTCGGGCGCCTGCATCTATACACAGCTTGGAAATATTTCTTGAGGCGCAAGATTGGAATCTCTGAGGAAGAAAAGAAGCAGTTCCTGAACTCATCCAACCTCGATATAATTCTCTACAATCGATTGTTGGCCGAAGAAATACGAGGTTTCCTGCACCCCATTAACCAAGCAAGCCACTGAGAATTTTCCCTAAGTCGGTACTGTGACTTAAGGGGATATTTCTCCTCCTCTCATTAGATTATTCTCAAAAAGAGCCACTATACGATCGTGCGAAATAGCCCGAATTGAAAAGCCCCGTTTCAAAAGGAAATTCACAACAGGTACCAAAGTACTTTCTTCAAGCGTCCCTCTTTCGTAACCTAGGTCTGCAGTAATGAAATGCACATCTGCGAGCCTTTCCCCTAAACCTTCAAGAATTTCAGGCTCCCCACCTTCCGCTTCTAACTTCAATAGTTTGACCGGCCCTTCTATGGTGTCCTCTAATCGGATTGTAGGAATTTTGATAACACGCTCGTAGTGTTTTGGTTTTATCAACGATGAGTCAGCTTTCTGCGAACTGACAAAAAACTCAAACGACCCTTCTTTGTTCCAAAGCCCAACGCTCTTTGCAACACCCGTTCTAATATTGTCCTGAAGACAGCCAAACTCCTCTGGAGAGGGTTCAAACGCAATATAACTGATATTAATTCCACGAATATCAAACCACAGTTTCAAATCTCCCAAGTTTGCTCCACAATCAACAATGACATCGCCGTCATTGAACTGCAAACCTTCCAAAAAATATGTCTTCCCAATAGAATTGGCACGCTCACTCAACCCCTGTCTATAGTTGACCACTCCTTGCCTTTCATGCTTGAAAAAAACTTTCCTACCAGGTAAAGACTTAGCTATGGCATAATATCTCAGTTCATGTTTCGAATACACAAACCGGACATCTTTGCGTGAAATTTTCATCCATAAATTGAATATCCAACAAAATACTCGTCGGTTTGTCCTTAGAAGTAATGACATGACAATTTGTTCAAAGCCATTAGCATGAAATCTGATGTACTTCCTCAGCATCTCAATTACTCCCTGAATGTTCTATTCTCAGAGTTTGGAAGATTTTCCACTTGACCGCCAAAAGCCAGGCCCTGGTCCATAGAGAAATGGATTCGCCGCGAGTGAGAGGGGGCACATCCCCCGGAGAATGAGAGGTTCGCAAGTCCCCCATGAATTGGAAGAGGTCCCTTCCCATTACGCTGCGAACAGAGATGTTCGCTGCTGCACATTCGACGTACTTCGTAGGGTTGCATCTGTAGAGGAGCTGCTCGGAACGTGGGAATGCAGCCAGTTTACCTTTGGATGTGGAACCGATTGGGGTGGGGTGGTGAATTAGGCACTCAGGCCGCCATGCAATGACTCCCCCCCAATCGAGAATCCTCCAAGCGATATCAGTATCCTCTCTGTGGAGGTAGTACCGTTCATCATACCCGCCAATTTCTTCGATGACCGATCTTCGTATTGCTATGTTGGCACCGACGAATCGATTCCAACGACTTCGTTTGGGGGGTTCGAATGGGATAATATTTCCAGTAGTATCGGTCGTGGTGACGCCCCCTTCGATAGCGGCGAGGTTAGGATCCACCATCGCTCGCTCAATGCTCTCGATCCAGTTCGGAGAAGCGATGCAGTCATCGTCAAGAAATGCGATGATTCCTCCAGAACCTCGACGGATGCCAATGTTCCTAGTCGCAGAGAGACCGAGATCCGATTCAGAATCATCAACCACTTCAATTGACTTAGGAGCCAGCGTTTGCCTCTCAAGGGAGGCGAGGCATTCGGCCAGTGCTTCCGGTCTCCTGAAGGTAGGAATCACAACATCGACATCAGATTCCATAGTCTCTCGAAGGCTAGCATCGTAATTAGTCTCGCGTACAGTTCAAGAATCGGCGGTGACACCCAAGCAGCGTGATTGACCTCGCGTCGTTGGTGCTAATGGGTTTCCAAGACGACCTTGTCCTGACATTCGGCGACACGGTCGGCTGGCTAATCGGTCACCTGGTCCTCCTAGGGGCCCTCACTGTGGTAGTCGTGGCAATACGTGAGCGCGATCACATCTTCAATCAGTCCGGGTTCGACCGCAGCACCATTTGGGATGCCTTGTTGGTTGTCGGACTGACCTTGATGCAGTTACAGGTATTCACTTCGACGTTCGGATTCGACCCCTTGGCTTCGATAGCACTGGCTGTACTCTCGAGCTTCATGATTCGCTGGCTCGTTAACGTCTTGGGATAGGCACTAATCTCTCCTTCTCAGAACGATTACCAACGCCACGATTAGAACAACTAGAATTACGGATCCACCAATCACGTAAGGCCCCTCGTCCTCGGAGATGCCGAGGTCCCCGAGAAGGGTGCCATTCTGACCAAACCCGATGTCAGTCACGCCCGACTCCTTGGCATTCACCGTCAAAGTCATTGAATCCTCCTGCTGGCACGATTGTGCAGTAACTGTCCTTTCATCGACGACTACGAGGCACCCATTCCACGCATCATCGAGGTTCGCAGGGGTCGTTACTAGGAACTGGCAATTGCTCATGCCGTTACCGTTGGAGATTTGAACCTCGCAATTCTGCTCGCTCACGTCATTGAATCCAGAGGGCCACATCTCCTCTTGGCTCGATCCATCGCTAACTATGTGCAACTCCACCTTGAGGCTCTGGTCCCTGTTGCTCTCACAGGAGTATGAGGCACTGAAGGAGACGTCCTCCCCGGTCTCGACCGTCAACAAGCTTTGACCGTACGAAACCCCACAATCGATGAACTCAGGTACGATGGCGTCGAGAGAGTAGGTTTCGTTGTTGGTGATGAATCCAACTGGTATGCCCCCCACAGCACTTGTGACCTGCGCAGAGACGGTCAACTCGTAAGTGCCGACTCCGACGCTTTTGTCGACGAGCAAAGCAACAGTAAAACTCTTCTTCGTACCCGATTCCACAGTGATTGAACTCGGTCCGTTAGCATCTATCGAAGCAGTTTCGTACCCAATCGTGACGTCTTCGGAATACGCGGTCGGATTCTCCACCGAGCAGTGAACCAGAGCACTATCCGTAGTGGAAGAGAATTCGAACTCAATCTGCGACTCGACGCAATCGAGGTTGATGGAGGGGAAGACCTGATCCTGGGCCGAAGCGACAGGGGCAGCCAGACTCGCCGCAAGCAGAACTGCGACCCAGAGGGCTCTGGACAACCATCCCTCCATGTCCGATTCGCCACTCCGCCCTGCCATAGATATTCGCACCTCCGGCTCAGTAACAAAGCGAATTCGCTGCTCAAAGCATTCATGTCGCCCCCTCCCCGCGAATAGACCATGAGTGAGGGCGCAGACCGACCCAAGGTTGTCATCGTCCCAGAGCACACCAAAGTCACAAGTGGCACCGAGGTTCAGGAGAAGCTAATCATCGCCGCACGCGTATTCTCCGATCTGCTCAAGCCGACCTTCGGGCCAAGGGGCCTCGACAAGATGCTCTACAAGACCGACGGCGCAACCGCGGTGACGAACGACGGTGCTAAGATCGTCGCCGAGCTTCTCGTCAGGCATCCAGCGGCGAAGATGATGGTCTCGATGGCTAACTCCCAAGAGGAGGATTGCGGCGATGGCGTTACCACCACGATGTTAATCTGCGGCTCACTGCTGATTGAGGCCAACACCCTGCTGCGCAAAGGACTCCACCCGCTTACCCTCGTTGACGGCTACGCCCTCGCCCTCGAGGCGGCCCGTGAGCAGATGAGTGCTGATGCACGAGAGTCAGACAAGCCCGGTTTGTTAGCCGTGGCCGAGACAGCCCTTCGCGGCAAGGTCGCCGAGTCTGCGCTGGACTTTTTCGCCCCGATGATTGTCGAGGCGCTCTCCACTGTCGCGAAGAACCGCGAGGGTGCGGCCGCGGAGCACGTCACAATGCACAAGACAGGCACCGGTGGACTGCGTGACTCTCGCTTTGTCAACGGTATCGTCGTCAACAGGCGAGTGATAATGGATGGTCTTCCCAACGACCTGAGTGACGCCAAAGTCGCCTGCCTCGACGGGGACCTCAAGATGAGGGAGCTGACTAGGGACGTCGAAATCAAAATCACCAATGCAGGAGAACTGGATTCTTTCATCGAAGCCGAGCACGAGCTCAGGGATGCAATCGCCGCGAGCGTCATCGGCAGTGGAGCGGGTGCCGTGCTATGCTCCGGCGAGATCGATAGGGACATCCTACACCGCCTTGCAGATTCCGGCATCCTCGCCGTAGGCGAGTTGGACTCAAGTGAGATACGCAACGCATCCGAGGCTTTGGGTGCGAGATTGGTCGACTCACCCTTGGATATTGAGGCCTCGGACCTAGGTCACTGTGGCCGCATCTCGTGGGAGAGGCGAGAGGAATCAGATAGCGTAGAGGACGTGATTCGCATCGAGAACTGCCCAAGCCCAGCCATTGTTACCATAGAAGTGGGAGGGGCCGGTGAGACTGGAACTGAGGAGGTCATTCGCGGTCTGCACGACTCCCTACGAGCAACCTCGCTGGCATTCGATGAGGAACTGCTGCCCGGAGCCGGTTCCATCCACGCTAGGATGGCCCACGCGGTTAGAAGGGCATTGGAGGCTCAGGGAGGCCGGGAGAGGCTCGCTATGGAGGCGTTTGCCAGAGCACTTGAGACGATACCCGCAACCCTAGCGGAAAACGGAGGCGACGACCCCCTAGATCGCGTGCTGGAGCTCCGAGCCGCTGCGAGGGAAGGAACCGCCCCGGTGGGTATTTCCCCGGAAGGCAAGACTTGGGAGGTCAATGGCGTCTGGCACCCTCGTTCGGTCATAGAGAACTCTCTTGTGTCCGCCACTGGGACCGCGATGAGCATGCTCAGAATCGATCAGGTCATCTCGGCACGAGGCGACTAGGGCGGTGGACGCAAACCATTCAAGGCCACCGCACCCACGCAAAATTATGGCCTCGCCGCGCGCACTGCTGAGCGTTTGGGATAAGTCAGGAATCGAGGACCTCGGAACAGCTCTTGTAGGCATGGGCTGGGAATTACTGTCTACAGGTGGAACTGCACGCGCGCTCAGTGAATCGGGATTGGAAGTCAAAGAAGTGAGCGAAGACACTGGCCATCCGGAGGCCTTCGATGGGCGTGTCAAGACGCTTCATCCCGCTGTCCACGGAGGAATCCTCGCACGTCGTTACCGCAAGGACGACATGGACACCCTCTCAGATTTAGGATACGGAACAATCGACCTCGTGTGCGTCAACCTGTATCCCTTTGAAGCGGCCGCTGCACTAGATCCCCCTGCGCCTATTGACGAACTCATCGAGATGATTGACATCGGCGGGCCCACCATGGTTCGTTCAGCCGCCAAGAACCACCGCGACGTGCTGGTACTCACTCATCCCGACCAGTACCACAGAGTGCTGGACGCTCTCGCCACTGCTGACGGCAGCCCATCGGGAGTCGACTCCGAGGCTCGAGAGGAGTTGGCGCTCGCCGCATTCCAGAGGACGACGGCCTACGATGCTGCAATTTCCAACGAATTAGAGGGCAGGTTCGCAGACTTGACGGTGCCCTCGCGTATCCTCCTCGCATCCGGTTTGGGAATCGGGCTGCGCTACGGCGAGAACCCTCACCAGCCCGCTGCGTTCTACCCCGAATCCTCAGTATCAGGACCCTCGGGCCTCGCAGCAGCCGTCCAGCATGGCGGGAAGGAACTATCGTACAACAACTACCTCGACCTCGACGGCGCCCTGCGCCTCGCGCGTTCCCTCTATGTCACCTGCTCTGATGAGCTCCACTCCTGCGTCCTCATCAAGCACACCAATCCTTGTGGTGCAGCAGTAGACACCACTCAAGTCGACGCGTGGCGAAACGCACTAGAAAGCGATACCGAGAGTGCGTTCGGCTGCGTCATCGCATTCACGAAACCAGTAGAGAAGGGAACTGCAGAGGCGATAGGAGGCCATTTTTTTGAGTGCATAATCGCACCGGGTTACGAGCCCGGGGCGCTGGACATCCTATCCTCTAAGAAGAACCGCAGGATTCTCACTTTAGACCAGTTCGAGCCGAGGGTAGATGAGGTCAGGCTGCGGCAGATTGATGGAGGCTGGCTGTCCCAGATGCAGGGTCCACCGAAGATTGACTGGGACAAGGTGAGTTGCGTCACCGAGCGACAGGTCAGCATCCCCGAGGTCGCTCTGGCCCGATTCGGTTCAGCGGTGCTAGCAGAGGTCAAGTCGAATGCGATAATTCTGGTCGCTAAGACAGAGACAGGCTGCGCGACGGTAGGCGTTGGTCCGGGTCAGACCAGCCGGATCGAGGCGGTGAGGATTGCTGCCCATAGGGCGAGCGAACGAGCTCAGGGATCCATGATGGTCTCAGATGCCTTTTTTCCGTTCAGGGATGGAATCGATGCGGCACACGTGGCCGGCGTGGCCGTAGTGGTACAGCCAGGCGGCTCGGTGCGTGACCAGGAATCGATAGACGCAGCCAACGAGCACGGTATGGCCATGATTCTCACCGGAACCAGACTGTTCCTCCACTGAGTCAGCCCTACCCCCACATCTCGTCATTCACCACAAACGGCGGCATCATCATACCCCAGACTCAGATGGCGATGCATGGACCCCGGCTCCTCCGGTCCACCGAACGTATACGACGATGTCGTATCCGCAATCGGAAACACCCCCCTAATCAGACTCAACCGTCTTACTGCGGAGTTGCAGACCTCATCTGTCTGGGTCAAGTTGGAACGCTGCAATCCAGGTGGTTCTATCAAGGACAGGATTGGCTTGCAGATGGTCCTAGACGCCGAGGCCAAGGGGTTGCTGAAACCAGGTGGAGTAATCGTCGAAGCAACCTCTGGTAATACTGGAATTGGGTTGGCAATCGTGGCAGCACAGCGAGGGTACCGCTGCATCTTCACCATCCCCGACAAGATGAGCGATGAGAAGATCTCATTGCTGCGGGCTATAGGCGCCGAGGTGCACGTTTGCCCCACCGCGGTCGAGAAGGAGAACCCCCTCTCCTACTACGAGGTCGCGGCTCGCTTGGCTAGGGAGATTCCTGGTGCCTGGTATCCTGACCAGTATTCGCATCAGGCCAACCCGCTGGCCCACCTGCTTTCCACCGGTCCTGAGATCTGGGAGCAGACTGAGGGCAGATTGACCCACTTCGTGGCGACGATGGGAACGGGTGGCACGATTACGGGAACCGCACGCGCATTGAGGAATCTGGCTGAGTCCAACAGTCGAAATCCACCGATGATAGTCGGTGTCGACGCAGTCGGCTCCATTCTGAAACAATGGTTTGAGGAAGGCACTGTGGGCGTGGCCCACACCTACCAGGTCGAAGGCTTCGGTGAGGATTTCATCCCCACGACCACTGATTTCTCACTAATTGACGAGATACACCAGGTCGACGACGGCACGTGCTTTCGCTGGGCTAGGGCGTTGGCTAAGCGCGAGGGAATGTTCTGCGGGGGCTCGTGTGGCGGGGCAATCAAGGTGGCCCTCGACATCGCTGAGCGGTCCGATGCGGCCGGCGAGGCAGCGATGATTGTGGCCATCCTCCCAGATGCGGGCAATCCATACCTCTCCAAATTCTATGACGACGAGTGGCTGTTGGAGAACGGATGGGACCCGAAGGACTGGGAATGAATCGCTTCAGGCATTCTTGAAGGCCTGTTCCAGATCAGCGATTATGTCATTCGGGTCTTCGACTCCGACAGACAGGCGCACCAGTCCGTCGGAGAAGCCTCGAGCCAGCCTCTCTTCTTGAGGAACCTCCGCATGGGTCATGGTGGCCGGGTGGGTGATCATCGTCTCTACCGAACCCAGACTCTCAGCCAGTAGACACAACTCCACTGAATTCATCAGCGCCTTTCCTGATTCCAAACCACCCTTCAGCTCGAAGGAAATCATTCCGCTGTACCCACTCATCTGCTCGGCTGCAATCTGATGGCCGGGGTGGGAGACCAGACCGGGATACGTCACCTTCGCCACCTTGGCGTGCCCCTCTAGATATGCAGCCACCTTCTCAGCATTCTCCCAGTGGCGCTGCATCCTCAGATGCAGCGTCTTGAGACCAAGAATTGTGAGCCAGCAGTCGAACGGGCCAGGAACGGCCCCCACGGTCTTTTGGATGAACTTCAGTCTCTCGAAGAGGTCATCGCGGTTGGTAATGACCGCACCGCCAATTAGTTGGTTGTGCCCACTGAGATACTTTGTGGTGCTGTGTAGGACTATGTCAACACCATACTCGAGAGGCTTGAGAAATACCGGGGTGGCGAAGGTCGAATCAACCACATACAGTAGCTCGTGCTCCTTGGCGATTTTGCCGACAGCATCCAGATCGGTGATTCTGAGCAACGGGTTGGTAGGCGTCTCAATCCAGATCATCTTCGTCTCGGGCCTGATGGCCGCTTCCACGTTCGCCGCGTCCTGAGAGTCCACATACGAGAAATGCATGTCATAATTCACCAACAGTCGATTGAAATGCCGCGAAGTGCCGCCATAGACATCATCCGAGCAAATGACGTGATCGCCGGATCCAAGCAGTTTCAGACAACTGTCCACACTTGCCATCCCACTGGAGAAGGCCACTCCGTATCTGCCCCCTTCAATGGCGGCAAGATGCTCCTCCAACATCTGTCGGGTCGGGTTGGAAGATCTGGTGTAATCGAAGCCCTTGTCTTTCCCCACTTCTTCTAACACATAGGTTGCAGTCTGATACAGAGGAGGAATAATCGCTCCCGTGGTGGGGTCGGGCTCACTGCGCCCTCTCACTATAGTCGTGTCGAATTTCATGCCATCCCTCATCCGATGCGTCAAGTAATCTAGCAAAAGTGTTTCAGTGCACCGATCCCTTCTCCATAGGGTCGAATCACTTGCGGGTCGGGACCTTGAAGCCGACGTACCACATTCCAATAATCCCGACTAGGATAATCGTCCCAGCACCGAATCCAGGATCTGCCCCATTCCACGTCGCAGGTTCGGTCAGCACCCCCTCCCCTCGTGTTGATACGTACCATACGAAGTAAGCCGAGAGAGACGCCATCAAAGCGATGAATCCGACGGTGACGTACTTGGCGTGCTGGGAAACGGTCTTGCCAGAGGCGTAGTACTCGAACATCGCGGCCCCGAAGTAGGGATTGGTCAGCGTCTTGCGAAACATCCTCTCGCTGGAGAGTGAGAATAGAAAGGCAGCCGGGACCGCCCAAGAGACGGTAGGCCACCCGGGAATCCAGATGCCGATAACTGCGAACGCAAGAAAGAGCGTTCCGAGGCCGACGTACAGCCTGCTTTTGCCAGGCGTGCTCGCCACGCAGTAGTGTTCGACAATCTCATCGACGGTCTGCAGCCTATCCACAGCTGGCCCTCCAATGCGCTGCCGGTGCATCACGTGTATAAGGCCAGATGCACCTACCTCCTGACCCTCTCTGCGAACATGTTCGTGCCGAACCCTCAAGCGCACCCTGCACCTCAACGTGCCATGCGCTTGGGTTACGCACTGCCACGATCTGCCACTCCTGAGGACCCCATCCGCCTCGCAGTCTTGATTTCTGGAGGTGGTTCTGGCCTTGAGGCCCTGCTGAACTACCAGCACGACCAGCCGCGCTGCCACCGAACCATTCTCGTGCTCGCTGACAGTCCGCACGCGGGCGGTTTGGAGCACGGTAGCAGACACAGTGTGAAATCTGTCAGTGTCCCTTTGCCCATGAAGATTAACAAGTCCGAGCGACGCGTCGCCCACGAGCATTTGATACACGACGAACTGGTCGCTGCGGACGTCGAACTCGTAGTCCTGAGTGGCTACATGCGCATCCTTACCCCTTGGTTCGTGTCACGCTGGAAGGGGCGTCTGGTCAACATCCACCCCTCTTTGCTGCCGGACTTCCCAGGTGCCCATGCGCACAGGGATGCCCTAGCTGCTGGGGCCAGCGTCACCGGGTGCACGGTGCATCTAGTTGACGAACACGTCGATTCGGGACTGATTCTCGCGCAGAGGCAGGTGGAGGTGCTGCCCGGTGAGGACGAGGAGGCCCTGCAGGAACGTATCAAGAGAATCGAACACGTACTCTATCCGAAGACTCTCGACAGGCTATGCTCAGGGCAGGTCTCGCTCTAGGTCCTCTGGACGGTTGACGTTCCGTAGCACTTGAGGATCCTCCACAAGCACTGAGTGCTGTCCCTCTGAGAACTGGACGTGAAGTGGCCTCCGGTCACTGCTACCAATCATATTGAGGATTCGCTGCGGACGAATCAGTGCCAATAGGGGGTGCGGCCTCTCTCCGTCATGAGGCATAATCAATGCGTCCAGTTCACCGAGCCCTTCCTCCAGCGACCAGAACAGCCCAGCGGAGATCCAAGGCACGTCTACGGGGGCTAGTTGTATGGTTTTCAGATCCTTGCATTGTGGGTCCTCCAGAACTTCGACCAAAGCATCGATTGGGCCTGCGTGGATATTTCCATCCAAGACCCACTCTACTTGTATCTCCTCATCGATTACAGTTCCATACCTATCAATATCCTCTGGCCTTGCAACAGCGATTCTGATAGGCTCCCTGCCAGCCTCCGCGAGCGCCCTCGTCACCCTCGCAATCATGGCTTCACCATCGACTTTGACGAGTGCTTTGTCCTCACCCATTCTTGAGGATCGCCCTCCAGCGAGTAACAGGGAACGCATCTTCTCACCTCAGGTCGTCCAATCGCCTGAGTGCGTGCTGAATCTCTTCCATGAGATCGAGTGCCCTATGAATCAAAATCTGCCGGTCCTTGCGAGCCGAAGTCTCCGCGAGCCATCCCATCAGTTGTGAGATATCCTGAGCATCTCGCTTGATCGTCCACTCGAGAACCTCCTCGGAAACAGGGTCATCAGATGGTAGCAGGCGTTCGACCATAACTGCGAGAGCGGTCGGTGACGCATCAGTCCTGCGCCTCTCTAGTCACAACTTTGTCCTTTATCCTGCCTAGAAGCGAGTCGCCGTCTGGAACTTGGACCCCTGACAACAGCATAATCACATCATCGCTAGCCATTGTCCCTCTGATGGTCCCGACATAAACTGTGATGAGCGCCAAGTGGGCCTCGACGAGCCTACCCCCACACCAAGATGCCAGCACTCCTTCACTAGGCATTGGTTTTCCCGCTCTGAGGAGCTCCTCGATGCTGAGCAGCAGCGCCTCTGCTGGCTCTTTCGAGCCCACCGATGCGGCGAGGGTACTCCAGGGATCGATTCTTAGAAGGGCTTGATCGATGTTAGCTAGCAGCAGCGCTGCCAGCGCCACGTCCTCTCTCCCATGCCTCCTCCAGAGCCCGCCAATCAACTTGAGCAGGACATCCTGCTGCTCGCCTGCCTCGGTTATGAGCCATGAGGCAATGCGCCTCAGCAGTTCGTCTGGGGTCCCTAGGTGGAATGCGTATCCTGCTGAGGCCCCCAGTCTGTCAGTGCTGGACTTCATAATCATCGCGGGCACCCCGATGGGATATGCCTCGCGAACCACATTCGCAAGCTTCCTGCAGGAGCGATGCACACCACCAGACTGCCGTTCGAGGAATTCATCAAGAGGTGCTGTGCGACTCATCATCCCTGTTCTTTCCTCGCAAGGATATTGATGTTGTCGAATATATCCCCCATCCTGTCAACGGAGTCCTTCAGCCTCATACGAAACTCTTCGATGAACGTGCGATGAACAATGTCCTCCAGTTGACGGTCTAGGCTCCGTGCTATCGCTCTGTGTTCGGACTCGTCAATGCCGAACATGCTCCTGAGGAACGCAATCTGGGCCAGAACGTCGTCCGATCTGTCGGTGTGGATCAACATGGCCTCGAGCACCTGCCCGTACACTAGTCTCATCTCCAGCTTGTCCAGAGTCTCACCACCCCCGGGTTCCTTGCCCTCCATTACGGCGTCGTAGATCATCTCCGGTTCGTCGTCCTCTAGTTTCAAGGCGTGAGCCAGCTTGACCAGTACCCTCTTCTCACCACTGGACAACTGACCGTCCCGGAGTGCAAGCCTTGTGGCGTTCCAGAAGACCTTCCTTCGATTAGGCTCGACTCCGTCCACACCGTCCGATGAAAGCGGCATGACTTAACGACTGGGTCGATGGGGACCTTGCAAATCCGGATAAAATTGCGATAGGAGGCTTCATGAAGCCCCCTTGCCTCCGCAGAACTGCTTTTCAGCTCTACTCGCGGGCGCCCTGCGCCCATCCGACCCCCCCGCCAAACTGGCGAAAAACGGGGGCAAGGCCCCGGTTTGGGGCTGGGCGGCAAGGAGAAAAGAAAACATGGCAAATGAAGGAAAATACATCATACACGCAACCATTCGAGCAGAAGGCACCGTAGCCAGAAAAGACGTCGTCGGCGCGATTTTTGGACAGACCGAGGGACTCCTTGGAGAGAGCCTACAACTCAGGGACCTCCAGCGAAAGGCACGCATCGGGCACGTCGATGTCAGCCTGAATAACAACAAAGGAAGATCGCAGGGCAAAATCGCCCTCCCCTCGTCCATGGACCAGGTGACCACCGCCGTCATCGGCGCCGCGCTGGAGACAATAGACAGGGTCGGCAACAGCAAGGCGACAATCAAAGTCACGCAGATTGAGAACATTCAATCTGCCAAGAGAGACCACATTATCGACCGTGCCAAGGAACTGCTCCTCGCTATCGTGAACTCGGGCACTGACGACTCGAGAAACATCCTCGACGAGGTCAAGGCCGTGCTCACCCTAGACACCGAGGTCGATTTCGCCGAGATGACCGCAGGTCCTAACGTCCAAGAGTCCGACTCGTTAATCATTGTCGAGGGACGCAACGATGTCCGGAACCTACTGAAGTTCGGGATCAAGACCGCAATTGCGACCATGGGCTCAGGAATCAAGCCCGAACTGATCGAGCTAGCCGCTAGCAAGAAGGTGGTAACCGCGTTCATGGATGGTGACAGGGGCGGCAGACTCCTCCTCTTGGAGATTGAGGGCAAGCTCGGCAAGTCTCTGACCCACGTCGCGCTTGCACCACGGAGCCGCGAGGTCGAGCACCTCGAAGGCAAGGTAATCACGAAGTGTCTGAACCAAAAAGAGACTGCCTCCAAAGCGGTCTCTAGAATCAAAACCGAGGAAGCAAGGTCCGACGATGCCTCGGTAGGCAAGGGAAAGGCCTCCTTGGAAGCGCCAGACGAGGTGAAGAACTGGTCCCCATTCTTCAATGGACTCAAGCGAAACCAAGCCGTCATCGTCCTCGATGATGGCTCGAGCTCAGATCCTATTAGCCCAAAGAACCTCGAAGAGGCACTCAACAACTCCGATGGCGCTCAAGGTATTGTGTTCTCAGGCAAGGTCTCGAATAGGATATTTGAGTTAGCCGCTGGCGCCGGTATCGCGAATGTTGTCGGCAAAACCGTTGGTCCCGAATCTCTGAAACTTGGAGTTCAGGCATACTCTGCAAGCGACCTTAATTGAGTAACATAACCCCATGTTTGCTGGCAGGGCTATGCCCTGCCAATAATCGACCTCTTCCAATGGGTGTTAGCAGAAGCCATCAAAAGTCTCTCATGCCCGCTGGAGCCGATGCAAGGCACAACGATGGCTATTCTCACACTGTATGGGGTGTTGGGTGTGGCCTTGTTCGCCCTCTGGCTAAAACACAAGTCGGTACTGAGGCAGAGGGAGAGGATGAGAGACAAGCTAGGATCAGTGGAAGGAAACTTGAACGAGACCTCACAGAGGCTGGATCTCCTCTCTAGAGGAGTTGATACGATTCTCTCTGGTACCCCCCAAGTCCATGGGTTGCTTGGAGTCCACCGTTCTCTGGAATCTGCTGAGAACCTCCTCTTCAATCAGGGCATTCCTATCAGTAACAGCGAGTCTTGCGCAATCGCCAGCCATGCTGCCAAGGCCGTGCTCAAACATCACCCAGAAAGGAGTCCCGATGACGACGCGTCCACAATTCCCGGCCTTCATCCCCTCTCAGAAAGGCTTGCCGCCATGCTAAGCGAGGCTGAGATGCATGCAGAGGACATTGAACTCACCGCTGGTGAGCACAGGAGACTTGGCGAGTTGTTTCACGCAGTTGACAGGATTGACTGGGCCGCAGAATGTTTTCACAGAGCCAACGAACTCGACCCCGAGGATGAGTCTGCCCTGCGGGCCCTCTCGGAAATCCAACGTCAGAATGGAGATTTGGAAGCACTCGACAGAAGCCTCGAGAGACTTCTTTCTATCACCCCTGACGATGTGGGGGCTCTCAAGGAGCAGATGCTCCTGCTGGAAGGCTCGGACTCATCGAGGGTGATTAGGAACCGTAAACGACTCGAGGCCTTGGGAAGCGACTCCCTATTTTCCGAAGAGGCATTGGAGCTCACCGACATCGCAAAACGCGCCCGAGGCGCCCACCAAGGTGTCAAACCCGGTCTTTTGCAATCAGAGAACGCTGCCGATCTTGTGGAACGCGCAGCCAAACAGTTTCTCCTAGGCGAGGTCCGCGTCGCCCTCGAATCCATTGAGTTAGCCTTGGAAATCGATGTTAAGAAAGGCCCAGCATGGCTCCTGAAGGCACGCCTGCTAGCAGCGGGTGAGGGCAATACCAAAGCCGCTCTGAAAAGCATTCGTCGGGCAAGTGCGCTCGGCGAGTATACGGTGATGCTGGAGTCAGAGATTCTAGAGAACGATGGTAGGACCGACGCCGCTATCCAAGTCTTGGAGGAACATTTAGAGAAAGCGCCATCTGACCCTGAGGTTCGAGGCAAGCTCAGTCTACTGTGGTTGAGGAACGGCTCTACGGACTCCTCTCGCAGAGCCCTCGACGAGGCTCCCGACGAGTCGTGGGACAGCGCACCTCTCCACATTATGAGGGGTAGACTGCATTTAGTCGATGCCGATGAACACAGGGACAACACTGGAAAGCACGAGCAGATGCTTCTGGTCGACGCTCTTGTCGCCTTTGACAAAGCGATAGAGTACGATCGCGAATCGGGGTTCGCCTGGCTCGGGCGTGCTCGGGCCCTCAGATACCAAGGTACCTACAATGAGGCGGAGGTCGCACTAGTGCGCGCCCGCAGGCTTATCCCAGAACATCCTTCGATTCCTCTTGAAGAGGCCCAGCTCTCTCTCGATGTCAATAATCTGGAACAGGCCAACGCCCTAGCTATCGAAGCGACAACGCATCTCAAGAACAACCCTACAGTGCCTTTCATCCGCGGTATCATCGCTGCTCGACTAGGTCGTCTCGAGGAGGCACTGAATTTCTTCTCGAGCACCTTGGAAATCGACCCAGACCACGTTCGCGCTAGGCTGAACCGCTGTTCAGCCGCACTACTTTGCGAAAATCTCTCTCAGGCGCTCGATGACGCGGACCACTTGGTGAAAGCCCGCCCTGAACACGAGCTGGCACGATTGAGACGTTCCGAGATTCTGATGAACCATGGTGACTGGTCAGAGGCGGAAACCGAACTCAGAAGTCTTCTCAAGCGAAACCCGGAGCATGCCATGGCCCTTGTGCACCTAGGAACGTGCATGATTGCCGCAGGAAAGTCCGAGCAGGCAGAACGCCCGCTGAACAAAGCGATTGGTATTGATTCTAATCTCTCAGAAGCTTGGTACCAGCGCGGCCTCCTATACCTTGACTTCGGACGCGTTGATGAGGCAATGTCAGACTTCGAGGGGGCGGTGAGAACCGATCCCCATCACATCGATGCCAGACTGAGGATTGCAGCGATACTGCATGAGGTCGAGGATTTTGACAAGGCGGTCGCTGCGTGGAGGCAGGTCCTAGACATCGAGCCCCAGCATCGATTGGCTCGGCGACGGCTGGCAGAGTGCCGTGACCGGGGGGCAGCAAGGAACACATCACTCCCTCCAAAGGATTGAACAGCACTCACACCACCCCAATAGCATGGCTATGCGACCAGACATTGAACCAGGCGATTACGCACCAGACTTCGAGCTCCCGAACGCCAATTCCAAGGTCGGTGGCGGGAGCATGGCCCTATCGGATGTAATGGGTGAGAACGGCGCCGTCGTCGTCTTCACCTGCAACCACTGTCCCTATGTCGTCGGCTCCGAACCTCGAATCGAGGCCATTGCAGAGCGGGCGCGACAGAGTGGGCTAGGATTCGCCGGAATCAATGCTAACGATCCAGTGAATTACGAATCTGACTCATGGGGACACATGATTAAACGCTCTGATACGGGTATGACATATTCCTACCTACATGACGCCTCGCAAGAAGTGGCTGCCGCATACGGTGCCGAGAGAACCCCCGAGTTCTACCTCATGGACTCGACCGGCCTTGTATCATATCGCGGTAGGATGGACGATTCTCCCAGAGACCCCTCCCATGCAACGACTTCGGAGCTCGCTGACGCGATTGACGAGATGCTGTCCGGAGTCGGGGTCACAGTCCCTAGGACAGATAGCATCGGATGCTCGGTCAAGTGGAAGATGTAGTGTCCGCCATCAGTACTGCTCAAGGACTAGTTCGGTCTGCGTCGAACTGATGTCGCCTGGAGCCGCCAGCCACATCTTGTCAAGCATGTCCCGAAGTGCTACTGTGTCATCAACATGTACGACAGCCACTAGGTCCGCATCACCACTAATCTCGAAAACGCATTCGACGCCAGACCAGCCGGCGAACTCTCCAGCGAGGGTCCCAATCTCTGTGCCCGGCCCCACCTTCAAACGAATGAGCGCAGTAAGCCCAATCCCAGCTTCTCGCACAGTGTAGCCGCGGATGACGCCATCCTCCTCCATACGGCGCATTCGAGTTCTAACGGTCCTTTCCGTGACACCGACATTCTTGGCGATTTCAACATAGGCCGCCCTTGCAGAGTCCCTCAGCACCGATAGAATCGCCCTATCTAACGTATCTACGCTCATCATGATTTTCGCCGAAAAACGGTTAATTTATCTATGTTTCCTGTGATATTAATGAATAGCTTTGGCCGAACCTTTCCACTTTTCAACCAAGACTTTTCTTCGCTTTCACTGGTTGTATTCAAATGGGACGGCCTTAATTGGCCGGGCATGAGTCAAGAGGAAGCGATTTCCCACCTCAGGATTCAAGAGTACTTGGATGACGTTTCCGGACTCGACATCCCACACTCGTACTCACAGTGGTACAACGTCGATGTCGCCTCCCTGCTGAACGGATCTAGAATCATGGGCCATGAGTTAGATCCAGAGTCTGGATCTTCTCTAATTTTCCTCCAGCGAAGCGCGGTGTTCTGCTGCCCAGAATCGGGCAGGATCCATCACTACCCCAAACACCTTCTCCACTGTTTCGTCGATGACAACCGTGCGAAGTGTCAGGAAGCGGATGGGGTTCTCCTGCGCGCGGAACTGTTCTCCATCTCTCCCACCGAGGAGCAACTATGTTGGGAGTGCTGCTGCAGATCTGAGATAGAGGTACCCGAAGTCCAGAGCAGGGTGGCTCGCTGGCTGAGTTGGCTGAACACATAGTGCCGCATTGCGCTACCTTGAGAAGCCCCGGACCGGTCGCCGCATCAATGAGTGGCGCTGTCAGCGACCTCTCCGCGCGGATGATTCTGGACTCGCGTGGCAACCCGACTATCGAGGTCGACTGCTATGTGGATGGGTTACTGCGTGGCCGTGCATCGATTCCCTCCGGTGCCAGTACTGGCACCCACGAGGCCGTTGAATTGAGAGATGGTGGCACTGTTTGGGCTGGAAAGGGAGTTGATGGACCCGTATCCCACGTCAACGGTGAAATCTGCGACTCCCTAGTTGGCATGGACGTGGCCGATCAGAGAGCAATAGACACCGCACTGATTGAACTTGATGGCACTGCCAACAAAGCGCGCCTCGGCGCCAACGCAATCTTAGGGGCATCTATCGCATGCCTGAGGGCAGCAGCCGAAGGCTCCTTGTGGTATCACATTGCAGGTAGCGGTCCCAGCAGCCTGCCGGTACCTCAAATGAATATCCTCAACGGTGGCGCCCATGCGACCTCGAACGTTGATGTTCAGGAGTTTATGGTCGTGCCTCACGGGTTCGACAACTTTCCAGAGGCTCTGCGCTCCGGCGTGGAGACATACCACGCTCTGAAGTCGGTTCTCAAGGAGGAGGGTCTGCTTGGCGGTGTTGGCGACGAGGGAGGCTTCGCACCCAACCTCCCGCGTAACGAGGACGGCCTTCGATACGTACTCGACGCCATAGAACGTGCTGGCTATGCCCCAGGAGACCAGATCTCCATAGCTCTAGACGTAGCGGCCCAAGAGTTCTGCCAAGGGGACGGATACCACATGGACGGACAAGTTCTTTCCGGCACAGAGTTAGGAGATATATACTCAGAGTGGCTTGACTCGTACCCAATCGTCTCAATCGAGGATCCATTCGGTGAGGACGACTGGGAGTCTTGGATCGAGTTCACAGAGCGTGAGGGCCGACGTGTGCAGATTGTGGGGGATGACCTGTATGTCACCAACCCCGACCGCCTACTGAGGGGAATCGACTTGGGTGCGACCAATGCAATCCTTGTCAAACTCAACCAGATAGGCACTGTGACCGAAACGATTGAGGTCATCCGTATGGCAAGAGACGCAGGCTTCGGGACCGTCATCAGTCACCGCTCAGGCGAGACCTCTGATGATGTAATAGCGGATATTGCAGTGGGAACGGATGCAGGCCAAATCAAGACTGGGGCACCGGCTAGGAGCGATAGGACAGCCAAGTACAACCAGCTGCTTCGCATTGCCGAGCAGGTTGATGCCTATACCGACTTATTCTAGTGCGGAGAGCAGTAGTGGAAGCACGATAGTCGCATCCGACTCGATTACAAAGCGTGGTGTGTCGACATCCAACTTACCCCAACTAATTTTCTCGTTTGGGGGCGCGCCCGAGTATCCTCCGTAGGAAGGACGAGACTCGCTGATTTGAGCAAACCACGACCACAACGGCACGTCTACTTTCGCATCATTCCTAAGCATCGGAACAACTGAGATGGCAAAGTCACCGGCGATTCCCCCACCAACTTGGAGAATGCCCGTCGGAGAATCATCCTCACGGTACCAGTCGGCCAGTGCTTGCATCGCTTGTAGCCCACTTTTGACAATGTCAGAGCCTTTGAGCGAGCAGTCTAGAACACGGGCAGCCAGGAGGCTGCCCAAGGTGGAGTCCTCCCAACCCGGAGTAAAGATGGGAAGGTTTGCGTCCGCGGCCGCCATCAACCACGAAAAATCTTGATTTGAGTCAAACTCCATTTCACCGTGTAGCAACAAATCGTAGAGGTATTCATGGGGGAATCGTCTGTCCCCAACCGCTTCAGCTCCCTCCCAGAGTTCCATCAAAGGCTTCCCGATAGTACTGATTACCGCTTCTGGAATAGCCACATCGGTTACTCTGTTCATTCCTTTATCCCTAAGTGCGGCGTCGTCATTAGCGCTCATTTCCCTCCACTCAGGCAAGGCTTCGTATGCAGAGCGAGCAATCAGGCTGAACAGGTCTTCCTCTAAATTGGCTCCCGTGCAGCAAATAGCGTGGACCCTGTGTTCCCGGATTGCTGGACCTAAGCTGCGTCCGATTTCAGCGGTCGACATGGCGCCAGCCAGCGTGACCATCAGGCGACCGCCTTGATCGAGGAACCCATGCAATGACTCCGCGCAACGAGCGAGCTCCCCCGCGTTGAAGTGTTTGTAGTGCCCCTCGACAAATTCCTTTACACCCACTCTTTCACCCCTCCAAGAATCGCTCAACACGCTTACGATTTGTCAGCCTGAGTCCTGGTATCCCGGTGCTCAAAGATGCGTGGATAGAATCAGCGAGAGGTTCCGGGTTGTCCTCGCCGCAGGTGAAAACGTCAATTGCAAGTAGTCCCTGTTCGGAGTAGCAGTGCGCACTGACGTGACTCTCGTCAATCAGTACAATCGCGGCGAAGCCGGGCGGACTGATTCCTCCGTCGAAAGATTCGACGTGAGAGTGAACCTCCCTAACCCCAGCCTCATGCACGCTTTCTCTCAAGACTTGAAGCACCCAAGCACCGTCATCTTCGACAGGAGGCGAGTAGCCGACGTAGTCCAGAAGGACATGTGCGCCCAGTGATTCGGTCCCACTCATACGGGACTGTCCCATTGCACTGATTTCAAAGTCACTCTTCGATTAACCAAGCTCTAAGGCGCCGCAATCCCTCGTGTATCGCTTCTTCGTCGGTAGCGTAAGAGATTCGGACGAAACCTTCTCCCCCTGTGATTAGTGATGCAGGAATCAACTGAACCCCGGCCTCGAGGGCCCCATCAGCGAACTCGACGGCGCTCATCCCCGTTCCAGTGACATCGGCGAAGACGTAGAATGCGCCCTCAGGCTCGGGGACCCTCAACCCCGGAAGTGAAGACAAACCTTCACGCATAATCTCGCGACGCTTCAGGTAATCCCGATTGAATCCCTCCACAGCGTCCTCACACTCTAGTGCCACCCTAGCGGCCTCCATCATGAAGGTCGGGACATGTGAGGCAGAGTTCGCTTGGCTCTTGACAGCAGCCTTGACGACCTCCGGTGGACCAGTGAGGAAGCCAAGCCTCATTCCAGTCATTGCCCATGACTTGGACCAGCCATTGATGACGATGGTGCGTTCCTTGCCCCCGGGAAGGGTCGCCGGAGAGACATGAGGCCAATCTACCCAGACCATACGAGCATAAATTTCGTCCGAGACAATCCACAAGTCGTGTTCGATGGCTATGTCGAGGATCGACCGGATTTCCTCTGGGGTGAACACAGCTCCGGTAGGGTTGCAGGGAGAGTTAATCAGAATCATCCTAGTCTTGTCAGTAACAGCGGCACGAATGGCATCGATGTCTGGATGGAAGTCATCATTGTTCACTGGTACGTGAACAGGAACAGCACCAATGAATTCGAGCATGGGTTCGTAAGATGCCCATGATGGGGCAAGGAGGATGGCCTCGTCACCCGGAATAGTAGTAATCAGGAAGGAGTAGAGGATTGCCTGCTTCGCCCCAGGTGTCACGACGATGTCCTCGGCAGATGCCTCGATGTCGTGGTGTCTTCGGAGGTAGTCTGCCACCGATTGGCAGAGTTCCATCGTTCCCGGTCCGCGCGTGTATTTCGTGCGGCCCTCCTGCAGTCCCCTGACCGCCGCTTCGATAATCTCGGGTGGTGTGTTGAAGCTTGGCTCGCCAACAGTCCACCTCACAACATCAGGATCAGGTGGTTGAAGGTATGGCGCAAACCCCACTCCCAGGCCATCGTAGCGAGAGGATATGCGAGGCATGCTGCACACAGACTACAGATCCCCAATGAAGGTATGCAGAGGGGCCGGAGAGTCTTCAAGAGAGTGGGACGGGTCGGTTGGATGCCGCACGGGTGGCAGAGTAGCTATGCAATGGACTGCAGATCCATGGACCCGGGTGCAAATCCCGGCCCGTGCTCCAATCGACTCTTCCTGCGGGAACGCTAGAAGGGAAGCCCTTCCGGGTCAACGTTCCCTCCAGATAGTATGATTCCAATCCTGTCGATACCTTCGCGCTCATTGAACTCTGGCTTTAGCACGGCAGCGAGACACGTAGCACCGCTGGGCTCCACCACCATCCCCAAGTGATTGTACAGGAGCTTCATGGCTCGGAGAACCTCGTCGTCGCTTACAGTAATGATACCCTCGAGATGATCTCTCAGGATTGGCCAAGTCAACTCGCCTAGGCTAGTAAGGAGACCATCACAAATGGTATCAGGGCTCGTCTGTGGAATGAGTTCGCCCGCAGCCAGCGAGCGCGCGGCATCATCGGCACCGGAAGGTTCAGCGCCGAATATCATTGCATTAGGAGCAAGCTTTCTGGTGGCGATGGAAGTGCCAGAGAGCAGACCACCACCACCTATCGGTGCCATCACTGCATCCAGCTTCCCAACCTCTTGGAGCAACTCGAAGGCTGCAGTCCCTTGCCCTGCAATTACATGTGGATTGTCGAACGGATGAATAAACGCCGCCCCGGTCCTTTCCAAGACGGCTTCGGTCGTGGTGATTCTTGCTTCAAGAGTAGGTTCGCAGAAGGTGATTTCTGCCTCGTGGCTGACCACTCCCTGCACCTTGATTTTCGGTGCGGTGTTTGGCATTACGATGTATGCCGGCACACCCCTACGCTTTGCTGCTAAGGCGACGGCTTGGGCGTGGTTGCCACTGCTATGAGTGCAGATGCCCTTTTCAGCCCCCTTTCCTAGGAGCTCTACGGCATTGCTTGCTCCTCGGAACTTGAATGCACCCACATGCTGCAGGTTCTCACATTTCATGAGCACCTCGCGACCTGCGAGCCCATCGATTTCGGGTGAACTAGCAACTGGGGTCCTAAAGACCACTCCCTCCAGCCTCAGTGCTGCACTCTCAATGTCCGCGAACCCCACAGCGTGACTCATAGCGACCCCCCGGCCCTCTCGGGAGGGTTGGAACCCATCATGCCTGCGGCGCGTTGAAGCACCATCCCCCATTCGTCAATTCGTGGGAGAGGAGAGCGAGCCTGAGTGGAGATACCATGCAGCGATTGCCGCGATACTGATTCTCGATGCCCTAGTCATAGGACTATCGCCTAGGGGACCTTGGGACGACACCGGTTTCTCAAGAGGTGCCATCGGACTGCTGGGCACGTCGCTTGCATACATAGCATGGTATCGGGCGACCTTCAAGCGCAAGGGATTGATTCCTTGGCTGGATCTGTGGGAGGACCCTGCAAGGTCGGCAAAGATCGAGATGGTCATAGCTGCTCTTGTGCTCGCTCTCGCTTGGGCCGCCGGCAGCCCTCTGCAGCCCCATCTCCCCGATCCAACTGGCCTACTACTGACTCTGGCCGGGCTGCTAATTGCTCTCCAGTCGGCATACGTCATGCTCAGCATAGGTCCCCTCAAGGAGGATTGACCCTACCTCAAACCCGGCTTCCAGAACTGGAGTGGCAGGGGACTCTCCCTCTGCATCGCGCGGAAGGCCAAGTGATCTGCTCTCTCATTCCAGCGATGACCCCTGTGCGCGGCAACGTGCTCCCCACGCAACTCTAGGTGCAGCGACGTCTCATGCCATAGGCTCTGAACTTTCTTGGCGAGTTCACGGTTCGCCTTCGCCTTCCAGACCCCAGACGAGATATTGAGCGCGTAATCCGAATCACCGCGTATTGTTGCGGCGCCCACTCCTTCCTGAATAAGCAACCACCTCAATGCATGAGCAATAGCAGAGAGCTCGGCAGTGTTGTTCGATCCAACCTCAGCGCCGAGGTGACCCTCCGCTTCAGAATCGGTGACAACCCCTCCATGCATCTCTGTGAGCAGATTCCCCTTCCCATTGCCCGTGCCACTGTCTCCTTCTATGACGCAGAAGCCCCACCCCGCCTTTGTAGTCGCGGTGACATTACGATTCTCCGAACAGGAGCCATCCACGTAGATGTGAAGCTTGTGCGACTCTTGCATGGTCACTCTCCGATTAATGCAGCGTATCCTTCTGCATCTAGGAAATTCTCGAATTCGGAGGCAAGGGACACAGTCATCCTGCAAATCCAACCCTCTCCATATGGGTCTTCGTTAATCTTCTCGGGAGCGTCCTCTAGGCTATTGTTCACAGAAACTACCTTCCCAGATACCGGAGCGTAGATTTCGCTAACTGATTTTACCGACTCCACGCTTGCGAACGACTCCATTGCCGAGGCTTCGGTTCCGACTTCTGGGAGCTCTACCCACACCACTGCTGTTAGACCATCTTGAGCAAAGTCGGTGATTCCGATTACCACGTCCCCTCCGTCCCTCCTAATCCACTCATGCTCCTTGGTGTATCTGAGTTCCTTTGGTATCTCGCTCATGCCCCCACTCCTCCCTACGGCGAGCGCTGAACGTGAGTCAAGGTTTCGCTCCCTACTCCTCTTCATTGTGCTTCGACTCGAGGTGCTTCATCTCCATCCTAGCCCAACTCGAACCTAAGCTAGCGACACTCGCATCCTCCATCTCCTCTTTGAGGCGCAGGCGCATGGCACCCTCTTTCTCTCTGCTGAACCACTTGTCAATCGGTAATGAGTCGTGTGGCCAATCCTTCGCGACATTCAGCAGCAGCGCAAATGCAGCAGTGACAATAGCGAGTACGGCCACAATCACTGCCAATGGACTCTCTGTAATCGCTTCACCTTCGATTCCAGAGGGAAATAGTCGACCGTCTAGCATCGCCAGTGCGATAATCAGGAATAGGCAGAGGGAGATACCAATCAACAATCTCTTGAGTCGTTCGCCTGGGGATTCCACGGTCCCCTGCCGGGTATCTCCCGCATCAAGTTGACCGAGCAGAGCGTCATCCCAACTCTTGAATCAGTTTGTAGATTTTGTACGGAAGGAGGGACCTGTTCACTGGAGTAACTTCGAGAATTCGCGCATCGTCCCTCCTTCTGATGTCCTGCAAAAGGGGGTGACGACTCTTCTTGTGCAGTGTCAACAAGGTCGGCAGGTCGCTTTCCAGTGCTAACCTAACCGCGTTCACGAAGCCCTCGCTCTCCACAGTGAACTTACCCACCTCGTCAATTACCATGATTTCGCAATTACCGATGCTGTCGAGAATAGCCGGAACACCGACCCTGTCGATTTCACTGGGGTCGATTCCGAAGCCGAGAATCCTGTTTCTGGAGTCGATTCCTTTGTGGGCCATCACACCTTTCTCACCTGTAAGGATGTTGACGCAAGCGTATCCGACCCTCTCTCCGTCCTCTATGACGGCTTCGCACCTCATTCCTCCAATGATATGCTCAGGGGGCTTCGGACCACGCAATCGACGTAGCCCACCTCCTTCCTCGGTTGTCATATCGATGACTTTCTGCAGAACCGCCGCCTTACCAGATCTAGGCAGACCTGTGATGCCGATTTTCGGATTGATGCCCATTATAATCCCCTCTGAATACTCACTCCCGCAACAGGAACGTCCAGCGTATGTGAAGCACAGATATTAATTCATTTGGATTAGAAGAATGTTTATTTCCGGAAGGCGGAAAATGAAATCCGAAGTAAGTTAC
>Ga0257111_1000118_pt1 | contig 31418 bp, 24 predicted proteins | sample LP_taG_6_FD_191567 | JGI IMG/M metagenome (GOLD analysis project Ga0257111, IMG submission 191567) | Marine microbial communities from Northeast Subartic Pacific Ocean, Canada - LP_J_2015_P26_500m | ecosystem: Environmental > Aquatic > Marine > Oceanic | place: Canada: Northeast Subartic Pacific...
AGTCTGTCCAGAATGGCATGTTGGCGCTGGTGAAAAAACATGGTTATTTTGTGATGAAATAGTGATTGAGTAAGCTTATAATTAATACTCCTTCATTCTTATATAATTATTTTATTTTTTGATTTTGCACCATTATATAACCACCAAATAGTTCCCACCGCGGCTAGTAAGGTGAGTCCGGTTACTAGATTTGGATTGAGACTGGGACTGAGCCTTTGTATCCCAGCTCCTGCAACAAAAGCCAATATGATTCCCATTAACGACTCACCGGCTATTAAGCCTGATGACAAAAGAACACCCTTTTGCAAGACGCTATCAGAGTCTTCCCCAGAATTATCGTCTGCTAGAATAAAGTGAGCAAGGAGTCCGCCTATTAATATAGGAGTAGACAGTCCAAAGGGGAGATACATTCCGACCGCAACAGGCATTAAATGAAGACGAAATGTACTATTTTTTGATTCTAAAAATGAGTCTCCAATAAGAATAATGACACCTAATGCTGATCCAATCGCCACCATATTCCAGGGCAAAACTCCATCACCAAAGAACCCGTTAGCGAGGCTTGCAAAAAGCCCAGCCTGGGGCGCTGCCAGTTCTCTGCCACCTATACCGCCAGGGGTGGTTTCATGAAGAAGTTGCATGATTGGGGCCATAACAAGAGAGGCCACTGCGACACCTGCTATCTGCATTATCTGTTGTTTATAAGGACTGGCGCCAACAATCTGTCCTGTTTTTAAGTCATTACACACATCTCCTGATGTACAGGCAGCACAGCATACGATCGCGGCTACACCAAGGGTTGCGACCATCCCCTCTGTCCCGGAAAAACCAAATATATAGAGAAGCCCCCCGGTGAACAATACGGCTGTGATTGTCATTCCTGATACTGGTGAGTTAGAGTTTCCAACCAGACCAACAATATAAGATGCAACAGCAGTAAAAAAGAATGCCATGATAATCATGATAACAGTTGTTACCACTGTGATAGCTAAATCATTTGTGATATAGTAATAGACACCACCTACAAGCACCACTGCGATCGCAGAAAAAATATTAATAGATTTTGCAGGGATATCTCTTTGGTTGGAAGGAATATCACTTTGGTTTATACTTATTTGACTATTGCGTAATATTTTTATCGCATCTACCAACCCTTTTCGCACTCTAAAAATTGATGATATCCCGCCTACGACCATTGCCCCGACACCTACATACCTTATTTTAGTTGACCACAATTCCCATGCGCCTTCGACAGGGTCTGCAGCGTGCTCTAGTCCATGACCTATTAACGGTATCCCAACAAGCCAGCCTAGAAATCCTCCAATAAAAATAAGCACGGCAACATTGAGTCTTACGATAAACCCAACCGCGAGAAGAGCGGGGGAGATGTCTCCCCCAAAGAAAAAGATTCTGTTCCCGCTTAACATAGCTGTTTCGAGATTTCCTTTTAACACACCTGCAAATGAAATAAGGCCCTTAAACGCACCACCTAATAAGGCACCTTTAATTATAGCGGTGGCATTTTCAGAGCTATCAGATTCTTGTCCAGCCTCAAGGACTGATGCACAGGCAAGCCCCTCAGGATATTGTAGATTGTCCTCATTTTTTACAATGAAAACCTGTCTCATTGGTATCATGAATAATATTCCAAGCAGGCCACCGGTGAAGGCGATAACTGTAGTCAGGAACATATTAAACTCTTGCCAGACTCCAATCAGGATTAACGCTGGCATCGTGAAAATAATTCCAGCGGCGAGAGACTCACCAGCAGATGCTGCGGTTTGAATCTGGTTTGCCTCAAGGATGGAGCCGCCGCCAAAATACCTAAGGACAAGCATTCCAACGACTGCCGCCGGGATAGACGCCGAAACGGTCATTCCCGCCTTAAGACCCAGGTATACATTTGCCGAGCCCATTACTACCGATAGAACTAGGCCAAGAATAATTACTCTTAGGTTTAGCTCAGGAATTGCTGTTGAATTATTAGACATAAAAACGCTCCATTATATGTTTTAATTATGAGTGAGAATAAAGACTATAGATAGCTTGTAAAATTATCGCCCTCAACAACCTCTCCTATTTCATATACTGTTATCATCTTGCTTAAGGCTTTTGAAACGGTGTCTGATGCTTTTTGATCAACAATAAAAACCATTCCTATTCCCATGTTAAAAGCCCGGTACATTTCTTCAGTGTCAATATTACCTAATTCTTTAATGTTATCAAAAACCGGAAGGCTCGGCCAGGAGTCTCTTTTAATTTTTACGGCACATCCTTTTGGAAGAATTCGCGGAACATTCTCGGTTAGTCCCCCGCCGGTGATATGTGCTATGCCCTTAATAAGCTCCCCGGTGTCCAACGCAGATAAAACATGGTTGGTGTAGTTGATATGCGGCTCTAAGAGGGCTTCTCCAACCGTAGCCCCGAGACTTTCCAAATAGGTGTCCACCGAATGTTTTGCAATATCAAAAAACACTTTTCTTGCTAGAGAAAATCCATTTGTATGTAGCCCGCTTGAGGGAAGGCCCAGTAGAATATCTCCGGGGCTGATATGTTCACCGGTTATAATGTTATTTTTATCAACTATACCTGTAATCACTCCCACCAGATCATGCTCTCCAGGGAGATATGTGTCTGGCATTTCTGCTGTCTCGCCACCAACCAGAGAGACCCCGGTCTCTTTGCAGGCCCTTACCATTCCATCTACAATCTCAGATACCGTTTCTGGGTTGAGCCTGTCATTTGCAATGTAATCCAAAAAGGTTACGGGTTTTGCTCCCATCACTAATATGTCATTAGCACAGGCGCTAACAAGGTCAACACCTATTGTATTAAATTTTTTCATTTTTCTAGCGATAATTGTCTTGGTCCCGACACCATCGATACTCTGAACCATAACAGGATCTTCATAGTCTTTTAATACTGATTTTAGACTAAAAAGGGATCCAAAGCTCCCGAGACCCGTTAGCACGTTACGTGAGAAAGTGGTTTTTACTTTGTCTTTTATCAGATCAACGGCGGCATTTCCAGCGTCTATGTCAACACCTGCAGTCTTGTAGTCTATTTTTTTATTGCTCACTATTTTATTTTATTCCTTAGTCCATTGTCCCACAAATGTTTGGCCTCTTCAACTGAAATATCTATGGAATCATTGATGCTAATTTTTGGTTCCTTCGTTGTTGTGCCAATATTGTAGCAGTCTAAATCATAGCCCTGTAAAACTGATTCCACCTGCGAAAGATTTTTTTCATCTATCTCAATAACAAAGCCCCCGGTTTCTGTAAACAGTAATTTTTCTATAGCCAGGTCCCCAGGGATAGTAACACAGAGTCCAATATTATTTTCAAATGTCATTTCTGATAGGGCGGTGGCAATGCCGCCGTCAGATATATCATGGCATGAAGAAAGAAGGATCTGATCAATACAGTCTGTTATTGCATAGACCTGATTTTTAGCTTCATTAAGATCTGGGGTTGGCACGTTTGCCCCTAGCTCATCATGAAGGTCATAAAACAGGCTGCCCCCGAGCTCATTTTTTCTGGCTCCTATCATCAGGACTACATTGTCTGCATTTTTGAGTGACATCGTGATCGTTTTTTCTATATTATTGATCCGTCCCAAGCAGCTAACGATTGGACTTGGCGGGATAGCCCCTGATTTTGACTCATTATAAAAGCTAACATTACCAGCAATAATAGGGGTGGAGTGTTTTTGATTGTCTTTTAGCGTGATCGCGTTGCACGCGTCAGAGACTCCTCTTACGGCCTCGACAAACTCCCACATTTGGTGTGGTTTCTCTGGGTTCCCAAAACACAGGCAGTCAGAAACTGCGTGCGGGGTTGCCCCAACAGAGGCCACATTTCTCATCGCCTCTACGACAGCGTTCACCCCGCCTAAGTAGGGGCTAATAATACTGTGCCTGGGATTGTGGTCAGTTGACAGCGCGATCCCTACTTTTCTAATTTCTTCTGGATAGTCATCGCTGTTAAAAGGGGCCATCACACCGCTATCACTTTTTCCTGCTTCTGTAATCGTTCTCCCCTGTACCTGCTTGTCATAGGACTCATAAACCACACTGCGTGAGGCAATGTTTTCATGGGACAACATTTTTTTCAGTATGGTGTTACAGTCTGCAGTTTCAGAAAGCTCTGGCTCGATAAACTGATGATTTGGATTCTCATAGGGCCTGTCATATAAAAACCCTTTTGTGACCTCTTCGGCAGGAACATCAATAATTTTTTCGCCATTGTTGTGGACAGTGTATTGTTTATTACTACGAATCTTCCCTATTACGGATGCCCTTGCACCTGAGGAAACGCCCGGGAGGTCAAATGTTTTATTATAGTGGGTTACTATTTTTTCAGTTAAGCCAGGTGGTGAGACCCACATAAATCGTTCCTGGGTCTCAGAACACAGATACACACTTGGGTGAAGATTGTCCATGCCGGTGTGGACCTTATCTAGCCAGACTTCTGAACCATATCCGGAGGTTTCTGCAAGCTCCACGCTGGCGCAGGCAACCCCGCCGGCACCAAGATCTTTAAAGCCGATGCTTTCACACAGCTCATTGTCTTGCAGGTACTTGAAAAGAGCATAGGTAGACTTTAACAGGTGTCTTTCTAGAAAAGCATTTGGCTCTTGTACGGCGCCTTTGTTTTGCTCCTTTTTTTCTTCTTCTAGTTCTAAAGAGGCGAAGCTCGCTCCCCCAAATCCACTGTTGTCGGTTGGTTTACCTATCAGTATTAGGTCGTAATCGTCTGCGTTCTTTGGCGCGTAAGAGTGAACAATATGATCCTCCCGAACGATCCCAAGGGTCACTAGCGTTACCAAACAGTTTTCACCATAGCCCTCATGGTAGTAAATGTCTCCGCCAATGTTTGGTATTCCCAGTGGGTTTCCATAGCCTGCTATCCCGGCCACAACGCCATCATGTATCCACTTTGTTTTACTGCTTTCTATGTTCCCAAACCGGAATGAGTCTGTACAGGCAATAACCTCAGCGCCCATACACATTACATCTCTTACGTTGCCACCGACTCCTGTGGCAGCGCCCTCATAGGGGACAATCTGAGAAGGATGATTGTGCGACTCGTGGCTCATTACAATGCACCAGCGGTTTCCAGCGTTGTCTTTGGTGACGGCAATAACCCCAGCGTCTTCCTTGGCCCCGAGAACAACGTCTGGCCCATCTGTAGTAAATTGTTTCAAATGAGTCCGACTGCTTTTGTAGGAACAGTGTTCTGATCCTTGGATTGAAAACAATACAAGCTCAGTTAGTGATGGGGGCCTACCAAGCATCTCGTGCTGTATTTTTTTCCCCTCTTCTGGTGTCAGGGGGATATTTAATTCAGAAAGTTTTGATCTGATCTGATTGTTATTTAGTCCTGTGAGGTCAATCGTTTCTTGTGTAAAGCTCATTGACTAACGAATGATAGTTTCGTGTCTCTGGGGCCCCATAGAGATAATTGTAACAGGGCAGTCTACCTGGTCTTCAATGTATTTAACATATTTCCGGAGAGTATCGGGGAGAGAGTTAAAGCCTTTTTCAATCATGTCAGGGGTCAATTTCTCCCAACCGCTTAGGGACTCGTAAACGGGCTTGGCCTCTCTAAACTGAGAAAGAGAAGCGGGCATCTCTGTGATTTCCTTTCCGCCTATACTATATGCTCGACAAACGGGCAAATCCGAAAAACCGGATAAGATATCCAACTTTGTCAGAGCGATCTCTGTTAGACCATTTGTTCTTACTGCCTGACGGACCTGAACAAGATCAAGCCAGCCAACACGACGCGGCCTTCCCGTGGTGGTCCCATACTCGCCGCCTTTTTCTCGAAGGGTTTCAGCCTCCTTCCCATCAACCTCGGTAGGCAGGGGGCTCTGTCCGACCCTGCTTAGGTATGCCTTTGTTACCCCAATAATTCTGTGAATGCCTCTGAAGCTGACTCCTGTGCCAGCGGCGATATGACCTGCGACCGTGTTGCTACTGGTTGTGTGAGGATATACCCCGTGATCAACATCCAGGCTTATCCCCTGGGCGCCTTCAAAGAGTATCGAAGACCCTTGCTTGTGCGCGTTGAAGAGGTCTACAGAGATATCAGATATATACGGCCTCAGTGTTTCTCCATACTCAATATATTGATCGTAGATATTTTTTTTATCAAGTGTCGCACTGTGCCCAAATGCTTCTATCAGCGTCTGGTTAAAGCTAAAGGCCTTGTCTAGTTTTTCCCTAAAAATATCAGGCTCTGTAATGTCAACCATGCGAATACCGTGGCGATACATTTTGTCTCCGTATACTGGGGCTATGCCTCGCTTTGTGCTTCCGGCAGCGAGTTTCCCCTGGTGTTTTGTGAGCGCAACATCCATCTCAATATGGTATGGCATAATGATGTGAGCCCTGTCGCTTATTTTTAGTTTGGGCTCGACCCCCTTGTCTCTGAGATAGTTTATTTCTTTGATCAGTGCCGCAGGATCCACCACCACCCCGTTGCCAATAACGCTAACAGGGTGTTCGTACAGTACTCCAGATGGGATAAGATGTAGCTTGTATATGTCGTCGTTAACAATAACCGTGTGGCCGGCGTTGTTTCCTCCATGAAAACGAACAACAAAATCAGCTTCGCCGGCAAAAAAATCAGTGATTTTACCTTTGCCCTCATCCCCCCACTGAGCGCCAACAATCACCGTTATTTTGGATGATTTATTTGGCATAAAACCAGGGCATTATCAAGAGCATCAATTAATATTATAAAACCATGAAAAATATAGATGAAGAGATTAACCAAGCTGTGGCATCAATTAAAGTGCTATTCAATATTATTTTTCTTGGTAGCCCGCTTTTTTCTTTGCCCACTTAAGAAGACGATTGACAGGGGGGAAATAGTCAGCGAGAATGATGAGCCCAGGGATTCCAAATAGCCATCCTTGAAAAACGGGGATCAGTCCTCCTATCATTCCAATGATCACGAGAATGATCCCAAGTGTAATTCGAAATGTGTGTTTCACGATATTATAATTATACAGGTTCTATTAAGATTCAAATTTATATATAGAATCAATGATGATATTAGATAATCTTGTTTTCTTTTTACCAATTTCTCTGTTCCTGATAGTATATTTAAGCTATTAAAAAAACTGAGAATAAATATCATGGAATTCCAAAAATTAGAATTTGAAAACCAAACAGAGAAGCAGATGATTCAGCGGTCAAAACATTTCTTAGAGATGATTAAATCGCGGCGTACGGTTCGTGATTTTTCAGAAAAAAATATACCAGAAGGTGTAATAGACAATGCGGTAAAGGCTGCAGCCAGTGCGCCCTCTGGCGCAAACAAACAACCCTGGCACTTTGTTACTGTTAAAGACCCAGCTGTAAAGAAAAAGATTCGCGTCGCGGCTGAAAAGGAAGAAAAAGAATTTTATGAGCACAGGGCACCGGACTCATGGCTTGAGGATCTAAATCAGTTTAAGACAGACTGGCACAAACCATTTTTAGAGCAGGCACCAGCGTTGATTATTGTATTTCGTCAGAGTTATACAAACCTTGGCTCTACAAAGAGAAAGAATTATTATGTTAGCGAGTCTGTCGGAATAGCCTGCGGGTTTTTACTTGCCGCATTACATAACGCTGGGCTGGTAACACTTACACACACGCCAAGTCCAATGGGGTTTCTTGAGAAGATTCTTAAAAGGCCGAAAAATGAAAAAGCATTTTTACTTATTCCAATTGGCTACCCAGCTGAAAATGCGAAGGTGCCTGATCTAATAAAAAAACCATATAACGAGGTAGCAACGGTTTTATAGGATGATAAAAATTTTTGTAACCGGAGGGACTTTTGATAAAGACTATGATGAAAAAAACGGAAAAATGTTTTTTAAAGAAACCCACATGAGCGAAATATTAGCCCTAGGGCGCTCAAGAGTTGATGTGGACATAGAAACGCTGATGATGATTGACAGCCTAGATATGACAGATAAAGATCGAGCGCTAATAGTTGATAGCTGTGCCAATGCCAAAGAAGATCAGATCATTATTACCCACGGCACAGACACGATGACACAAACCGCGATGGAGATTGGACAAAAAAAGCTCAAGAAGACCATTGTCATTACAGGCGCAATGATACCATATAAGTTTGGTACGTCAGACGGGCTGTTTAACATAGCAAGCGCCCTTGCGTATGCACAGACCCTTTCAAATGGCGTATATGTTGCGATGAACGGTAGAGTGTTTGAGCATAACAAGGTTAAAAAAAATAGAGACACAGGAACATTTGAGGAGGTATAATGAAAGAGTTTACCATATATCACAACCCCAGGTGCAGCAAGAGCAGACAGACCCTGCAAATACTCAGGAACAGGGGCATCGAGCCCAATATTGTTGAATACTTAAAAACCCCGCTGCAAAAAGATGAACTAAAAAAAATATCTACCAGTCTTGGTCTTCGCCCAAAGGAATTTGCAAGAAAAAACGAAAGCGATTTTAAGGAAAAAAGTTTAGTGAACCATTTAGAGAACGATGATAAAATGTTTGAGTTGATGGCAGCCTATCCTAAAATTATTGAAAGGCCCATAGTGGTTTTTAAGGATAAAGCAGTGCTTGGTCGCCCACCAGAAAACGTGCTAAAACTCATATAATTAATTAATTTTATAGTATATATATATATATAATGTGTAGAACGCCTAAAAAATAGTATAAAAATAAACTTGACATACATTGCGGTAGTCGGGTATGTTTCAATCTAACGTTCTTGGGGAGATGCGGATAGGACTATACTATCCGTACAAAGATTTGGTAGTAGAGGCAAGAATAATTGTGCCTTTCTACGTCGAGCCCAGAGAATTTTAGTAAAATAGTGTTAATTGCAATATGGAGGCAGAAAAATGAGAAAACTCTCACAATTAGTAGCCCTTGTTGTACTAGTATCGTTTGCATGGACGCAGACCACTGGTAAAATAAGAGGAACTGTCAGTTCATCAGACGGACAAGCACTTGCAGGTGCTAACGTAATGGTTGATGGAACATCAAAAGGTGCCGCAACTGATGCGGATGGTAAATTCACCATCCTTAGTGTTGAAGCGGGCATGTATAGTGTTACCGCGTCTTACATTGGGTATCAGAGTAGCAGCGAGTCTAACGTTTCGGTTAAGGTTGATCTAACCACGCCACTTGACTTTAGCCTGCAGACTTCTGCGGTTGAGGGTGAGGCAGTTACTATCGTTGGACAAAAAAGATTAATAGAAAAAAGTGCAACAAACTCTGTCCGCAGTGTTGGTGCCGAAGAAATCGGGAACTCAGCGTCTCGTAGTGTTTCTGGTATGCTAGATTTGCAGGCCGGTGTTAACATTACAAACGGTAGGCTTTCCATTCGCGGTAGTAGAGCGGAAGAGGTTGCCTACACATTAGATGGTGCTTCTATCACAGACGTTATTAATACTGGTCGTGATGTTTCTGCTATCCCTGAGGCGCTCGCCGAGATCTCTGTTGAGTCAGGCGGATATGGTGCCCATATTGGTGGTGCTAACTCTGGCGTTGTGAGACAGACACTGAAGACTGGTGGCAGTGAAGTAGGCGGGACTGTCCGCTTTGAGACTGGTGACTATGGTCACACAGACCTGACAGCAACCGTTGGCGTTCCAATCGGTGATAAGATCAAAACTTTTATCGCTCTGCGCAGCAATCACACAGATGACCACACCCCAACTTACTGGACAGATTTTAGCATTAATGATGGCGAGCCGATGGAGAGTACCGTTTCAGGTAATGCTCTTGATGGTGAGTCTGTTGCTATTGTTTTTGACTCTGGTGGGAAGAATGGTGTCGCTCACCGTAAGCGTGATATCTTACAGATAAACGCTACCGGGACTGTAGACCTTGGTGCTCTTAACCTTCGCCTATCAGCGGTGGTTGATAACAATACCTATGAGAGTAATGGTCTCCCTACTTATAATATATTTGCTGATGGTTCAAATGCTGATTATGGTCCTTCACGCCTAGCAAAGAGTGAGCGTTCGCTTACGATGACGACTGCTCGTGCAAACTATTTTCTTAATCCTAATATGTTAGTGAGTGCTGGCATAAGCACATTCTCACGTAAGTATGAGTCTTACGATGATGGTATGGGCAAGCCTGGTAGTTTTGGTGATGCTGTCAGCTGGAGTGATTCAGCATCCATAGCAGCAGCCGGCATTGATGCTTCCTGGTGGGGAGCTGGGAATACCCTGTATGCTACTCCTGGAGCAACCTATACCTCACCCGCTAGCTATTATGTGGCGAACACGTTTGCGTTTGCAAGGCCTGGTGATATAAGAACCGGCTGGAGCAAAAACCAGCGTGATTCTTTTGGAATGGACGCAGCGTTAACCTGGCAGAGAGGCGATCATGAGATCCGCGCCGGGTTTGACTATAAAAAATATACTTACCGCAAGTACTATCTAAGTACTAGCGCGATGTACAATCTAAATAAGGCTATCGCAGACGGTACCTACAGCCGTGATGAGGTTAATGGTGGAAGCAGTGAAACAGTAACCGCTGCTCTTTCTAACTATAACCGCAGTGGCCAGATTGGTTTTGATGACTATGGTAATGAGGTAGACTCAGGCTTTGACGGTCCTCGTGAGCCTACGGTAAGCTCAATCTATATTAATGATAAGTATGAGTCCGGCGACCTTGTTATAAGCGCTGGTGTTCGTATTGATAATTTTATGATGGACGACTGGAAGATGAATGATCCTGCCAATCCAGGCTGGGACGAGTCAAACCAGGGTATCAGAGAAGATGAGTTTTCAGAGTCTGAAACAAAGTCAGTTATGCAGCCGCGTATCGGCCTAGCGTTCCCAGTGTCTGATGTAACAGTTTTCCACCTTCAGTATGGAAGATTTGCTCAGATGCCAGAACTGGATCTACCGTATGCAGCTACCCGCTATATGCACCTAGTCTGGGGCGGTCAGAACTATACTCCAGATCCTATGGGCTTTGACCTTGACCCGGTTGAGACTACGCAGTATGAGGTTGGTATGAGCTGGCAGTTTCTACCATCTGCTGCGATTGATGTGACCGCTTTTGCTAAGAACACAACAGGTCAGATCGTTATCACCCACAACTCAGATGTTGGGATCGATAATGAATACGGCGTAGCAAAAGATGCTCCTTACTATGAGAATGGTGACTTTACCACAGTAAATGGTTTCGAGTTCACTCTAAGAACCCGTAGAATTAGTAACCTTCAGACTTTTGCTTCTTACACATGGTCTGACGCGAGAGGTATAAACTCAGATCCAAACACCGGTGCTGGGAACCTTTCGCAAGAAGCATATGGTCCACCACCGCTGATGATTTCACCGCTTTACTACCACAACAAACATCGTGGTGCTGTAGCGCTGGACTATCGTTTCAGTGATGGTTTGCTGAATGGCCTTGGGGTTAATTATGAGTACAAGTATAACAGTGGACATCCGTACACACTCAGTGACGGTGGTATGGGTCAGCGCGCTGCAGACGCGGGTGCGATTCTTGCAGACGCTCGTTCACGTGAACCACAAGAACCAGTTGGCTCTTCTACCACTCCGTGGCAGAGATATGCTAATCTAAAAGTAGACTACAACCTATCCCTTGGCGGTGTTGGTGTCACACTTTTTGCTTATGTGAGCAACTTGTTTGATACGAAGAATGTGATCAATGTTTATTCACGCTCAGGAAACGCGTATGACGATGGTTTCCTAACAGATCCTGCATTAAGCACGGAGATTGTTGCTGCCAATGGCCAAGACTATGTTGACCTATATCGCAATATAAATCTTGAAAACAGAAAGCACTATATGGGTGACTTTGGTTTAGATGTTTTTGCTACACCACAGATCGTTAAGATGGGTGTCTCGGTCAATTTCTAGACTGAGTTAGCGTTTATAAAATGAATCATAATAAAGAAAAGGGTATAACAACCATGAAGAAAAAGAATCTTATAATGATTGCTACCAGTGCGGTGTTTCTTCTTTCGACATTATTTGCGAAAGAGATGACCAACGCTGGCGGCCAACATGTTGCTAGAGATCTTGGGGAGCTTGATAATGCTAGCCCATCCATCTCAGTGATGAATATTAATAACCTAGCCTATTGGATTTCAAAGGATGGTGCCTACACCACCTCTGGAAGTCCTAATGGCGAGCAGTCTGACTATCCAATTTTTACTGGTGGTTTTATCTACGCTGATGGGATGCTCTGGGGAGCAAAGGTCAGAAATGATGGACAGGGCGACGAGGTAAGAGTCGGTGGATCAACCTATTACCACGGGCTTAAAGCTGGTCGTGTGATTAGAGATGCCAGTGGCACTGTTCTTGGCTCTGATGATCCTGCAAACAACCATGTTTGGCGTGTTCGTAGAGACTGGTCAAGTGGTGACCTAACGGTAGACGCTGCTAACTACTACGGATATACTTCTGCAAGCGATGTTTCCGCTGAGCAGATTGCTGCTGTAAAAGAGCAGTATGAGTATGACTGGATGTATTGGCCTGCAGCATGGGGAGCTCCATATGAAGACGTTGATGGTAATGGAAGCTATGACCCAAATACCGATATCCCAGGATATCCTGGTGCTGACCAGACAATGTGGACCGTTGCGAATGATGTTCCCTTGGTTGTCGATGATAGTGGTAGCACTCTTGATACTATGTCAACAGCTCCAAACCTATATGGTGCTGATCCAATTGGTATCGAGCTACAGATTACGCTCTGGGGCTATGCTTTCGGAGCAGCTGACCCGCTAGGTAATATGATCTTTAAAAAGGCGAGCATGGAGTATACAGGGCTGACAGATGGCTGGAATGGGTTTAATGCAGCTGGTGCGAGAATGGACTCACTTTATTTTACTCAGTGGTCTGATCCTGATCTTGGTACCTACACAGATGACTATGTAGGCTGTGATATAGATCTTTCTTTTGGTTACGTGTATAACGGTAATCGCTTGGACGGTGTTTTTAACAGTATTCATAATCTTCCGGTGCCTGCTGGTGGATATGACTTTCTTCAGGGGCCTCCAGACACTGATGACATAGATGGGGATGGAAACACAGATGAATACCTTCCAATGACATCGTTTACCTATTTTGGAGCTGGTTCATCAATCAGTGACCCTGATCTTGCTTCATACGCAGGATCTTTACAGTTTTATAATTTAATGGAAGGTTTCTTGCCTCGTCCAGAGCATCCTGTTCAGATTCCTTGGACAGATCTCTCAACCGGAGAGACAACCAAGTTTGCTCTTTCTGGTGACCCGGTAGCGGGTTCTGGCTGGATCGATGGTGTGCAGCTTCCTCCGGGTGATCGTCGTCTGGTTATGGCCAGTGGTCCGTTTACAATGAACATTGGTGAAAAGGCCGATGTTGTGTTCGGAATTGTTGGTGGTATGGGCTTGGACAATGTCTCATCAGTATCGGTAGCAAAGTTTCATGATCAGTATGCTCAGTATGCGTATGATCAAAACTTTAGCCTGCCAAGTGCTCCGTCTTCACCAAGTCTTTCTGGTGTTGAGATGGATGGTGCGATAGGGGTTGACTGGGGCTCAAATGCTTCAGCGGTTTCAAGTACTGAGGAAACCGTAAGCTCTGGGTTTGAGTTTGAGGGATATGTTGTTTATCAGCTTCCTTCTTCCAGCTCACCACTAAGTGAGGGGGTAAAGGTTGCGACCTATGATAAGGTTAACCTAATCCTAAATATTTTAGATCCAACAGTCGACCCAATAACGGGTCTGGTTGTTGACGCTGCAAAGCAAACCGGATCAGATGCTGGTGTTCAGCGTCATTTTTCAACAGACTATGATGAGATTCGTGGTCGTCCAATGTCTAACGGTATAGACTATCACTTTGCTGTAACAGCTTATAGCTTTTTATCAGACAATGCTGGTAGCCCGTTTAAGACCTTAGAATCAGGAGAGAGTAGAATCTCTTTAATGCCTCATGATGATAACCCTGGTGTTACGGTTCACAGTGAAATGAGCTCAGAGATTGAAGTTACGCACTCAGGTACGGCGAACGCTTCTGTTGCTGTTAATGTTGTAAATCCTGGTGCACTTAAGAATGAGAGCTATAAGGTTACTTTTGACACTCAAGAGTTCTATCGTGATTTAGATGGAACCTGGAAAAAATCAGCAGCAGCAAGAGTCGCTAACAAAGCTTCTGACTGTTCTGCATCAACAGTAACCGCCTCTGCTATCGCAAGCGCGACTGTTGGGACAATAGACCTTGTTCTGTCTTTTACATTGGACTGTGGAAGTAACTGGGTTGACGGTATAGCCTTTAGGCTGCCAGCAGATCTAGGAACGGTTAACAGCTGGTCTATTTCAGGTCCTGGCAACGTCTGTTCTTATGGAACAGGTTCAGGCCAAAACTGTGTAGACCTTGAGGGTATCTATGATGGTGACTCACTAATATTTGGAACAGTAGGAACTGGCGCTGGATTTGGTGCTTTCGAAAGTAGTAATGAATTCACCATAAACTATACACCAGGAAGTGGTGGTTATCCTTATGATGTTGGATTTACCGTTTTTGATGATAGTTATGATGGGACTACTGTTAATGGATCTGGTAATGCTACTGTTGCTGAGCTCGGTTATGATAAGAAGACAGAGTCGCATTGGAATCTTTCTACTGCGGGTGGTGCTGTTCTGCTAGAAGATCAAACCTTTATCGGAGGATCTGATCTTTATGGTGGTGAAAGTGTAGATAATATGTCTATGCTTCAGTATAATACAGCCGCTGCTGTAACAATAGATGGTTTTCAGGTTAATGTTACTGGTGGATATGCCTCACCAAATGATGCATACGGACATGATGTTGTTGCGGATGCAGACGCCGCAGCTTCTTTTGGTCAGCCAATCTATGACATAGACTCCTATGCTCAGAACGGTTGGGCTATTACAGCTTATGCTACGGAAACATATGGTGCAGGTTTAACCTCTGTTGACTATCTACAGAGAGACATTCAAATCAGGTTTACCGGAGAGTATGATACCGATGGAGATAATTATATAGACTTCACTGATGCTGCTGGAGAGGCGGTAAGATACTATATGTGTGAACAAGACGCTGATGGAAACTGTGTTGGTGGTTCCTACGCTTGGATGGGTGGTGCTAGATACTTTGATATAGCAGGCCATCCAGATCCGGGTAATACCGCAGGTGACGGTTTACCATTTAGAATTTGGATTCCTTTTGAAGTATGGGACATGGAAGATCCTAGTGACGCAACTGGTGAGGGAGTACAGATTGACATCACTATCTATGATAGACTTCAAGATGTCACAAACCTTGGTAACTTTGCTGATGATCCTGGGTTCATGTATTCTTTTAATCCGTACAATCGTATGTACACGCACTTTATCAATCATCCGTATGCTGCTGATGGTAACTATACAGATGGTCCAACAGGTAACTGGGACGATTGGCTAACGTGGAACGCGGTATGGTGGGATACGCAGTTTAACCAGGGTGACGTGGTTACATTTCTATATGCTAACCCAATCCAGACAGGCGTTGATAATTTTTCATTCACCACAAAAGCGAGTGAGGCTGCTAGCTCTAATGATATTTCAGAAGTAAGTGTTTATCCAAATCCTTACTATGGAACTCATGAGGTTGAAAGCAGCAGAGCTGATAAATATGTTTCCTTTAACCATCTTCCTGCTGAGGCAACGATTGATATCTACTCATTAGGCGGTGTGTATGTTAGAAGCATAGATAAAACTGATGCTGGCCAGTTTGTGCAGTGGGATCTTAAAAACCAGTATGGTTATCCTGTTGCTAGCGGCATGTACCTTGCCCGGGTAAAATCAGGTGGTGAAGAGAAAATCTTAAAGATAGCCCTTGTTCAAGAAACACAAGTGCTTAAGTACTATTAATGACCATTTAAACGGAGAGAAAAATGAAAAAACATATAATCGCAAGTATCGTAATTATTGTTGTTAGCTCCTTGGTCCTTGGACAGAATTCCAGGATGGGATCTGCTTCTTCTACCCAATTGCTTGTTGTCCCTAGCGCTAAACATCTATCAGGTGGTGGCGCTGCTGCAACGGCTACGGGTATGGACGCAACCTTTTGGAATCCAGCAGGGCTAGCGATGAGTGAAAACAGTGTTGACGCTATTTTTTCAAATCGTCAATATTTTGGTGATATTGATAACAGCTTTTTTGGAATCGCTACAGATATTGGTGACTACAAAATGGGTGTCAGTGTCAGAACCTTTAATATTGGTGATATAGATGAAACGACTGTGTTTTATCCTGATGGAACTGGTCAGGTGTTCACACCTAACTTTTCAATCTTGGGTGCAACCTTCGCTAGAAAACTATCTGATAATACAAGTGTTGGCCTAAACGCTAACCTAATTAGAGAAGGTTTTGGACGTGTTGCTGCCACAGGTGTTGCCTATGACCTAGGTGTACAATACAGAGGTCTCCTTGGAAGAGAAGGTCTTGATGTTGGTTTCACACTGAAAAACTTTGGCTCACCAATGAAATATGATGGTGAAGGTCTTGGTGTTATGGCTTCCCCTGTTGATGGTGATCGTCCAGTGGAATACTATAAGGTTGACGCAGCATCTTTTGATCTTCCATTCGTATTTGATATGGGAATGTCTTACAATATAGCAGGTGCTGATATTGGTGTGACCTATACGAGTAATTATTACTCCACTGACGAGCTTAAGTTCAGTGTCGGGTATGCTCTTGAGGGTCTTGGGTCTGTTGGTGTAGGCATGCAGTCTTCAGCAAAGTCACAGGAAATTGAAGACGCTGATGACTGGTATACAAATCCAGCAGATGGTGTCTCTTTTGGAGCATCTATAGACATGTCCCGGTTTGTTGGAATGAACATGAGCGTTGACTATTCAATGTTGCCAATGGGTGACTTTGGTACAAACTCAGTTGTCGCACTTCGAGTAGCTTTCTAGAATTATTTATAATAACTAGAACTAAAAAGGGCAGATATAACATCTGCCCTTTTTTTATGCATGTTTAATATTGATAACTATATTTCCGAGAGAAATATGATATGATGTTTATTGCCCCATATTTTTGGGGTTTTTTGTTTATAGACATTTAGGCCTGACGGATTGTAATATATCTATTGCAAAGCCATTATTTCTTCATACTTACCAGTTCTACAAAAAATATATTGTATCAGTATCATAATATCAAAACATCAATAATCTATTTCATATTGGGAATGCTGTAATTATAAAGATTGCACATAATACATATAGATGAAATACTTTAAGATCTCATTATTATTACTACTATCATTATCGCATGGTACAGATTATATAAACTTCCAGGTCAACGTTTACAATAATCCATTTCAAGCAAATATATATATAAATACCATGGGGAATGAGCCTAGATATATAGCGATATTAGATTCACAATTGTCTGCTTCCTGGTTTGTTAATTCTGGTCAGATGGGATTAGACTTTAAAGTTAGTCAGGAAAAACTTTCTTATTTTAATAAACCTAGCCAATCCTGGATTATTGTAAATGAGTCTATGAAAGAAGTCGACACCCTAGAGTGTGCGAATGGTTATAAAGCAGATTTTCATGATATTATTTTAAGTGCTGATGGTGGTTACATTTTACAGGCCTATGATACTATTTATTTTAATATGAGCGAAATAGTCATTGGGGGTTCATTAAACGCAAAAATTACAACACTAATTATTCAAGAATTTGATATAAGCGACAGTTTGATTTTTGAGTGGAATGCTTGGGATCATTTAAATATTACAGACTATACAAATTTAAATTTAACTCAAGAATATATCTCTTGGATGCATGGCAATAGTATCGATATTGATTCAGACTCAAACCTAATTATTTCCAATAGAAGAAGCAGTGAAATCATAAAAATACATAGAACAACAGGAAATGTAATATGGTTTTTAGGGGGTCCAAACAATCAGTATACTATTCAAAATGATTACCTTAATGGTTTTAGTAAACAACACGATGTTAGCAGAATAAATAATGGTAACATTATATTATTTGATAATGGAAATGGACATAACCCTCCAATATCGAGAGCTCTGGAATATTCTTTAAATGAAACAGAAATGATAGCAGAATTAATTTGGGATTATTCACACCCACAAGAATATGTAGGGCTTGCAATGGGAAGCGTCCAAAGACTTCCCAATAATAATACAATAATCAATTGGGGAACATTAAACGACCGCGGGACAGTTATCACTGAAGTTGATTATGATAAAAACATTGTTCTTGAAATAGAGTATCCACTAAATGTTAGGTGTTATAAAGTAAGAAAAGATAATTGGAGTTTTATAACAAACTTAATTCCCGGAGATACAAACTTAGATGACGAGATTAATATATTTGATCTTTATAATATATCGGATAATATAATTCATATGGATGATAGTTTAGAATTAGACCTGTTTCACTTATACAGATTTGATTTAAATAAAAATAGGCAAATTGATCTAAACGATTTACAATCAATTGTTTCAAAATTAATGGAATACTAAAACACGTATTTAATTAATAATGGCTACGTATATATAAATATGTGGAACTATTTAGGTGACGTTAGAGTTATTCTTCCCTTTTTTATGCAACGTACCTTTTTAACAGCAGCTTTCTACTTATTTTACATTAACGCTGTTTACAGCGGTGTGTATAATGGACTGATCCTATATTCTAATAGCCAGGGAGTAGGAGCCTCTAATACGTATCTAATGAATAACGACTATACATATATGAATTCGTGGGATCATTCTGGTGGCGTGGTTGGAATACCCCATTTAAATCAAGATAGAAGTATTATAGTTCAAATCAGATCTACAGAACATTCTTTTGGGAATTCACATGGTCCTATTGGAGGAATCTTTCAAAGGCTAGACTGGTACGGTGAGATATTATGGAATTATAGTTATTATAGTGATGTCTTTCACCCGCATCATGATTTTGAGGTTTTACCAAATGGGAATATTATGGTTTTAGGATGGGAAAAGAAAACTCAAGAAGAAGCACAAACGGTTGGGAGGTTAAATATCATAAATGAGATATGGCCGCTAATGATCGTTGAGATTCAGCCAATAGATCCAGATAGTGCAATGGTTGTATGGGAGTGGCACCTGTGGGATCATTTAATTCAAGACGTTGATTCTACCCTAATTAATTATGGACAGATTTATGATCACCCAGAGCTTATTGACATTAACATTGGCCAGTTCACGAATCCTAATGGTGGTGACTGGCTACATACCAATGCAATTTCATTTAATCAGAGCCTAGAACAGATTGTATTTTCATCTAGGCATTTTGATGAAATCTTTATAATTGATCACAGTACAACTACTCAGGAAGCTGTTAGCCATGAAGGAGGTAATAGTGGTAGCGGTGGTGACATATTATATAGATGGGGAAACCCTATAAACTATGGAAGGGGTACTATTGATAATCAAATGTTGAATGCGCAACACGGAGTCAACTGGATATCTGATAACATGCAGGGTGAAGGAAACTTAATTATTTTTAATAATAATCCTACGGATACTACTGGGCTAGATAACACGATTGGAAATTCAAGCGTGCTGGAGATTATTACACCTATTAATACTGTCGGGACATATGACATAGTCCAAGATAGTTCTTATGGTCCTAGTAGCTATCATTGGTTTTATAGTGGAGACAGCACCTTTTATTCTCACTTTCAATCAGGGGTATTTAGGCTAAATAATGGAAATTCTTTTATAACTGTGTCACAAGAAAAGTATATGTTTGAGATAAGTAGCAATGGAGATATTGTATGGGAATATAATTTTGAGAATGTACCAGGGCACACAGGAAATACGGCTAGAGCAAAAAAATATGAATTGAATTATTTAGACACCGAAGTTGGGGATCTCACAAGCGATCACTTAATTAATATATATGATTTAGTGGCGCTTGTTGAATTGATGATGGAAGGTCAGTACCATGAAAAGGCAGATCAAAACAGTGATGGCGAGGTAAACAATGTAGACCTCGATATTTTGACAGAGTTAATAATGAACTTATAAATTTAGCTGTTTTGAAATATATCGAATAGCATACTATAAAGCTTTTCAAATTTTACGTCTTTTCCTAGATATACTTCTTTATTATCCTTTTGTAGTATCATTTCCCAGTGTAAATGAGCCTCATTCTTCGTCCCCAGTGTACTAGGCCTAGTTCCTGTGTTCCCGGTTCTCCCAATGATCTGGCCGACTTCTATCTCCGCGCCGACAACTATATTATTGTCAATACTTGATAAGTGAGCATAGATCGTAATTACTCTGAATCCAGGTACTAAATCAAATCCATGGTCTAAGAAAATAGCTTTTCCTAAAAGAACACTGTTAAATATATCAGACGGCGTGTGACCTACCTTTGCTGATGATTTAAGCAGCTTTACCCTAAAATCAGCAGGGTATTCTTGATAATTGTGGTCTGCACGTATGACAAATCCTTTGGCTACGGCTCTAACTTCTGTCCCCCAGTTAGCAAAAAAATCTATGCCTTTGTGAGTGCCATTTCTATAAGTCCGAGAAGCATTTGGCAGTCGAGACGCTCGTTTCGGGATTTTTACTTTTTTACAGGGAAGAAGAAGCCTTAAATCTTTTACCCACAAAGGATTAAATGCTGTATCAAGTTGTGTAGGCTTTTCTAATTTATTTATGGTCCCCAGTATATGTATTGGTGAGGTGTTTGAGTTTTCCAGGTTTTGACCTGGAATAAGCTGAGAGAGTAGTATAAAAAGAAAAAGTCTTATCATTTAATTTTAGCAATATAGTCTATTGCTGATATTGTAGCGTCAATAGGATGCCCAGTAAAAGGTTTAATGTTATTACCCAAAAGGATAGATTCATTTTCTTGTGTGCCGAAGCTAATTGATTTTTTAAAATAAATAGATGCTGTAGGAAGTTTCGACAGGTGAATAGTCTCTAGTATGGTTTGATTGTACTTTGCCCAAGAAGTAGGAATAATAACTAACCCTTTTGCCTGGTTTCTATTCCTCTGAATGAAGTTAAGCGCTATGTATTCTTTATGTGTTTGTATAACCTTTAGTTTGATTTCTTTATTTCTAACGTGGCGCCTAATTGCTCGGTTAAATTTGTCTAGTGTTAGTGAATCGTCTTCGGTTGATGATTTTAAACCTAGAAGATTAAGGTTTGGTCCTTGTAGTACTAATATTGTCATTATTCTAATGGTATAAAGTTTCCTAGTATATAGCCAATAATAATACCAATCAATAGAGCGAGAGTAACAGTTCTACTTTTTGATAATTCATTAACATATCCTTTCTTTATAGCAACCCCGGAAACAATCCAGCCAACAGCGTTTAATATATAAAAGACAGGTATAGATATTACTTTTAGAATAAAAGGGCCAAAAAAGGGGATTAAAGCGATTAATGAGGTTATTCCTGTGAATACCTGTGTGAATATTCCTAGTACTACAGTAATAAGAACTACTATTCTCTGGTTTATACCATACTCAGGACCATAAACCAATGCAGCGCCTATTAAGGAAAATAAAATACCCCAAAATAATATTTTCCATTTATAATAAGATATTATTGAGAGTCGGTTCATTCTATGATAGAAACATTATAGTTTATTCTTTCCATGAGTATTTGCCGATTAATCCAGAGAGACCAACAATTGGAATGTAAATAGGTTGAGCCAGATTCCATATGATATAAGCAGTTATTGATACCGATGTTAAAAATAATCTAGACCCTATAAATATAACAAAAGCCTCCAGAAAAAATTTTATGGTAATTAAAAATATAGAAAGGCTCGAGGATAATATGATGCTATAAAGAATACAGCTATTTGCTAAAAAGGCAGAAAGTAAAAAACCAAAAAATAAAGGGTTTTTTCTTAATGCGAATTTAGAGTTAGAAGACCAGCGCACTCTTTGGTTTAGGTAGCCTTTAATTGATTTCTTGGGTAGCGTTGAGACAAAACTATCTGGGTCGTAATTAAAGATGGCGCCTTTTAATGAAGATATAGTCTGGACCACGTACATATCATCTCCAGAGATTTGATCTTTTACAGGTTCAAATCCGTTTATTTTGTAAAAATCCTCTTTTTTATATGCAAGATTCTGTCCTGAACCTGAGCATACTATGCCATGGGTTAATAGCCCTCCGTTGGCGGCCATTATCCCTAAAAAATCTATTTTCTGGAATTCATTAATCAGTGTATTGCTGCTAGCTATTTTTGAATATCCGATTACTATTTTCCCAGTGCTTTGTACTAACAGGCCCATGCTTTTTATCCAGTCTCTAGGTACTCGGCAGTCTGCATCTGTGGCAATAATTATTTCACCGTTTGAGTTATCTATTGCCTGAGTTAGTGCATACTTTTTTGGAGCCATATTATGTTTTTTATCAATATGGATCGCTTTAATGAATGAATAGTCAGACGCGAATCGATCAATAATTTTACCAGTGCTATCATCAGAGCGATCATTTGCAATAAGGATTTCTAATTGGTTTTTATCAACAGATTGATTGACAAGGTCATTTAATAGATTAGAAATATTCTTTTCTTCATTCCTAGCAGAAATAACTACTGAAATTGGAGGAAGATTAGCCTCAGGATTTATCATTTTTTTTCTAAAAAGTAATCCCGAAAAAATTATTACAACAAAACAGAAATAGACACCTGTCCCTAATAAAAGAAACAAATCCATATTATATTGATAAAAATAGTCCGGCGATTAAGAAATAAAACAATACACCTAAAATATCTATACTAGTGGTCACAAATGGCCCCGTAGCCACAGCGGGGTCTATATCTAATTTCCTTAATATTAATGGAATTATTGTCCCAACTGTAGCAGCAACTATCATGGAAACACAAATACTTAAGCCCACTACAACACCAAGATAGTTATGGGCATTAGGAAAGATAATTTTCGCAAAGACTCCTAATAAAATACCGTATAGAATTCCAAGCAAGAGACCTACCTGCATCTCTTTTATAATTAGCTTGATCTCGCCTCCAATATTTACTCTTCCGGTTGCCATCCCCCTAACTATTATTGTTGATGATTGGGTACCAATATTCCCGCCCATGCCTAGGATTACAGGAATAAAAGCAGCGAGTGCAATTATATTTTCAAGCATATTTTCAAATACCCCTATTAAATAGGCTGCAATAACACCACCAACCCAACTAGCAAAAAGCCAGGGCAATCTTGTTTTCGCATTTTCCCAGCTTGATTTTAATAATATTTCTCTGTCTTTACCTGCGCCAGCCATTTGTAAAAAATCTTCCGTGGCTTCTTCTCGAATTACATCTACAACATCATCCACTGTAACAATACCTAAAAGATGTGAATCAGAATCAATAACAGGAACAGCTAAATAATTATATTGTGCAACAACTCTTGCAACTTCTTCCTGATCTGTTTCTGGCCTTATTGAGTGGACATTCTTGATCATCATGTCTTTGAGCGTGGTTGTAGAAGGGGTGGTGGTTAAGGCGCGAAGTGATATAACCCCAACCAAACGATCATCATCATCAGTTATGTAAAGGTAAAAAACCATCTCAGCGTCTTCTTGATCTTGTAATGTTTTTATTGCCTCACCGGCAGTGATTCCTTCATTTAGTGTAAATACTTCTGTATTCATTAATGCCCCGGCACTATCTTCAGGATAGCCCATTATCGCAGCAATCCCTTCTTGCTCTTCAGCATTTAATAATTCAATAACTGATTGGGATTTTTCTTCTTCGAGGACATTTAGGATGCCACTTTGATCATTTGTGGGGGCTTTTTCAATTATTGATGCTATCCGTTCTAGGCTCTCATTCGCTAAGAGATCATTAACTAAAGCGTCATCCAATTCTGTCAAAAATTCAGCAGTATGTTCATTTTCATTCATCAAAGTGAATATCTCAATTTGTTCTTCATCAGTAAAATATCTAAACACCGTGGCCAAGTCAGCCGGATGTGTTTTTCTGGTAAGTTTAATGAGATTTGTTTTAGCCTGCCTTCTAAGTAAGCGACGGTAGGTATCTCTCAATATATTTATTTCATGGTTAAACATTTCTTTACGCATATTAAGCCTCAATAATATTTAATCCCTCTAACCCCTTATATATTAAATAAACAGCTATGAAAAGAAAAATTGGAGACACATGGTTTTTCCACAAATAAAAATTAAGGTTAATATCATCAAAGATAGATAGTATATATGCAGCTCCATTGTTTATGCTATGAAGCATAATACTAGGAATCACAGATTTTGTTTTCCAAGATAAAAACCCAAGAACAACACCTAATATGTATATCTGAATAGTCCAAAATGGATTAAAGTGTATCATTGCAAAAAAGAGGCTAGTTACAAGCACAGCGCGGGTTATATCTTTCCAATGGTCTTCTAAAAATTTCTGTAAAAATCCACGAAAAACTACTTCCTCACCGATGGGGGCTACAATAACAACAGCTAGAAAAAGAAACACATATCCAAGTATTGAATCAGGCTGCATTATTCGACTTAAATCAATTATATAATCAGGGGTAGGTATAATTTGATGTATTATTCTATCTAATGTATCAATGATAATTAATACCCCAATGCTAAATATGAGTGAATACTGAATAGTCTCTAGAGAAACCATCTTTATTCTTAACGAGTCAAGGATGGGTCTTTGTTTAATATTTAAATAATAGAGTGGCGGAACAAGTATAATTCCTTGGCCTAAGAAAAAAGAAATGTAAATATATAGTTTATCTGTTTGTTCAGGAGAAGACGCAGAAAGCCCCATGATTAATCCGCCAACTGTAAACGCGGAAATAATCGACAAGACGACGATGCCAAATACGGCTCCAATGCTTATTACATTGTTCATGATAACCAGGCTCCTGAGGATTCATACTTTGGAACTTACAGCCTACATTTTTTATATAGAAAAGATGATTTATTTTGTTAAAATGGGTTGGAATAATAAAAATAGAGGTTGTTTTGATAAAACTGTAAGATTATGTTTGATACCAGTAAATAAAGATTTAAGAATATTAACCAGCACTATGAATGGGGCATCTGAGATGATGCCCCATTTTATTTAATAGCTATATTTTTCATTAATATTGATCCAGCTATTGCAAGATTCAGTGATTCCCCATATCCTAGTTTTTCGATTGAAATAAGCTTATTCATTTTATTTTTTATTGATGTATCAATCCCCCTTGATTCGCTTCCCAAAACAAGAACAATTTTTTTATTACGATCTGAATTTTCTATTTGATCAGGACCGTTTTGATCTGCTCCTATTATGAAATATTCATGATTAAAATATATTTGATAGTCAATATTTTGATAAATATTTAAATATATATGTGCTCCTACAGCAGAACGAACGACTTTGGAGTTTAGTGGGTCTGCAGAATTTTTTGATAGAGCTACATTTTTTATATTAAACCAAGCTGCTGATCTTAAGAGCGCACCTAAATTCCCAGGATCTGATATTTCATATAGATACAACCATCTTTTTGAATCATAATCTACACTAGGCAAAGGTTTAAACATGCAAATCCCAATAATTCCTGATGGTGTTTTTGTGTCTGATAAATTTTTCATATCCTTATCCGGGACAACACTATAAATAATGTTTTGTTTATCGCATAATTGCATCATCTTTCTATTAATCATAGCAAAATTTTTGTTTATAAATATTTCTTTAACCAGGTTGCTACTATTAATAAAAGATTGAACACATCGGGCGCCCTCTATTATAAATAACTGTTCTTTTTTGCGACCTTTATTGGTTTTAAGAGATAGAATTTGTTTAATTCTGTTATGGCTTATCATATAATTAAATTTTTCATCAATAATAGATATTAAAAATAGATAAAAAACACCAGTAAAGCACTTGGTCGAATCAATTCAACCAAGTAATTTTATTTTAATGAAAATGATATACAATTTATGAGTAAGAATATTCCAGATATAGACACAGATATTTCTGGCTGGTATAATAAGATAGTTACGAAATCCGGTCTAGCAGACTATGGTCCCGTTAAGGGGACAATGGTCATTAGGCCGTATGGATTTCAGCTTTGGGAAAATATAAAAGAAGTTTTTGACAACATGATTAAAAAAACTGGGCACACAAACGCTTATTTCCCATTATTAATCCCAAAATCGTTTTTAGCTAAAGAGGCAGAGCATGTTGACGGCTTTGCAAAAGAATGTGCCGTCGTAACTCATACCAGACTGAAGTTTGAAGATAATGATATAGTAGTAGATCCAGAATCTCGCCTAGAAGAGGAAGTCATAATTAGACCGACCTCTGAGACAATTATATGGTCTATGTATAAAAAATGGATACAATCTTATAGAGATTTACCGATACTGATAAATCAATGGGCTAACGTCGTAAGATGGGAAATGAGAACCAGACTATTTTTAAGGACTACTGAGTTTTTATGGCAAGAGGGACATACAGCGCATAAAAACAAGGAAGAAGCAGAAAAAGAGACTCTAGATATTCTTGAGCTTTATCGAAAATTAGCCGAAGATTATCTAGCTATTCCAGTTTTTACAGGTTTGAAAACTGAATCGGAAAAATTTGCTGGAGCAGATAGAACCTATTGTATCGAGGCGATGATGCTAGATAAGAGAGCTCTTCAGGCAGGTACATCGCATAATTTAGGACAAAATTTTGCTAAGGCATTTGATGTAAAGTTCCAGACGGAAGACAATAAAGAAGAATTTGTTTGGGCAACAAGCTGGGGGATAAGTACCCGGCTTATTGGTGGTGTAATTCTTGCACATGGTGACAAAAAAGGGCTCAGAATACCACCAAATATTGCACCAATCCAGGTGGTGTTAATTCCTATTTTTAGAGATGCTCAGCAAAAACAAGAGGTTGAACAGTATATTCATTCTATAATAAATAATTTAGACAATATTGGAGTACGTTATTTTGTAGACTGGAGTGATTCTTCTCCTGGATATAAGTTTAACGAATGGGAGATGAAAGGCATACCAGTTAGAATGGAAATTGGGCCTAGGGATGTTGAATCAAATAAAGTCGTTTTAGCTCGTCGAGATAATGGAGAAAAATATACGATATCATGTGATGAATTGAGTGAAAAAATAAATACACTACTAATTGAAATTCAAAGCAATTTATTAAATCAGGCTAAATTATTTAGGGATAACAATACTCACACTGTTCAGTCATATGAAGAGTTTAAAGATATTATTGAGTCTGGTGGATTTATCAGATGTGGTTGGGATGGGTCAGAAGAAACCGAATCAAAAATAAAAGAGGAAACCAAAGCAACTATTCGTTGTATTCCTTTTGATGAAAACCCAAAAAACCTTAACTGTGTTTATTCTGGAGGGCCTGCTAAACACGAAGTAATATATGCTAAGGCCTATTGATCCTAATGGGTCAAAATGATTGTTAATACGACAGCCATTGTTTTAAAAACCTTTCCCTATGGTGAAACAAGTTTGATTTCAAGGTGTTTTACCAAAGAGAAAGGGAAAGTTTCATTTATCATTAGAGGTGCACAATCAAAAAAGAATTTGACAGCACCATATTTTCAGCCTCTTAGTCATATTCAAATTATTTATAATGAAAAAGAAAAAAGGGATCTCCAAATTGTTTCAAAAGTTAACTTTGTCGATATCTGGTTAAAAATTTCCTCCTCATTAAAAAAAATGACATTGTTGCAGTCGATCCTTGAAATAACAGATTTTACATTAGAAATAAATGATCCTCATCCTACCTTATTTACAATATTAATTGACATTGTTAGTTATTTTGAAAAAGGCAGTGTTGAGCCAAACCTTGCTTTTTGGTTTTATGAGTGTGAGCTGTTATCTGAAATGGGATTCAGGATTGATTTGACGAATAATAAAATAAATGAATATAGTTTTCCTGACCCCGATGAAGGAGAAAACAGTTTAAAAGTTTTGCAACATTTGATAAATAGACGCGTTGATCAAATAATATTTGATAATGTTTCAAAAAAAGATAAAAAAATAATATCTAACTATCTCTACCAACAATTATGTTATCATTTTGAACGATTTGATCGCCTGAAATCATTTAAAGTTGCTAGAGATATTCTAAATAGCGTATAGCGAATATTTTTTATTAAGGATTGCTTTAATATTAAATATGTATATTTAAGTCATACTATGAAATATAGATTACAGTTTAATCCTGGAGAGGTTTCTTATAAGCCTCAATTATTCACAGATGCTATTAAAGTATTGGTATCCGTTAATTTTTGTATATATATACTACAATCAGTTTCAGGTAAAGAAGATGCTTTCTTCAGGTTATTTGGACTGGTCCCTAGTACTTTTATGTCAGACTTAATGCTTTGGCAGCCTTTTACTTATATGTTTTTTCATGCCCCTTTTTATTCTTCTGTGGGCATATCACATATTTTATTAAATATGCTTGGGCTGTGGGTTTTTGGAAGAGAGCTAGAGCAAGCATGGGGGAAAACTAAATTTCTTAGATATTACTTTATTACAGGGATTGGCTCAGGTTTAATAACATATTTTTTTCAGATGAGTTCAGATAATCCTGTTATTGGAGCCAGTGGTGCTGTATATGGGATTCTACTAGCATATGGTGTCTCCTACCCTAATAGAATGTTATATATTTGGGGATTAATTCCAGTGAGGTCAATGTGGCTTGTTATTATTATGGGATCAATAGCTTTTTTTGGACTGCTTGGAAATGCTGATGGTATCAGCCATGTAACCCATATCTCAGGCATGCTTATTGGGTATGTGTTGCTCAAAAAGAAGTGGAGATGGCGTGATATCTGGTTTGCAATACGTAAAAAAACTATTGAATTTCAGGTTCAAAGACATGAAGAGAAATTTATCAAAAAGAAAATGCTTCAAAAAGACATTGATGTGATCCTAGAAAAGATTCAAAAAGTTGGTTTTATTGGACTATCCGATAAGGAGCAAAGTAAACTATATGAAGCCAGTAAGACTATGTCAAAAGATGGACAAAAAGATTAATATTAAAAATTAAATAAAATGAGGCGTTTATGAAATCAGAATGGGATTTTGGGACCGTCATAGGTTTGTTAGCAGGTATTATTTGTATTTTTGTGGCAATGATTTGGCCTGAAGGAGATACGCCTACTATCATCCCCACAGAAGGCTCAGGATTCAGGTGGGAACAATTAGCTTGGTTTTTCCAACCTCAATCAGTTTTCATTGTGGTTGGAGGAGTATTATGCGCAACTCTTGTTAATTATCCACTAAAAGCAGTCCTTAGTCTGGGGGCCGTATTTAAAAATGTTATTTTGTCTGAAAAATTTGATTTTACTGGTACGATAGATAAGATTGTGGTTTTAGCTGAAAAATCTCGTAAGGATGGACTTTTATCTCTAGAGGCCGGCCTTAGTGAAATTGATAGCGTTTTTCTGAGAAATGGTGTAGAGCTAGCTATCAACGAACGGGACTCTAGCCGATTAAGAACTTTTCTTTCTATGGACTTAAATAATATTTCTACTCGTCATATTGGCGCTCAAGAAATAATATTATACATGGCTGCCTATGCGCCTGCTTTTGGAATGCTAGGTACGGTTCTCGGGCTAATTATTATGATGAATAAGTTTCAAATGTCAGGAGAAACATCGTCCATAGATTTTAATGTGGCTGAACAGTTTGCATCTCTTCTTTCGGGAATGGGGACCGCGTTAATAACTACCTTTTATGGGGTGTTTTTTGCGAATATGGTTTTTCTTCCAATTGCCGGAAAGCTAAAACGAAGGTCTGAGAATGAGTTGATGCTAAAAAATATCGTTTTAGAAGGTATAATCAGTATACACGGTAGAGAACATCCTATTCTAATCAGAGAAAAATTGATGACTTTTGTTGCCATGTCAGAAAGAAAATTGATTAATAAGAAAGAGGCATAAGTCTGGAACTCAGGAAGCCAGTATCGCAAGAAATGGCCAGGGCAAAAACTACTGCCTGGGCACTTACTTTTGCCGATCTGACGACTTTGTTATTAACCTTTTTTGTACTGCTCCTGGTTATTCTTAATGATGCTGAATCCCATGTAGACCGCTGGGTTAATGTTATACTAGATGAAACAGAAAAAGAGTTAAGACCTCTACAACAAAGTAAGCTAGTAGAAATAGAAAGAGTAACCAAAGGAATAAAAATCACCTTGACTGGGGCAAAATTATTTAAGTCACTCTCAGCAGATTTAAGTCCTGAGGCGGACCCAATTCTAGTCCAAATTGGAGGTCTAATACGCACCTCTACCTTAATGAATCTTCATACGCAAGCTCGCTGGGAACCGCTATTTAAAATGATTGCTAGATCAAATGACACCTTAAATATAGAGCTGCGGTGTGAGGGACATACTGATGATAAACCTATTCCAATGAATTCTAAATTCAGAAATAACTGGGAATTAAGCTCTGCAAGATCTTTAAATCTTGTACAACGTTTGAGTGAACTTGCAGAAATGGATCAACATTATTTTTCAGCTCTTGGCTATGGAGAGTTCAGGCCAAAACGTGACATAAGTAAAATAAAAGATAGAGCAGAGATAGAAGAGGCGCGTGCAGAAAATAGGAGAGTTGAACTATATTTTGATGCTTTCATAAAATCAAAAAACGAAAGTTTTGAGAATATATAGAAATTTTATTACTATACTTTTAGTAGCCTATTCATTTTTATTTTGTATAATCTCTGCGCAGACCGATTTTGATGATTATGATGATCCCACTCAGGATTGGATTTTTGGGGAGGCTCCTGAGCCAAAGTGGGTAACTGCCCTTATAAAGGGTTCACATAGTATTCCTGAAGACACAGAATTTATCCTTAGTGTCCCAGTCTTAGAGTCGCCAGTAACCTACGAAGCTATGGTTGACAGCAATGCTTCTTTTAAAAGAACAGGCAATCACCTTATTATTACCCCAAAAGAAGATTTCCATGGCTATATCTTTGTTGATCTTAAACTTGATATGAGTTTTATATTAAAAGTAATTCCGGTAAATGATGTCCCCATGCTTGCCGATATAGAAACACAGTCTATCGAAGAAGATTCGGAACTTTCATTAAATTTATTTGCAATAGATATGGATGGCGATAATCTAACTTATGGTGCGACGATAGATGACAATGGTATTGTTGAGACTGAAGGTGATATGTTAACCGTTATCCCCAATCAAGATTATAATGGCCCAATTTATGTTTCAATTGCTGTTTCTGATGGTCAAGACACAGAGGAGTCCAATTTTAATATCCAAGTTTTGCCAATAAATGATTCCCCTGTACTTGATTCGATAGAGTCCAAGTCTATAGTTGAAGACAGTTATTTGCGATTGTCACTTTCAGCAACTGATGTTGATGGAGATTCTCTTACATACAGCGCT